>Ga0307412_10000071_pt1 | contig 106188 bp, 88 predicted proteins | sample DK1Cmetagenome_3_FD_203823 | JGI IMG/M metagenome (GOLD analysis project Ga0307412, IMG submission 203823) | Maize rhizosphere microbial communities from greenhouse at UC Davis, California, United States - DK15-C-1 | ecosystem: Host-associated > Plants > Roots > Rhizosphere > Soil | place...
GATGTAACGGTCGCGATTGGCACGAACCCGAATAGCGGCACGCTTTCCGGAACTGCGACGGTTGCTGCGGTGGGTGGCACCGCGACGTTCTCAACGCTGTCGATCGACAAAGCGGGCACGGGTTACACGTTGGTGGGTTCTTCCACCGGTCTGACCGGCGCGACCAGTAATGCCTTCGACATCACGGCGGCGGCGGCGGCGAAGCTGGCCTTCCAGCAACAGCCGACGAACACGGTGGCCGGTGTGGCGATCAGCCCGGCGGTGACGGTGCGGATCCTCGACGCCTTCGATAACCTCACGACCAGCACGGCCAACGTCACGCTTGCGATTGGCACGAACCCAGGTGGCGGCACGCTTTCGGGCACGTCGACGGCGGCAGCGGTGGCTGGTGTGGCGACCTTCTCGGATGTCTCGATCAACAAAGTTGGCGCCGGTTATACGTTGGCCGCGACCTCCGGCGTTTTGACTGGGACGACCAGCTTGGGCTTCAACATCACTCCGGCGGCGGCCACTCACTTCGCGGTTTCCGCCCCGGCCAACGCGACCGCAGGCACGTCGTTCAACTTCACGGTGACGGCGCTCGACGCCTTCGATAACACCGCAACCGGTTATAGCGGCACGGTGCAGTTCACGAGTTCCGACGCTCCAGCGACGCTCCCCGTGAACAGCACGCTAACCAACGGAGCGGGCACCTTTGCCGCAATCTTGAAGACGGCGGGCAATCAGACGCTGACCGCGACGGACGCGGTGACTTCTTCGATTACCGGCACCTCCGGTAATGTCCTGGTCGCCGCAGGCGCGGCCGACAAACTCGCCTTCTCGGGATCGCCGTCCAACGCGGTCGCGGGCACCGCGATTGGAAATGTCGTGATTCACATTCAGGATACCTTCGGTAACCTGACCACCAGCACCGCGGATGTGACAGTGGCGATTGGTGCGAACCCAGGCAGCGGTACGCTTTCGGGGACGGCCACGGTGGCCGCGGTTTCGGGTGTGGCGACTTTCTCCAATGTCTCCATCGACAAAGTCGGCACGGGCTACACGCTGGCGGGTTCTTCCACCGGTTTGACCGGCGCGACCAGCACGGCCTTCAACATCACTCCGGCGGCGGCGACTCACTTTGCGGTTTCCGCTCCGGCGAACGCGGTGGCGGGCACGTCGTTCAACTTCACGGTGACTGCATTGGATGCATTCGATAACACCGCCACCGGTTACGGCGGCACGGTCCACGTTACGAGTTCGGATGCTCCGGCGAGCTTGCCCGTGGACAGCATGCTTACGAATGGCGTGGGCTCCTTGGCTGCGACACTTAAAACGGGTGGCAATCAGACGGTGACCGCAACCGATACGGTGACCGCTTCGATTACAGGAACGAGCAGTGCGATTCTAGTCGATCCGCGTTCCGATCTGGCGCTGGCGATCAGTGATTCGCCCGATCCAGTGACGGCTGGAATGAATCTCACCTACACGATTCAAGTGTCCAATAACGGCCCGAGTGCAGCGGCAAATGTCTCGTTGAACAACGCCTTGCCTGCGAACACAACCTTCGTGTCTTTGACCTCGCCAGGCGGATGGTCCGCTACGACTCCGGCGGTGGGAGCGAACGGCAACGTGACTCTCACCAAGGCAACGGTCGCTCCGGCTGAAACGGGTAGCTTCACACTGATCGTGCAGGTCGCGGCGGCGGTGGCGAACGGCTCGACCATCACGGATACAGTGAGCGCCTCCACCTCGACGACCGAACTTTCGCCGGCGAATAACACCGCTACGACGACGACCACGGTTTCAACGAGTGCCGATCTGGCAATTGTGATGACCGATTCGCCGGATCCAGCGAACGCGGGCACCAACATCAGCTATGCGCTCACCGTGACCAACAACGGCCCGAGCGACGCTGCTAACGTTTCCGTTTCCGATACCTTGCCAGCGGGCACGACCTATGTGTCGTCGGTTGCACAGGGTGGTTGGAACACGACGGCTCCGGCGGTTGGTGCCGATGGCACGGTGACTTTCGGCGCAACAGTATTGCCAGCGGGCGGAACGGCTCAGTTCACCATTATCGCGAAGGTTAATTCTTCCGTCGCCGCCGCAACGGTGATCTCCAACACTTCCACCGCGACGGCTTCCACGAACGATTCGACTCCGGCGAACAATTCCGCGACGACGACGACGACCATCGCCCGTTCTTCGGATCTCGCGATCGTGATGCTCGATTCGCCCGATCCAGTAAACGCGACACAGAACGTCACCTACACGATCGAAGTGACGCAAAGCGGACCGAGCGATGCTTCGAATGTAAGCGTGTCGGACACGCTGCCGGCAAACACTACCTTCGTCTCCGCCACGGTCCCGGCGGGCTGGTCGGCGACCACTCCGGCGGTTGGCGGGACCGGTACGATCACCTTCACGCGGGCGACTGTGGATGCAGGGGCGACCGCTCAATTCACCATCGTAGCGAAAGTTGATCTGCTCGCGCCGAACGATTCTACCCTGACCAACACGGCGATCGTTTCCGCAACGGAAACCGATCCGGTGCCAGGTAACAACTCCACCACCACTACCACGTTGGTGAAGAGTGGAGCAGACCTTGTCGTGAACGGCAGCGCTTCGGTGCCGGTGGTTGCGGGCACGAACGTGACGTATTCCTTCACCGTGGAAAACCATGGCCCGCTGGACGCCGATAATGCGGTGGTCAGCTTGCCGCTTCCAATAGGCACGACTTTCGTATCGGCTTCCGCTTCGGCCGGATGGTCGGGAGTGACGCCGGTCGTGGGGGCGAACGGCACGGTCTCCTTCGGAAAAACGCTCTTTGCGAACGGCGACAGCGCCAGCTTCACCGTGGTGGCTCAGGTCGCATCGTCCGTGCCGAACAATACGACGCTTCTCGCGACCGTGAGTGCGGCGTCTGACACGCTGGATCTCTTCCCGCTCAACAGCAGTGCGACGATTTCCTCTACGGTCACGACCCAGGCGGATGTCGCCATCGCCTTGGCCGCAACACCCGATCCGGTCCTTGCCGCTGCCAATGTTACTTACACGATCGACCTCTCCAACAATGGTCCGAGCGATGCCGCCAACGTCATTGTTAGCCTGCCGTTGCCGTCGACAATGACCTTCGTGTCGGCGTCTGGTTCGGGCTGGACGATCACGTCACCCGCTGTGGGTGCTGAGGGCACGGTGACGTTCACCCGCGCGGCGTTTGTTAATGGTGGATCTTCCAATCTCACCGTCGTGGCTCAGGTGAAGACCGGAACCGCGAATGGGACTGTCATCACTGCGACCTCAATCGTTTCGGCTGACGACACCGATCCAGTCCCCGGCAACAACACGGCGTCCGCCACGGTGGCAGTCGGCACGGTCGAGCCGACTCCGATTCAAATCGGCACGACCGCGACGTTGAAACCCCAAACCGGTCTGTATGAACTGTCGGTCGACGTGACCAATACCACGCCGCTGCCGATCAACGGCTTCCGCCTGCACGTCGATTTCAGCGCCTACCTAGCGGCTTTCCCGAGCTTGCGTCTCTACAACGCCTCCAGCCCGGCGAATAGCTCCGACGTGTATGTCGACTACCCGTATCCGGTTCTAGTCGATGGCACGGTGACGGTGAAGTTGCTCTTCTACACCAGCACCCGCACGTTCCCGTCGCCGTTCGCGCCGGTGCTGACGGTGGAGAAACTGGACAGCTCGCAAGTGCCTGACACCAACGGCAACGGGATTCACCCGACGATCAAAATGCTGCCGAATGGCAATGTGTTGCTCGAGTTCCCGTCGGTGGGCGGCCACTGGTATCGCGTTCGATACAGTCCGGATATGGTGAACTGGTCCGATTGCCCGGTGCCGATTCAAGCAGGTGGCAGCAAGGTTCAGTGGATCGACGATGGCGCTCCGTTCACCAACGTCCCGCCAAGCTCTGTCCCCAACCGATTCTACATCGTCAACGAGATCGTGACTCCTTGAGATCGAGATGACGTCCTTCGAATCGAACGCCAAACCCTTCCGCATTATTCCATGAATCCCCGCATTCCGTTGCTGACCTTGTGCGTGTTGAACGCCGCCACCGCGGCCAAAGGAGGCGATCTCCGGGACACCATCGCGCGAGACGATGCGAAGTCGGCCCCCGAGCTTGTTGCGCCGGAGACGGCGTCACGCTGGCGTGTAGGTGCATCCTACGCGCCGATCTTGGGGCTGGAGGCAAAATTCAACGGCTTGGGCGCGTTTCAAAGTCCGTTCACGCCGCAGCCATTGGGTGGGGGAATCGATTACGAATACGACGACGGTTTCGTGCGGGTGGATTCGTCCGGCAACGCAGGTGGCCAGACGTGGAACTGGGGTTACGAAAACGACAGCCAGTATGACCCTTCCGGCAGTGGTTCGATCAACATGTCGATCACCAACAGCCTGTCCAACGGCAGCGTGAATGAGCACGACAATGCCAACGGATTCGAGGCATTCGCATATTATGATATGGGCAAGGCGGCATTCGGCCCCTTGAGCGATATGAACGCGACGTGGGGATTTCGTGGCGGCCTGCAATACGCGCGGGTGGACATGAGTAACCGGGCGAATCTTTCCACCACCTTGATCACCACGGTCGACTCGTTCGATCTGGGCGGGGAAATTCCGCCGTCGGCTCCGTATGCGGGCTCCTTCTTTGGGCCGGGCGTGTTGATCAGCGATAGCCCCACTCGTGCGGTAGTGGTTGGAGGTACCGGCCTGACCACAGGTTCCCGTGATTTGGATGTAGACGTGTTCGTCACCCAGTTCGGCTCCTACCTGGAAATTCCGCTGTGCCAGAGATTCAGTGTCACGGCTGAAGCGGGTGTTTGCCTGGGGATCGCCTCCGGCTCGTATGACTTCGAATCGTCCACCACAGTGGGGGATTTGGGCACCCAGACCAGCAGTGGTCACGATTCGGCCACGCGTTTTCTGCCCGGCGTGTATGCGGGCTTCAGTGGGATTTATCAGCTTACTGAAGACTGGGCTCTTCAGGCTTCCGGACGTTATCAATATCTGAAGCCGTTCGAACTCGGGGCGAATGGTTCCGATGCGACCTTGTCCTTCGATTCGGCCTTCGTGGTTTCGTTGGGCGTTCTTTATTCCTTCTGACACGCTGCCCGGCATAGCGTGCGCCATGCGATTGATTTTGGCTTCGGCGTCGCCCCGGCGACGCGAATTACTGGCCGCGGCGGGTTTGTCGTTTGAAGTGGTGGTTTCGCCCGCTGAGGAAATTCACGACGCGGCGATTCCGCTCGACCGCCTGTGCGAGGAAAATGCCCGTTTGAAGGCCGAAGCGGTCGCGCGCGATTATCCTGACGCGACCGTGATCGGGGCCGACACACTGGTCTGGATCGCGGGTGAGCCGCTCGGCAAACCGACCGACGCCACCGAAGCGCGGGCGTTATTGCGAAAACTTTCCGGCCGCTCGCACACGGTTTGCACCGGGGTTTGCCTCGTGCACCCCGGCGGCTTGACCGAGCGATTTCATGTGCTGACGGAAGTCGAATTCCGGGAGCTGGATGACGCGGCGATCGAGGAATATCTGGCGCTCGTCCACACGCTCGATAAGGCGGGCGGCTACGCCATTCAGGAACACGGTGAACGCGTGGTGGCTGGAATCAGAGGGAGTTACAGCAACGTGGTGGGTTTGCCCGTGGATGAAGTCGTGGCGCGTTTGTTCCCGGCTCGGGAATCGGATTGCGACGACGCGGGGATTGGCGGATGAATTCGGGTATGCAGTTTCCTGCACGGTATCCGTTGCTATTCAATCCGCGGGCAAGAAGCCAACGGGCTCAGCGGACGTTACGCTTCCTCATGGAGCGTTCGACCCGCTTTTATCTCTGCGCGACCAATAGCCCGCAGGAAGCGAGGCTGCTGGCGGCGAGATTCGCTGCGGAGGGGGAACCGGTGGTGATCGCCGCCGGTGGCGACGGAACCTTGAACGCGGTGATTTCCGGTCTCGCTGGATCGCAGACGGCACTCGGGGTGTTACCCGCCGGGACGATGAACGTTTTCGCCCGTGAGTTGGGAATTCCTTTCGATAATCTCGCCAAAGCCTTCGAGGTGATCGAGCGTGGCCATGTGCGGGAAATCGATCTTTTCGAGGCGAATGGCGCGCCGTTTGTTCAAATGGCGGGCGTCGGCTTCGATGCGATGGTGATCGAGGAAACGACTTGGGAGTCGAAAAAAGTCCTCGGCCCGCTCGCTTATTTGATGTCGGCGGCACGGGTGCTCGGGGAGCAGCCTCCCCGGATGGAAATTTTGACCGCGGATGGTCGTCGCGAAGAAGGTGTCGCGGTGCTGGCCGGCAACGGCTCTCTCTACGGCGGACAATTCAAACTCTTCCGCAAAGCCGATAACCAGGACTCGATGCTTGATGTGTTGGTTTTCAAAGAAGCGGGCTACAAGCTGGTCCTCGATTCGTTGAAGGGTCTTGCTTTGGGCGGCGTGGACTTGGCGGCGTCGGCCAGTTATTTCCAAGCGGCGAATTTCACTGTCCGCGCCGATCGCGAAGTGCCGATCCAGGTAGATGGCGAATTGCTCGGCCGAGCGTCCGAAGTCCTGTTCAAGGAAAGCCCAAACCGCCTGCGGGTCATCGCACCGGAAGAGCCGTTCACGAGCCGTTTCGTGGAAGCGATGAAAGCGTTGCTCATGCCTTGGCCCAAGCGACCGGTCGAACTTGCGCCTCCTACGGCATGAAGACCACGGCGAAGGGAAAGAGCCGTAAGCGTTGGTGGCTTCGCGGCGGAATCGCGTTGGCAATCGCTCCCGCATTGCTCGTGCTCTACTGCTACCTCGCTCCCATCGCGGCATCGCACGGGCGGAGGATCGAGGAGCCTAGCGATCTTCCACCGGGCAGCGTGGCCTTGGTGTTTGGTTGCACCGACCGTGTGGATGGGCGGGAGAACTTGTATTTCCGCTACCGGATCGATGCCGCGGTGAAACTTTGGGAATCCGGTAAACTCCGCTGTATCATCGTCTCCGGCGATAACCGGGAAAAGTACTACAACGAGCCGGAAACCATGCGGCAGGCTCTAGTGGCGCGCGGCGTGCCGGCCAACCGGATCGTCCAGGATTTCGCCGGATTAAGGACGTTGGATTCGGTCGTGCGGGCGAAAGAGATTTTCGGGCTGAACCGCATCGTGTTCGTAAGCCAGCGTTTTCAAAACGAACGCGCGATCTATCTCGCCCGCGCGAACGGAATCGAAGCCACCGGTTTCCACGCACAAAACGTGGCGGCTGGCAGCGGTTGGAAAACGAAGATCCGGGAAATCGGTGCGCGGGTGAAAATGCAGCTCGATGTGCATTTCCTCGCCACCCGTCCGCGTCATCTCGGGGAGAAGGTGGCTTTGCCCGAATGAACGCGAAGGAGGTTCAACCGCCTGCGGCCAGTGTCACCAGCTCGATTCGGTCGGCGTCTTGAATCGTCGTGTTGGCGTAATCGCGGGGAAAAATGGCCTCGTGATTGAGTTCGATCACCACCGGTTTGCCCTCGAAGCCCAAGAGGCTAAGCAAGCCGGCAAGAGTGAGCGGAGAGGGGAATTCGCGGCGTTCGCCATTCAGGGTGATGAACATGGGGAAATCGGGGTGGGAAATGGGATTACTTCCACTGGGCGAGTTGCTCCGGGAACGGACAGCGATGGCAGTCGCTCACGTCTTCCAGGCAGAAGTCGTGATAAATTTGTAGCAAGGCCTGATGGTGGGCAACGGTTTTGAGCCAAGGCCGGGCGTTTTCGAGCGAACCGAACAGCCTCAGCGCGCAACGTTTCACTCGGTCGTTCGGAGCCGCGGCGCGAAGTTTGCCATACGTCGCCCAATCGAAACCGTCTTCGTGCAAGGCGAGGGGGATGAGGTGGTTTGCCAGCAATTCGAGCCCCTGCGTGCGACCGAACAATGCCAGCGGTTTGCTTGTCAGCGCGGAGGTCAACGTGTGACGACGCGACCAAAAGGCATGATCGAGCGAGGAGAGAAACTCCAACAACGCCTCCGGCCGGAAAGGACGGGCAAGTGCGACGCGGCGGAACTTTGGCCAATGTTCCGCCAAGGCGGTGAGCGCGCCGACGCGCCGATGTGGATGATTCGCCGGACGTTGACCGTGGAGCTTCCAGGGAATCGCGTGCTGCGTCTCGAAGTGGCCGCGGTGTTTCCACCACGTGTCCCATCGCTCGCGGAGGTAATCGCGAGTATCCGGCGGCGCGAGTTCATGGAGATCGGCGGCGAGAAAGCCCGCCGTGCCGAACAGAATCGCTTCACGGGCCCCGTTCGCCTCCTTCAGAGCACCGAGCGGCGCGCGTTGGGCGAGTAAACGCATAGCGAGCGAATTGCCCCGATAGCCGAGCGTTTCCGCAGTCGCTTGAAACAAGGCGGCGTCGCGACCGTGGGCGTCAGCCGTGCGGAGAAAACGGGCTGCCTTGCGCGCGGCGCGATGGACGCTGGCTTCCGTCAGCAATTGACGAATCGCCGTTTCACCCATCGCCCCGAGCGGACGCAGGCAACGTCCTGGCTTCGCCACCGCGATGGCATGACGCGGCCGGTTCAGCGTTTCGTCCAAGGTGTCACCATCGATGACGACTTGAGCGATTGCCCGATGATCGACATCGCGGGTGAAAAACGGTTGCGCCGGGCGACGAAATACAACGTGAAGCACCACGTCGCGGTAAGCGGGATTCGTCGCGTGGCCGTGGTCGTCCCAACCGGCGGTTTCGAGATCGAGTTCGATCGCGCCGCGTTTCACTTCACCGTCCACTTCGACTGCGGCTTGAACGAAGTCAGGTCCGGCGCCGCGATTCCACTCGCCGAACTGCACGATGCGGACGATTCGCCCGTCGGTGGTCGGAAACTCACGACCGAAAGCCCCTGCGAACCAAAGCGATTGAAGTTCCAGCTCGGGCGGCAATTCGGACTCGCGGGTTTCGGCGAGGTGGGCTTCGCGATGGAAGGCGAGCTCAAGCAGATCCCGGTAACTCATATGGACGGAACGGAGAGGCTCATTCTGCTAGGACGATTTTCTCGGAGTCTGCGTCGGAGAGGGCGGCGGATCGATAAGGTTCAGCCAGCCGGTCAGGGCATCCGATTCGGGGATCGGGCCGTAGCGTAGCCGCGCATCCCTCAAGCCGCGTATCGCATCGTCTTTTCGCCCCGCGGCTCGGTCGATGGCGATGACGTGAAAATCCTGACGAAGCTTGTCTTCGCTAGCGACGTAACGGGTGCGAGCGTTTGCGAACCATTGCTTCGCCTCGGCATTCAGATTTCGCTCGCGAAGTTTGAGTCCGATCGCTTCGGCCAGGATCGCGCTGCCGGTACGCTCGACGGCTTTCTCCATCTGCTGCTGCCACACCGTCGGATCGTCTTTCCATTGCAGCGCGGCAAGCCGGATGGCGACATAATCCCGGTCTTCCGGGCGAATGTCGGTCGGGCCATCGAGTCGGGCGAAAGGGCGATAAAGCGGATCGCCCAACGCAATGGCTTGCCACGAATAGCCCGAGACTGCCGACGCTGCGGCTTCCGCAAAGGTGAAGCCCTCCAGCAAGCGCTGCTGCAGAATATCGAAGTGATGGGTAAAGCTCAGGTAAGGCTCGTACACATTGCCGACGGTCGCCGCCGCGCCGCGAGCCAACAACGCCGCGCTCCAGTTGGCGTTCGGGTTGCGCATTTGCTCGGCGCTGAACGAATGCAAATGCATCGCCACCGCGCCGCGACGGAAACGAAAGCGCGGGTTAAGAAAAGGCCCGCTCACATTCCAGTCGTACCAACCGTAGTAGAGCGACGCGTCGGTCATCGGGTAATTTGTCGGCAGAGTTTCGTTGAAACGATCCACCACCGTCGGGATGCCGGCCTTGAGGTTCGCCTGCACCGTTCCTTCCAGCCACTTATCGCCTTCCGGCACCTTGTTCGCGATGTCCACGTAGGCCCGCCCCCAAAGGCCGGTTTTTTCGGTTTCGACCGCGTCGCGGATCATGCGTTCGCAAGTCGGCCAATCGGCGGCATCGATGCGGGAAACGGCGACGAGAAAGGGGACGTTCGCCTGGGCAATCGGTTGGTTTTTATTGAAATAAGCGTTCGGCACCGGTCCATCGAGCGGCAGGCTTTCCACGCCGAAGACCGCGAGTTCGGAATCGACCGCCGCTTCATTATGCCCGGCGAAAGGCTTGGCCGTATCATGGCCGGGCGGGGGATTCGAAGTGTTCGGGATTCGGAAAGGAACGCCGCGCATGATCGCGAAAAAGCGGATGCGATTCGCCACCGGCATCGTCAGCCCCTCTTTGTTTTTGCCGCGCTTCCACCAATTCCGCCGGTCGAACTCCGCGCGCAACGGCTGCACCAATTTGTTCTCGTACTCCTTGCGAGGGATCTCATCGGCCGCGGGCAAATCGAACCCGAGGAGATTCTCCTGTGGGATCTTCCGGGCATCGCGATAGATCTCCGCGAGTTTTACCGATTCCGGCACAGACTGGTTATAAATCACCGCCACCGTCGCCGGATCGGGAGCCGCCGCCAACGCCACGCTAGCCAGCAGGAAGAAGGACAGAATCGACCTCATGCGTGCTATGCTGCCGGTAGATCGCTGATCCCGCAAGCCACGGAGCCGCTTTCTTATCAGATTCGTTTATCTTGGATGAAGCGTTCATAGAAGAGGCTTCGGGGACGAAAGAACCAGCCTCTGTATGAGAGTCCGTCACTAACGACGTGCTAACGCGCCCAAGCCGGGTTTCCGTTTGGCCATTCTCGATGCACGACCGCCCGAACGGCAATTCCGGGAACCCGCTTTTGATGCCATAGTGCCCGAAACCCATTTGGGGTTTGCCCGCTTGTGATGTTCGATGCGCGAAAATCGATTTCGGTTTGCCCACAATCGATGCTCGATGACCTCAAACCTCTTCCGGTTTGCCCGCAGTCGATGCAATAGTGTCCCAACCGAATTTCAGTTTGCACCCCCAAGCACTCATGACGCCCAAGCCGAATTTCAATTTGCAATGCGGAGCACGTTGAAGGCCCAAACCGGAATGTCTTTTGAGCGCCCGAGCACGCCAGAGGACTAAAACGAATTTCAGTTTGCACGCCGGCGCACTCATGAGGGCAAAACCGAATTTCAGTTTACAACGTCGGGTGCGTTGAATGACCAAACCGAAACGCCTTTTCGGCCATTTCTTGCCGTTCGGGCGTCATACAATTGGCTGGTGAGGAATTGGAAGATACTGGGAGACATTGGCAACTTGGGCCACCGTTCCGTCGCTCGATCCCGGCCTACTGATTTTTCCGAGGCTCAGAGGTTCATGGATGCGGAGAAGGGTAAGCAATCGGTCCGCGATTCATGAAAGAAGAGGCGAACAAGTCGTGAGGGTGGGCAAACGTCGCCTGCGGCAGGATTCTGTGATGAGTTAGGGGCTTGAACCTCGCTGGCATCGGTGCCACCACTTTGACGTCTCCAAAATGAAGTCTCATTGGCGGGGAAGCTTACAGTAGTTCCTCCGAATTTGTCGCGTTGGAGCAGAGACTACGGCGAATTTTTCGCCGACTGGCCTTTGACCTCCTCGACGTTCCAACAGAAAAGACCACAGAACAAGTCGGCGGTTAACGCCTAAATTTGAATTCCGGCTTCCATTTTCGCCGTAGATCGCCTCATTGTTAGACAAAAAATGAACGAAGACGAATCGAAGGCATTGATGCGAGTGATCCGAACTTTGCAGGCGAACCAGATCGAATTGGTAGCACGGATAGACGGACTGGAGATTATGCTGGCGAGCATAGGAAGTCATATAGGAATTGATCCAGATGAGCTGGTGTCCAAGCTTCGGATAGCTCAGTCAACGTCTCACCAGAAGCGACTGCAACTTGTCGAGGACAGGAATCCTTCAGCCGCAGCCGAAGTAGATAATCGTATTGGGCATCCACCAATCGACGAAGAGATGCTGCGTAAGATGGACATCGGTGATCCGCCTTCCGAATCCCACGCATGAAGAAGTCTCATCTCCGTTCTATCCCTGGATCCCACTGGTAGCGGTGCCATCAATTTGACGTAAGCCAAGAAATTCACCGATCCGAATGAAACTCTGCTACGTGGGCGAGTGGAGCAGGCTCCGCCACTGAACTGCTGCCTCGCCCCTTAGTTCCAGTCGCCATGCCTCTTCAACCCTTAAGCTTCAGTCGAAGCCTCGCTCCCGGGCAGCGGTCCGGTGGGCTTGACGTGAACGCTGCTACCCGCATCCTATGAACGAGAGCCAACCACACCTAAAACTACCGATTCGCTGTGAGTTTCGGTCCAGCGGATACACCGCCGAGGAGATTGATGCGCTCCGTTTAGACTTAGCGAGGATTGCCGACCTTCAGCCGAGACGACAAGGCATCCCAGCAGCAGGTGCGTCTTACGACATCTGTTTCTACATCCAGTGGGCAGGGGTGGCATTGCTTTCGGGCGTTATCGGCAACGCCGGTTATGATCTCATTAAAACTTTAGGGATGCGCTTGGGTGACTTTTATCGGCGCAAACAAAAGCAGCCGAACGGCCTTCCGCCAGATGTATACTATCTGGAGTTCAGCTTTGACGATGTGGACCTCCGCATACGTGGGGCAGACGTTGCCAACGACCCCGACGGCAATTTCCTTTCTTACGCGACTCTCATTCGCCTTTCGGACATAGTTTCTGTCGTAGAGAAGCATCTCCGAACGGAGCCGCTGGTTTCCGCCGACGTACAGGCGATCGAGGTGTATGAGCCTCATCCGACATTAACCTCCGATGATGAAGGAGGCTTGCTTTTCACCCGCCCATGGCGTGTCGAAGGCGTTCTGCAGTGCGAATACTCGAAATACTTCCCACATGAACGGAAACTGGGTTGAAGCTTATTGAAGATAGAAGCAACGCTTAACCATGCATTGAAGCGAGCGCTACGCGCGTCACGTTGGCAGTTTCCGGCCTCCGGCCTTGCTTCCACCATGCTGCGAATGCACCGCACGCTCTGCATTCGCTGAGTTTGGGTTCGTTGAGTGTTTTACATCCTCGGAACTTCGAGTTGGCGTGTTGGCATTTGTTCCGGTGTCGTCGTCGTTTTGACCGTTATAGGAGAGCGCGGTTTCCGGCTTTGGAAACGGTGGTGGAAGGTTGAGACCTGAGGGCGACAGGTGACGAGATCGCCACACGAAACCGGTTCACGATTTCGGAGGGCTTTTGTTTCGATGCGATTCGAGGCGACAAGGAAGTTGCCGCGAACGCATGAAGATCGATTTCGTGACTGACACGTTTCCGCCGGATGTGAACGGGGTGGCGATGACTTTGGGCCGGTTGAGTGAGGGCCTGCGGAAGCGGGGCCATCGCGTGCATGTGATTCGGACGGGAGGCGAAGCCGGGCAGGGGCAAACGATCGCCGCGTCGGTCGCGCTGCCGGGTTATAAGGAAGTCCGCTTGGGTTTGCCGGGGCCGTTCAAGCTGCGGAAGCGTTGGCTGAAACGAAGGCCCGATGCTGTGTATGTGGCGACCCAGAGTCCGCTGGGCGATTCGGCGGTGAAGGCGGCGAAGGCACTCGGCATTCCGGTGGCAACGGGCTTTCACACGAATTTTCACGAATACATGGAGCCTTATCGGCTGGGCGGCTTGCAGGTAGCGGCGAAAGCCTACTTGCAACGCTTTCACAGTCGCGCGGACTGCACGCTCGCACCATCGCCGGAATTGGTGGAAGCCCTGCGCGCGGAAGGTTTTCCGGAAGTGCATTTGCTTGGCCGCGGGGTGGATACGGAGTTGTTCCACCCCTCGCGGCGATGCGAAACCCTGCGGCGTTCCTGGAATGCGGAGCCGGAAACTCCGGTGGTGCTAGTCGTGGGTCGCGTCGCGCCGGAGAAGAATCTCACTCTCGCGATGGAAGCGTTCGCCCGACTGAACGGCATGACATCAGGCGTGCGGTGCGTAGTGGTGGGCGATGGACCTGTGCGTGAGAAACTGGAAGCCGAGCACCCGCATGTCCACTTCGCGGGACAGCAAACGGGCGAAGCGCTCGCACGTCATTACGCCTCGGCCGACATTCTGTTGTTTCCGAGCGAAACGGAAACGTTTGGCAATGTGCTGCTCGAAGGATTGGCGAGCGGCTTGATCACGGTGAGCTACGACTATGCGGCGTCGGGGCGTTACATCGAACAGGCGGCGAATGGCTTCAAAGCCCCGAAGGGCGATGCGGCGGCGTTTTTGAAACTGGCTTGCGAGGCGGTAGATTTGCGACGGCATGAAGCTCTTCGCCGGACCGCGCGGAAATCAGCGGAAGCGTTGGGTTGGGAAACGGTGTTTCGCGAGTTTGAAACGCGTCTCGGTGCCTTGGCGGAAGCGTTTCCCACTGGCATGCCGAAGCCATCGGTGAAGCGGCCGAAGTTGCGTTGTCGCACGGTTTTCCTTTCGGACATCCATTTAGGCACGCCCGATAGCAAGGCACGCGAGGTGGTGCATTTCTTGAAGCACCTTCATTGCGAGAAATTGGTGCTCAATGGCGACATCATCGATGGCTGGGCGTTGCGACGCGGCGGACGCTGGCGGAGCTGTCACAGTCGATTCATCCGCAAGGTGCTCAAGATGATGGAGAAGGATAAGACGGAGGTCATTTACCTACGAGGCAACCACGACGACATTGTCGCGCGTTTCCTGCCGCTTGCCTTCGGTCGCTTGCAAATGGCGAAAGAGCACATTCATTGCGGAGCTGATGGTGCGCGGTATTTGGTCGTGCACGGTGACGGCTTCGACAGCGTTTCGACCAATCACAAGTGGCTCGCGGTGCTGGGCGCGGTGGGATACGACCTGCTGCTCCACGTTAATCGCCTCTACAATCGTTGGCGGACCTGGCGGGGGCTCGAATATTTTTCGCTGAGCAAGAAGATCAAAGCGAGGGTGAAGTCCGCGGTGAGCTTCGTGGACCGCTACGAACAGCAATTGCAGGAACTGGCGCGTTATCGGAAGTGCGACGGCATCATTTGCGGCCACATTCACACGCCGGAGGACAAACGAGTGGGGGAAATCCGTTACCTGAATTCGGGCGATTGGGTGGAAAGCCTGACCGCCATCCTCGAACATCACGACGGCCGAATGGAAGTGGTCGAATACCGGGAGTTCCTGCGGAGCATGGGAAATGCGGAGGCTTTCTCGTCCGCGCACGTTCCACATGCCTGATGCTTCCGATCGTTTTTAAAAGAATGGAAACCACGAAACACACCAAATGACACGAAAACTAAGAGAGTGGATAGGGATGATATCCTCTTCGTTTCGTGCTTTTTCGTGCCTTTCGTGGTTTCTCTTTCGATGGGGAGGTTATTTCCGCCAAACACGGCGGAATTTGGCCGCGGTGAAGAGCAGCATCACACCGAGCCCGGCCGAGGATGCGATGAGCCATGCGGGAACTGGTATGCGGGCTTTGACGTGGGTCACGAGCGGTTGCTTCAGACCATCGGCTAAAGCGCGATCCCACACGAGCGTTTTGCCGTCGTCCAAGGTTTGAGTGGCATTGGATTCGAGCGCCGGTTCGGGCAAATGCAGGGTGTAAACGAGGCGTCGACCGTCGGTTTCGTGTTTCGGCAGAAACAAGCCATTGAGAAACGCTTTGCCGGGCGAAACGGTGCGGGTGAATTCGATGTCTCGTCCGTTCAGGTGTAAGTCGAACTCGCCGACAAGATGCCGGAAGGCATTGGGCAAACCGGGCGAATTGGCTCCGGGTTCCGAGGTGGATAGTTTGGCTAGCTTTCGGACCGAGTCGAAAGCGAGGCGGGCGTGAATGCGGGTGCGTTCGCCGGTAGTAGTAACCGTGCAGATTTCTTTACGAACCTCGGGCGTCGTGGCGATCCAGTCTTCGATGTGTTGCTGAAGGCTAAGGTCGCCGCCTTTTAAAGCGACTGCTTTGGCAGGCACTTCGTAAATGATCTCCGCCACGCCCGATCCATCGCGCGCGAGCCAGTATTCCTCGTGACCGTCGATGCAGGAGGAAAGCATCGCGGCAAAGAGAGCGACAGCGGCGAGGAGGAGGGAGCGCAAAGAGGTTGAGAGTGGAGAGAAAGAGGATTAGACGAGTTCACCTGCGATGGGGTCGACCAAGGCCGCGCCGGATTCCGTGAGCACGAGGTGCTGGCTGGCGTCGACTTCGGCATAGCCCGCTTCGACGAGCGCTTGCACGGTGGCGGCAGAGGTTTCGAGGCCGTCGAGCGCGATGCCTTCGCGTGTGCGCAGACCGAGCGCGATGCGTTCGATGCGCCAGGCGTCGGCATCGATGGCTTCGCTGCTGGTGATCGCGTGGCCGATGGCGTTGACCATTTCGACGTAGCGTGCGGTGTCGGCGACGTTTTGCGATCGCACTCGCCCGATCGTGGAAACCGCCGACGGGCCGAGGCCGAGGTAGTCTTCGCCGCGCCAATAGCCGCGGTTGTGGGACGAATGGTGGCCGGGTTGGGCGTAGTTCGAGGTTTCGTAGTGATCGAATCCCGCTTCGGTGAGCAGGCGATGCGCGAGATGGAAAAAGGAAGCGTCGCGGTCTTCGTCGGCATTCATCTCGCCGCGCTTGAGCGATTCGAAGAAAGCGGTGTCTTCCTCGTAGGTGAGGTTGTAGGCGGAAACGTGATCGGGCTTTAGCGCGATCGTGCGTTCGAGAGTTTGTTGCCAGTCGTCGCGCGATTGCCCGGGAATCGAGAACATCAGGTCGATGTTGACCGAGGGCATTCCGGCTTCGCGCAGGATCGCGACCGCTTCGGCGGCTTGCTCGGGATCGTGTTCGCGGCCGAGGGTTTTCAGCACGTGGGGGGTGAACGACTGAATCCCGAGGGAAACGCGAGTCACACCGAGTTCGCGGAACAAACGGGCTTTCGCGAGATCGAAGGTCGCCGGATTCGCTTCAAGGGTCACTTCTTCCAATCGGTCGAAATCGAGCTGTTCGCGCAGGACGGCGAAAAGTCGCTCCAAGTGCGTGGGTGAAAGCATCGAAGGCGTGCCGCCGCCGAGGTAGAGCGTGCGCGGCATTTCCGCGAGAGTGGGTAAACGGTGCGCGGCTTCCTTTGCCATGGCGTCGACGAACGCGCCGATGGGCGTCGAGCCGGGTGTATGCTTGTAGAACGAGCAATACGGGCAGACGCGGTGGCAGAACGGAATGTGGAGGTAGGCGAGCAAGCCGGATCAACGGAAAGCGGGCGGCGGAGGATTGCAAGGCGGGAAAATCAAGCGTTGGGGCGGATGTGTGGCTAAAAGGTGGCGTGACGAGAGGAGATTCGGTCTTGAGGCGATCCGGAAAATCGGTATTTTTCCTCTGTTGTCCGATGCCTCGCCCCGTTCAAACAAAGGATTCCAGCCAGCCGAAGTGCTCTCCGGCTTATGTGAAATTTGTGCAACAGAGTCGGCAGGTATTGGGCTTGCCCGCGAAATCCGCTCCGATCGAGAGGCTGAATCCCTCGCTGCATGGGCTGATGCAAGAGGTGCTTTATGGGTCAAAGCCACCCCGCCGGTAACGGACGAGCTGACCGGTGGTGAGCACCTTGTCGAAATCGACGAGCAAGAGTGGATCGTCTTCAAAACCACCCATCCTGGTAAGTTTGGTTTTGGAGTGGATGTGGAAATGATTCACCCGAAAGGCAGGGAGGCTCAGCCTAGGATCACGGCAGGTCTGGCCGATGCGACTCCGAAGGAGTATTTGTTCCGGCTTCAGCAGCAAAACGAATTGTTCGGAGACGACATCCGGGTAAGGGGCGTCGCGAAGTTTCCTCAGGGACTCTCGGTGATCACCACTCAGCCCTTCTACGAAGGAACGAGAACCGATCAAAGCCGCATCAACGATTGGTTCGCCGCCTTAGGGTGGAGTTCGGTCGCGGGTAAGAAGGTGCTTTTTACGACCCGGCAAAAGAGTTGCTGATCATGGACGCACTGCCCCGGAATGTGCTGACGTTCCTAGATGGCACGGTAATGCCATTCGACGTGGTGATCGTGCGTCCCTCGCCCTATCTGAAATCGAAGCTCGGGTTGTAAGCTTCCGCGGAAATGTCAAAGATTCCGCCTACGAACATGAGCGAAGCGTTGGAAACCGGTGTGCTGAAGGGCGTTTCGCGTTCGTTTTACCTGACGCTGCGTCTTTTGCCCGCGCCGATGAGGCGGGCCGCGAGTCTTGGCTACCTTCTCGCTCGTTCGAGCGATACCATCGCCGACACGGCGGAGGTTCCGGCGACCGAGCGGCTTGAATTGCTTGCGGCGTATGGGGCGGCGGTCGAGGAAGCGGGGGAGCTGCCTCTTTGGTCGGTCGCTCTTCTGAACACCGCCGACCCCAAGGAGCGAATCTTGCTCGAACGCGGGCGAGAGGTGCTGGACGGCTTGGGAAGTTTGCCTGCGGGGGAACGAGATCTCGTGCGGGAGGTCGTGCGGATCATCGTTTCCGGGCAACAGCTCGATTTGGAACGATTCGCCCTGGCCTCGCCCGAGCGGCCGGTGGCGTTGGGAAACGATGCCGCGCTGGAGGATTACGCCTGGCGCGTGGCGGGCTGTGTCGGCGCGTTTTGGACGAAGCTCGGATTTCTCACGCTGGGCCAACGGTTTTCAAATGCTCCTGAGAACGAACTTTTGGAACGAGGCATCGCCTATGGCAAAGGGCTTCAGCTCGTAAATATCCTGCGGGATTTACCTCGCGATTTGGCAATGGGGCGGTGCTACCTGCCGGTGACGAACCCGGCGAACCAGGAGGCTTTGCTCGCCTGTCACGCCCGTTGGTTGACGACCGCGCTCGATTGGGTGGAAGGCGGGAAAATTTACGCGGAAACTTTGAAAATGAAACGCTTGCGTGCAGCGACCGTTTTGCCCGCGTGGTTGGCGGAAGAAACGTTGCGAGCGATGCAGGGCGCGTCGTGGGAGGACTTGCGGCAACGGGTCAAGGTGCCTCGCTCGCGGGTCTATGCGCTGCTTTTGAAAGCGTTGCTGCGATAACGGGTTACCACCTGCCGAGCACCGAGGAAGCCATCACCACGGTCGGTTCGCCTTTGCGGACTTTGCCGCGACCGACCGATGAGGCTGGGCAGTTGATGAGCAGTCCGGCAGGTGAGGGCGTTTCAGGAACATGGACAGTTGCCACGCACCGGCGTCCTCCGTTTGGGTCGAGGTAGCCGATTTGGAAGGTTTTCGCATTCCAACCCAATGCGGGAAGTTGGGTGATGGTGATGTAGTGAGCATCGACCGCGAGCCAACCGGCTTGGCCGCTCGGGGTTTTTCGCCAAACGAAACGCCGCAGGCCGAGCACCGGTGGCAAGCCTTTTGCCAGTGAGGTCGCGCAACGTTGATGGGCCAACGCGAGGAGCTTTCGAGGAGGGCTTCCATCTAAGGAAATCAGCACTTCGCTTTTCAGGGGAGGCAGCGACTGCGTGGCGGCCATGTCGTTGGCGAAGTCGGTCAGATCGGCGAGGTTGACGCCATTGCTCGACCAACGGGGACGTCCGGCGAATTGGCGCGAAGGACGTATGCCATACGTGCGGATCGTGTAGGCAAGACGTTCGCGATCCGATTCGCCCGCCGTGGCGGCCAATCCGCGCTGCCAAGTAGCATCGCCAAAACGAAACGCGTTGAGCAGGGCGGCGGGACCGCAGGCTTTGTTGGAAACCAGCCGTTGGTTGAAAGGAACGGGACGTGGAGATGCGGATTCTGCTGCTTGGGCGGAAACCGCGCAGGCAAACACGAACAAACTAGCGAGCCGTGGCAGGCGTGTAGACATCGGTCCGCTGATTGTTTGCCGGATTGACGTCGATTTGCCCACCGGAAAGCTGGATGGAGGACCGAAACGTCGCCGCTTCCTGGCCGGACGGGCCGGGCACGGTGAAGGTCTGGGTTTTCCCCTTCGCGAGCGAACCGACCGTTACCGGCGTCGTGCCGTAGTCGGTCGTGATCTGAACGCTGGCGTTGTAAATGGACGCGGTGCCCTGGTTCTGCACGGTGACTTGAAGCGCGCCATTGTCATCGATCCAGTGGGAAGCGACAGCGGCATCCACGATTCCCGGCGTATTTTGTTCCAGCACCCGTTTTAGATTGAGAGCGCCGCCGCCAAAAATCTCGTCGCTGCCAGGTGGACCCGACTCGTCCAAGTAGGACATCACCGAAGTCGTGGCGTCGCGCGCCGACGAGGTGCCCGTGATCGAATTCGACGCGGCGGCGGCGAACACTCCCGTCGTCACGCCCGCGCTGGCGGAGGTGCCGCCGAAAGAGAGCGTTTCACCGTTGATTCCCGTGCTGTAGAGTCCGTAGCCTGGGGCGGAGACCGTTAGATTGGAACCGCTGTTGGAGAACAGCAAGTGGTCGCCGGGCGCGTCGATCGCACCGACCGAGATCACCCCCGCATAGCCGGCGGGATAGGAGATTTTGGGGAGTCCCTCATTGCCTGCGGAGGCGACGATCACGGCACCTTGTGATTGGGCATAAGCGGAGGCGTCTTGCACTAGTTCGCTATGGCCACGACTGCCCAATGAGATGTTGATCACTTTTGAACCGTTAGAAACGGCTTCAAGAATGCCCTGCGCCAACAGCCAACTATTGGAACTGCCCAAATCATCCGCGACGCGAATGGAAAGGATGGGGGCAGCGGGCGCGACTTGCCGGATCAGGGAGGCCACCGCTGTTCCGTGGCCGTTTAATTCGGATGGATCGGCGGGTGGATTGACCAGATTGATTTGCCGGATTTCTCCCAAGCCCGCGAGGGCGGAAACCCCGGTGTCCAGTACCGCGACCGTGACGCCGGAACCCCAGGTCGAGCGATCGTAGTTCGACACTCCGAGCCACGAAATCAGGGTGTCGCCGAACGGTTTCGCACCCGCCTGGACACCGCCTTGTGGGAGATCGGGAACGAGCACGGGAAACAGGAGGCCCTTTTTCTCGGTGCCATCGAGCAGGCTCGCAAGATCCTCTGCGCTGAGGAAACCGATGCGGAGGGCGTTCAGCGTATCCATTCGCCCGAGCACGGAAATCGCTTTGCCCTTCGCCTTGGCGAGAAAGCGTTCGAGCGCGGCTTGATCGGCGAAGACAATGAATCGTTGACCCGCGATCGCGCCCGCGGCCAATGCTTCGTCATCGGCGCGCAGCATCGTCGCGGGGCGTTCGCCGCTGTTGAAAGTGGCCGTAGGGTATTCGTCGACTTTCTCGGGCTTGGCCTTGGTCACCGGTTTCGCGGACTTCTCCGGTTCCACGAACGCGGTGCGCACGAGGAAGTAACCACCCGTGGCGCAGGCGACGAATAACACAGAAAGAATCGGCCAACGTGGAGAACGCATGACGTATGAGCAAAAAGAAACCCCTAGAGAGGGGATCCGTCGCGTGAAAAAATTGGGCCTTGGCGAAATGGGTTCCGCCAAGGCGATCGGTACGGTTTGCCGACAGGATTCCGTTGTTTAATTCGGCACAGTCGTCGCCACACCCGTACGGGCGGGATCGGACAAATCGAGACGTGGCACCATGGTGAACTTCCGTTGCAACGCGCAGACGACATAGAACTGCCAGACTCGGAAGCGAAGACGCCAGCCGAGGTTGGTGTTGCCTGCGACGAGGTTGTTCACCGCGCGTTCCATGGCCTTAGGTGGTTCCGGGCACATGAAGACTTCGAACGCATGACGGTCGTAGAACATTTTGATCATGTTCAGGAAGACGTCGCACATTTTGCCGACTTTCTTCGTGTAACGCGCCCGCGCCTTTTCGCTGAGAGGTGTACCTGCCTTGTCGGCCGCGATCACTTGCGTAGCGGCGAGATAGCCGGATTTCACCGCCATCATGACACCGGAGGAAAAGATCGGGTCGATGAATCCCGCGGCGTCGCCGACGAGAAGCCATCGCGGCCCGGCGTTTTGAAGGTGCCGGTACGTGTAATCGCCCGCAAAGGAGTAGTCGCTCACCCGCTCAGCGCCCGCCATGCGGCGTTGCAGTTCGGTGGTGGTCGCCACGACGTTTTCGAAACATTCGCCCGGTTTCATGCCGGTGGCTTTGAAATGGTCGAGCGTTTGCACCAGACCGATCGAGGTTTTTTCGGCATCGAGCGGGATCATCCAGAACCAGCCGAAGTCGAGTCGCACGACGGTAATATGCCCGTCGTCGGGCACTTCGTTGCGCTTCACGCCTTTGAAGTGGGCGAAAGTGGCGAACTTCTTCGGCAGGCCGAGATCGGTTTTGGGCAGTTGCATCTGCTTGCCGAGAAAGGCGTCGCGGCCGCTCGCGTCGAGAATCCAGCGGGCGGAAAGTTCATGCGTGGTGCCATCGCGCTCGCAGGTGACGGTCACGCCATCGTCGCGCAACTGCGCGGAAAGGACTTTCGTTTCCTGCCAGACTTCGCAGCCGAGCGATTGCGCGTGTTCGAGCAGGACGTTGTCGAACTTCGCACGCTCGACCTGAAACGTTTGCGCATAATGCTTGGGAAGATAGCGGCCGAAAAGAATACGGATGCCGGCTTTTGAGTTTCCGCTGACGAATTCGGCCCCGAGTTTCGGCATGAAACCGCCGTTGGTGAGCTTGTCCCAAACGCCGATTTTCCGGAGTTCGTCGTTGCCGTAGGGGATGAGCGATTCGCCCACGTGGAATCGCGGGAAACGTTCGCGTTCAAGAATAAGAACCTTTTTGCCTTCTTTCGCCAAAGCGCTGCCCGCCGTGCTGCCTCCCGGGCCGCCACCGATGATGATTGCGTCGTACATATAAAATGAGGCTGACAGACTCCGAAACCTTACCCGGGAGACAAGGCAATTTTTGGAGCCGCGAATCGGGCTGATCTTTCGAATCCGAACGGGAAGAAAAATGAGGAGGGAAATCCCTTCGTGAAATTTTTGCTTTCCTCATTCCTATTAAAAGATTCGCGGGATTCGCCTGATTCGCGGTTTCAGAAATGAACCGGGGTTTTCAGGCGAATTCAATTTTCGGAATTCCCAATTCGAAGCGGGCGACTAGTTTCCGCGTCCCGCATGGCCGCTAAGATTCGCTTTACCTCCGCTTCCGCCACCCGTCTCGTTCTCGCCAAAGTCGGTCATCCGCAGCGCGACGAACCGCTCCAGACTTCCAAGGAGGTCTTCCTGATCGAGGAAGCGGATCAGGAAACCCTGACCGCGATTTTCCTGAAACCGTTCAAAAACCTCTCCGGCCACCGGTTTCACCACCACTCGTCGTTGGAGCAACATGAGATGAACGCGTTGGCCACGGCGATCTTCGCCTCGGAGGACGGCTTGCTTGAGCGCGGCTGCGACATCGCCAAGCGCCTTTACTCGAAGTCGAACCACCCAAACATCAAGTCGGGCGACCTGTGCATTTCCTTGATCCGCGACATCGAGGTGAACGGCGAACTCACTCAGGGCATTTGCATCCTGAAATCGGAAAGCGTGGTGCCCTTCCTCAGCATCTCGACGAAGGACGGCGATCTCCAGCTTCACACCGAGCAGGGGATCAACCCGGAGAAGATCGACAAGGGTTGCCTGGTGCTCAATCACCACGCGAACAAGGGCTACCACGTGCTGACCTTCGATCGCTCGGGCTCGGATTCGCGCTTCTGGGTTCGCGATTTCCTCGGCGTGATGCCCGTCACCGATCCGGCGTTCTTGACGAACAAGTACGCCGACATGGCGGTCGCCTTCGTGAAGAAGGAGGACAAGGCCAAGAAGGAAGCGAAGAAGGAATCGCCCGCCGCCGTGGCCGCCGCTGACGACACGCCGCCGTGGGAAGTTCACAACGCCGCACGCGACGCGATTTCCTTCTTCGAGGAAAAGGAAAAGTTCAGCCTACAGGAGTTCGAGGAAGAGGTTCTGCGGACGCCGGAAGCGGTCGCCAAGTTCCGCGAACACCGCGCTCAGGTCGAATCCGAGCAGGGCCATCGCTTCGAGGATTCATTCGAGATCTCCAAGAAGGACGTCAACAAGGCGAAGAAGAAGATCGCTTCGGTGGTGAAGCTCGACACCGGCGTGGAAATTCATCTGAAACCGGCTCTCGCCGAATCGCCCGATTCCATTCTGGAACGCGGCTTCGACGAAGAGAAGGGAATGAAATTCATCAAGGTTTACTTCAACGAGCAGGTTTAGGCGTAAGGGGAAACTGGGACCGCGGACTTCAGTCCGCCCCGTCGGTAATGGCTTTGCTTGATGGGGCGGACTGAAGTCCGCGGTCCAATTGGGAGAGTTCTGAACTTGGCTCCGCTGCGGAAGACCTTCCTCGCGTGAACGCTCAACTCCTTCCGGAGGCGGGCAGATAGCGGTCGGCGAGATCCTGGAAGGATTGAACCTGTTGGGCTTTCCATGCGTCGTCGCGGCCGAGTTCGGCGGCGAGTATGACGGCGACTTGAGGGGATTGAGTGATGCTTCCGCGTGCGTCGAGAAAGAGCGTTCGCGTGCGACGGGCGAGAACATCTTCCACCGTGCGCGCCATTTCGCTGCGAATGGCGCGGAGGATCGGATCGGACTCGGCATCGGGTTTCACAAGCTCCAGGTGTTCAGTGCGGGATGGGTGAAGCGGCAGCTCCGCGACTTTCAACGCGGCGTTCACGGCGTCCTCGCCCATGCGGCGATAGGTGGTCCATTTTCCGCCGGTGATCGTGACCAACCCCTGCGACGACACCCGGATGACGTGGTCGCGAGAAAGGGCAGAAGTCTTAAGGGCGGCGCTTCGTTTCACCAACGGACGCAGCCCTGCGAACATGCTTTGCACATCGGCCCGTTCGAGAGGGCGCAGCAGATACCGCTTTGCATGGTGAAGCAGGAACTCGACTTCGCTTTCGAGCGGAGCGGGTTCCAGCAGCGGACGATCGACCGGTGTGTCGGTGGTACCGAGCAACACACGACCGAACCACGGGATGGCAAACAACACACGGCCGTCGTCCGTCTTCGGGATCATCAGCGCGTGTTCGCCCGGTAAAAACTCACGCGGCAATACGAGGTGGGCGCCTTGGCTCGGGGCGAGCATCGGTTCGCACGCGGGTTCGTCGAGCCGACGGATCTCATCGGCAAATACCCCGGTGGCGTTGATGACAACTTTGGCGCGGATTTCGTGTTCCCGCTCCGATTCGAGATCGAGCGCGCGCAGGCCACCCTTTTCCAAAGCGACGACTTTCAGGTAGTTGATCGGCGCACCGCCAAGCAGAGCCAGCGTTCTCGCCAGAGAAATCGCCAACCCTGAATCGTCGAACTGCGCGTCGTGATAAAGCACGCCGCCGCGTAAACCTTCCGGTCGAATACCGGGCAAACGCGCGAAGGTTTCCTCGCGGGAAAGGGTGCGTGATGGAGCGATGCCGAGTTTGCCAGCCAGAAGATCGTAAGCCTTCAAACCCGCGCCATAAAAGAAGCGTTCGCCCGTCGCATAAGCGGGAATGACGAACGGCAACGGATGCACGAGATGGGGGGCGTTGCGCAAAAGCAGGCCGCGTTCGTGCAAGGCGTCGCGCACCAGCGCGAGATTGCCTTGTTTCAAATACCGCACGCCACCGTGGATGAGTTTAGTGCTACGGCTGGAAGTCGCCTGGGCGAAGTCGCCCTGTTCCAGAAGCACCACTTTCAATCCCCGCGACGCGGCATCCACCGCCGAGCCAAGCCCCGTCGCGCCGCCACCGATGATCGCCACGTCCCACGGTTCGGACAGTTGCGCGATGAAGTCTTCGCGTTTCATGATTCGCTGCGAGTTCGACGCAACGCTTCCCGCCATCCGGCGAGCAAGGCTTCCCGTTGACTGACTTCCATGGAGGGCTCGAACCGGCGTTCGGCCTTCCATGTTCCGGGCGGCAATCCCGCAAGTTGCGCCGCGCCGAGTGCGGTGGTTTCAGTGACGTGCGGACGCACCACCGGCACGCCGAGAAGGTCCGCCTGAAATTGCAGAAGGAAATCGCAACGCGCGGCACCGCCATCGGCGCGTAGCTGCGTAAGCTCGATTCCGGAATCCTTTTCCATCGCTCGCAGGACATCGGCGGTTTGATAAGCGATCGCTTCCAGAGTCGCCCGCGCGAGATGGCCGGCGGTGGTGCCCCGCGTGAGCCCATGAATCAATCCTCGCGCATGTGGGTCCCAATGCGGGGCACCGAGTCCGGCAAAGGCGGGCACGAAATAGACGCCACCATTGTCGGGCACGCTGCGGGCGAGGGGATCGATTTCCTCCGCCGTTTGGATGAGCTTTAAACCATCGCGCAACCAGCCGATGGCCGCTCCCGCGATGAACACGCTGCCTTCCAGCGCGTAGGCGGGCGAATCGCCGAGGCTGATGGCTGCGGTGGTGAGGAGTTGATTTTGGGAGCGCACCGGGGTTTCGCCCGTATGCATTAGGAGAAAGCAGCCGGTGCCGTAGGTGTTTTTCGCCATGCCGGGCGAGAGACATTGTTGGCCGAATAGCGCCGCTTGTTGATCGCCCGCGACTCCCCGGATGGGGATCGCTTTGCCGAAAAGCGTGGTTTCGCCGAAGTCGCCCGACGACGGCAAAACCTCCGGCAGAATCGAGCGGGGGATATCGAAGAGCTTCAGGAGCTCGTCGTCCCAAGCCTGACGGTGAAGATCGAACAATAACGTGCGGCTGGCATTCGTCGGATCGGTGACGTGTCGAACGCCCTCGGTCAGCTTCCAGATGAGCCAAGTGTCGATGGTGCCGAAGGCGAGTTCACCCCGTTCGGCTTTTGCTCGTGCACCAGAAACATGGTCGAGCAGCCAGCGCAGTTTGGTGGCGGAAAAATACGCGTCCGGGATGAGTCCGGTTTTCGCCGCGATCCACTCGGCGCGACCTTCCGCTTTGAGGCGGTCGCATTCCGCGGCGGTGCGACGATCCTGCCAGACAATGGCCGGATAAATCGGTTCGCCCGTCGTCCGATCCCAAACGACAGTGGTTTCGCGCTGGTTGGTGATGCCGATGGCGTCGACTTGTTCGTTGCCGATCGCGTGACTGGCGGTTTCCGACTGCGTGCGCCAAATTTCCATCGGATCGTGCTCGACCCATCCCGGTTGCGGGTAGAACTGCCGGAATTCCTTTTGTGCGAGCGCTCGGATTTCGCCCGCTTCGTCGAACAGAATGGCACGAGAACTGGTCGTTCCTTGGTCGAGGGCGAGGATCATAGCGAAGAAATGGCTCGTTCGGGAAAATCGGTGAAAACGCCATCGACGCCGAGGTCTCGGAGACGGGCGATCTCGACAGGATCATTGACCGTATAAACGAAGACTTTTAGCCCAAACCGGTGCGCTTGGTCCAACAACGCGGGTGTTGCGTAGGCGGCTTTGCAATGAATCGAGTACGCGCCCAGTTTTTCCGCCAACGGGGCGAAGCGGGCCGGGGAATTCGAAAACAGGATGCCGAGCGGAATGGATCGCCCGATGAGCTGGGCGAGTTCGTCGTGATGGAACGACGAAACGAGGAAGTCATCATAGTGCCAGCCCTGCTCCCGGACGTAACGATCGAGGGTTTCCGCCACGGGCAATGCCGTGCCGGGTCCTTTCAACTCGATGTGAAGTTTCGCCCGGCGATTCACGACTTCGCAAACTTCCTCCAGGGTGGGAATCCGCTCGCCTTGACCGGCGTCGAGTTCACGCAACTGGGCGAAAGGCGTGCGGGCGAGTAACCCGCGACCGTTGGTGGTGCGTTCGAGCGTCGAGTCGTGGAAAACCACGAGTCGTCCCTCAAGGCAGTGCACGTCGAACTCCACCGCACCGGCGCCGAGTTCCAGCGCCTTCTGTATCGAGCGCAGCGTGTTCTCCGGTTCGTGGCCGGCCGCACCGCGATGTCCGATGACCAAAAAGTCCGACATTTTGCCGGAATCTAGCAGGAGATGGACGTCCAAGCCAGGAAGGTCTTCCGAGGTTTTTCTTTCCGCACAGAAGGCTCCGCTCAGGCGGGCTTGCCTCGCTAAATCCTCGCCACTCCAAACTATTTTCGATTATTCTTGCCCTTGAGCGCCTGATGTCTCATTTCAGGGGTTCGGTTCGCGCCTTGGTGAAGTCAAGGCATGGAGTGTTACCAGTTGAGTTTTTAATTCGGTGGTGATCTGAAACCCGGTAAGCGGGAACAGTCTGCGAAACAATGGAAACCGCGCGCCGAATTAAATCAGATGAAAATGTACGTGGGGAATCTCCCCTTTGACACCAACGATCAGGATCTCCGCACCCTTTTCGGCGAATACGGCCAAGTGACCGACGTTCACCTTCCTTCCGACCGCGAAACCGGCCGCCCACGTGGCTTCGCTTTCGTGACGATGGAATCCAAAGAAGCCATGGAGCAGGCCATCAAGGCCCTCGACGGCCAGGATTTCCAAGGCCGTAACCTTCGCATCAACGAAGCCCAGCCGCGCGAAAGCTTCGGTGGTGGCGGCGGTGGTGGTGGTCGCCCAGGCGGCTTCGGCGGCGGTGGTAACCGTGGTGGTGGCGGCGGCTACGGTGGCGAACGCCGCGGTGGTGGCGGTGGCTACGGCGACAAGCGCGGTGGCGGCGGCTACGGCGGCGGTGGTGGTGGCGGTCGCCGCTACTAATCCCGCACATCCCACAACGGGATTTTTCCGAGCGGCCCTTCGAAAGAAGGGTCGCTTTTTTGTGCCTGGGAGCGCAGAATTCTCCGCGCCACCACGTAGCACAACTTTTCAAGTTGTGGATGGCTGCTGATCACAAGTTGAAAACTTGTGCTACTTTGCGCGCCGTTCCTGCACCGCCGCGGCGAATTTCTCCAGCACCTCGAGGGTGTCGTCCCAACTGATGCACGCGTCGGTCACGGATTGCCCGCGGACGAGTTTGCTCAAATCCGGGACGAGCTTCTGGTTTCCTTCGACCAGGTTCGATTCGATCATCACCGAGGTGATCGCCTTCGAGCCATCGGCGATTTGATGGCAGAGATCGTTCGCGACCAATGGCTGATTGCGGAAGTCCTTCATCGAATTGCCGTGCGAGCAATCGACCATCACGTGCGGCGGCAAGCCTTGCTCCGTCAGCATGGTGACCACTTCGTCGACGTGAGCCTTGTCGTAGTTCGGGCCGGTTTTTCCGCCGCGCAGGATGATGTGGCAGGAATCGTTGCCGGTGGTGGAAACGATCGCCGACACGCCCTGTTTAGTGACGCCGAGAAAATGATGCGGTCGGCTGGCCGATTGGATCGCGTCGAGGGCGAGCTGGATCGAACCACCGGTGCCGTTCTTGAAGCCGACCGGCATGGACAAACCCGAAGCGAGCTCGCGGTGCACTTGCGATTCGGTCGTGCGGGCACCGATCGCGCCCCAGGCGATGAGGTCGGCAAAGTATTGCGGGGAAATCGTGTCGAGGAACTCCGTCGCGGCCGGAACGCCGAGTTCGTTCAACTCGATCAGCAAGCCACGGGCGATGCGCAGGCCGTGGTTGATGTCGAAGGAATCGTCGAGATGCGGGTCGTTGATGAGACCTTTCCAACCGACCGTCGTGCGCGGCTTCTCGAAATAGACGCGCATGATGACGAGCAGATCGTCCTTCAGTCGCTCGGCTTCGGCTTTAAGCTTTTTGCCGTATTCGATCGCCGTTTCCGGATCGTGGATCGAGCACGGACCGACGATCACGAGCAGGCGGTCGTCTTCGCCTTTGAGGATCTTCCCGGCTTGTTCGCGAGCGGAGCTGACCACTTGAGCGGCGGTTTCCGGCACCGGCTGGTAATATCCGAGCACGGCCGGGGAAATGAGCGGCTTGGTGGCGGAAATACGCAGGTCGTCGGTGCGGGTCATGGGAAGAGGTTAGAAAGGGTGAGCTCAGGGCAGCCGGCAAGGCGATTATTCCGGTTCTCCCTGTGGGAAAATTTCGTGGATCGTGGATTGCTTTCGCTCGTCCATCCATCGCTCCAGCGCGGCGCGCATGGGGGCGACGACTTCCGGGCGTTCCTGGGCGAAGTCGTGGGACGGCGTGCGTGACTCGCCGTTGGCCGAGACCGCCAAGGGATGCAGCGAATAATGCCGCGTGCCTTCGGCGGTGGGCGTGCAGATCAATTTCCAATGCCGGGTCATCAGGCAACGCTGCTTCGCTTCCACCAAGCGCTCCCGATATTCGTCCTTGAGCACGAATTGATAGTTATAGCTGTCGTCGATGAAGGTCAGTTCATCCATCGCCGGAAGCTTTGGGCGGGTCACGCCCGGGACGCTGAACTGGATGAACGGGAAGCCGGTTTCGCCGAAAAACGGCACGGTTTCCGGTTGTTCCTCGCCTTTGATCCAACCCGCCGTGCTGCGTCCTTCCCAGTTGGATGGTTTCGGCACGCTGACCAAATCGGCGAGCGTGGGCATGAGGTCGATGGAACGAATCGTTTCCGGAATCGTCCGCGCGGGCTGGCCGGGGACGTGCACGATCATCGGGATGTGATTCGCCTGGCTCGCGCCATTGAACGTCAGACCGTGGCCGAGTGTGACGTCTGGCTCGTAAAGATCGTCGCCATGGTCCGCGGTGACGACGACGATCGTGCGGTCGGCGAGACCGTTTTTCTTGAGCGATTCCAAGATTCGCCCGACGCAGGTATCGAACTGCCGCGTGCAGCCGTCGTAGAGTCCGCGGATCTGATTCACTTCTGCGGGAGGCAGGGCGTTCCACTTCGATTCGAGATCGGTTCCGCCGATGAAGCCGTCGATGTCGAAGTCCACGCCGTTCGCGTTCGGGCCGCGATAGGCGGGATCGGTAAACATCCGCGTGTAGGGCTCGGCCGAGCGATAAGGCAGATGGTTGCAGGAATAAAAGACGTGCCAGAAGAACGGCTTGCCCTTGGTGGCTTGCGAGGCGAGGCGATCTTCCACCCGTCGCGTGACGACTTCCGGCGTGACGAATTGCGCGAACGAGCCGAGCTGGGGGAACAGTTTGTAGCCGACTGGATTATCGAAATAGAGCGGCACGACGAAGTGGGCCATGATCACGGCCTGGCTCATGTAGATTTTGAAATTATCGAAGCTCGAAACCGAGACGTCTTGAAAGCCGAGGGGCACGACCTGATAGTAACCGGCGCACCAATCGCCGATCGCTGCGGTGTCGTAGCCGTGCTCGCCGAGCACGCGGGCCATGGGGACGATCTTTTTGCCCATCTCCTCGACCGTCGTGCGATCCGGATACATCTGCCGGATGCCGTGGGTATGAGGAAACTGCGAGCTCATGAAGGACACCGACGACTCGAAGGTGGAAGCGATCGGCGTGAAGCAACGCTCGAAGCGCGTCGAGCGTGCGGCGAGCGAATCGATCACCGGCGAAACGCCCGCGGCGGCTGGGCCATCGGAACGGGCCGGGCGATAACCCGCGCAGCCGAGTTTGTCGCCGCGTAGCGAATCCGACGCGAGGATGAGGATGTTGTAGGGTGCCTTTTCCGTCGACGCTTGGGCAAGGGGAGCTCGGGACCAGTGGGCGAAGGAAAGGGAGGCAGCGGCAGCGATGAGGACGATCGCTGCGCCGATGATCCGGCTCCGGCGATTCGACCGACGGAGATACCAGAAGCAAACCCAGGCACCGATGGCGATCGGGAGAACGACGAAAAGCAGCGTGTGAATGAACGGTTTCGCGGCCGCGGGTGGCCAATCGAGGACTTGGTAATACCAGCTCCCGAAGGTGGCATCGCTCAGGAAATACGGGCGGGTGTGGACCAACCGGAGCATGAACCACCCGTGGATCAGCGCGATGATCAGAAAGCTCCGCAGCGCGATCCAGAGGCGAGGACGACGATTTGCCCGCGAGCGCTTGGTCCATGCGGAGGCTAGAGGCAAAACGAGCAAGATCCCGGCGACCCAAAGCAGTAGATACGCGAGCGCGACCTGGAGATTTTCCCAGATCAGGAATTGCAGGAATTTCTCCCGCGCCAGGGCGCTGAACTTATTGTCCATCCCGCCGGAGCGATTCGCCAATCGCCACACGCCGGCGAGAAATTGCCACACGAGGAAAAAACCCGTGCCGAGAGCGACGGGCAAAAGCGCCTTGGGGGTCGCGTCGGAAGGGACTTCGTGTGCGACGGATCGGGTCGGCCGGGCCATGGGGGCGGAAAGCTCGCAGCTTGCCCCCCCGGCATCAAGCGCCGCCGTCGGGATTCTGGAAGTAAAGCCAGCCTGTGCTCAAAACCTCTTCAATGACCAGACCTCGCGGGGAATTCAGCCCCGCCGGAGTGTTCAGTCGAAGAATGAGCTGGGCCGGTCTGCCTCCATTTTCCCGGAAGAAATTCTCCAGAAACACAGCAGCCGGGTGGCCGCGATCCACGTAACCGTACGCGACTTCCTCACCTTGCGGAGCGGTAAGCCGGTAACAAACCCACCGATTGGAATCGGCGAATTCGTGGCTGTAAAAAGTATCCGGCTGGGCGGTGATCCGGAAATCCAATGAGCCCGTGGACCGGCTGCGGAGATAATCGTCCCAAGCCATTGGCTGGTAGCCCACGAGCGTTTCCCAACCGATTTTGACCGAGCCGTCGGGCTGCTCTTCGAGATACACCTCCACCGCGCGACCGCTGGCCGTGCGAATCCGGGCGCGCCAAAAACTTCCGCGGTCGTCGATGGGGAGCTGGACGAATTCCGTCATCTTGACCATCGGGTCGCGTTGCAACGGGTGAGTCGAATACCACGCCTCCATCAACGGGCGCACGCGGCTGGGATGGCGGACCCATTTCGCGAGTTCATCGATCGAATCCGCGGCGAAATAGCTTCGCAGCGTCGTTTCCACCCGTTCGACGAATTCCTCCGCGGCCTTGGTCTGCCGGGCGTCCTCTTCCTGCTCCCGGGTGACTTCCGCGAAAAAGGTGTCCGTCTTTTGTTCTCCTTGGGAAACCTGCCACACCGACCACCCGATCGCTCCGGCTAAAATCAGGGCCACCAGCACGAGCCAGCCCCAGGGCACGACGGGCGCGGCCACCTTGTGTTCCCAAGCATCCTCGGGCGAAGCGACGAATCCTTCCTCGGGAAGAATCTGTTCCAATCCCGGTTCCTGACTACGGCCTGAAAGGGGCCGTTCACCGGCCTCCAATCGCTGGGGGATCTCCTCATCGGGGATCGCCGGGGAAGGGGGATCGGCCTCGGTTTTGTCCGAAATGCTCAGGCGGACCGGTCTCTTGTCCCGCATTCGAGGGCTTCCCGCGCTAGGCAATCGAATGATCGGCTCGTCCTCCTCCATGGGTAGTGGATTACAAAAGCGCGAAATGCCCATCGACGCAATGCCGCCGTGTCTCTAAAACCTGGCGTCCGCATGCCCCCGCGCCTACTCGTCATCACCGCCGCCTTCGGGGAAGGCCACAACAGCGCCGCCCGCAATCTTGCGCTGGCGTTGGAGGCGGCTGGCGCCGTGACCCACACCGCCGACCCTTGTTTGCTCGGCGCGCCCTTCGTCACCGATCTGCTCCGGCGTGGCTACCGATTGGTGACCACGCATTCGCCGAAGCTTTGGGAAAAGATCTACCGCTCGACCGACCGGCAGGACTTCCGTCGTCAGCGGCTGCCCTTGATGCGCAAACCGGAAAGCTACCTGGCGGGCTTGATCGACGAATTCCAGGCCGATGCGGTGGTGAGCACTTATCCGCTGTATCCCTATTTCCTGGAACGGATTTTCGAGCAAACCGGCCGTCGTTTGCCCGTCTTCACCGCCGTGACGGATTCCATCGAAATCAACGCTGCGTGGCTAAAGGCTCCGTGTGACCGTTGGTTGGTGACCGACCCGGCGACGCGGGAAACGATGATTCGTTCCGGGCTGGCGGCGGAACGAGTGGTGGATACCGGTTTCCCCGTGCACCCGGATTTCGCCCGGCTGGAGCCGGTTTCCGCCGACGATCCGTGCGATCCGTTTCGCATCTTGTTTTTCCCGACGGCGAAACTGCCCTACGTGCGACGGCTCGGGCGACCGCTTTTGGATGCCTCACCGGCGACGCGGATCACGATCGTGCTCGGGCGAAACGTCCGGCTGCTTTATCGTAAGGCCAAGGATCTCCAGCGCGCCTATCCGGGTCGCGTGCGGATCATCGGCTGGACCCAACGGGTGCCGCAGTTGCTGAACTCGCACCATCTGGTCGTCGGCAAGGCAGGAGGGGCGACCGTGCACGAAGCCATTGCCGCGCGTTGTCCGATGTTCATCCACCATCTGGTCCCCGGTCAGGAGGAAGGAAACCTGGCGTTGCTCGAATCCATCGGCGCGGGCGGACTGGCGACTTCGGCCGAAGCTTTGCGAACCGCGACGGCCGACCTGCTTGCGGACCGGGCCACCCGTTGGCGATCCATGAAGCAAGCACTCGCCCGGCACGGCCGGAATGCGGGCGCGGTTTGCGCGGCGAATTACATTTTGGAGCGATTGAAAACTCCGCAGGCGGCTGCTTCCGTCCGCTCTCTCGTTTCCCCATGACGTTTCTTTTCGATATCGGCCGCGTACTTCTCGACTTCGACTTCGAACCCTCGCTCGCCCGTTTGCTGCCAGCCGAAGCGAACGATGGCCATGAGCGGCTCAAAGTTTTGCTGGAACGAAAGGACGAATTCGAAGCCGGTCGGATCCCGGTGGACGAGTTCACCCATTGGGCGCTGGAGCGCTTGGGATCATCCGTCGAGGCGAGTGTTTTCCATGAGGCATGGCGAAACATTTTCACGCTCAACGAACCGATGTGGGACGTGGTCGAACGTCTGCTCGCGGAAGGGCATCGGTTGATCCTGTTTTCCAATATCAACGGGATCCATTGGCCCTGGATTTGCGAACAATGGCCGCGTTTCGACCGCTTTCACGGCGCGGTGCTGTCCTTTGAAGTCGGCGCGATCAAGCCACAGGAGGCGATCTATCGCCACGCCATCGAAACGTTCGGTTTGGTCGCCGAAGAAACCCGCTACATCGACGACATGCCGGCGAACATCGAAGGCGGGAAAGCCTTCGGCTTACGTACGTGGCAATACGACCTGCGCGATCACGCGGCGTTTGAAGCGTGGTTGACCGACGAGTTGGCGAGAGGGTGAGTGCCGTAAAGAGGGTAACCTTTGTTTGCCCGACGTATTAAAGCGCCCAAGCCGGGTTGCCGTTTGGCCACTTTCGATGCACGACCGCTCGGACGGCATTTCCGGAAGCCCACTTTTGATGCCCCTGTGCCCGAAACGCATTTGGGTTTGCTCGCAATTGATGCTCGATGGGCCGAAACCCCTTACGGTTTGCCCCGTACGCGTGCTCAGCGGCTCAAAACCGATTCAGTTTTGCCCAGAATCGATGCCATAGTGCCCAAACCGAATTTCAGTTTGCACCTCCGAGCCCTCATGAGGCTCAAACCGAATTTCAGTTTGCAATACGGAGCACGTTGAAGGCCCAAACCGGAATGTCTTTTGGACGCCTGAGCACGTCGGAGGACAAAACCGAATTTCAGTTTGCACGCCGGAGCACTCATGAGGGCTAAACCGAATTTCAGTTTGCAACGCTGAGTACGTTGAATGACCAAACCGAAAGGCCTTTTCGGCCTCTCTGGGAGCGCGGGATTCATCCCGCTCCGTCATGTGCGCGACGAAGAAGAGGGCTGCCCCATCCTTAGCCCCGGCACTTCTCAAGCAATGCGCCGAGGAAGCCGGTGATCTGCGCCAAGGCATCGGTGTATTCCGAAGAGGCGAGCACGGCGAGATCGTCGCGGCAGGACTGAAGCATCCCAAGGGCCGTTTCGATCGCGCTGTCGATGGCACCCGCGTATTCGGCGATGCCGACAAGCACGGGTAAATCGAGGGGTTCCTGCGCGATGATCCGCTTGTTGAGCTTCGCCCGCTGAGTCTCGGAAGCCGCTTCCAGCAGATTCAAGATCGGCAGCGTCAGTTTGCCCTTCGCGAGGTCGGTGCGCAGCGTTTTGCCCACTTCTTCTTCCGCGCCGACCAGGTCGAGGCAATCGTCGTAGATTTGATATGCGGCACCCAGTTTCATCCCGTAATCGTACAACCGGGTTTCGGTTTCCTCGGAAACGCCCGAAAGTCGAGCGGCCAGACCGGTGGCAGCGGCGAACAACGCGCCGGTCTTCATATTGATGATGCGGAAGTAGTCTTCCTTGGTCAGCGAAAGGTCGAAGCGGCGCTGGGTCTGGAGGATTTCGCCTTCGCAGACTTCCCGCGCGGCCCGGCCGACCTTGCGGCAGATCTCGATGCTGTTGAAATCGGTAGCTAAGCTCAGCGCGTGCGAAAACAAGGCGTCGCCAAGCAAGACCGAGAGGCCGTTGCCCCACTTGGAATTGGCGGTCGGCACCATGCGGCGGGTGGTCGCGCCATCCATGATGTCGTCGTGCACGAGCGTCGCCATGTGGATCAGCTCGAGAATGACGCCGATTTTCACATGTCCATCGTCCACGCCGCCAGCGGCTCCGCCCACGAGGATCGAAAGCGCCGGGCGAATGCGTTTCCCGGAGGTGTTACAGACGTAGGAAACGTAAGGCTCCACCGCCGGATCGAAGGCCCGCACTTGCTCCCGAATGGCGGTCTCCACGCGCTCTAATTCCGGGCGAACAAGGGCGAACGGAAATTGGTCGCTGCGACCGGCGGGAGAAAACGAGGCGGGCATGGCGTGAGAAGCTGGCGAAGGGAGCCACAATCGGCCTCCGCCCGCAACCCCTGAATGACTGCTTGAAAGAACGGCAGCTTTCTGACGTTTCGGGCGTGATGAAAATCGCCACCTGTTTGAGCGCGGGCGCTCTGCTGAGTCTTTCGCCGGTCGTTTTTGCCGAAGGTTTTGGAGAAAAGCCCAACAATCCTCAGCTGCCCGGCGTGCCCTACGTGGTACACGACGGCACCCGGCCCCAGCCACGGGTGGTGACTCCGGCCGGATCGATCAGCGTCCAGCCGCCGTCCGATGCGAAGGTGTTGTTCGATGGCACTTCGACCGACGCGTGGCTGAATGGCGATAAACCCGCGGCGTGGAAAATTCAGGACGGCTCCTTGGTTGCGGGCAGACCGGGTGATCTTCGCACCAAAGATTCATTCGGCGCGGTTCAGCTCCACCTTGAGTGGCGTCTGCCCGCGGGCCGCAAGGCCGAGGACCAGAAGGGCGGAAACAGCGGTGTGTTCTTCATGGGGCTTTACGAAGTCCAGATTCTCCAAAGCCATAACAACAAGACCTACCCCGATGGTCAGGCTACGGCACTTTATGGCCAATTGCCGCCGCTGGTGAACGCCACGCTGCCGCAGGGTGAATGGCAGAGTTATGACATCGCGTTCGAGCCGCCGGTGTATGTCGAGGGCAAGGTGACCAAGCCCGCGAAGGTGACCGTTTTCCACAACGGCATCGTCACTCAGCATGGCGAAGCCTATCTCGGGCCGACCCAATACCGGAAATTGGCTTCTTATCCCACGAACCACCCGGCGACTGGCCCGATTTCGCTGCAATTCCACGGCGATCCCGTGGAGTTCCGCAACATCTGGGTCCGTCCGCTCGGCCAGCGCGACGCCCAGTAATTTTACTTTTGGGTTTTTGGGAGTGGGGTCGTCGATATGGCGGCCCCATTCTCCTTGATGATAGGTCGGCCTCGCCGTTAGGGTGCGGCCACGTATGAAATTGCGTCCTATCTGGTGGGCCATGCCCGCGCTCGCCTGCGTTTGCGCTTCTTGCAAAAAGGAAACTTCCGCGACGTCCGAGTCGACCTCCGTCACCGAAGTTCCCGCGAGTCAGTCACCGAAGGCTCCTGAGTCGCCTCCCTCGGTGCCGACGCTTTCCGCAGAGGAGCGCGCCGCGAAATTTGGCATCGTGAAGCACCTGCCGAAAGACATCGAAAGCTTTGTCACTTTTCACAACGGCAGCAAAGCGGCTGACCGTTTCAAGAAGACCAAACTCTGGGCGCTCATCGAACAAGAAGCGGGCTTAGGCTCCACTGAGCCGGCGGCCGAGGGAGAGGTTTCGGGCCTCGGACTATTTCTCGGCCAAGAGGTCTTCCTCGCGACCGGTAAAGGCACCGTCGACCAGTATAACCATCTTACCACCGCCGCTCGTCGGTTGAATTACTTTCGGATGAAGCACTTGGCCAAAGTGCTCGTGGCCGCGTCCAAGGGCGAAGAAGGCGTCAAGGCGCTTGGTGAGCAGACCTGGATGAAGGACGCCTACGTGGAATTGGCGAAGGATCCGCAGTCCGGCATCGGTTTGTTGGAGAAAGTCGACGTGCCGCCGTTTTACCTCGGCTTCAAGGTCAAACCGGAGAAGAGCGAGGAAGTCGAACAGCAGCTCGTGGCCAGCATCGGTTTCATGAGCATGCTAGGCGAAATGGTCCAGCCCGTGGAGTTTGAAAAAGCGGGCGGCAAGTTCACGGGCTTCCGCGTGCTGGGTGCCAAGATTTCGCAAGAACTGGCCACCGAACGGAAGGAATTCGAAGAATACCTCGATGCGGAATCGATCGACCGTTTGCTGGCGACGATTGCGGGACAGGACATAATCGTGGTTTCCGGCAAAATCGGCGACTACCAGCTCGTGTTCGTCGGTAACAAGCCGGAGGACTTCCAACTTACGGCCGATTTGAACGAGTCGATCGCGGCGGGCGACGCGTTGCGCTTCGCCGACGGCTATGCGTCCAAGGATCTCGCTGCGCTTTCCTACGGCAGTTCTGACCTGATGAAGGCACTGCAAGATTCCTCGGGCAGTGTCTCGGACCTGGCCCAAGGTTTCGGTGATGGCCTCGCGGGCGAGACGTCGTTGGGAGACACGCGCGATCTTCAATCGCTGCTTCAAATGGTCGTCGAACGCGAAAAAGCGTTGCTCAAGCTGTCCTCATCCGACGCGCAGGGCGTCGTGGCCTTCTTTGAAGACGGCTTTAAAATCGAATCGTTCGGCGGCGTCGACCAAGGTGCGATCGATTGGAAGAAGCCTTCGCGCTTCGCCGATCTGGGCAAGCCCGCTGATGTGGTGCTCTTCGCCAATGCGAGCAGCGAAACGTTGTATGACGAAAAGGCCCGCGCGTATGCCGAATCCCTCGTGGAAACCGGCTACGCCCTGACCATGAAGTTCGCCAACGCCTCGGTTGCCAGCGATGAGTTCAAACAATTCCAAGCGGGGGCCAAGTTGTTCGATACCGAATTCCGCCCGGACGTGGTGACCTTGATCGACGCGCTGCGGGGCGATTTCGCTGACGCGCTCGACAACGAAGGCGCGTTGGTCGTTGACTTCAAAGGCTCGGTGCCTCCGGTGCCTGGCATTCCGCAGGCGGTGGCGGACAAGGGCAAGTTTGTGCGCGCCTCGTGGATCGCGCCGGTGACCGACCGTGCCAAACTTTCCACTTCTTGGGACAAGATCAACGGCGCGACCGCCAATTTGCTGAAGAAAGCCGGGGGCCTCGCGGGAACCGAGATCCCGATGCAAAAGCCGATGAGCTCAGAGAAGGACGGTTTTACGACCTGGTTCTTCGCGATGCCGTTTTTCACCGACGACTTCGTGCCTTCAGTCACGGTTGGCGACAAGTGGTTCATCGCTTCCACTTCGAAGCTTCAGGCGCTGGATCTGGCGAAAGCCGCCGATCAAGGGAAAGAAGGTCGTCCGGGCTTCTGGCTGGAGCTGAAATTCGATCCGATCCGTAAGTTCGGGCAGGACTGGCTGAAGCTGGTGGATGAAAACGCGACCGCGCTTTTCGGCGCGGAGAGCGAGAAGCTGGAAGAGTTCCGCGAGAACAAGCCGGACATCGAAAAGAGCCTGACCGTGCTCGAAGACGTCGAAGCTTTGACCATACATGCGCGTCGCGAGAACGGACAGCTTCGCGGCAGCGTGCACCTCAAGAGCCACTGAAGTCGCGATGGAGATCCACCCGATCGGGGTTGTGCGGTCGTGCTTCGGCGGAAAATTCGCCGTTCCGCGTCAGCCCGGCCTCTGCCCCGACGCGTGGGGCGAATTGGTTTTCCACGACCCGTACCGCAGCCCGGAAGCGGTACGGGGACTGGAGGGCTTTTCCCACGTGTGGTTGATCTTCGGTTTTCACGAAACCGCCGACAAAGGCTGGCAGCCGACGGTTCGTCCGCCGCGTCTCGGTGGCAACCGGCGGGTGGGGGTTTTTGCCAGTCGCTCCACCTTTCGCCCGAACGGCCTCGGTTTGTCGCTAGTTCGGCTCGAAAGCATCGATTTTGATAGGCCGGACGGACCGGTATTGAAGCTCGGCGGGCTCGATTTGATCGACGGCACGCCGGTTTTCGATGTGAAGCCGTATTTGCCCTATGCCGAGGCGTTGCCCACGGCGGAAGGGGGATTTGCACCAGCCGCTCCGGCGGGAATGGAGGTCATCGTGACCGAACCTGCGGAAAAAACTTTCGCCCGTTTGCCCGAGCGCTCGCGGAAAGTCATCGCTTCGGTGCTCGCCCTCGACCCTCGTCCGGCGGTGCAAACGGCGGATGAAGATCGGGTGTTCGGGGCGGGCCTTTGCGGACAAAACGTGCGGTTCCGCATTTGTGGCGATCGCTGCGAAATCGTATCGATCGAACGGGCGGACGGTTCCGGATTGAATGGTTAGGACTCTTAAGTAGATTCGCCAGCATGATGAATTGGATCCACGGTCTGGGCATCATCGGCTTGGCGGGTGTTCTTGCGCTCAACGGTTGCAAGGGGCGCGAGAAGGCGTTGACCGAAGATCTTGCGGAAGCCGGATATCAACTGACCGCTGCGGATTGGTTTCGCGCTGCCGCGAATGACGACGTCGCCGTCCTGGGGCGTTTCCAACAGGCGGGGTACGACGTGAATTTGAAGGAGGCCGACGGCGACACCGCCTTACATGCCGCGGCTGCCGCAGGTGCGGAAAAGGCGGCGAAGTGGCTCTTGGATCGGAAACTGCCCGTCGATGTCAGGGGCGCGAACCAACGCACGCCTTTGATGGCTGCCGTGGTGGCGGGTAAACCTGCGATGGTTCGCTGGTTGCTAAAACAGGGTGCGGATGCGAAGGCGAAGGATGCCGAAGGTTTCAAGTCTTTGATGCTCGCTGTGAAGGAAGGGCGCGGCGAAGTGGTCGGGGAATTGGCCGCCCATGATCGGGAAAATCTAGACGACGCGTTGCTGGTGGCTTCATTGTTAGGGAAAACGGAGGTGATCGACTCCCTGACCAATTACGGAGCTTCGGTTTACGCTCGCATGGACGACGGGCGCACACCGTTGATGCTCGCGGCGGAAAACGGCCATCAGGAGGCGTCGAAGCTCTTGGTCGATCTCGGGGCGAATCGTTTCACGACCCATCCCGACGGGCGAATCGCCGCGGACATGGCGAGCGCGGCGGGGCATGAGGAAATCGCGACGATGCTGCGCACCGATCCCGCGCCGGAAGAATTCACCCTGCAAACCGAACAACAGCTGGGCGAGCAGATGCCTGGGACGGTGGATGCTGTTGAAAATTCCGCCGTCGAGGAAACGGGAGGTGCTTCTAACAACGCCATTCCAGCTTCCAAGCGAGTATCCCATCGCTCGCCGGTAATGTCGCTTTCCGGTCAAACGCTGGGCAATCCTTCGGACGAATCCGCGGCGGAACCGGTGGCTTTGGTGATGCGGCAGTTCCGTCAACGCGAACTTCCGCTGGAGATCCGCCATGTGGAAGGCGGAGTTGCGCGCATCGGGGTGAAGAGCCAGCGCAGCCGCGAGTTGAAGGTGAGGGAAGGGGAAACGATCGCAGGCACACGACTGAAAGTGATTCGGGTGCGCCAGCGGATGGAAAGCGGGAAGGAAAACTTCGGTCGGCCGATGGAAGTTTCAGTGGTTGAGGTCGAGGACGTAGCCACCGGTGCCCGTCGCAATCTCGTCGCCGGCGTGCCCGCCAGCGCTCATGACCCGGTGGCTTTGGTAGAGGATTCGGCAACGGGCAAACGCTACGTCGCAGCACCCGGCCAAGCCTTCACCTCGGCGGATGGAAAACGTTATACGATTTCTGACGTTCGACCGAACCAACTTGTGATAGAAGAAGCCGGCACGGGTCGCGTGCAAACCCTCCCACTCCGCGGACCTCGTGGCTGAATCCTCGTTTCATTTCCCCATGGAAGACACCGCCATCCTCGACCGAGGCTCTCCGGTCCGTCAGTTTGCGATCATGTTGCCGAATCGCGCGGGTGCACTCGCCGCTCTTGTGAAGCTTCTGCGAGGAGCGGCCATCGAAGTGCTCGGCTTGAGCGTTCAGGACTCCCGTGACGCGACCATCGCTCGCATGGTCTTGAGCGATCCGGATACGGCGGAACACATTTTCATCGAGAAGGGCATCCCTCATACGACGTGCGAGGTCATCGTCGTCGCCTTGCGCGAATGCGGTCCCGGCTTGCTCCAATGCCTCGATCATCTGATGGGTGCTGAGACCAATATCGACTTCGCCTATTCGCTGATGCCTGGGCCAAACATGGTTTCGCTCCTCGCCATGCACGTCGAAGACTACGACTTCGCGATTTCCGTCCTCCACAACAGCGGCTTCAAGCTGATGTTCCAGGAGGACTTGAGCCGGTGAAATGATCAAGGGGTGGGCTCTTCGAATAGTTTCGCCGCGGCTTCCTCATCCCGGAGTTGACGTTCCCAAACGTAGCGACGGAACAACACCTTCATCGCCGCGGTAAGCGGAACGGCAAGCAAGGCGCCGACGAAGCCACCGAGCAGCAGCGACCAGAACAACATCGAGAAAATCACCGTCAGCGGGTGAAGGCCGACCGAGTCACCCACGATCTTCGGGGCGGTGACGAGGGAATTGATCTGTTGGACGCCGATGAAGATGGCGACCACTCCCAGCACGTAGGTCATGGGCGAAAGCCCGAAGGAAAGGTCCGGCGCGCCCAATGCGTGCAGGTAGCCGATGATGCAGGCGGGAATCAGGCAGAGGATGTTGCCGATGTAAGGAATGATCCCAAGGATCGCCATAAAGATGCCGATCAGGAATCCATAGGGCAGGTTGTAGATTTCCAACGAAATGCCCACGAGGACGCCATCGATGAGTGCGACAAGCACTTGTCCACGGAAGAACGAAATGAGGTAACCGTTGATCTCAGAAAGGCAGTCGACCAATTCGGTTTTGAAACGCGAGGCTTTGAGTGGGACGTAATCCTGCCAGTGATTGCGGATGGCGGCGGAGTCCTTCAGGAAGAAGAACAGGTAAACCGGCACCATGATCATGCCGAGAATCAGCCCGAGGAAGCCGAGCGCCTTGCTGGTGCCGGTGCGAAGCCAACGATGGCCGGTTTCAAGAATCGTGTCCTTGGATTCGTAGAGCATCCGGCCGACTCGGGTGCGCCAGAAGAATTCGAGGTCGGTCGCGGCAGGCGCGCCGTTGGCGTAGGCGATCGGTTCACCCGCGTCGGTGGTTTCCGTGAGCGCCCACCCGATCGGATTGCCCGCGTGATTTTTCCGCAGCTCATGAAGGAAGCGCGCGAGTTGCGGAGTGAGGTGGGTATTTTCTTCAACGGGAGTCGCTTCGCTCGGCTCGTTGGTTACGGGAGGCGTGACCGTTTGGGTCTTGGCGGGAAGATGTCCCATCACGTCCTTCAGCATGACGCGACCGCGTTTGATTCCCGGCAACAAGGCCATGCCGAGCAGGGATGCGGAAATCAGCATGATCAAGAACACGCAGATCACCGCCCACAAACGCTTCAATCCGCGCTTCTCCAGCCAGCGCACGACGGGATCGAGCAGGTAGGCGATGATTCCCGCGACCAGCAGCGGGACCAATACTGGTTGGAGATAGCCGAAGACCGTGCCCAGTAACCAGATGAGCCCAACGAATAGGGAGCCGAGAACCAGAATCGAAACGCCGGTGGCGGCGTTCCAAAGGGTCTTCTGTTGGAAGCGGGTGGGGTAGCGCGACATGCTTGCCGCACGGTCTAGCAAAACCGCCTCTTTAAGGCAGGGGAAAAGCGGACGAATTTTCCATGAGGCCGGCGGGATGAGTCGCCGCCGAATTCCGCTCAAGCCGTTTGCTCGCTGGCCAGACGATGAAGCACGCCGTTCACAAAGCGGCCGGAATCGGTGGTGCCGAAACGTTTCGCCAGTTCGATCGCTTCGTTGATCGCGATCTTCGACGGAATGCCGGTGTGAAGGATTTCGTAGGTCGCGAGACGGAGAATCGCCCGGTCCACCGGATCGATACGCTCGGGCACGTAGTTTTCGACCACGGTGCCGATGCGCTCGTCGAGCTGCTCTTTTTGGGTGAGAACCCCACCTGCGAGGATGTCGGCGTCGTGGCGCAGAGCCTGGATTTCCGAGCGCGACTCGCGAAGTTTGGCCAGATCGGCGTGATCCGGGAAATTTTCCGGCTCCTCGACCATGCGGAGCCGCTCGGAAATGCGCTGAAGACGACGCATCGTCGCGGCAACCGCTTCCAAGGGGCCTTTCAAAGCAGGGTGATCTTCGATGCCCTGGAAAAAGCGCAACCGGCTGAGGAGGAGGTCGCGGTCAATGCGGAACAACGCGTCGAACGCCTGAGCAAGTTCAGCCGCCACATCGTCATCGTCGCCATTCGTTTGCACGCGACTCAAGCGGTGGAACGCGGCACTCCATTGCGATTCCAGTGCTTCCACGCGGGCGAGTTCGAGCTTCAGACGCTCTGCCTCCGGGCGGGCGGAAAGATGGGCGTCGGCGTTTGGCTTGCGCTCGATGAACTCGGCCAGCCGGACTTCCCGGCCGTGAGCGAGATGCTGGAGCGTGCGCAGCGTGGCAACCTGCAAACGACGGCGATCGGACTCGGTGATGAAGTCCCAAAAGGTTTCTTGCAGCGCGGAAGGATCCGCACCGCCTTCGAGGTCGACGCAATAAAGAAACTGGACGACCGCCTCGCGGATTTGGCGGCGACTAGGCATGACGGGACGAGGATCGGCTGTTGGAAGTGTTTTTCGGCATCGTCCGGTCGAGTTCCAGGAAGAGGTCGATCATGCTGGCAGCGGCTCGAGCGGCTTCGCGTCCGCGATTGAGCTGGCTGCCGATGCATCGGGCGTAAGCTTGTTTCTCGTCGTTCACCAGCAGAACCTCATGGATGATCGGGTGCTTGTGTTCGATTGCGAGTTGCTGAAGAGCGTTCGTGATCGAGGAGGCGATGAGGTCCGCATGCTCGGTCGCACCGCGCAGGATCAAGCCCATCGCGATGACGCACACCGATACTTCGCGATCGAGAACGTTCGCGACGGTCGCGGGGATTTCGAACGATCCCGGGACGCGAATTACATCCACGCGGGCGTTCGGCACGAGCACACCGAGTTCTTCCACGGCATTTTGTACCAACGCATCGGTGTACTGTTCATTGTACTTTGAAGCGACGATGCAAATTCGGACTTTTGGGCCGATGACGCGGGGTCTGGGCGGCAAAGCGGACGACATGCGCGGGGTATGGGGGTGAGTGACGGAAAAGTCAACCTGACGGAGAGGGCGTCTGCGGCAGGAAAAAGAACGCCCTGCGGTGTTACAGCCAATGCCCCATGCGGAGCTTTTTGGTTTCCAGATACTTTTCGTTGTGCGGATTGGCTTCCAGCCGGATGGGCAATTGCTCGACAATTTCCAGGCCGTAACCTTCCAAGCCGACGACTTTCTTCGGGTTATTGGTCAGCAACCGGATGCGGCGCACGCCAAGATCGTGCAGGATTTGGGCGCCCATGCCGTAGTCGCGCAGGTCTGAGCCGAAGCCGAGCTTTTCGTTCGCTTCGATCGTGTCGAAGCCCTGTTCTTGAAGCTTATAAGCGTGAATTTTCGCCGCGAGGCCGATCCCCCGGCCTTCTTGGCGAAGGTAAAGTAGCACGCCGCCATCTTCGGAAATGTGCTGGAGAGCCGCCGCCAGTTGGCCGCCGCAATCGCAACGTTTCGAGAGAAACACGTCACCGGTCAGGCACTCGGAGTGTACCCGCACGAGGGTGGGCTTGTCCGGGTCGATCGGGCCGCGGGTCAGTGCGAGATGGTGCGAGCCGTCGGTAAGAATGCGGTAAAGGTGGAAATCGAAGTCGCCGTAATCGGTCGGGAGCTGAATGGTTTGCTCACGTTCGACGAGTTTCTCGGACTTCCGGCGCCAGCCGATCAGTTGAGCGATGGTGCAGGCCTTCAGGCCGTGTTTTTGCTGATAATCGCCCAGATGTCCGACGCGGGCCATGGTGCCGTCGTCGTTCATGATTTCGCAGATCACGCCGGCGGCGGGCAAACCGGCCAAGCGGGCCAGGTCGACAGCGGCTTCGGTGTGACCCGCGCGACGAAGCACGCCGCCTTCCACCGCTTGCAGCGGAAACACGTGGCCCGGCTGAACGAAAGCCTCCGGACCGGCATTTTCGTCGGCGAGCAAACGGATCGCCAACGCGCGGTCGGCGGCGGAAATGCCGGTGGTGATGCCTTTTGCCGCATCGACCGCCACGGTGAAAGCGGTTTTATGGCCTTCGCGGTTGCGACGGGCCATCGGAGGCAATTCGAGCTGCTCAACCCGCTCGGCGCTGATCGGCGCGCAAATCAGGCCGCGGGCGTGGAGTGCCATGAAATTGACCATTTCCGCCGAGCAAAGCGACGCGGCGCCGATCAGGTCGGCCTCGTTTTCCCGCGAGGGGTCATCGGAGACGATGACGAGCCGTCCTGCGGCGATTTCGGCGAGGATTTCCTCGATCGGACTGAATTCCAAAGCGTTCCCGGACACGCCAGAGACGTACTCGCGGAAGGAGGCCCGGACAAGCGCGGAGCAAGGTTTCGCCAGGATTTGCGTGGGTGAGGGCAGGGAAGCTGAGGGAAATTACCGGTTGCAACCCGCTCAATCGGGTGCATCTTAGAGCCGTCCAGCAAACGGGGGCGTTCTGGTTTCGACGGAATGTTTGACGCGCTGGCTGCACGTGGAGGTTGATCGGTTGGCCTCCTTAAAAGCCGGTCAAAACAAATAAATGCAGACTCTCACGAGCTCGCATTGGCTGCTTAATTGACAGTCACGTTCGACCCCCTACGCCTGTTAAGGGGAAGAGCGACACTCAACAGGCTGGATCTGACGCCGGGGAAACGGGCAGACGGTTGAGAATCAACAGGTTCCTAGGAGAGGCAACGCGGCGCGTGGGCCTAGCTTCTCCGAAATTCAAGACCGCGTGCTAAACGTGTAGACGCCTGTGCTGACGGTGTTTCGGACAGGGGTTCGACTCCCCTCGCCTCCACCATTTGAGCCTCAATGGGTTACTCCATTGAGGCTCGCTTTTTATACACCGAAACCCTTTAGAGAGGATAAAGACGGTAGGAGCCCCTGTTGAGGAGCTGCCCAAGCGAGGTCTGGCAGGCGCAATGTCTTCCGACAGGAGTTGTCATCAGGATGGCTTATAGACATAGGAGGACCGAAGATCCGCTCGCTCGGAAGCGGGCGAGTAACAGGATCGGCAATAGCCAGCTGCTAAAGTTCAAATACTTGCGTGCCAGCGATAACGTCGGTGGGTAATTTGCAAACTATCAAAGCAAAACGCCCGTCGACTGAGAGTCGACGGGCGATAGTTAACAAGAATGTTTCGTTAAGCGCGTACAGGGAACAACGCGCTTAGACGGGATAATCAAGGCTTCACACCGGCAAGTTCGAGGAACTTGTCGAGGCTCATCGAGACCTGAATTTGCGGGCTGGTGCGGGTCACGTAGACGGTATCCGCATGGGTCGGCACCGAACCGAACTTCAGGCCAAGCGCACCGATTTTCGCCGGAACTTCCTCACGAATTTCACCGGTGAGGAGGTCTTTGGTGATGCGGATGTCGTAGCCTTTACCATGCAACACACGGTAAAAGGCTTCCTGGCTCGGAGCCGAACCGTTCACCGGAGCGGCGGATTGGGCTTCCGCCTTGCGGACCGGCTTCGGGCTGGTGCGGCCGGCGTCTTTTTCGCCCGTGGCAGGGCAAACACCGAAGGAGGTAAGATATTTGCCCGAAACATAAATCGGGGACTCACCGGCGCGGCGATAACGCGGAGTGTCTTCCAGCGTCCATTTGCACTTGGATTTGGTAAGCGAGGCTTCCAGCGCTTCAGGGGTGGCTTCGAGGCCGTTGCGGGAGCGAAGCTCGAGCACTTTGGCGAGCGTGTCGTTCGGGATATTCAACATACGCGGATAGGGATTTGCTCGATTGAGACAATGAGCAAGAAATTTATTTAAAATCTAACGCGAATGAGCGGATTTTTATGCGGATGGCTTTTTGGATGAATATCGTTTGGCTTATCATACCGGGAAATGCAGAGGGGGAGCGCCGAAAAGTGCATCGGGCAAATTCCACCGGACTTGCGCCGGGCGGGCGGGGGGCCTAAGCATCCGCCCACATGATGCACGATCCGGATCAGCACACGTCGCTTGGCGGCATGTATTCCGACTATTTCCTCGATTACGCCAGCTACGTGATCCTGGAACGGGCGGTCCCGCACGTGCACGATGGCCTCAAGCCGGTCCAGCGACGCATCCTCCATTCGATGGATGAACTCGACGACGGTCGTTACAGCAAGGTGGCGAACATCGTGGGCAACACGATGAAATACCACCCGCACGGCGACACAGCGATCGGCGATGCAATGGTGCAGCTTGGGCAAAAGGACATCCTCATCGACACCCAGGGCAACTGGGGCAACACACTGACCGGCGACGGTGCGGCGGCCTCCCGCTACATCGAGGCCAGGCTGACGAAATTCGCCCTCGATGTCGTTTTTAACCCGAAAACGACGACCTGGACGCCAAGTTACGACGGGCGAAACAAGGAGCCGGTCGCCTTGCCGATGAAGTTCCCGGTGCTTCTCGCCCAAGGCGTGGAAGGCATCGCGGTCGGTCTGGCGTGCAAAATTCTGCCGCACAATTTCCTCGAACTGATTGATGCCTCGATCGCCGCGTTGCGCGACGAACCATTCATCTTGCTGCCGGATTTCCCGACGGGCGGAATCATGGACGCCAGCGACTATCGGGATGGCTTGCGCGGAGGCAAAGTCCGCGTGCGCGCCCGCATCTCGACCGAGAAAAAGGGCGTGCTGCGGATCGTCGAGATTCCGTTCGGTACGACGACGGGTGCGGTGATGGATTCGATTGTCGCAGCGGCGGACAAAGGAAAGATCAAGATCGCCAAGATCGAGGACAACACCGCCGCGCATGCGGACATTCTCGTCCATTTGCCCTCGGGCGTGGAACCGGAGACGGCGCGGGACGCCTTGTTCGCGTTCACCGACTGCGAGGTGTCGATTTCGCCGAACGCCTGCGTCATCGCCGACGGCAAGCCGCAGTTCCTGGGCGTGACGGAAATCCTCAAGCGCAACGCGTTTCACACGAAGGAATTGCTCCGTCTTGAGCTGGAGATCCGTTTGGCCGAACTGGCCGAAAAGTGGCACTTCAGCTCGTTGGAGAAGATTTTCATCGAGAATCGCATCTATCGCGACATTGAGGAATGCGAGACGTGGGAAGCGGTGCTCAAAGCGATCGACGACGGCCTCAAGCCGTTCAAAAAACGCCTCAAGCGCGAGGTCACCGAGGACGACCTCGTCCGTCTTACCGAAATCCGGATTAAGCGCATTTCCAAGTTCGACGCTTTCAAGGCCGACGAGGAAATCAAGGGTCTCGAAAAAGACATCGAGGACACCGAGAAGAACCTCAAGCAGCTCACGCGTTTCACGATCCGTTGGTTCGAGGAGATCCGGAAGAAGTATGGCAAAGGTCGCGAGCGGAAGACGGAAGTTTCCTCGTTCGAGAAGGTCGATCGCACTCAGGTGATTCTCGCCACTGAGACGCTGTATCTCGATCGCAAGAATGGCTTCGCCGGTTACGGGTTGAAGAAAGAAGAGCCGCTCGAAAAGTGCTCCACGCTCGATGACCTCGTCACCTTCACTCAGGACGGCAAGATGCGCGTGGTGAAAGTGGCGGAGAAAGTGTTCGTCGGGCAGAAGCCGCTGCACGTCGCGATTCTCCGCAAGGACGAGGATCTGGTGTATTCGATGATTTATCGCGACGGCAAAGACGGTGCGATTTTGGCGAAGCGCTTCAAGATGGGCGGCATCACCCGCGACAAGGAATACGACCTGACGAAAGGCACGCCCGGCAGTCGCGTGTTGTATTTCGCGGTGCACAAGACGGAGGCGGAAAGCGCCGCGCAGATGCTGATCGTGCATCTCAAGCCCGCGTTGCGGATGCGCAATCTCACCCGGCCGTTCCATTTCGCCGAAATGGCGATCAAAGGCCGGGCGAGCGGCGGAAACGTGGTCACCAAACACGCGATCGAGAAGATCACCCGCGCTCCGAAGGACTTCGATTTGAATCTGGGGATTTGAGAAGGGGTTGAACCTTAGGCCAAGAGGGTCTTCTTGGGCGGAGCCTTGAAAGCGGAAAATGGGGCGTGAGTCTTTTTTTGCTGCGGAATCCAGCTGTCCATATTTACTCCATCGCCTCAAAGTATTGCGTTTGCATAATATCATTCGTCATGCCCGCTACTGCATTTCCCCTTGTTGTCTCAGTGTTGGCACTTGCTGTCTCCGCTATTACTGCATGGTTGACCCTCTTCCGGCGTGGCACCGTAAGAATGACTCAGCCTACAGTCATCTTCTTCGGTCCCGACAAGCCGAGTGTTAACGACCGCTCCACGAGGCCGAAAGTTTACCTTCGCGCATTGTTGTTCGCTACCTCGAAACGTGGACGAATTATCGAAAGTATGCATGTTTCAATCGCTCGCGCTGAGACTCAGCAGAATTTTAATATTTGGGTCCATGGCGAGAGAGACAAACTTGTCAGAGGTAGCGGCCTTTTCGTTGGCGAAACTGGGGTGGCTGCAAATCATCATTTCCTAACGCCCAAAGACGGAGAGCAATTTCAATGGCGGGCAGGTCAATATCAGCTTCGCGTGTATGCTCGCTTGCTTGGGGACAAAAAGCCTAAACTCCTCTTTCATCAGCAGCTTGAAATAGGGCCTGATGTTGCCGTTCAACTTGAACAGCCCGGAGCCGGCATATACTTCGATTGGGGTCCTGATTCCTCGCGATATTTAACGCATGTTGATCAGAATATTCCGATGCCGGATCTTTCACGGCTGACGAATATTTCATCTTAAAACTAGGGGCGGCAATTAAACGATTGGCCATTCGGCGATTGCGGTGGATCGCAGACCTTCCAAATCAAGCATGAGCGGCTACGTCCAGCAAAAGCAGATCATGAACGCCTCCCTTGCGGTGGCGGTGCTTTTGCTTGCGGTGAAGGTGACCGCGTCGATCGTGACCGATTCTTCCGCGATCTATTCCGATGCGGCGGAATCGGTGGTGCATGTGCTGGCTGTCGCCTTCGCGGCTTGGGCGTTGCGGCTTTCCCACAAACCGGCGGACGACACCCATCATTTCGGGCACGACAAGGTCTCGTTCGTTTCGGCCGGTTTCGAGGGTGCGATGATCACCGCGGCGGCGATGCTGATTTTTTACCAAGCCGGGCATCAATGCCTGTTCGGCGTGAAAATTGACCGGCTGGGCTGGGGCGCGATTCTCACGGGAGGGGCGGCGGTGATCAACTTGCTGCTTGGTCTTGCGCTTGTTCGCGTGGGCAAAAAACAAGGCTCTCCTTTGATCCGGGCGAACGGTTTGCATGTGCTGACCGATGTGTGGTCGAGCGTGGCGGTATTGGTCGCGCTCGGTTTGATCAAGCTTACCGGTTGGTTGTGGTGGGACCCGATTGCGGCGGGTCTTGCTGCCGCGAATATTTGTCACACAGGTTTTGGCCTGATCCGCGAAAGCCTGGGCGGTTTGTTGGACGCGAGTAATCCGGCAATGGAAAAGCGTCTCCGTGAGCTTTTGACGCAAGAGTCCCGGTCCCGAGGCATGTCCTATCATCACCTCCGTCATCGGCATTCCGGCCGGGTGCATTGGGTGGAATTCCACCTGGTGTGCGACGACAGCTTGAGCGTCGGAAACGCGCATGATCTGGCGACGGAAATTGAGTCAAAGGTGGCGGCCTTGTTGCAACCGGACGCGCGCGTGATTTCCCATCTGGAGCCGAAATCGGCTGCGGACCATGACGAGCCGTGGGAGGAGCGGTGAGAATGGAACTGCGGCCGATCTTATCTCGGTAAGGAGGTAGGCAGGAGCATCTTCGATCGTGCGGTGCGATAGCGTTCGCCTGATCCGACGGATGGGACGGAGTGCTTGGAGCTGGATTCCGCTTCCGCTTGAGATGCCTGTTGCCGGAAGCTCTGGAAGGCGGCCATGACGCTTTCCGGACGGTTCCCGGGCTGGCGTTCAAGGTGCCACATGACCCAGTCACAAAGCCATGATGGAAGATCGGGTCGGATCTCATGCAAGGACATGATGCGATCGTCCTTACGGAAATTGGCTTTCCCGGGCGATTCAGCCACGTCGAAGGGATGGCGCTGGGTAAGGCTGAAGTAGTAGATACAGCCGAGCGAATAGAGATCCGAGCGCGCGTCGAGTGGCTCTTGGGCGAGCCGTTCAGGGCTCATGAAAGAGATGTCCGCTGGCTTTCGACCTCGCTCGCTCGCGGGAACCAGTTGGGAGACGCCGAAATCGATGATTTTGACATGCATCGATCCGGACGGCAGCCATCGCAGCATGATATTCGCGGGTTTAAGGTCGCGATGGAGAATGCCCTGTGAATGGGCAGCGATTATTCCTTCCTGCATTTGCAGCACGAAGGGGAAGAACTGTTCGAGAAGCATTTTGCCGTGTCGGGAAAGTTCTTCCAGGTTTTCCCCTTCGAACCATTCCGTGACGATGAAGACGTCGTCTCCACCATAGACGTCGTAGATCGTTCCCAGGTTGGGATGGATCAGATGACGAAGCACATGGGTGTGTTTCAAAACCTCGTCCACCGTCTTTCTCGGTAGATTCCCGGTCTTGATCCGTTTCACCGCGACGGAGCGGCCCATCAGCCGATCGAAAGCTTGATAGACTTTGCCCGTCGACCCTTCACCGGCCAGTTTGAAAGATTCGTAGATCATTTTACCGTTGGAGCCAGATTTCCACGCGACGGTTTGCGGCGCGCCCATCGGGGGTGTTGTTATCCGCGACCGGCATCGCTTCGCCAAAGCTGGCGGTTTGAATCTCGCGCACGCCCAGATTCGATAGGTAGGCGGCAACCGCTTCGGCGCGGGATTTCGAGACCTGGAGATTCGAACCATCCGAGCCCTTGTTGTCGGCGAAGCCGATGCAGATGACCTTGGCTTTTTCGTTGCCGGAGGAAGCGAGCAAATTGGCCAGACGTCGCAGGTTCTGACGCGAGTTGGCGTCGGGCGTCAGTTCGCTTGAGTCAAAGCGGATGTTCGCGAAGGTGTCCCGCCGATCGGCGGTTTGAACGATCTTCTTGTAGTCCGCCGGGATCTTTCCGTCCTCAAGCAGGGACTTTTTCAATGCATCCGCTTCGGTCAGATCGTTCGCTTGTGCCTTGCCTTGCCCGATCAGTCCCACGCGGTCGACCACCTGTTGGCCGCGGTCGGACATGGCGAAGTCCAGATAATCGCTCGTCAAAGCGCTGCGTCCCACCGGAGCGTAGAAGTAGAGCAAGCGGGAAAGCGGGTAATCGAGCGACTTGATCGCCAGGCGGCTGGCGATCAAAGGCCGGGTATCGGCGCTGGCACTGATCGGAATGACGTTCACCGACGTGCCAACGTAGGAGAGACCGACGAAGCCGATGCCCGACGGATCGGACGAGCAATCGCGCACGAGTTCCGAGCTGCTCTCGTAGCGTTTCGCCTGCGACGATAGTTTTTTCGAGAGAGGCTTCAACACCTTCGATTCGAACGAATCAAACGTGCCGGAATGAGCGTCGCGGGCATAGAGGGTGATCGCTTCGTTCGAACCGCCAACTTCCGACCAATTGGTGATTTCGCCGGAAAAGATCGCGGCAACCTGGGCGACGGTGAGAGACGACAGTGGTCGTGATTGGGGGCAGAAGATTGCAAGGCCGTCGACCGCGATGGGGAACACGCTGCCTTCTTTCCGGAGGTCTCCCAGGCCCGCTTGCATGACGGCCTCGGCTTCCGCGTCCTTGATGGTGCGTGAGGCCATGCCGACATCGCAAAAGCCGCCAGCCAAGCCGACCTCGGGATAAGTTTGATCTTGTTGAAACGCCGTCGAGGTGCCGTGCGCGAGGATTTCCACCGACTTCCACTCCTGATCACGCACTGAATCACGGAATACGAACTGGGTGAATACGCCGCTTCTTTTCATCGAAACATCCGCGACATTGCGGGAGGTCAGCCATTCCCTGACCAGTTCCGGCGCCAGCTTTTCACCCACGGTATTGGAGCCGTGGATGCGAAGTACGGGAGTAATCGTTTCTTTTTTGGCGACGCCCATTTTCAGTGCGAATGCCGCGCGGATTTCCTGTTCCGGCTGACTTTGCAACTCGGCGATGATGTCGAATTGTCGTTCGCGCGCCGCATTCTCAATTTCCACGGACTGAACCAACTCCCCGTCTTTAGGATCGGTCGCCGCGAGTGTGCCATTTTCGGTTTCTCGGGCTTTCGCGGTTTTTTTGAGGAAATTGATCAGCTCCGAACGCAAGGTGCGCTCCTGATTGATTTTCGTGAACTCGGCTCTGAGTTCTTCCTGAGTCGTGCCGAAGACTGGTGTCAGCAACAGCGCGGTCAGGCAACAGATGCGAAGGAGAAAAGAGGGGATGGTTTTCATCGGGCCATGAGGTTGGTGAGATCCGCGGGTTGGGATGCGGGTTGTGACGTTGTTGCGTGTGGTGAGATTCCGGTGCTCATCGCGTCCAACGTCGGCAGCGGAGCGATTTTTGCCGGAGCAGCGGATGGTGTGACTGCGGGTTCGGCGACGGAAACCACGGGCGGCGTGACTGGAAGCGGGATTTCCGATGCGGGTTCGATTACGTGTCTGGGCGGCAGGGATGGATGAGGTGTTGTCGCGAGTTCCCTCTCTGGGACCGAGGCCGGTCGTGAGTTCATTTTCCAAACGATTCCCACCGCGAAAATCAGCAGTGCGGCGGATGCGAAAAGAGCGCGACGTTTCTGACCCCGGAGGGCGTAGCGGGAGTGGTAAGCGACTTTTCGACAGATGCGGGGCGGAGGCCCGTGGTGGAAGGTGTGGATGTCGATGGCGTCATGGACGACGCGAGCAACGACTCCAATCGGGACGGACTCACGTTCAACATGGCCGCGATGCCTTCCTCCAACGGCACCGAGGGTGCGATCGGACCCTCGAAACCGGTCAGAACGTAAAGTTTCGGATCTTCGCTGTTCGTGTTGCCGATCCGATAGCAATGAGGAGCCACACGCGGATCCGGAATGCGCAGGTTCATCAACAACGATCGAACTCCCTCAGGAGCCGTCGTTTCCATCATGATTCTTCGCAAGGTGATCCAACCTTGCAACAAACGCATGATTTCCGTCTGGGGAATATCCTTGAGCGACTTCGCCGCCACGCAGTCGACGAGAGAACCAGCAGCCGGATTTTCGTGCCGGTAAACGGCGGCATTTCCTTTGAAGGACTCCAGTTTTGGAAACTGTCCGCCAAACGCTTCGGCGAGGAAATCCTGAACTAGCGGGTCGGAGTAACCGGTTCGTTGTGACGGCGGGACGAAGCCGGATGGCTGGATCGGCTCAAGGCCGGTTGTATCGAATACCAGTGTGGTCGCGTCGCTCATTCGCCGGTTTTCTAGAGCTGGGTTTCAAGGTCGAGCAACCAAACTAACAAGTACGATGGTGACAGTATTGTTGCATGATTTGAGGTGGTGTTTCCTCCGGGTCGATTTGGGCAAAAACGACGGGGAATGTCATTGTTCCCGCTTGGAGGAGGCAGCTTGAGGGTGAATGGCACACCTTGCGGAACGTCCGGACGGTGCGAAAGTGTCCCATGCGTTGGCTCATTCCAGCGATCGGACTGATGTTCGCCTGCGCCGCTGCCGAGGAAGAGGCAGTGGCTGAGCAAAAACAGCCGGTCACGGACAACAAGTTGCTTCAGCGCCACCTGATCAAGGCGTGGACCACGGAAGGTTTCATCGAATACGCCGGGGTTTACACCGCGCTGAAGGGTGACGAGCCGGGAATCGCGAAATTGGTCCTCACGCCATACGTCGATCTCAACGGCAACGAAATGATCTCCGTGTGCCGGATTTCCGCGCCCGATTTGATGGCGGAGCCGGTTTACACACTGCTCGGTTCGCTGGCGTGCGACACGAAAACGGGCGCGATACGCGGTTTTTCGATCAATAACCGGTGGAAATTGATCACCTACAAGGATCCGAACACCGGGGGAGATGTATTCGGGGTGGACGCAGATGGGTTGATCTACGCCGATTGGTCGCATCCGCCGGGCACGATCAAGCCTGGCCCCGCGCTCAAGCAAGCGGGCGAACCGCCCTCCAGTGCCACGCCAATTCCTTCATCCGTCCCTCTTCCGAAAACGGGCGAATCGATGGAAAAACAATAGCCGGACTTTAAAAAGCAGCCGGATCAGACATGCGCCGGGAATCGATGAAAGACACGGGCTGCCCGGCATGGTATGGGGATGCTCATGGCCGACAACGAACAGGAAGGAGCTGAGCGGGAGCGGGACGAGATGCTGGCGGCCGCCTATGGCAAAACCCGCAAGAGCCTGATCGCCCGCTTGGAAAACTGGGAAGATCAGAAAACCTGGGACGAATTTTACCAAACCTACTGGCGATTGATCTATGCGGTCGCGGTGAAAGCCGGCCTGCGTTCCGACGAGGCGTTCGACTGCGTTCAGGAAACGATTCTTTCCATCGCCAAACAGAGCAAAAAGAACCTCTACGATCCCGCCCAAGGTTCGTTCAAAACCTGGCTGATGAACATGACGCGCTGGCGAATCAATGATCAGTTCCGCAAGCGCAAGAAGGACACCGCCATGGCCGGAGGCGAGTGGGAAGACGACCGGAAAACCGCGGTGATCGATCGTTTTGAAGACCCGAAGGGCGATTTGCTGGCGCGCTTATGGGATGTGGAGTGGAAGAAAAACATCGCCGACGCGGCGCTTGCGCGGGTAAAGGCGCAGGTTTCGCCGAAGCAGTTCCAGATTTTCCACTACTACGTCATCAAGCAGTGGGACGCCCAAAAGGTGCAGGAATATCTCAACGTGAGCATGGCGCAGGTTTACCTCGCCAAGCATCGGGTGGGCTCGGTATTGAAAAAGGAGCTGGCCCGCCTCGAGGAACATGCCGATTAAAATCCGTCCCGACCCGATTATCCCAGACCATGAGGTTCTGCGGAAGATTGGCGGCGGGGCCTACGGCGAAGTTTGGCTGGCGCGTGGGGTGACCGGTGCGCTGCGGGCGGTGAAGGTGGTTTGGCGGGAGGACTTCGAAGACGCTCGTGGATTCGAGCGGGAATTCGAAGGCATCCTGAAATTCGAGCCCATTTCCCGCGAACATCCGGGCTTGGTGAACATTCTCCACGTCGGCCGCAGTCCCGACGGGACGTCGTTTTATTACTACGTCATGGAACTGGGCGACGACACCCAGTCCGGGCGGGAAATCAATCCGGTCGACTACGAACCGCGAACGTTGCGGGCCGATTCTAAACAGGCGGCTGGCACGCGTTTGGACACCAATCTTTGCGTCGACATTGGCCTCCGTCTGGCCGAGGCGCTGGAGTATTTGCACGACCTCGGGCTCGCGCACCGGGACGTGAAGCCGTCGAACATCATTTTCGTCAACGGCAAGGCGCAGCTCGCCGACATCGGTTTGGTGGCGGCTCGTGGTCAGCGGACATTCGTGGGGACGGAAGGCTTCGTCCCGCCGGAAGGCCCGGGCTCCGCCCAAGCGGACATCTATAGCCTGGGCAAGGTGTTGTATGAAATCGCGACGGGCAAAGACCGCCTCGATTTCCCCGAGCTGCCGGATGAACCGCCGCCCGTGGGGGAGCGGAAACGTTGGCTCGAGCTCAACAAAATCATCTGTGAGGTTTGCGACCCTCAGCTTTCGCGACGGAAAATCACCACTGCCGCCGCTTTGGCCGAGTCGCTACGGCGCTTGCAACGCGGGAAGCGCCGCCGTCGTCCGGCCGTTGCGGCTTGGCTTACCGCGATCATTCTCACGAGTTTCATCACTTTAGGAGCGTGGGAGTTTTTCAAGGATAGCTCGACGGTCGCCTGGCTGCTCAAGTCTCCCACTCCTCCGTTGACCGTTCGTCCGCCAGCGATTGGCCAAGTGCGAGTCTGGAGCTTTCCGGAAGGAGCGGATGTCTCCACCATGGAGGGCCAATTTCTGGGCGTGACTCCGCTGACCCTCGAAGCACAGGTGGGAAACGATCTGGAATACGTGCTCCGCAAACCGGGATTCCGGCCGCTAACGATTCGGGAAAAGGTTGCTCCCAGTGCCGTGAACGAACCGCTCGGCATGGGGGCGGAATTGCAGGTGTTTTCGCCGCCGGAGGTGGGAGCGTCTTGGGAGGATCATCTTGGCAATGGCTACCGTGCTTGGGGTGAGGACCATCTTGCGGAGGAATTCGTGACCGAGGGCCTGTGGAAGCGCTTCATTCAGGTGACGAAGCGCAAATTGGATGCGGTGGAATTTTTCCCGATGGGCCCCTCCGGCCGCGCGGCATCGGTGGTGTTAGCCACACGTCCGGAAGCCGAAGCGTTTTGCGATTGGTTACGCGTAGGGGCGTTGCAAAACGGCTATCTCACCGAAAACCATGAGATGCTGCCGAAGTTCGAGACCGGTTTCAACGATCCGGCGTTGAGCGAACGCGCGGCGAAAGAAGGTCTCAAGCCGTTCAAAGTTTGGGTGCGGAAAATCCAGTTCGGGCGAATTCTCCTCACCACCACACCACCTGGTGCGGATGTGTATGTGAACGGAATCGCGGCGGGTAGCACGCAGGAGCCTCTGACGGTGCCCAAGGTGAAACCCGGTCCCGTGGAAATGGTCCTGGTGCTCGAAGGCTATAAACCGATGACCTTGAATCGGGAGATGCCTGCGAACGGGGAGCTGATTCTTGAGGTGACGCTTCAACAGAACCAAGGCGTTGTCTTTGGCAAAGCCTGGCAAAACGGTTTGGGAATGAAGTTCATGCCCGTCGGGCAGGACCTCATGGCCTCGATTTGGGAAACCCGGGTGCGGGATTTCGAAACGTATCTCAAAGAAAAGCGCGATGCCCGTCGGCCGCGGCATCCCGATTTCAAACAATCGCCGGATCACCCGATGGTGTACCTCACTCGCGATGACGCCCGCGCGTTCTGCGAATGGCTGACGAAACGCGAACGGGCCCAAGAGCGTATTTCCATGTCGCACCAGTATCGATTGCCTACCGATCTGGAATGGAGTCGTTTAGCCGGTTTGGAGGAAAGCGAAGGGCAGGGACCGGGGTGGCGCGATGCCCGGAAGAAGCCGGTTTTCCCGTGGGGGACTCAATGGCCGCCACGGAATAAGTTCGCCAACCTCGCCGACATGTCCGCGGCGCGAAAGAATGGTGTGCCGGAAAGCCGGATCATCCGCGGTTACGACGATGGCTTCGAGGTCACCGCTCCGGTGGGCTCGTTTGCCCCTAACTCTCTGGGTCTTTACGACCTCTGCGGCAACGTTCACGAATGGGTGGACGACGACTATTCCGCCGCCAGCGCGAATGAACTCGGCGTTCTGCGAGGCGGTGGCTGGAACAGCTTCCAGCGGGAAAATCTTTATCTCGGCGCGCGCAATGCCGTACCGCCGAATCGCAGCGACACGATCTATGGCTTCCGCGTGGTGCTGGCGAAAATTCCACCCAAACCGGAACCCGAACCCTATCCCAACGACCATGGTTGAAATTCACGTCGATTACGAAGGCGAACTCCACTGCAACGCCCTCCATTTGCCCTCGGGCAATCAATTGGTCACCGATGCGCCGGTTGATAACAACGGCCGCGGCGAGGCGTTTTCGCCCACCGATCTCGTCGCCACTGCGCTCGGTGCTTGCATGGCCACGGTCATCGGCATCGTCGCTCGACGGAAAGAAATTCCGGTCGAAGGCATGAAAGTCGCCGTGCGGAAGTTCATGTCGGAGGACCTTCCGCGACGGATCGCCCGCCTTGAACTCGATCTCGACATGCCCTTGTCCGGCGATCATCCGGACCGCGCGCTTCTCGAAAGCACGGCCCGCGGTTGCCCGGTGCATCACAGCATTCATCCCGACATCGAGGTCGTGATGAACTGGCGCTGGCAATGAATTGGAAGAGTTTTTTAGCCGCAAAAAGGCGCAAAAAACGCAAAAGTTAAGATTAGAGAGACTCGAAAAGCCGTTCTCTGATTCTTCTTTTTTGCGTTCTTCTGCGCCTTTTTGCGGCTAAATCTCTTAACTCTCAAAGCCCTGCGAGGAACGCTTTTACCGCTTCCCGGCATTCGTCCGGTCGTCGGTCCAGCAATAGGTGCGGTCCCTCGATCCAAACGACCTTCGCTTCGGGGAAATGACGTTCGAGTTTCGATTGGGCTTCCCAGGGGATCACTTCGTCGTGGCGTGCCTGTAACAAGAGCACGGGCAAGCCTTCCGGCGACGGACATTCGTCTTCCGCCAGAGCAAGCACGGTTTCCACGCGATTGGCCAAGGTTTCCGCTGAGATACTTTCCACCGCTTTCAGCAACGCCTCAACCGCTTCTCCCGGGGCGTCGTCGCCGAGCAGAAACCGTCGCAGCAGGCCGACCGGCGGTTTCATCAGGAAAAGCGAGCGCAACGGGATTAGCGAAAAGCTGGGCGAGCGGGGAGCCGCGCAAAAACCTCCCGCGAGAATCAACGCCTCCACTCGACCACGTTCGCGCGCGGCGAGACGGGAGGCCAACGGGCTGGTGAACGACTCGCCCAAGAGAACAAGCGGACCTTCGGGCAATCGCGCGGCGAGCGCCGATTCCAGCATGTCGTAATCCTGCGGGCCGTCAGCGGGAAGAGGCAGTACGACCACCCGCTGATCGTCCCAATTCCCTCCGGCAAAAGTTTCGCTCAACGTTCCGGTTCCATCGAGGCCGGGCAGGATCACCAAAGTCGGGGAGGAATTCATCAGGAGAGGAACACCGATTATCAGGTGTTTTGCCTCGTCCAAAGCGAGAAAAAGGATTGCACCTCGGCGGGGTCGACTGCACATTCGCGGCGAAATCTTATAAAACAAGGTAACGAACTAAGGATTCATGTTCCCCGACCACGCGCCCTTTACCCCTGACCAGCGTCGATTGCTGGAGGCGGCCATTTCCGGCCTTGATCCCGTTCAGCGCGGTTGGCTGAGCGGCTTTTTGGCGTCGAGCGCCGCGTCCGTGGCGAGCGCCCCGGCGGCACCCGCGGCCGCGACCAAGCTGGTCGTGCTCTACGGCACCGAATCCGGCAACGCCGAATCGCTGGCCGATCGCGCTGGCAAGGAAGCCAAGAAGCGCGGTTTCCAGCCGGTGGTGAAGAACATGTCCGAGATTCCCGCCGGCGATCTCGCGAAAGTTTCCGACCTTTTGGTCGTTGTCAGCACTTGGGGTGACGGCGAACCGCCGGAAAGCGCGACCACTTTCTACAAGGAACTGATGGGCGCCGAACTGAATCTGGCGAACACCCGTTTCACCGTCTGCGCACTCGGCGACACCAGCTACGACAAGTTCTGCCAGACCGGCAAAGACGTCGACGCCCGCCTCGAAACGCTGGGTGCGAAGCGCGTTTCGCCGCGTCAGGATTGCGATGTCGACTACGAGGAAAACTATTCGGCTTGGCTCGATGCCGCGTTGAAGGCGTTCGCTCCGCAAACCACGGCTCCGGCTGCAGTGGTCGGCGTTCCGGCCGCTGCCGCGTCGACCGTTGAATACGGCAAAAAGAATCCTTTCCCGTCGGAAGTCGTCGAGCACGTCATTTTGAACGGTGAAGGCTCGACCAAGGAAACGCTGCATGTCGGTCTTTCCCTCGATGGCTCCGGTCTCGTTTATGAACCGGGCGACGCACTGGCCGTGTTGCCGGTGAACGCGCCGGACGTGGTCGAAGCCGTGCTCAAGGCGGCGAAACTGACCGGCACCGAAAGCGTCGATGTGAAGGGCGAGGAGAGCAAGCTGCTCGCCGATGCTCTCCGCGAAGACTTCGACATCACCGCCGTTTCTCGCGCCGTGCTGACGAAACTGCAAGCGGCCACCGGTTCCCCCGAACTCGACGCGCTGCTTGCCGAAGACGCCAAGGAGCAGCTCAAAGCCTGGAACTACGGTCGCGAGATCGTCGATGCGATCGAAACGTTCGCCCCGAACGGCCTTTCCGCCGCGCAACTCACCGGTGTCCTCCGTAAACTTCCGCCGCGTCTTTACTCGATCGCTTCCAGCCCGCTCGCGCATCCCGGTGAAGTGCATCTCACCGTCGCCGCCGTCCGCTACGACTCGCATGGCCGTCAGCGCAAGGGCGTGTGCTCGACCTACCTCGCCGACCTGGTGAAGGAAGGTTCGAAGACTCGCGTGTTCGTACAGCCGAACAAGCACTTCCGTTTGCCCGCTTCGGGCGAAACGCCGGTCATCATGGTCGGCCCGGGCACCGGTGTCGCACCGTTCCGTGCGTTCGTCGAACATCGTTCCGCACTCGGTCATCCGGGCAAGAACTGGTTGTTCTTCGGCGACCAGCGCTACACCTACGACTTCCTTTACCAGCTCGAATGGCAGGACCACCTCAAGTCCGGGGTGCTCTCGAAACTCGACGTCGCGTTCTCGCGCGACCAGCCGGAGAAGATCTATGTGCAGCAGAAGATGCTCGAGCACGCGAAGGAACTCTACGCGTGGCTTGAGGAGGGCGCGCACTTCTACGTCTGTGGCGACGCTTCCCGCATGGCTCACGACGTCCACGAAACCCTCCTTTCGATCATCGAAAAGCAGGGCAACAAGTCCCGCGAAGCCGCCGAGGCTTACGTCGAAGACCTCAAGAAGTCCCACCGCTACCAACGCGACGTTTACTAAAAAGTGCCGAGTGATCGGTGATCAGGAAAGAGTTCCCTTCACTGACGCCGGTCCACCTTTCTTCACCTGATCACTGATCACTGTCCCACTGATCACTCCCGCCATGAGCGAAAAGAAACTCTCCGCCAACGAGTATATCAAGACTCGCAGCAACTACCTCCGCGGCACCATCGCCGAGGGCATCGCCGATCTTTCGACCGGCTCCCTTACCGAGGACGACCAGCAGTTGCTCAAATTCCACGGTTCCTATCAGCAGGACGATCGCGACTTGCGTCCGAATCGTCGCAAGCATCGCCTTGAGAAGGCCTACTCCTTCATGATCCGCATCCGCGTGCCCGGTGGCGTCGCCACGCCCGCGCAGTGGATCGCGACCGACGACATGGCGGACACCTACGCCAATGGCACGATCAAGCTGACCACGCGTCAGGCGTTCCAGCTTCACGGCATCATCAAGTCGAACCTGAAGCGCACCATCAAGGCGATGGACAAGGCGGCGATGGATTCGATCGCGGCTTGCGGCGACGTGAACCGCAACGTGATGTGCAACCCGAATCCGTATCTCTCCGAGGTTCACGCCGAGGTGATCAAGGCGGCTCAGGATATTTCCGAGCACTTGTTGCCGAAAACCCGCGCCTATCATGAGATTTGGCTCGATGGAGAAAAGCAGATCACTTCCGAGGAAGAGGAAATCGAGCCGGTTTACGGCAAGACCTACCTGCCGCGGAAATTCAAGATCACCATCGCGGTGCCGCCGTCCAACGACGTCGACATTTACGCGAACTGCTTGTCGTTCATCGCGATCGTCGAGCACGGCAAACTCGTCGGCTATAACGTCGCCGTCGGCGGCGGCATGGGTTCGACCCACGGCAACGAAGCGACCTACCCGCGTCTCGCCGACGTGATCGGCTTCTGCACGCCCGAGCAAATCGTGGACGTGGCGGAGAAGGTTGTGCTCGTGCAGCGCGATTTCGGCGACCGCACCGATCGCAAGCACTCGCGCTTCAAATACACCGTCGACGACAAAGGTCCGGAGTGGATCCTTGCCAAGCTCAACGAATACCTCGGCTACAACCTCGGCCCGGTTCGCCCGTTCGTGTTCGAAGACAACGGCGACCGTTACGGTTGGGTGGAAGACGCCAACGGCAATTTCCACTACACGATGTATGTCGCCGGTGGCCGCGTGATCGACACGCCCGGTTATCCGATGCGCAAGGGTCTCCGCGAAATCGCGAAAATCCATGACGGCGATTTCCGCCTGACCGCGAACCAGAACCTCGTCATCGCCAACATTTCGCCCGCGAATCGTCCAGCGGTGGAAGCGTTGCTGGAACAATACGGCATCAAGGACAGCCACGTGAAAGGCGCGCTGAGCTTGAACTCGCTCGCTTGCGTTTCGCTGCCTACCTGCGGCCTCGCGCTGGCGGAAGCCGAGCGTTATCTGCCGACCGTGCTCATTCCGAAGTTGGAAGAGCTGATGGAGGAAAACGGTCTGCGTCACGACGCGATCACGATCCGTATGACGGGTTGCCCCAACGGTTGCGCCCGTCCGTTCATCGCCGAAATCGGTTTCGTCGGCCGTTCGCCTGGGAAATACAACGTCTATCTCGGTGGTGGTCACGCGGGCCAGCGCCTCTCGAAGCTCTATCGCTACGACGTCCCCGGCGACGAACTGCCTGCCCTGCTTGCTCCAATTTTCAAGCGCTACGCCCAGGAACGTCTCGAAGGCGAACACTTCGGCGACTTCGTGATCCGCGCCGGAATCGTGGCCGAAACCAAGCAAGGCTCCGACTTCCACAAGAACATCGCCGCCAAGGCATGAGTCATCCTTCCACCCTTTCCGAAGCGGACGCTTTGTCCGCTGAACTCGCCGCGGTCAAAGCCGGCGAACGCCTCCGCCTGTTGCACCAACGCTATGGCTCGCGACTCGTCGCGACCACCAGCTTCGGCATTCAGGCGGTGGTGATGCTGCATCTCATCCACGAACACGCGCCGGAGATTCCGGTCGTGTTCATCGATACCGGTTATCTCTTCCCGGAGACCTACCGCTACATCGAGGAGGTGAAGCAACGTTTCCCGAAACTCGACCTGCGCGTTTATCAACCCTCCATTACCTCCGCCCGCCTGGAAGCCGTTTACGGCAAGCTGTGGGAGCAGGGGAAAGAGGGCAACGACCGCTACGGCATCATCACCAAGGTCGAGCCGATGGACCGTGCGCTCAAGGAGCTCGGGGCCGACGTCTGGATCAGCGGGGTCCGCCGCAGCCAGTCGAAATCCCGCGCCGAGCGCAGCTTCGCCGAGCAGCAAAAGAAGACGCTCAAGGTTTACCCGATCCTCGATTGGGCGGACGCACAGGTGAACGTTTACATGCACCAGCACGACTTGCCGCCGCATCCGCTGGCTGAGCAGGGCTACGTGACCATGGGCGACTGGCATTCCACCGCGCCGGTCACCGAAGGGGGAGACGCCGAGTCGACCCGTTTCAACGGCGAGAAATACGAGTGCGGCTTGCACCTCGATTCCGGCGTTTCGGACTTTCAGATTTGAAAAAAGACGGAAGACTCGAAGAAGTAAGACGCAAGAAAAAGAGTCCGCTTCGTGCTTTCTCTTCCGTCTTCGAGTCTTGCTTCTTGCGTCTTTCTCTAACACCTCATTCCAAACCTAAATTCCATGCCTATCGCATCCTCCATGGTTGCCACCGTCGGCAACACTCCGCTGATTCGCCTCAATCACCTGACCGAAGGCCTTGGCGCCGAAGTGCTGGTGAAAGCCGAGTTCTTCAACCCGCTCTTCAGCGTGAAGGACCGTATCGGCAAGTCGATGATCGAAGCCGCCGAACGCGACGGCCTGCTCAAGCCGGGCGGCCTGATCATTGAGCCGACTTCCGGCAACACCGGCATCGCGCTTGCTTTCGTCGCCCGTGCCAAAGGCTACCGCTGCATTCTGACGATGCCGGAAAGCATGTCGATCGAGCGCCGCGTGCTGCTGCGTTTGCTCGGTGCGGAAATCGTTCTGACTCCACGTGCTCGCGGCATGGGTGGCGCGATCGCCATGGCCAAGAAGCTTCTCGATGAAACGCCAGGCGCGTTCGGCCCTGGCCAGTTCGAGAACCCAGCCAACCCGCAGGTCCATCGCGAAACGACCGCCGAGGAAATCTGGGCGGCGACCGAAGGCAACATCGACGCCTTCGTCGCGGGTGTCGGCACCGGCGGCACCATCACCGGCGTTTCCGAAGTTCTCAAATCGCGCTGTGATCTGAAGACCTACGCGGTCGAGCCAGTCGGCAGCCCGGTCATCACCCAGGCGAAGGCGGGCGAAGAGCTCAAGCCGGGCCCGCACATGATCCAAGGCATCGGTGCCGGTTTCATCCCGAAGAACCTCAATCTCGACATCGTCGACGAAACCATTCTCGTAACCAACGAAGATGCCTTCGCCACCGCGCAGGCACTTGCTCAGCTCGAAGGTCTTCCGTCCGGTATTTCCACCGGCGCGAACGTTTGGGCCGCTCTTCAGCTGGCGAAGAAACCTGAGTTCGCTGGCAAACGCATTGTGACGATCGCCGCTTCGTCTTCGGAGCGTTACCTCTCCACGCCGCTGGCGGAGAAGGTGCGCGATGAGGTCAGCAACCTGCCCGTGCAGGAAATCTGATCGTCCGATCCAGCTTCCAAAGCAAAAGCGGCATCGGGAAACCGGTGCCGCTTTTTGTTCGTGGAGGCAGTTTGCAACCGCCAAGCCAAAAGAATGAAGATGAAGAGGCATGGCGGATGAAATCCGCCGCCACGGTTACGCATTCTTCTTCAACCGCGCCCGCAACGCTTCGATCACCACCGGCAATAGCGAGATGGCGATGATGCCGAGCACGACGAGTTCGAAGCGCTCTTTCACGAACGAGTTGTTCGCGAAAATCCAGCCCGCCGGAAGAATCAGGCCGACCCAAAGAATCGCGCCGATCACGTTGAAAAACGAGAAGCGCTTGTAGTCCATGTTGCCGGAACCGGCGACGAATGGGGCGAACGTCCGGACGATTGGCACGAAGCGGGCCAGGATGATCGCTTTGCCACCATAGCGTTGATAGAACTCGTTCGTCTTTTGGATGTGCTCCGGTTTGACGATCTTGGGAAACCGCCGGGTCATCCAGCCGCCGAATCTGGCTCCGATATAGTAGTTCACACCATCGCCCAGAATCGCGGCGACGAGCATGCCGATCGCAGCGATCCAGATGTTCAATCCCGAGGCGGGATCGCGAGCCAGTGCACCCACCGCGAACAGCAACGAGTCGCCTGGGAGGAACGGCGTGACCACCAGCCCCGTTTCGCAGAAAATGATCAGGAACAGCAGCCCGTACACCAGTCCGCCATGTTGCGAGGTGAAGGTGTTGAGGTGATCCTGCAGGTGCAGGAAAAGATCGAGGATTTCCTTCATGATTCAGGGGGCGCGGCGGGGACGGCGGGACGGCTAATGTCAGCTTCGGGGCGAGGATCGCGACTCAGCAGTTCGTGCATCGCTTTTGCCGCGGGTTTTCCTTGGTAGAGGATGCTGTAGACGGCGTCGATGATTGGCGTGCTGACGTCCACGTTACGGGCCGCTTCGTAGATGGAGCGGGTGTTCGGCACGCCTTCGGCGACCATGCCGAGGGAAGCGACCGCTTCTTCGAGCGACTTGCCTTTGCCGAGCGCAAGGCCGACGCGGTGGTTGCGTGAGTGCTCGGAGAAACAAGTGACAATCAGATCGCCAACGCCGGAGAGGCCGCAGAACGTTTCCACGTTTCCACCAAGGGCGGTGCCGAGGCGGGTCATTTCGGCTAGCGCACGAGTGACCAAAGCCGCCACCGCGTTGTCGCCAAGGCCGAGTCCGTGAGCGATGCCGGCTGCGATGGCGAAGACGTTTTTCACCGCGCCACCGATCTCGATCCCAGCCAGGTCCTCGCTGGTGTAGGACCGGAAATGCGGCAGCGTAAGAAGGTCCTGAAGCCGCATCGCCAGCTCTTCGTCGTTTGAACCGATCACCGCGCAACTGGCCAGTGACGCGGCGAGTTCTTCGGCGTGGTTGGGGCCGGAGACCGCGGCGATGGGATTATTGGGGAAAATTTCCCGCAGAATCTCCGTCATCCGCACGCCGGTCTTCATTTCGATGCCTTTCGTGCAGGAAAGCAGGATCGTTTCCTCCGACAAGCCGAGAGAAGCCAGATGCGTCGCGACGCTGCGAAACGCGGCTGTCGGCACGGCGAAGACGATGAGCGGGTGCTTCTTCGTTTCGGCAAGATCGAGGCTGGCTCGGATGTTGGAAGCCAGCGTGACGTCTTTTAAATAGTGCGGATTGTGGTGTTCGCGATTGATCGCGGTGGCGGTCGCTTCATCGCGACCGATCAGTACGATGTCATCCAGTTTCGCGGCGAGCAGGGTGGCGAAGGCGGTTCCGAAGGAACCCGAGCCAAGAACGGCGGCGGAAGTCATTGGCTCAGGCGGTAGGACGTTTCGATTTTGGGACGAAGCGGTTTTCCGTGCCCTTCATCAGGCGATGCAGGTTCGTCCGGTGCTTCCAGATGGCGAGCACTCCGATGACGATGGAAAAGACGAAGAGGGGCTTGTTCCAGGTGCCATCCTTGATCCGGCCATGAACCCACGAGCCGAAGATCGTAACGATCGGCAAAGCGGCCGCGGCACCGACGCTTGCGACCGAAACGTATCGGGTGGTCACAAACAGCAGCACCCACAGGATGATGAGGATGCCAACTCCTGCCGGCATCAGCGCGAGCAGAACGCCAGCCGAAGTGGCAATGCCTTTGCCGCCCTTGAAGCCGACCCAGGGCGAATAATTGTGGCCGAGAATCGCGCACAGGCCGGTCGCGATGTGAGCGATCTGCGCGGTTAGTGCGCCGGCCTGAGACACGTGAAGAATCCAAGCATCGGGCAACCCGAAGTCGATCTGGCTCGTACGTCCGGCGATCCGGATCAGGCTGATCGCGAGCGCGGTGGGCAGAAAGCCTTTCAGGGCGTCGAGCAACAGGCAGGTGATGCCGTATTTTTTTCCGACCACGCGCAGCACGTTGGTGGCGCCGATGTTGCCGGAGCCATGCTGGCGGATGTCGATGCCCTTCGCCTTGGCGATGAGCAGACCGAAAGGGATAGAGCCGAGCAGGAACGCGACCAGGGGGCAAAGCCAGAGTTGCATGTGCGGCAGTGGGTAAAGGAAAGCAGGGCCGCTGTCACCCCCAGAGGCGGGTCACTTGATAGGCGTCGAATTTGCCGTCGCTCGAGATCACCGGCAGATTACGCAACTGACATTCGGCTAGAATTGCCCGGTCGAAGGGATCGCGGTGAAATGAGGGTAAAAAGGCCGCCCGGCGGAGCACGTCCCAGCCGGGCGATAGCAGATGGAAGCCATTGGCCTTGAGGACTTCCGGTAGATCGGGTCGGGTCGCGTGATCGAACCGAAGTTTTCCCAAGGAAACTTTGATAGCGATTTCCCACAGGCTCACCAACGAGACGAACGACTTGGCCGCTGGATCTTCGATGCGTGCCACTGCCGCCTCAGGCAACCGGGGGTCGTCTTCGAGGAAAAAAAGCAGGGCGCATGTGTCGACCAAGTGATCCATCGTGAAGTAATCTTAAACTCCAGCTTTAAACGAAGAGGGGCGGCTCAGGCCCCGTAGGGAGCTTCGTCCTCGGCGAGTTTGGCGCTCGGTTGCATTTCCTCGAAGAAATCTTCGAAGCCAGTTTCGGAAGCATCGAAATCCGGTGCCAAATGGAAGTTGGCGGATTTCAGACAGCCTCGTTTGGGCGTGATCGTCCCTTGATACGGCCGCACCTCTGCAACGATTTTACCGTGACGGGTGAGTAGAAACGATTCGCCCGTGGCTTCCAGCTCCGCCATAAGGGCGGAAAGCTGGGTTTTGGCTTCATACAGGCCGATCTCCTTCACTGGATCAGACTAGTCTGGTCTGAATTGGGTTGCAACTTTTATTCCGCCGTCGCCGAAACGATGACGACGGCTTCGTTCGGCACGTCGCCCGCAGGCATGGTCAGCTTTTCACCCGTTTGGGGATGAAGCATGGAAAGACGGGCGGTGCCGGTGGGGACGGCTTTGATCTTGTCCACCACTTCCATGCCTTGGACGACCTTGCCGAAGACCGCGTAGCCGCCGTTGCTTGGGTAATCGAGAGCGGCGTTGTTGGCGACGTTGATGAAAAACTGGGCCTTTGCGCTGTTCGGGTCGCTGGTGCGGGCCATGGCGATGGTGCCACGCAGGTTTTTTAGTCCGTTCTGGCCTTCGTTTTTGATCGGAGTGCCCGCGGTTTTTTCGACCAAACCGGAGTCCGTTTTCGTGAAACCGCCGCCTTGGATCATGAAGCCGTCGATCACGCGGTGAAACACCGTGCCGTCGTAATGCTTCTTCTTCACGTAACCGAGGAAGTTTTCGACGGTGACCGGCGCTTTCTCGCGGTTGAGTTCGATCAAGATGTCGCCTTGATTGGTTTTAAGGCGGACTTTGTCGGTTGTCGCAGCGGGCTTTTCTTCGGCGTGCAAGGAAGCGAGCGGAAGGCAGGCGAGGGCGATGAGAGCGAGACGGCGTTTCATGAGAAGTTGAGAGTGGGTAGTTGAGAGTTGAGAGAAAGAAGGAAGAAGAAGCGTCAGGCGTCGTTTTCTTTGGCCTTGGGTTTACGGAGGTCGAGGGATTTGGGTGGGGAATCGGGGATGATCGGTTCGATCATTTCCACGGGAATCCAGCCGCGCGTTTGATTGGTGAAACTGACATACGCCCAGCGGCCGGTTCGTTTGATGACTTCACAAATCGAACCCATCGGCGCGTCCATGACTCCAGGCGAAGTGCGGGCGGCATCGGTGTGAAGCACGGCTTTTTCCCCGATGACCACGGCTTGTCGGGTGATCGGAGCGAATTGCGAATCGTCGGGATAATAGTGCCAGCCGAGCGCTCCGATCGAAACGAGCAGGGGCGCTAACAAAACGGCGCAAATCCCGGCGATGCGAAGTTTCGATCCGCGGCGAGTGGCCGGGAAAATGAGCAGACCGAGAACGAACAACCACACGCCTGTCCAAATGAAGCCTTGCCAGGTTTCGACGCGGAGCTTGGCGAGCTGCAGTTGGTAATCGGGGCGGTTGATACTGACCGTGCCAAGCTTGCGTTCGAGGAAGCGAAGGTTCTGGCGCGCTTCCGCATGCGAGGAATCGCGAATTAAGGCGCGACGATAGTACAACGCCGCGTGGCCAGGCGAATCGAGCCGGTAGGCGGCGTTGCCGATGTTGTAGAGTGCGTCGGCGGACAATTTCTCGTAAGGGGCCGACTCGAACCAAAGTTTGGCCGCGCGGGAAAAGTCGCCTATTTGATAAGCCGCGCTAGCCGGATCGGTCGGTTCTTCGGCCCGTGCGGATGACGCCGGGATGAGGGAGAGAGCGATTGCCAACGGCCAAAGCCAAGCTGCCTTGCGCAACGTGCGGAGGATGCGCGTGCGGCGAGCGCGATTCGGCGGATCGGCCGGTTTATCGGCACGGAAGCAATGCGTATCGCGCTCTTCGAGAATTGCCCGCAACGAGGCATCGGTGGCGGCTTGTTCACCGAGCCAGCTTTCGATGAAGGATCCTGCCCGCCGAAGGAAATCCGCATCGGTGGGCGCGGCGCTTCGCTCCAGCGCGGCGAATGCTTTTCGACGGGCGAGACGCTGAGCATCGGGTCGGTAAAGAGGGGCGAAACGCAGCCAAAGAATGCGGGCGATCAGGAGCAGCGTCAGCGCGCCTGCGACGGCATGGCCGGTCCACCAGGGAAGGGATTTCCACCAGGCGGATGATGGGCCGCGTGCCGTTGAAACCAAGCCGAGGATATCGGTCATGCGTTCCACGGGTTGGCCAACTGCGGGCGGTGCGGCAGCGGTCGCGCCCGTCGCGGCTGGCGATTTCACTCCGGGTAAAATCGTGAGAGGAATCGCTTTGGAAAACGCGGTTTCGTAGCGCTCGGTGGTGGGATCGAAGTAGACCAACTTGAACGCGGGGATTTCGCCTTTGTCGTCAAGCGGTCGCATGAACTGCCGGAAGACGATGGTGCCCGATTCGCAACGGCGTTCGTTGCCGCGTGGATTGGCGGAGGTTTCGTAGATTTTCCAACCCTTGGCATCGACGGGTTTAGGCGCTTCCAAGCTATCGAGGTTGCCAGTGCCGGTGACGGCGATTTCCACGGTCACCGGATCGCCTTCGCGGACTTCGCTCTGCGTGGAAATGGCGTTGAGGGAAAATCGCCCGATGGCATTGGTGAAGCCTGCTGGTGCCCCCAGCGGGAGTTTCCTCGCGGTGAACTCGAGCTTCGGAATGTTCAGATTAAGCGGCACGTATTCGCGTCGCATGAAGCCTTCCATTACCATTTGCACGGTCATCAAACGGAGCGTCGCGCCGCCGATGGCGACTTTGCCCGAACGGGTGGCTTCGAGGGTGCTGGGATAGCCGAGTGCGATGTAACGGCGGCCTAGTAGATTGACTTGCCCGCGGGTATCCGATGGTTCGAAACGCCAACACGCGGTGCCGTCGCGCTCGAATTCCGGGATGCCCCAATCCTCGACCGGAATGTCTGCGGGGAAATAAAGCTTCAACTCCACCGGCACGCTTTCGCCTTCGAAAGGCGATTCCTTTAGTAGATGAAATCCGGCGGCGAAAGGAATCGATTGCCCCGCGCTGGCGATGCGCGTCCATTGCAGATCATCCGGATTGAAGACCGTGAATTCGATCGGCGCGGTCCGCACCTCGACGCCATCCACGCGCAGTGAGACGGGAGGAATGGTATGCTTGCCAACTTGATAGCTGGAAATGGTGTACTGAAACACCGTGCCAAACCTGCGACCGCCGGGCAGCGGTTTGGTGAACGCGTTGTTCGGCTCGATTTTTACGCCCGGCACTTCCGGCGGACGCGGCATGTTCTCGTTCGGAGTGCCGCCGCTCACCACGATTTGCAGTGCCTGCAGTTCACCTCGCGCGAGAAAGCGGCTAGAGAGCTCCACCTGCACTTCGGGCGCGGCGGACGCGAACGCCGTCAGGGCGAAAAACGCCGCAGCGAGGCTTTGAAGCAATCGTTTGGAAAAATCCATTGTCGTCATGTCACCAATCTTTTTCCGGTCTGCGGGGCTCGAAACGTCCCGGGCTTAGCGGGCCTTTTTGCAAGTCGGCTTTCTCCCCCAGAATCCGCCGCGCGCGTTCTTCGGGCGTTTCTCCGGGTTTTTCGTCTTCGGATTCGTCCGCATCGCTTTTTTTCTCTTTGTCGTCCTTTTCGTCCGCGCCCGGGCCTTTTTCGTCCTGTTGATCGCCGCCTTCACCCTGCGGAGGGCCGTCTTGCCCGCCTTGGCCTTCTCCGGGCTGACCGGATGATTTCGGATCGTCGTTTGATCCGGATTGAGGTTGAGGCTGCCCTTCGCCCTGTTGAGACAATTGCTGCTGTGACTGTTTGGATTGGTCTTTGAGCAATTCGCGCAGACGTTGGAGGTAGCGTAAGACGAGTTCCCGATTGTGTTGAACGTCGGAATTCGCCGGTTGTCGGGCGAGGGTGGAATCGAAATGCCGGATGGCGTCGGTCCAATTCACGATCAAATCCTCAAACAAGGTGAAGCCTTCCGATTCACCGGTTTCGGGCGGATTGGTGGCTTTCCACTTCGCCAATTGAGCGAGGACCCGTTTGTCGAAATCTTCCAAATTCGGTGGCGACTCCGGATCGCTGCCATACGCCTCGCCTTCCTTTGAAAGCGATTGCCAGCCGAGCTGAAACAATGTGCCGCCAAGGCCGGCGTGCGCGTTGGCTTGCACCGCTGGATCTTTCGAAAGCAGCGCGTCGCTGTAGGCGGCTCGCGCGGTGCGGAAATCGTTTTCCCGGTAAGCCTCGTAGGCCTTGCCCAATTGTTGACGCGGGATCGTTTCGTGGAAGGCGGCACGCGCATTCTGAGGTGCAAAAATCAGGAGAAGCGCCGCGCCGACCGTAATGCCACGCCAACGGGTGCCGGCGAAAATGGCGGCCATCAAGCAAACCACGGCGGGCAACAGCAGCCATTGATAGAACTCGACGTAAACCCGGCGCTGACGGCCTTGCAGTTCGAATTCTTCCAAACCCGCCATGCCGTCGCGCACCAGAGCGGGGATATCCGCGCCTGAGCCGGCGAGGGCAAATCGTCCGTGCGTTTCGCTCGCGATCTGGCGCAGCACTTCCGGATTCAAGCGGCTAATTACTGGATTGCCGCGGTTGTCGCGAAACTTGCCACCGCTGAGCGAATCGCCCGGGACGAAGTCGCCGTCTTCGGTGCCGACGCCGATGGCGAAGATGTAAATGCCCGCCTTTTCCGCCTCCGCGATCGCCTTGGCGAGACCGGGTTCGTGTTCCTCACCATCGCTCAACACCACCAGTGCGTTTTGCTTCACGCCGGTTTTTTTCAAGGTGTCGACCGACAACTGCAACGCGGCCGTCAGATTCGATCCCCCAGTCGGGATCCACGTTTCATCGAGTTGGGCCACGGTTTCTCGGACCGCGCTGTGGTCGACCGTCAACGGCGTGAACAAGTACGGCGTGCCTGCGAATCCGACAACTCCCACACGGTCGTTCGGTCGCGAGTCCAGGATTTCGTAGATCGCCGCCTTTGCTTGAGCGAGCCGGTCCGGTTTCACGTCGGTGACACGCATGCTGCGCGAAAGATCGAGGACGAAGAGCAGGTTCCGCCCGCGGGTTTTTTCTACACGCGTGCCAGCGTCGGCTTGCGGACGGGCGAGCGCGCCGAGCATCAGGGCGAGGGAGAGCAGCAAGAAGGCGAACGACAACCACAGCGGCCAGGAGCGGGAGCGTTTGAGCAACACAGGCCGCAAACGATCGGCGACGAAAGCCTGCCATTGCTTACGATTTCGCCGCGATATGACGAACGCCACACCTGCAAGAAGAGGCAGCAGCAAGAGCCAGAGGAACCAGCCTGGATGGGCGAACGTCATGGATCAGGAGGCGGGAGGCGGATTGAAAACGTGGACCACTGCGGCCAGCAACGCGAGCAGTGCGGCCGCGCCGACGAACCACGGGAAGAGTTCGGTATCTTCGACGACGGTGAAGCGTTGCGCTTCGCTTTTTTCGAGCCGGTCGATGTCCTGGAACGCGTTGCGCAGGCTGCCAAGATCTTGCGCCCATTGATGACCGCCGCCGGTCAGGCTGGCGATTTTCTTGAGCGTCGGGATGTCGAACTCCTGACGTGGGAAGCGTTGCACATCCACCCGGCCTTCGGTGGTGCCGATGGCGACGGTGTAGATCTTGATGCCGAGCGTTTTCGCGTGTTCGGCGGCTTCCACCGGGGCGATTTTGCCCGAGTTGCTCGCGCCGTCGGTGATGAGAATGATGATTTTGCTCTTCGCGTCGCGCGCGTCGAGTTTGCCCGCCGCGGCGGCGAGGGCGGAACCGATGGCAGTGCCTTGTTCTTCCAGTTCGCCCAGCCGGATGCTTTCCACATCGCGAAGCAATCGTTCGTGGTCGAGCGTGATCGGGCTCTTGATGTAAGGCTGCCCGGCGAAAATTACCAAGCCCATGCGGTCGTCGGGTCGACGGCGGATGAAATCGTCGACGACCATCTTCGCGGCATCGACGCGCTCGATTTGCTGCCCCCCATCGACGAAGTCCGGAATCTTCATCGAAAGCGACACGTCGAACGTGATCATGATATCGATCCCGCTGGCGTCGCTGCTTTGATACTCATTCCGCCACACCGGACGGGAGAGAGCGAAGATCGCCACGGCGAGCGAGGCCCAGGCGAGGGGGATACCCACGTTCCAAGCACGGTTCCGGACGCGTTCGCCGAGGCTGAGCAATACGGACAGATTCGGGAAAACGACGGCGGAGGACGCACCATGACCGCGACGCAGCAGCCACAGCAATACGGCGGGCAGCAAGAGCAACAACCAAGCGGGCTGGGCGAGGCGGAAATGTTGAAAGAAATCGTTCATGCGCGAAGGGCGCGATCGAGAATGGTCAGCAGCGCGCGAGCGTCGTCGATCACCACCGCGGGGTCACCGTGGGGTGGTTGTCGATCGTATTTCAAAGCGGCTAAACGGGCGAAACCTTCCGCGGTCTGAGCGCGAACCGCATCAGGAAGACGCGCAAGCGAATCGCGGCGGGCGATGAATTCCTCGTGCGTTTCAAATAATGCCGGATCGCCTGCGAGGTTTGCGAGATAACGACGCAGGATCAAAGAAGCGAGCGTGGCAGCTTCGCGAATGTCCGACGGCTTGGCGTGGGCCAGCGCACGATCCGCCAGGCGCATGGCTTCGCGGCGTGCCGCAGCCGCATCGGTGCCGGGCGTGCGTCGCAAGGCGAGGAACAAAACGAGCGCAAGTAGCGCAATCAACAACATGCCTCCTGCGATGAGCAACCAAAGCGGCGGGGCGTGTTGCGAAAGCAACGCGTCGGGCGACGCGGGCGGGCGGAGTTCGAACGTCAGCTTTTCCTCCATCGCGTCAGGCGGAACGTTTGCGACTGCGTTTGCGCAGCAGTTGATGGAGAGCGGGCAAGCTATCGCGGTCGGTTTCCAGGTCCGCCGCATCAATGCCGTGTCTTTTGAAAAGCGCCTCGGTGCCTTCGTGATGGCGGCGCATCAATTTTGAATACGCCATCCGGAGGTTCGCATTGTTCGTGTTCACCCGCGTCTCAAAGCCGGTTTCCGGATCGATCAGCGTGACGTTGCCCGCTTTCGGCAGTTTCGCTTCCAACGGATCGATCACCCGCAGCGCGATCGTTTCGTGTTTGCGGGCGAGTTTGCCGAGCGGCTTGTCCAAAGGATCGGAATGGAAATCGGAAATGAGTACGACCAGCGACCGACGGCGTAACGTGCGGATCAGGAAGTCGCAGGCTTCAGCAACCGAGGTGCCGGGTTTTTCCGGGCGAACGGTGAGGATTTCCCGGACGATGCGCAGCAGATGACGCGTGCCCTTCGCAGGCGGGACGTAAAGTAACGGTTCTTCGGCGAAAACAAGCACACCCACCTTGTCGCCGTTGTGCAAGGCGCTGAACCCGAGAATCGCCGCCGCTTCCGCCGCGAGTTCGCGTTTGCTCAACGACACGCTGCCGTAGCCGGTCGAGCCGGAAACATCGACCGCGAGCACGACCGAGAGTTCGCGTTCTTCACGGAACTTGCGGATGAAGGGCTGGTTCATCCGCGCGGTGACGTTCCAGTCGATGAAGCGCACCTCGTCGCCATGCTGATACTCGCGGAAGTCGTCGAAATCGAGGCCCTGGCCTTTGAACGACGATTGATATTCGCCGGAAAACGATTCGCGCACCAGCCGCCGGGCCTTCAGCTCCAGCTTCCGCACGCGGCGCATGGTTTCCTCGATCTGTTCGTCAGTTAGCATCCGAAATTCGATTTTTAACCACGAATGAACATGAATTCACACGAATGAAGAGAACCACGGATGAACACTAATGAACACGGATCAAACTTGGGCTTCGTTAAGGGCGCCGTCTTAAGAACATTCAAACCCAATCCGTGTTTATCCGCGTTCATCCGTGGTTCTCCTCCTTTTCTTATTAAGGAACGGGGACTTTTGCCAGGATACGGTCGAGGATCATGTCGGTCGTCGTTTCCTCGGCCTCGGCTTCGTAGGAAAGTAGGATGCGATGACGGAGAACGTCGTGGGCCATGTCCTTCACGTCCTGTGGGGTGACGAACGCACGACCGTTCATGAAGGCACGCGCCCGGGAGGTGAGGGCGAGGTTGATCGTGCCGCGTGGCGAGGCACCGGCGCGGACGAGATTTTTCAACGGCGCGTCGATCTTGCCGGGCGAACGGGTCGCGTGAATAAGCTGCACGATGTATTCGCGCACCGCCGGGTCGATGTAGACGCTGTTCACCAAGGCGCGCGACGCGGCGACCTGCTCGGGGGTCGCCACGGTTTTCGTTTGATAGGCGGGAGCGGAAGTCGCCATCCGATCGAGAATGAGCAGCTCTTCGTCTTTCGTGGGGTAACCGACGGTGACTTTAAGCAGGAAACGGTCGAGCTGGGCTTCCGGGAGCTGGTAGGTGCCTTCCTGGTCGATCGGGTTCTGCGTGGCCAGCACGAGGAACGGCTCTGGCAACTTGTAGCTTTTATCGCTCAGGGTGACCTGACGTTCCTGCATCGCCTCCAGCAGGGCAGACTGCACTTTCGCGGGCGAACGGTTGATTTCGTCGGCGAGGATGAGGTTGTTGAAAATCGGGCCGAGCTTCGGGGTGAAGGTCGTTTCCTGCGGATTATAGACCATCGTGCCGATCAAGTCGGCGGGCAGCAGGTCGGGGGTGAACTGGAAGCGGGCGAAAGTGGCGTGGAGGGAGCCGGACAAGGCTTTTACGGCCAAGGTTTTGGCGAGACCTGGAACGCCTTCGAGGAGGATGTGGCCGTTGCAGAGCAAACCGACCAGCAAGCGGTCCACCAAGCCTTCCTGCCCGACCAAAACGCGGGCCATTTCCTCTTTGACGGCGTGAATCCATCCGCTGGTCGCGGCGATTTGGTCCTGCAGTTCTTCGGTGGTCATCGGATGATTGGCGGGAAGCTTGCCACGCAACGCGACGCGGGCAATCGGAAAGGAAAATTCTCCCGGTTAGCGTCCCCCGACGCTGACCTCGTTTGGGAAAATGTGGCGCGAGCATTCCTGCTTGCGGTTTATCCTGCCGTTATCTGCATTCGTCTACCCGGCACGGGAATCGTCGATGCTTTGAGCGATTTGATCAGGCGGTTGGTTCGTCTTCTGAGGCTGGAGCGGAGTGGCCGGCTTGGATTCGTGCCTTCACTTTTCGCTCGCGTTCCTTGCGCCTACATTCCCGACAGCGCTTGGCTGTTTCATAATAGGGCGCATGGAAAATTTCAAAATACCACTGTTGATCCGCGGCCCTCCAAACCTCGGCCACGCCGCAATCCTGACAGGTGAATGGCTGATCCCGGAAAAAAATCGGCCGGTGCCACGAGCCGCCAAGGTTGATCTTATCTGGATCGACCGGCAATGCATCGGCGGGGATTTCATTTGGATCCTGAATCCAGCCACGTTCCAGTAGCTTGCGAATCCGCTGATATCGGAATTTTTCCGCTTCGCGATGTTCGGATTTGGATTTTCGACGTGTCATGGCGTTTTGCTCTTTGCGCCGAATTGTTTATTGGAAGGAATGAGTTATTTGCTGTTTTTTTTAGCCGATTTCGGAGACGTGGGCGAACCAGATTCGGCCGAGAGTAGCGGGTCGTCCAAGTGCGCGCCTCGCTTGCCCAGAACCAGATTTTTGAAACGATCTTCGTCGCGTTTATCAAGAACTGGAATGGCTACAAAACCGGCGGCGGCTCGGATGTTTTCGATTTGTGTATCGTAGTAGACCCATTTTTTATCAACTACGAGAGCGATAGTGCCATTGCTGTGTGCGCTTGCAAACTCCGCAGCTACTTCTCTTGAAGCGAGCTTTAAATGGAATACGCCCGCGTTGTTGCCCCATGAATCGGAGGCTGTTTCAAATCCGATGAAATCCTTTTCGGTCAATGTTGGGTTTTTAGCGACGACGAGACCGTTTATGCTTGGTTTGTCATCCGCGCCAATGCCGGTGTTTCTCTCATAAAGAACTTGATAGTCTTTGGCGATGTCATTGGGAAGGTTCTCACCGTATTTTTCCAACAAAGCTTTCGAGTCTGGGTGAACCAATGCAATCGTTAGCCCATTCGCTCCCTTGGTAAGGGGTGATAATGACGCCGTCAGGATAAGGATGATAGTGGTAAGGTTCATTAAGGCTTTGTGTTATCCGTTTTTTGAGTCTCGTTCGAATTCGGCATCACTCCAAGTGTAAGCACAAGAATCCGGCGATCGTAGGATTCTGAACGCGGAAAGGCTAGTTTCGATTCGCGTGCTTCCTTGCACCCGGCGCGTTGTCTGCTTTGGTGAAGATTGGACATGAAGCCCTTCGTTCGACCGGTCATCTATCAGCTTTTCGTCAGGACCTTCGGGAATTCGAACGAACGGCGGGCGCTCAACGGCACGATCGAGGAAAACGGCTGTGGGAAATTCGCCGACATTACCCCGGTGGCGCTCGATTCCTTGCGCACGTTGGGCTTCACGCATGTTTGGCTGACCGGCGTGCTGGAGCAGGCGAGTGGAACCGCGTATCCGGACCGTCCGGCGGATGACCCGGCTATCTTGAAAGGCGTGGCGGGCAGTCCTTATGCGATCCGCGATTACTTCGATGTTTCGCCCGATTACGCGGTGAATCCGGTGCGGCGATTGCAGGAATTCGACGAGTTGCTCGCCCGTTGCGCGAATGCGGGGCTGGCGGTGTTGCTGGATTTCGTGCCAAATCATGTGGCTCGTTCTTACCGGTCCGACGTTCGACCGGAATGGTCGTTCGGCGAGGGCGACGATCCCTCGGTGTTCTTCGACCGCGACAATCATTTCTATTACCTGCAACCGCACGATGCCGGTGATGGCCCGCCGTTGAAACTACCGCAGCATGAGAGCGAACCGTGCGTCTTTGAGCCGGAATGTTCGGCGGGTCGAGTGACGGGCAACAACGCGGTTACTTGGTCGCCGTCGGTTTACGATTGGTATGAAACGGTGAAGCTGAACTATGGCCACGATTTCCTCAGCGGGCGGGATACGTCCCATTTACCCGGTCCCGACGCGACGATCGCGGAAGTGCCGCGGACCTGGCGGGTGATGGATGAAGTGCTCGCTTGGTGGCAATCGCGCGGCGTTGCCGGGTTCCGGGTGGACATGGCGCATCTCGTGCCGCTCGAGTTCTGGCGTTGGGCGCTTCGACGGGCGAAAGCGCGTCAGGCCGGCGCGTGGTTCATGGCGGAAGCTTACGACGACGATCCGGCCAAACTCTGCGACGGTCAGGTGTTGGAAGAGTTGTTAGGCGCGGGCTTCGACGCGGTGTACGACGCGCCGGTTCATAAAGTGCTGAAAGGTCTCTACGACCACGGCAAATGGGCGAACGATCTCGATGTGTGGACATCGAACGAGCCGCGCTTTCATCGGTCGGTTCGTTACGGGGAAAATCACGACGAAGTCCGGTTGGCGAATCCGCATCACTGGGGCGGCACCGGCATGGCGGTCGGGCGACCTGTTTCCGCAGTGTTGTTCGGTCTCGGGCGGGGGCCGGTGCTGATGTACAATGGCCAGGAAACGGGCGAACCGGCGATCGGTCGCTGGGGCTTCGGTGGCGACAACGGGCGGACGTCGATTTTCGATTACGGTTCGATGCCGGAGTTCACGAAGTGGGTGAATTGCGGTCGCTTCGATGGTGCGCGCTTGAGTCCCGAGCAAAAAGCATTGCGCGAATGGTATGGGCGATTGCTCGTGCTCATGCAGGAGCCCGCGTTCGCGTGCGGCGATTTTTTCCCGTTGAATCCGGCGAATTCCCATAACCCGGCGTTCGGGCGAATCGATGGGGAAACGTTCAGCGGACACTGGCTTTACGCGTTTCTTCGTCACGACCGGAAAACGCACCAAGCCTTCCTCATCGTCGCGAACTTCCATCGTGACCGCACGCTGTCCGAGGTGCGAATTCTGATTCCCTCGGAAGCGGAACAATGGCTTGCGCGGGAAGGGCTGGCGGAGTGGCGTTTTTACGATCGCTTGGGCGAATGGTCGGCGGCGCAAGCGTCGGAGGAACTGCAACATCCTGGCCTCGCTTTGCCCGATTTGCCACCGTGTTCGGCGATGGTGATCGAGATTCGGTAGACCCGGAGTGCGGGAGCTTGCTCCCGCCTGAGGTTGTGGCGGCTTGCCGCCGGGAGAGAAGAAACATTGCCAATTGAGCATCCGGAGTCGTTCTCGCGGAGCAAGCTCCGCCGAGCCTTTTGGCGGGAGCAAGCTCCCGCACTCCGGGGTCATTTAAACACCGCCAGCACCGGCCGGTGATCGGAGGCTTCACGCCAGCCGGATTCATCCACGATGCGGCAGCCGGGCGAATCGATACGAGTTTTCAGCGATTGGCTCGTGAGAATCCAATCGTAGCGGGAATAAAGGTCCTCTGCTTCCCACGCATGGGTCCAGGCGTTGCCCTGGCGGTCGGCGAGAGGAATGGCGCCGAGGAAACGCGGGTGATTGAACGGACCTTGGATGGTCTTCAACGTGTCGCTGGCTTTGGTGTCGTTGAAATCGCCATACACGATCAGTCGCTCGTGAGGTTGCGTCGCTAGAAGGGTGTCGAGATGCCGGCGTAGCAGATGCGCTTCATGCAGTCGCATTTCCGCTTGATCGCCTTCGGGCACGGGACGTTTCGATTTCAAATGCACGCCGACGAAGCGCACCGGTTTGCCCGCGATTTCGATCGTGGCGTCGAGGATCCCGCGCTGCATGCCGAAGGCGCGACCGCCGAGCCGGTAATCCAGATTTCCGGGAGAAGCGGTGGCGAGGATGGGGAATTTCGACAACAAGCCCAAGCGACGTGTGGAGTCCACTCCGCTGGTGAAATGCGCATGCGGCAGATCGATTCCGGCGGCCTTCAATCGTCTCTGCACGTCCGCCAGATCCTCGCGGTCGCCGATTTCGCAAAGCCCGAGCACGTCCGGGCGAGCTGACGCGAGCAAACCGATGGCAGCCGCTTTGGAGGGCTCCGGCTTGGAGGCGGGCATCAGGCCCTGCTCGGTCGCGCGCTCCTGCGTCAGCCAGTTTTGAAGATTGTAGGCGACGAAACGAAACGGAATCGGTTCGTCCGCAGGCGGCGAGGCAGCGATTGGTGCAGCGACAGAGGCTGGAACCACTACGGATTCCGTCCACTCCGGCGTGCCGCGTTTCCGCTCGCAACCGGTCAGCCCGAACAGAATGCAGGCAAAGAAAAACGCCCCGAGGAGACCCGGGGCGCGAGATCGGCTTGAACCTGATCGAATCATTCAGCTTTCGCGGGACTCTTTGCCCGGGGCTTCCTTCACGCGGGCTTCCTCCTCCGAGCGGGTGATTTCGCGTTCGAAATCTTCACGCGCCTTCTTGAATTCGCCCATGCTCTTGCCCACGCCGCGTGCGAGTTCCGGCAATTTCTTGGCGCCGAAAAGCAACAGGACGACGACGAAAATCAGAACGAGCTCTGGCGTGCCCAAATTCATGAAGGCGAGCGGTGAGTGCATAGGGGAAGCTTAGGTGGTGGATTAGCGGGTGCAATGCCAATTAGGCACGGTCCGGAGCCTAGCTCATGGCGTGCCAGCCCGGTGCCAAGCCCCGTTCATGCGGAATTTCGTTTCCCGATTTTCGACTTTCGGAGCAAATCCGCCGCGTGTCGTTGCCTGTCTTTGAAATCGAGCCCGCCCTTCGCGCCGCCGTCGCCCAACCGTCCCGCGCCCGGGTGCTGCTGAAAGCGCCCACCGGGTCGGGCAAATCCACCGCGGTGCCGGGGATGCTAGTCGACGCCGGAATCCGCGGGCGAATCCTCGTGATCGAGCCCCGGCGGATGGCCGCGCGGCTGCTCGCCGGATGGGTGGCGAAACAACGCGGAACCCAGCTCGGAGCGGGCGTGGGCTATTCGGTGCGCTTCGACAGCCGCTACGGGCGCGACACCCAAATCGTCTACCTTACCGACGGCGTGTTCCAGCGCTGGCTGCAGGAAGATCCGTCGCTCGATGGCGTCGAAGCGGTGATTTTCGACGAATTCCACGAGCGTCGCCTCGCGGTGGATGTGGCGCTGGCGCGTTGCCTCGACCTGCAGGACGGAGCCCGACCCGACCTCAAGGTGATCGTCATGTCGGCGACGCTGGAAACCGCCGGGCTGGCCGATTATCTGGCGCCGGTTTCCTTGCTCGAAGCGGGCGGGCGGACGTTTCCCGTCGAGCAACTTTGGCGACCCGAACGCGCGCCGCAGCACGATCGCCGCGGCGGTCCGCCTCGCGAAACGCCCGTGTGGGAACGCCTGGCGGCGGTTTGCCGGGAGGCCATCACGTTTCCCGACGCGGGCAATCTGCTGCTGTTTTTGCCAGGCACGCACGAGATCCGGAAGACCATCGCGGAAATCGAAGCCGGTTCGTGGTCGCGCGGCTGGGACGTGTTTCCGCTCTATAGCAGTTTACCGCCTGCCGCGCAGGAGGCGGCGATCGCTCCCGGTCCCCGACCGAAAATCATCGTCGCCACCAACGTCGCGGAAACCTCGCTGACGATCGACGGCGTGCGGACGGTGATCGACGCCGGACTCGCGCGCATCGCGTCGTTCGATCCCAAACGCGGCATCGACACGCTGCACATCCGCAAGATTTCCCGGGCCGCCGCCGAGCAACGCGCCGGTCGCGCCGGGCGAACCGCGCCGGGACGATGCTTCCGCTTGTGGAGCGAATCCGAGCACGCGCGACGCGAGGCGTTCGAAGCGCCAGAGGTCCGTCGCGTCGATCTCGCCGAGTGCGTGTTGTTGCTCAAAGCGGCGGGCGTTTCGGAGATCCGCGATTTCCGCTGGCTTGATGCTCCACTGGAAGAATCGCTGCACCGCGCGGAACGATTGCTGCACGATTTAGGCGCGTTGGATTCGCACGGTGCGCTCACCGACGAAGGCCGGAAGATGGGTGCGTTGCCACTTGAGCCGAGGTTTTCCCGTCTGATGCTCGCGGGGATGGAGCACGGTTGCGTGGCGGAGACCGCGTTCATCGCGGCCGCCGTGCAGGGCGAGGGGATTTTCACCGGTCGACCGGGTGGAGTGGGGCGAAAGGATTTCATCTTTGCCGACGATGGCACCGATTTCGCGGGGGAATGGCGCGCGTTCGAGTCGGCCGAAGGCATGAACTTCGATCCGCAGCGCTGCGGGCAACTCGGCATTCTCGGTCGCGGTGCGCGTGAGATCGCGAAGGGCTTCGAACGACTCGAATCGATCGCCAAGCGCGCGGGCTGGGATTGGAAGCCGGTCGATTTCAAACGCCGACGGGAAAACGTGGCCAAAGCGATGCTCGCGTCGTTTTCCGATCGTCTTGGGATCCGGCTCGGCCAAGGCACGATGGCATGCAAAACCGTGACCGGTCGACGTGGCAAACTCGACGACGAATCGTGCGCCAAACATGCGCCAGCATTCGTTGCTGCGGAGATCACCGAGGTGGAAGCGCGCGACGTGATCGTGCATTTGCGTCGCGCCACCGGGGTCGATCCCGAGTGGTTGAAAGAGTTGTTTCCCGAGGATTTTCAAATGGTCGACGGCGCGGCGTGGGATGAAACCCGCCGTCGCGTGGTGGCGCGGAAGGAAACGCGTTTCCGCAATCTCGTGATCGAATCGAGCGAGCGCGACCAAGGCGTGAATCTCGACGCGGCGGCGGAAATTTTGGCCACGCGTGTGCTTTCGGGCGAACTCGTGTTGAAGAACTGGGACGCCTCGGTTGATCAATGGACGGCGCGCTTGGCCGGGCTCGGTCAATGGATGCCCGAGCTGGGTTTGCCCGGCTGGTCCGAGGAGGATCGTACTTCAGCCGTCGCGCAGATTTGCCATGGCGCTGTTTCCTACAAGGAGATCAAGGAATCCGACGTCTGGTCGGTGTTGCGCGAGTGGTTGAGCTATCCGCAACGCGAAGCGCTCGACCGCCACGCGCCGGAACGCATCAAGCTGGCAAACGGCCAATCGGCGAAGATCACCTACGAAGCGGGCAAAGATCCGTGGATCGCCGTGCGGGTGCAGCATCTGTTCGGCGTGTGGGAAACGCCCACGATCGCCGGTGGTCGCGTGCCGTTGCTTGTCCATATTCTCGCGCCGAACCAACGGCCATGGCAGATGACCAAGGATCTGCGGAATTTCTGGGCGAACGGTTACCCGCAGATGAAGAAGGAAGTCGCGGGAAGGTATCCGCGTCATCCGTGGCCGGACGATCCGCGGAAGGGGTGAAGGAGTTGAGCGTTTACGCGAGGAAGGTCTTCCCGGGCGGGGCCGGAGGAGTAGCCGCACTGGTGACAGTGCGGGCGGGGAGAGTTTTCCCAACCTGCGTTGTCACCAACGCAGCTCCTCCGGCTCCGCCCGTCTTCTCCGCTAAAGCTTCGAAGATGCCCTCCTCGGCTTGAAGCCTCAACTCCATCGAAAGTCACACCGCGAGGATCTGAGTGATCTCGACCTCCAGCCCACCGACCGCGCGGTTCGCGGCGGTGATTTCGCCACCGGTCGCTTCGACGCAGGTCTTGGCGATCGCGAGACCGAGGCCGGAGCCGCCGGTTTCCCGGGTGCGGGCGGTGTCCGGTCGATAGAAGGCATCGAACAAATACGGCAACGCGGTTTCCGGCACGCCCGGGCCGCGGTCGCGGATTTGGATCACCACGTTCGAGCCCTCGACTTTAGCGACGAGATCAATCGGTTCGCCTTGGCTGGCGTAGCGGATCGAATTCCGCAGGACGTTGCCGACGGCGCGCGAAAGCAATTCGGGATCGCTCATCACGCGAAGGCCTGCGGGAACCTGAAGCCGGGTCATCGCGTTGTTCTGCTGCTCGCGTTGGATCACCCGTTGCAGTAACGGTTCGAGAGCGAGCGGGCGGAGCTCGATGGTGCGCTTGAGGCTGGCTTTGGAAAGCGAGAGCAACTCCTGCACGAGCTGGCCCATGTGTTGGAGTTCGTCGTCGAGGCGGGTGAGGTAGCGCTGCGAGTCCGGGTTCCCGCTCGCGTCGATTTGGTTTTCCAAAATCCCCACGACCGCCTGCATGCGGGCAATCGGCGAGGAAAGCTCGTGGGCGATGTCGCCAAGCAGGCGCTTCTGGCCGTCGACCAAGCTGCCAATTTGGTCGGCCATGTGGTTCACCACTTTGCCGAGCGCGCCGAGTTCATCGAGCCGCTTGTCGTTCACCCGGGTGGAGAAATCGCCGCCCGCGATCTTCGTCGCTGCCGATTGCATCTGCTTCACGCTGAGGGTGGTCGAACGGACAAAGGGCAGCCAGACGAGCACGCTGGCGACGATTAGTCCGGCAATGATCCAGTAGAGCGTCTGATGATCGCTGTAAAATCCGTGGCCGGTGGGCGAGTCCGAGCGGGCGATCAACGCGACCTTGCCGCTGTAATCGTCGTGATCGACCTGGGTGAAGGTGTAAGACCAATAACCTTCGGGCGACATCAGGACCGGCGGCGTGCCAGTCGAGGTGGACGATGAGTTTTTTTCCGTGGTGGAAACTTCAGCCGGAGGTTCGCTTTTCGAATCACGCTGAGGTGGGGGAGGACCGCCAAATTCGTCGGGCGGACCATCGCCGCGCCGATGCGGAGGGGGGCCGAATTCATCGCGCGGACCACCTCCACGTCGATGCCGAGGCCCACCGAATTCATCGGGAGGACCACCCTCGCGCCGAGGTGGAGGATCATCGCCGAATTCGGGTGGGCGCGGCGCGGGTCCGCGGCGTTGTGGGCGATCGGTAATCGCCAAACTGTGGACATTGCCCGGTAGCTTGTCGGGCGAACCGGCGAGCCGCGGGCCGCGTTGACTGTAGAGAAAGAACGTCACGCCGTATCTCTTTTCGGCGGCGGCGAGCACAGCGTCCCATTGTCTCAGCGGCGTCTGGTCCAGCTCATGCACGATTTCCGCCGCCGCTAAATCGAGCTTCTGCGAGCGAACCGCGGGTATTGCGGCGACGCTCCAGCTCTGCCGCATCAGGAGATAACCGGCGACGACCAGCACCAGCAGGTTCAACACGAACAAACCGGTGATCTTGGCCGACAGGGGGAGGCGGACGCTTTTCATGGTTCAGTTTTCCGCGTTGGGGTCGATAAGCATATAACCGACGCTCCGGTAGGTGCGGATGAAACGCGGCTCCTTGGGGTCGTCGCCGAGTTTTTTCCGCAGTGCGGAAATGTGCATGTCGATCGTACGGTCGAAGACCTCGTATTCGCGGTCGCGCACCTGCTCGAGCAGCCAGTCGCGACTACGCACGCGGCCTTTGGTTTTCGCCAGCGCGAGAAGCAGGTCGAATTCGATCGGGCGAAGCGGCAGCGGCTGATCGCCCAGAACCACGCGCCGCGTTTCCGGCGAGATGCGGAGATCGCCCACGACGAGTTGGTCGAGCGCCGGTGCGGCTTCCGCAGGCGCGGCGGAAAGCGCGCTGCGACGCGTTACGGCACGCAGACGGGCGAGCAACTCGCGCATGGAAAAAGTCTTCGGCAGATAGTCGTCGGCACCGACTTCCAGCCCGACGATTCGGTCGGTTTCATCGCTGCGACCGGTCAGCATCAGCACCGGCGTATTGCTCACGGCGCGGAGTTTTCGCAACACCTCGAAGCCGTCCATGCCCGGCATCATCACGTCGAGGATGATCGCGTGCCACGGCTGCTCGATCGCGCGTTGGAGGCCGCTGGCACCATCGTGGATAGCTTCAAACGCGTAGCCCATCGGCCGGAGGTAATCGCCGACCAATTCCGTGAGGCCACGGTCGTCGTCGATCATCAGAATCGCGGGCAAGGGAGCGGACATGCCCCGCACCGTATCGGGATTTTCGCAAGCGGGGAGCGGATTTACCCCCCGTTGACAAAAAAGCGGGGAGGAAAGATCGGGAAATGAGAGGCCTCGCCGGATTTTACCCTCCGTTGACAATTCTCCGGCGCAACGAACACACGCTGTTGACGAAAAGCGCCAATGATTGTGGCGAGCTTGATCGTTTTTGCCGCGATCATCCGAAGCTTTCCGCGGTCCCCCCTCGGTGCAGTCCGGCAAGAAGGACTGCACCGCGCGGCAGTCTAGGTCGAATAAGAAACTCTTATCCGCCTTGTCGCGACTTCCGATTCGCGGTACCTGAACGCCGACCGTGATTGCCTGGCGTTTATTGTTCCTTTGTTCCGCTCTGATCCTAGCGGCCGCCTTGCTGCTGCGCGGGTGGTTCGGGAAGCGCGGATTCATCCAATCCGGCGGGAGAATCTGCCAGCCGGACCCGGAGCGCTGGCGAGACTGGTCGGGCGAAGCGTTGCCCGGACAAAATAATGCGGAAACGCTCGGCCGGGAGCTGAGACGAATCGCGTTGATACACTGGGCCGAACGCGATCCAAAAGCTGCGCGGGCGAGGGAAGCGGCGCGGCGTTTCGGCCTCGCCGTTCCGCCGTTGACCCTGATGGTGCTCGTGTTTGCGGTGGTGTTGGCGAAGTTGCCGTTGTTCGGCGCGCTGACGATCGCATTGGGAGCCATCGCGCTGTCGGCAGCGATCGGGCTGCTTTCGATCGGAGCGGAATTACGGGCCGTGGCAAAAACGGCGGGGGAGTTGCGGGGAAAGCGCGTCTTTCGCCGGGTGGACGACGAGGAAGCTCTCATCGCTTGCGCTCAAGCGGCGGTTTGGATGAACGCCTTGCCGCCGATTTTAGGGAAATAGCGAGTGGCGTTTTATTTCTTCACCTTCCATCCCGTCGATGTGCGAAGGCGGAGGGCGACATGCCGAAGATCCGCTTGAACACGCGGGAGAAATGAAACGGGTCCATGCCGAGGCTCGCGGCGACTTCCCGAACGATGCTCCGACCGCCATCGAGCAAATCCGCGGCGTGCGTCATCTTTTTCCGCAGCAGATAACGGTAGGGCGACTCGCGGGCGTATTTTGCGAAAAGCCGTGAAAGATAGGCCGGATCCAAGTGGCACGCGGCGGCAGCTTCCTCGGCGGTAGAGATTTTCAGATAATGCGCGTCGAGGTGGTCACGGCATCGCAGAAAGGTTTGATACGACTGCCCATGGGCGGGCGAGGCGATGCGGGTGCCAGCGATTTCCAAAAGCAGGATCTCCAACTGGAGCAAAACGATCCGCGTTTGATTCGGTCCGTGGTGGGTGCCCGCTTCGATTAAACGGGAAAAGGCGAGCTCGATTCGTCCGGGGTCGCCTGCTTCCAGGCAAACGCCCGGGTTCACGCCGTTTTCATGGAGCAAGCGCGCGGAGGCCGAACCGGTGAAGTCGACGTAGTACTTGGAAAGGGTGCGCTCCGGATCGGTGACGATCGAATGGAGATGCCCCGGGCCATAGGCGAAAACAACACCGCGTTGAAGATGACGCTTTTCGTTGTTCAGGACGAGTTCGCCTTCGCCATCCGCCACGTATTCGAGGCAGAAATACGGCAAATCCCGGCGGGCGATCCGGTAGTCGGGCGCGCACCGCTCCCAGCCCCCGCAGACGACCGATAGCAGAGAAGAAGCCGGAGGATTGAGGTCGAGATAGAAGCGCTTTGCTTCCGATACCTGATGGGAAACGAAGGCAGGCGGTTCGGGAGGGAGCAGACCCATGGCGAAAACATTGCCTCGCTTTCATTCGAGTCAAGAATCGACATGGATTGGCGGGAAAGCGCCATGGCGGCCGACGGCTATGAACGCTAGTCTGTAGCCACGCGACTGGATTTTCAGGGTTGCTGCCCGGCCGTCGTCCCCTGTCTTCAAAACGCCATGCAATACCGCAAACTTGGCCGCACCGGGATGGAAGTGTCCGTCCTGGGCTTCGGCGCGTCTTCACTGGGAGGAGTTTTCCGCCGGGTCTCGATCGACGACTGTGTCGCCACCGTCCATGCCGCCCTTGATGGTGGGATCAATTTCATCGACGTTTCGCCCGCTTACGGTGGCACGCTTGCCGAGCTGAATCTCGGTCGCGCGCTTCAAGGCGTGGCCCGCGATCGCTATTACCTCGCCACGAAAATCGGCAGCTACAGCGAAGCCCGTGGTGACTACGATTTCTCGAAAGCGAGCACCGAGCGCAGCGTCGAGCACAGCCTCGTCCGTCTGGGGGTCGATTACCTCGACCTGATCCAGTGCCATGACATCGAGTTCGCCGACCACGATCAGATCGTGAATGAAACCTTGCCCGCTCTCCATGCCCTGAAGGAGCAAGGACTCGTCCGCCACGTGGGCATCACCGGCCTGCCGCTCGGGGTGTTTCGTTCCATCATCGACCGTGTCCCAGAAGGCATGGTCGAGACGATCCTTTCCTTCTGCCACTACGAGTTGAACGACACCTCGCTCGCCGACCTGCTGCCTTACTGTGAAGAAAAAGGCGTCGGCGTGATCAATGCGTCGCCGACCGGCATGGGCCTGCTCACCGAGCGCGGCGCGCCTGCCTGGCATCCTGCCTCGAAGACGATTCAGGAAGTTTGCGCGAAGGCCGTGCAGCATTGCCGGGCGAAGGGCGAGGACATCGTGAAGCTCGCGGTGCAGTTCTGCTGCACGAATCCAGACATCGCCACCACGCTCGTGGGTTCGGCGAATCCGAAAAATATCAGCGACAACATCGCTTACGTGAACGAGCCGTTGAACGAGCAACTCCTCACCGAGGTGATGGAAATTCTCGCTCCGATCCACAATCTCACCTTCACCCGCGGTTTGCCCCAGCATCTTGACCCGGCGGAAATCCTCGGCTGATTCGTTCCTATGAACTTCCGCATTCTCGATCTTTCCCAGCCGCTCGGCGATGGTTCGCCGAATTGTCCGGTGCATCCGCCGGTGCGCATTCCCGTCACCGCCGATCATCCGGCCGATGGTTGGCGCATGGAAGAATTCCACATGGCGTCGCACACCGGCACGCATCTCGATGCGCCGTTGCACAAAATCGCCGGAGGCAAGTCGATCGACCAATATCCGCTCGAAGCCTTCATGGGGCCGGTGGTGGGATTGGACCTCACTCAGCTCGTCACGGAGCACACGCCCATCGACGAGGCGATGTTGAAAGACGCTTGTGCGGGAATTGATCTGCAAGACCGCATCGTTCTGCTCGAAACCGGCTGGGGGAAAAAGCGGGCGAAAACCGTCGAGTGGCATTACGAGTCGCCCTACCTCGCGCCATCAGGTGCGGCATGGCTGGTCGCCCAAGGTGCCCGCGCCGTCGGCATCGACCACTTTTCGATCGGTGGCATGGACGACGAAGACAACCTTCGCACCCATGAAATCCTACTCGGTGCGGGCTTGTGGGTGGTGGAGGATTTGAGTTTCCCCGAGGGCTGGCGGGACTTTTCCGCGAATGCTGTCTTCCAAGCCTTGCCGCTCCATTTGCCCGGCTTCTCTGGTTCGCCTTGCCGTGCCGTCCTGATTCAATCCGCATGAAACGTCTCGTTCAAATCCATCCCGCGGACAATGTCGCGGTCGCGCCCGAAGCCATCGCCGCGGGAACGGTCGAGGGATCCCTCACGCTCGACGCCATCCCGGCGGGTCACAAGGCCGCTTTGCGCGATCTGCAACCGGGCGAACCGGTCATCAAATACGGCTTTCCGATCGGTGTCGTGACCGCTCCCATTCACGCGGGCGAACACGTTCATTCGCACAACCTGAAAACCGGACTGAGCGACGACACCGAACTTTCCTGGGGAGGTGAGTTTTCTCAAGCCACTGCGCCTTCCGGCGAAGTGCCGGTGTTCATGGGCTTCCGCCGCGCCGATGGCCGTGCCGCGACCCGCAACGAAATCTGGATCATCAACACGGTGGCCTGCGTCAACGTGCCGAGCCAACGCATTGCCGATGTCGCCGCGAAGGAACTCGTCACGCCCGGCGGATCGATCGATGGCATCTACGCCTTCACGCATCCTTATGGTTGCTCGCAGCTCGGCGACGACCTCGGCCACACGCGCAAAATTCTTTCCGGCCTCGTCCGTCATCCGAACGCCGCGGCGGTGTTGATCCTCGGCCTCGGTTGCGAGAACAACACGCTGAAGAGCTTTCTTCAGGAAGTCGGTTCGTTCGATCCGAAGCGCGTGCGTTTCTTCAACGCGCAGGAAGTGCTCGATGAAGTGGAAGCCGGCGTCGAAGCAGTGCGCGAACTCGCCGCTGAAGCGTCGAAAGCGAAACGCGAGCCGATCCCCGCGTCCGAATTAGTGCTCGGGATGAAATGCGGCGGCAGCGATGGTTTCAGCGGCATCACCGCGAACCCGCTCGTCGGCCGCATCGCCGATCGACTGACATCATGGGGCGGCACGGCCGTGCTGACCGAAGTGCCGGAAATGTTCGGCGCGGAAACGCCGCTATTTTCCCGATGCGACACGCACGAGACGTTCGACCAAGCCGTCGGCATGGTGAACGAGTTCAAGGAATACTTCCGTCGTCACAACGAGCCGATCTACGAAAACCCTTCGCCCGGCAACAAGGACGGCGGCATCACGACGCTTGAAGAGAAATCGCTCGGCTGCATTCAGAAGGGCGGTCGCGCGACGGTGAAACAGATCGTCGGCTACGGCGAATCGGCGGAGCAAGGGCTCGGTGGACTTTGCCTGGTGCAGGCTCCCGGCAACGATGGCGTGTCTGCCACGGCGCTCGCCGTATCTGGCGCGCATTGCGTGTTGTTCACGACCGGCCGTGGCACTCCACTTGGCGTGCCGGTGCCGACCTTGAAGATCGCGTCCAATCATAGCTTAGCCGAACGCAAGCCGGGTTGGATCGACTTCGACGCAGGTCAACTGCTCGATCCGGACGCCGATCCGGAAGCGGTGACAAGCGATCTGATGAACCTGATCCTCGACGTCGCCAGCGGACGCAAGCAGTCGCGCAACGAGGTGAATGGCTTCCGCGAAATCACGATCTGGAAACAAGGAGTGACGCTGTGAGTTTGCCCGAAACGATTCTTCAATTCGGCGCGGGCAATTTCCTCCGCGGCTTTGCCGACGTCTTCATCTCGCAGGCGAATCGCGGCGCGAATCCTCCCGGCAAGATCGTCGTGGTGCAATCCACCGGGCTCGAACGCGCCGAAGCAATCAGCCGCGCAAACGGGTGTTACAACGTCGCCGTTCGCGGCGTGCTTGATGGCGCGATCGTCGACGAAACGGTCGAAGTGAATTCGATTTCCCGCGCGCTTCATGCGGGCACGCAGTGGAGCGAAGTGCTCACGTTCGCCGCTTCGCCCGACCTGCGATGGATTCTCTCGAATACGACCGAAGCGGGTTTCGTGTTGGAAGACGCCGATGTCGCTCGCACCGCGGAAGCGCCGAAGTCGTTTCCGGCGAAACTGCTCTCCGTGTTGCTCGCTCGTTACGAAGCCGGTCAACCCGGACTGACGATTCTGCCGTGCGAACTGATCGAAAAGAACGCCGAAAAACTTCGCGCGTTGGTGCTCGAACAAGCGATTCGGTGGCGCATCGACGAGCAAGCTGCGCATTGGCTACACGACGAATGCCGCTGGCTGAACAATCTGGTCGACCGCATCGTGCCCGGTGCACCGAAAGATCATCCTTTGCTCGGCATCGATCCGCTTTTGCTCGCGGTGGAACCGTTCGCCTTCTGGGCGATCGAGGCTCCGGCCGGTTGCGGCATCGATCACCCGGCGATCGTCGGATGCGACGACATTTCATCGTACTACCTGCGGAAAGTCCGCATTCTCAACGGCGCGCATAGCGCCCTCGTTTGCAAGGCCTTGCCGATGGGCATCACGACCGTGCGCGAAGCGGTCGAACACCCGGAAGTCGGCCCGTGGCTGGAGAAGTTGTTGTTCGAGGAAATCGTGCCGGTGCTCGAAGGCCGCTGCGAAGACCCGGCCGGCTTTGCCCGCGCGACGCTCGATCGTTTCCGCAATCCCTTCTTCGACCACCAGCTCAGCGCCATCGCGCTCAATCACGACGCGAAAATGGCCGTGCGTCTGGTGCCGACGCGCACGGAGTTCGTCGAACGCTTCGGCCGCGAACCTTTGATTCTCTCATCCCTGTTTTCATGAAAGCCCTTGTTCTCCAGGAACCCGGAACCCTCGTTCTCGAATCGCACGACGAACCCGTACAACCGCGCGCGGGCGAAGCGCTCGTCCGCGTGCATCGCATCGGTGTGTGCGGCACGGACATCCACGCCTTCCGCGGCAAACAGCCGTTTTTCACTTATCCGCGCGTGCTCGGTCACGAACTTGGCGTCGAGGTGATCGCGACCGGCGACGGCGTGACGAACGTCAAACCCGGCGACCGTTGCTCGGTTGAGCCCTACATGAACTGCGGCGAATGCATCGCTTGCCGGAACGGAAAGGGGAATTGCTGCACGAAACTTCAGGTCATTGGCGTGCATGCCGACGGTGGCATGCGCGAACGTTTCGTACTGCCCGCGGTGAAACTGCATTCATCGGAGAAGCTCAGCTACGAGCAACTCGCGCTGGTCGAGACGCTCGGCATTGGCGCGCACGCGGTGCAACGCGCGGCGGTGAAAGCGGGCGAATTCGCCCTCGTCATCGGCGCCGGCCCGATCGGCCTTTCCGCGATGCAGTTCGCGGTCGAAGCGGGCGCGAACACCATCGTCGTCGACATCAACGACCAACGGCTCGAGTTCTGCCAGCAGCAGCTTGGCGTCCAACACGCGATCAATGGTCAGCGGGAGAATGTGCTCGAGCGTCTGTTGGAAATCACCAACGGCGACCTGCCCACCGCGGTCTTCGACGCCACGGGCAATCCGACATCGATGAAGAACGCCTTCAACTATCCGGCTCACGGCGGGCGATTGGTGTTCATCGGTCTGTTCCCGGGCGAAGTCACCTTCGACGACCCGAATTTCCATCGCCGCGAACTGACTCTCATGGCCAGCCGCAATGCTGCGCCGGAAGATTTCGGCCGCATCATCAAGGGGATCGAAGACGGGCGAATCGATACTCGTCCTTGGATCACGCACCGCGCGGAAGTGGATGAAGTGCCCGCGCTTTTCGAATCCTGGACGTTGCCGGAAACGGGCGTCTTGAAGGCGATGATCGGGTTTTAACCCGTCGTCTGGAGTGATCGCGCTGCGGCCGCCAAGCAACCGGGGCAATCCTGGACTTGGTGACCCGGCGCGATTTCCACAAGTTCCGGACGGCGATCCGTCAAACAGAGCGCCGCATTGCCGAGGCGGTTGCGCGGATGGAAGGCGCAGCCGACTGGCGGCCGGGTGAGATCTGGCGGCAAACCTGGAATGGTGTAAAGGGCCTCGCCCTTGGCGTGATTTGCGGGAATCGATTTCAGCAACGACCGCGTATAAGCGTGGCGGGGATGCCTGAAGAGATTTCCCTTTGAAGCGCTTTCCACCACTCGACCAGCGTACATCACGTTCACGTGGTCGCACATTTCCGAGACCACGGCTAAGTCGTGGGTGATGAAAATGACGGCGGTATTGAGTTGTCGTTGCCGTTCGCGAATCAAGTCGAGCACCTGTTTCTGCACGGTCACGTCGAGCGCGGTCGTCGGCTCGTCGCAGATGAGCAACTCCGGACGCGTGATCAACGCCATTGCGATCATCACGCGTTGCCGCATGCCCCCAGAGAATTCGTGGGGGTAACTGTGCACGCGCGTTTCCGGGTCGCGGATGCCTACTTCCGCGAGCGCTTCGATCGCGCGGTTAAGCGCGGCTTTTCCCGAAAGACCTTCGTGGATTTGCAGCGGCTCGATGAGCTGGGTGCTGACCCGCAGGAACGGGTTCAACGAAGTCATCGGATCCTGGAAAATCATCGAGATCCGTTTGCCTCGGATCTTCCGTAGATCGCGCTCGGAAGCTTTTAGTAGATCGACGCCGTCAAACGTCGCACTGCCCGAATGAATCCGGCCAGGAGGCTGCGGGATTAGCCCGAGCAGCGAGTAACACGTCACCGACTTGCCCGATCCCGACTCGCCCACGATGCCGAGCGTTTTCCCCGCCTCGACATCGAACGAAACGCCTTCCACCGCATGCACCACGCCGTTGCGGGTGTGGAAGCGGGTGGTGAGATCACGGACTTCAAGAAGTGGCATGGGGAAATGCGGAATGAATGTGTCTTTCACTGGCCCCTGACCACTGGTCCCAGGCCCCTCAGCCTAACGGCTCACTTCTCTTCCTTCTTGTGGAACTCCCGTCGATCTCGCGAACGAACGGAGAAGACCACCGGAATGCCTGGCGACGGATGCTTTTCGCGGTAACGGTTGGTGAGATACTGCTCGTAGCTCGGTGCCATGAGCTTCTTGTCGTTGACGAAGAGCACGAGGGTCGGCACCGGGATGACGCTGTATTTTTCGTTCAGTGCGGTGGTCGCGTAATAGAGCTTGAGGCGTTTGCCCGATTTGCGATCGCTGCCGGGCGGATTGATTTCGAACGCCTGATGCAGGATGCGGTTGAGGACGCCGGTGCCGGGGATGTTCTGGGCCTTGTCGCGGATTTTGAGCGCTTCCTTCAGCACGTGATCGACGGCCTGGCCTTTTTTCGCCGAGGTGGCGACGAAGGGGGCGTAGGAGAGGAAGAAGAGTTCGCGGCGGACGTGTTCAGTCGCTTCTTCCAATCGAGCCGTGCGGGGAGCGTCGGGATGGTAGAGGTCGAATTTGTTCAGCACGATCAGGCAGGGCTTCTTCTCCTCCAAAATGAGCTGGGCGATCTTCCGGTCCATCGCGGAAACCCCGGCGGCGAGGTCGATCACGAGCACGCAGAGGTCGCTGCGGCGGATTGCCTTCTCGGTGCGCATGGCGGAGAAGACTTCGACGGAAGAGTCGCGCTTGCCACGCGGACGAAGACCGGCGGTGTCGATGAGCGTGAAGTTTTCGCCTGCGAACTGGTAGGGGAGGTCGACGGCGTCACGGGTGGTGCCAGCGATTTCGGAAACGATGGTGCGCTCGTCTTTCAGGATCGCGTTGATGAGCGACGATTTGCCCGCGTTCGGTTTGCCGACGATGGCGAGCTTGATGCCGGCCGCCTGGGCGACCTCGGCCACGGCTTCAGTCTCCGCGGCGAGCGGCGCGATGTGCCGTTCGATTTCATCGGCCAGCGCGCCAACATTACGGCCGTGTTCGGCGGAAACGGCGATGCCATCCCCCAGGCCGAGGCGGGCGAAGTCGCCGAAGATCGATTCGTGCTTGGCGTGGTCGACCTTATTGAGGACGAGACGGACTGGTGGTTTGGCTTTGCGGAGCTTCTGGGCGAGCGCCTGGTCGATGGGGGTAAGCCCTTCGTGGGCGTCGACGACAAAGAGGATCAGATCCGCCGTCTGCATCGCGATATCGGCTTCGATCGCAACCTGATCGGCGAAGCCGTCATCGAGCGAGGCTCCAATACCACCGGTGTCGATGATCGTGCACGGAGTCGGGGTGGCGGTGCAGGGAGCGGAAATTCGGTCCCGCGTGACGCCCGGTTGGTCGTGGACGATGGCGATTTTCCGCCCGGCAAGGCGGTTGAAAAGCGCGGATTTCCCGACGTTGGGACGTCCGACGATGGCGACAGTAGGCATGCGGGGAGCTAGACGCCCATTGCCGGGGCTTTCAAGTTCCAACGGACAAGTGGGGAAAAGGAACCGCAGGATTTGCGCAATTTGCGGTTTTTGAACGATTTCGGACAGTCGAATCGAGGCTCGCCAGTCCGGCATCTCGCCGCTAGGTTGCCCGGACATGTCGAGTGGATTGCTGGAACCTTCCGGATTGATTGAGCAAGGCGGGCCCTTGGTTTGGGTGCTGCTGGTGCTCACGTTTATCGGCGTCGTGTGCGTGATCGAACGCTTGTTTTATTTCCACCGGGCGAGAATCAACGTTGGCGACCTGCTGGTCGGGCTTTCCAATCACGTCCGTCGCAAGGCCTTCGCCGAAGCGCTCCACGAGGCAGCTCGTGCTCCCGGCCCGGTCGCTCGGGTGGCGCATGCGACTCTCCTTCGCCATCATCTCACCCGCCCGGACCTCCGGGATGTCGCCCAGGAAGCCGGCCAGCTCGAAGTTCCTCGTATTGAGAAAAACCTCCGCGGCATCCTAGGCGTGGCCTTGCTCGCGCCTTTGGTGGGCATGCTCGGAACGTTGCTCGGATTGGTCGAAACCTTCCAGCGGGTCAGCGAACAAGGCGGCTACGCCGGTCCGGCGGAGCTTTCCGGCGGCGTGTTCCAAGCCCTGATCACCTCGGTGCTGGGGCTGACGATCGCGGTGCCGATGTATTTGTTTTACCTCTACTTCGTCGCCCGGGCGAAACGTCTCGCCCACCGGATCGAACGGGCCGGCATTGAGATGGTGAACCTGATCTCCGACGCCCGTGAGGAAACGGCGATCGTTTCGTTCCGTGAGGAAGTCGAGGTGCGGAAGCGGGCGTCGCGCAAAGCGAAAGAGGAGGGGGCTTCGTGAAGTTGGAACTGACCTTGCCCGAGCGGCCGGGTTTTCTGCATGCGGTGCCGCTTTTCAATCTGTTCGCGCTGCTGCTGATGTTTTTCGTGCTGGGACCTTCCATGGTCCTGCAATCGGGCGTGGCGGTCGAGCTGCCGCCGTCGCGTTTCCAAATGGACCGTTTCAGCGACGCGCCGGTGGTCACGCTGGGGCCGGGCAATCCGGCGCGGATCCATTTCGGCCGGGAATCCACGACCCTCGACGGTCTGAATCGCTTGCTCGATGAAAACCGGGCTGGGAAATCGGGAGCCGTTCTACTGCGCACGGATGCCGGAACGCCGGTGGGAGCCGAACGCGAAGTGGCCGAGTTGATTTTGAAAAAGGGTTTCCGGTTGATGATCGTGGGCCGCCCGGTGCAAGCGGGAGGAGAACCCGCGCCCGGGAAGGAGGCTGGCTGGTGAAGGAAACCAAGCGCACCCGGCTGCATCGCGAATGCGGCCTGGCTTTCGCCTGGATGTTGCCGGAAGCGAGCGGCTGGGCGGCGTTCATGGCCATCCTCATCGCCGGTGCGCTGGCGGCTTTTTTGTTCGCTGGTCTTCGGGTCCGTGTGACGCCGCCGCCCCGGGTGATTGAGCGCAAGGCGGAGGTGATTTTGATTCCCTCCGGCGAAATCGGCCGTGAGTGGGAAATCCGGGCGAAGGAGGCCGGTCCGTTTCCTACTCGTTTCGAGCCGACCGCTTGGCCGGGCTTTCGCCAGTTGGAGGAAGCCGCATGGGCGAGCTTGCAAACTCCCGGCGCTCGCCGACCTGAATTGCATGAGTGGCCGGAGGAAGCGGTTGTTCTGGCGACACCGGTCGCGATCAAGGGTCAGCGGGTTTTGCCCAAAGTGGATTGGAATCCCGTGCCCCCGACCGCCTCAGTGGCCGATGCGGGAAAGAGTTGGGATCTTGAGCTTCAGCGGCTCACGGTCTTGCCGGAAGATGCTTGGCCGACGGTGCTTCCCGAGTTTGCGGGCGAACTCGATTTGACCGCGGCGGCCGCGCCCTGGCGGTTTTTGGTGCAGATCGGGCCGGACGGCCGGGTCGAACAGTGTTTGATGCTCAATGCATCGTCCGAGCCGGGTGGCACCGTGCTTGAACAATGGCTGCGCGGAGTTCGTTTTGGATCATCGGCATCCAAGGCCGGATGGATCGGCGTGGGGATTCTTTTTAAACGGAAACCGTGATGGAAGTTTCGCTGTCCGAATTCGTCGTGTGGGTGCTCGCGATCTCGTTGGGCTTGGTGGGCTTGTTTATCCTGACCTCCCGGCTTTCCCGTCGTGGCGCGGAACGCCGCTCGCTACGGCACCGCATCATTTGTCGACTGTGCCTCCATGTTTGGGAGGATCATTCGTCGGTTCGTACGCCCGAATGCCCGCAATGCGGCGGCCTAAACGAACGGGGTCGTGGAGGGCGCGCATGAGGACTTGCGTCGCCGCAAACCCGCCGCCAAGCTTCGGCCGCGCTGCACGCGCCTTTAGCCTTTAATCATCATGAGCGAACGACGCGTCGTCATCACCGGTATTGGTTGTGTTTCTCCGCTTGGCAACGATCTGGCTTCCACTTGGGAAGGCATGAAGTCCGGTCGGAGTGGGATTGGAACGATCACCCAGCTCGATCCGACGCCCTTCGAGTGCAAGATCGCGGGCGAAGTGAAAAACTTCAGCGCGGACCAGTATTTCAAAGTGCCAAAGGATGCGCGTCGCTCCGACCGCTACGTGCAATTCGGCGTGGCGGCGGCGAAAATGGCGATGGAAGACTCCGGCGTCGACGTCTCCGCGATCGATCCGCGTCGCTTCGGTGTGATGGTGGGTTCCGGTATCGGCGGTCTGGCCACGCTCGAACGCGAGCACGAGGTCTACCTGAACAAGGGCACGAAGCGCGTTTCGCCCTTCACGATCCCGATGATGATCTCGAACATCGCGAGCGGCATCATTTCCATGGAATACGGCCTCTACGGCCCGAACATGGTGATCGTGACCGCTTGCGCGACCTCGAACCACAACATCGGTGAGGCTTGGCGCATGATCAAATTCGGCGATGCCGACGCGTTCCTTTGCGGTGGTGCGGAAGCGACCATCCTGCCGATGGGTCTTTCGGGCTTCGCCAACATGAAGGCGCTCAGCACCCGCAACGATGCGCCGGAAAAGGCTTCTCGTCCGTTCGACAAGGGCCGCGACGGCTTCGTCATGGGTGAAGGCGCGGGCGTGGTGGTGATCGAGGAGCTCGAACACGCGTTGAAACGCGGTGCGAAAATTTACGCCGAGCTGGCCGGTTACGGCGTCAGCGCGGATGCTTATCACCTGAGTGCTCCGTCGCCCGATGGTTCGGGTCCGGCTTACGCCATCCAAATGGCGCTCCGCCACGGCAAGATCAACCCGGAAGAGGTCCAATATCTCAACGCTCACGCGACCTCGACCGGTCTCGGCGACATCGCAGAAACGAAAGCGATCAAGCGTGCGTTCGGCGAATACGCCAACAACGGCCTAATGGTCAGCTCCACTAAGTCGATGACCGGCCACATGCTCGGTGCGGCGGGTGGTATCGAGTTGATCGCCAGCGTGATGGCGATTCACGACAACGTCATTCCGCCGACCATCAACGTCGAGGAACAGGATCCCGAGTGCGACTTGGACGTCGTGCCGAACGTGGCCCGCGAAACCAAGGTCGACGTGGCCCTCAGCAACAGCTTCGGCTTCGGCGGTCACAACGCTTCCGTCTTGGTCAAACGCTACGTCTGATCATGGATCAGCCGCTCCATCGCCACGCATGCGAGGTCGCCTTTGGCGACACCGATGCGAGCGGATGGGTGCACTTTCCCAACGTGTTCCGCTACGTCGAAGCGGCGGAACACGTTTTTTTGCGCTCGCGTGGCTTGGAACTCTACGACTTCGCCCAAGGCGGTTGGCCGCGGGCGCATGTCGAGTGCGACTACAGGAAGCCGCTTCGTGCGGGCGACCGCCTAGAAGTACGGCTTGCGTTGGAAAAACTGGGCGGCTCGTCGCTTCACTGGGCCTTTGAAGTCTGGAAGGCCGATGAACTCGCGGCGACCGGCAAGATGGTCACCGTGCGAGTTGATGCCCAAGGCAAACCTAGGCCGATCGAGGACTCCTTGCGGAAAATTCTCGCTCATTAAGCGAGAGATGTAAGGCGGGGCTTGCCTGTTAGGGCTGAATCGCCATGCTGCCGCGGCGTCGCTGATGCGAGCAAAGAGGCCACCGTGGCGGAATGGTAGACGCCGCGGACTTAAAATCCGCTGGTCCGCAAGGACCGTGGGGGTTCGAGTCCCCCCGGTGGCACTTTTGCCCTTGAACTAATGGTTGGAATTTTGTCTGAAAATGCATTTAGATGCAGATGTGGACAAAATAACGGCTCTTGATTCTTTCCGGCCCGCCGCTTTGTTGAGGCAACTTGGCGGGCGTTTGCGGGAGCACCGACTTGCGCGGGGCTGGACACAGGAAGAATTGGCCGAGCGATCGGGCGTCGCGGTTTCGACTCTCAAACTTTTGGAAGCCAAAGGTCAGGGGTCTTTGCAGCGATTGGCTCGAGTGGCTTCGGCTTTGGGAATCGCAGGCGAAATGAACGGCTGGTTCTCCCAACCGGTGGCGATGGAGTCGATCGAAGCCGCCAAGCAAACCACCCGCCAGCGCGCGCCGCGTCGCAAACGAAAGGAGGACGCCAATGGATCTGACCGTTGATTACGCCGGAGCGAACGGCAGCGAACCGGTCGGACGGCTTTACCAGGATCCGCGCGGCCGAGTGTTTTTCGAATACGATCCCGCGTGGCGCTCCGGCGCGCGGGAGTTGTCGCCCTTGTATCTGCCGAACCGGACCGAAGGCGCGGTCGTTTCGCCCACGCCGGATTTCGGCGAACTGTTCGGATTGTTCGAGGACGCGTTGCCCGATTGGTGGGGCGAGCAAATGATGCGACGGCGCTTCGCCGACCTCGGCATCCCGTGGGGCAAGGTGACAGCGCTGCGCAAGCTCGCCTGCCAGGGCGAACGCAAGATGGGCGCGCTGATTTTCCGCCCGGTGTTGGAGGAGGGAAATTTCAACGACGACGTTTGGGTCGAGCTGAGCGGATTGGTCACGGCCGCGCGCGAAACACTGGCGGGCGAAACGGCCGAACTGATGGCGCAACTGGTCCGCTCGGGGATGTCGCCCGGCGGCGTTCGCCCGAAAGCCTTGCTCGCGTTCTCGCCCGGCTTCCAACAGGTGCGTCTCGACGATCCAGCGCCCGAAGGATTCGAGTCGTGGTTGTTGAAATTCGATCTCGATCCCGAGTTACACGAAGGAGGCATCGAGTTCGCCTATGCCGCGATGGCGCGGGAGGCAGGTCTTGATATTCCCGAAACCCATCTGCTGGAAGCGGGAGGCGGGCGGCACTTTTTAAGCCGTCGATTCGACCGGGTAAACGGCCGACGGATTCATCTGCATTCGTTTTCCGGTCTCACGCACACGCCTTTGCGCAACGGCTTGGAATACGGCGAACTGATGAATCTCACCCGCGTACTAACCGGCGATCATCGCGCCGTGGAGGAAGTGTTCCGACGGGCTGTCTTCAACGTGGTGGCGGGAAATGACGACGACCACGGGCGCAATCACGCGTTCCTCATGGAGGATGAGGGCACCTGGCGGCTCGCGCCTGCGTTCGATTTGGTGCCGGCAACCTATCCCTTGGCTTCCGGCTTCCGCGCCGGGCGAATCAATGGTCGGGCGGCAGAGATCCGTCGACGCGATCTCAAGCGTTTGGGCGAAGAACAGGGAGTGAGGAAGATCGACGCGACGATCGATCAAGTCGTGGAAGCCGTCGCGCGCTGGGAGACGCATGCGACAGAAGCGGGCTTGCCCAAACGGGTGGTCGGGGAGGTGAAGCAGCAGATGCCGGTTGGCACCTAACAGAACACTCGGCTTCCAAAATCTGCGCACCAACGGCGCGACCTATACCAGCCTGGGTTGCAAGACCCAGGAAAAGCGCCCCCCTAATCATGGAGGGCTGAAAGGCCCGCTCTACTTCGAAGTGTAATTCCTTACTATCGCCGCATGCCACGCGGTTTACCGCGGAGTTGGCGACAGGCTTCGGTGCAAGTCGGTTACGTACACGGTTCGCGACCCTGCCCACGCACGCGACAGGCTCACGGGTGGGAGAACCTCACCGGGAGGAAATTCATCCCGCATTTTTCGCAGCTAATCCGCCCGCTATCCCGCCTTTATTCTTCCCCGGCGGTTCAGAGTCATCATAGTTTTGGAACTCCCTCCTGCTAGATGCCTGCCTCCGATTCCCAAGCCTTTCTTCGTGAGCTCGACAAGAAGCGTCGGCATCCTGCCGGTTCCTATAAATTACTTCCACCGGCAAGCTCATCGACGACGCGTTGGAGGCCATCGAGAAGGAAAACCCGACGCTCAAGCATGCGGATCTCCACGCGGAGGACATCCTCGGGAATTTGTTCAGCCCCAACGGGGCAACCTATACCAGCCTAGGCACCTTAAAGGGCCCATCGGTGCCTCGAACTTCAAGGCCTACATTTTCCCGATGCTCTTTTTCAAGCGCATCTCGGACGTTTACGACGGCGAATGCCAGAAGGCCGAAGCACACCTCAAGTCCAAGCTCCGCGAGTTTGGCGTTTCATTTTAATCGAACAATTCAATGGCATACGAAAAGCCCATCACGATCAAGGAAGCTATCGCCGCCATCGAGGACGGTGAATACGTCCTCCCTTCCATTCAGCGCGAATTCGTCTGGGATACCGACCAGATGGAAACATTGTTCGACTCCCTGATGCGGGATTACCCCATCAGCACCTTCCTGTTCTGGAAAGTGAAGGCGGAGAACGTCAAAAAATTTCAGTTCTACTCCTTTCTCTGCGACTATCACGAACGGGATGCGAAGCACAATCATCCTGCAACCCTTTCGGGAAATAACGACATCATCGGTGTGCTTGATGGCCAGCAACGCTTGACCTCACTTTACGTGTCGCTGCGTGGCTCCTATGCCTCACGGCTCTCCCGCTTTCGCGCTTCAAGCAATCATGCCTATCCAAAGAAGAGGCTCCACCTCAATCTTCTGCGGACATCTCCTGAGATGGAAATGGAATACGATTTCCAGTTCCTTACTGAGAAGGAAGCAAAAGTGAAAGACGCGGAACACCTTTGGTTCCCCGCAGGTAGTATCCTTGACTTCGGCGACATCAGCGATGTTTTCGAGTGGATCAGCGCAAAGCTTGAAGAAGTTGATGAATTTTTGAAAGAACCCTTATCGAAAGATGTTAAAAAATTTGCACGAAACACACTGAACAAATTCTACAAAGTCGTCTGTGAGGCGGAGGCTCTGAACTTCTTTCTCGAGAAGAGCGAAGAACTCGACAAGGTTCTGCAGATTTTCATCCGCATCAACCAAGGTGGAACCAAACTAAGTTATTCGGATCTGCTGCTCTCCATCGCAACTGCAAAATGGAAGGATCTCGAGGCTCGGGAAGTGATTCACCAGTTCGTGGATAAGATCAACGACACAGGCAAGGGATTCAATTTCAACAAAGACTTCGTGCTTAAGAACTGCCTCGTTCTCGCCGATCTGCCCGACATCAAGTTCAAGGTCGACAATTTCACGACCGAGAACATGAAAATCATTGAGCAGGATTGGGAGGCTATCTCGAACGGCATCTCACTTGCCGTGCGACTTGCGGCTCACTTCGGCTTCGATGAGAAGACCTTGACCTCGACGAATGCCATCATCCCCATCGCCTACTTCCTGAAGAACAAAGGAATTGGCGAGAACATCCTCCACTCGAAAAGCCAGTCGGGAAACCGCCGTGCCATCAAGGAATGGCTCATTCGGGCACTTCTCCGTAGGCATTTCGGCGGGCAACCGGACAGTCTTTATCCCATCTATCGACAGACGATCCGCGAAGGTGGCGATAGGTTTCCACTTGCGGAGCTGTTGGAGCGGTTTTCCGCGCTACGCCCTCTGGAGTTTTACGGCGAAGACATCGAGAACCTGCTCAATGTGAAGTATGGAACCGCGTTCGCCTTTATGCTTCTCAGCTTGGTTTATCCGCCACTCTCCGACTACGAGTTCCATCAGGATCACATCCATCCGAAGAAATATTTCACTCACAAGCGTCTCAAGGCATTGGGAATCGAGCCGATGGAAAAGCGCGACGAATATATCGCCCGGTGCAACTTACTCGCCAATCTGCAACTCCTCCAAGCCACTCCCAACCTGGAAAAAAGCGACAGCCCGCTTGAAGATTGGCTTCCGGCGCACAGACCTTCCCTAATTGAACTTCAGCACTACAAGGATCTCCACATGCTCCCTGCGGGGAACTCGCTCGCCTTTCGTGACTTTCTTGAATTCTTTGAGAAGCGGCAGGATCTCATTCGAGCAAAACTGATGGAAATACTTAGGGTGAAGCGTTCGGAGAAAACTGAAACGGACGAAGCATGAACCAACAAACTCTCGAAAAATACCTCTGGGGATGAGGAAGCGTTTTGCGATGACTTCATGATTCGCCACATCCCGTAGGCGAGGCCGCAGAGAAACGCGGCGGCCACCAACGCCACTGCGGCTTTAGCGGGGAGGGGGGCTTGTTTCCACCATTTCCGAACGGGTCTAAGAACCCGTTTAAAGTTATTTAGGGTTTCCGAAAGATCGGGTGAAATCGGGCATGAGTTCGCCTGCCACCCGTCCTGATCAGGTCTATCCCAGCGATCTGGGCCGCCAGCAATTCGACGTCATC
>Ga0307412_10000072_pt1 | contig 105576 bp, 93 predicted proteins | sample DK1Cmetagenome_3_FD_203823 | JGI IMG/M metagenome (GOLD analysis project Ga0307412, IMG submission 203823) | Maize rhizosphere microbial communities from greenhouse at UC Davis, California, United States - DK15-C-1 | ecosystem: Host-associated > Plants > Roots > Rhizosphere > Soil | place...
ATCTTTAAAGACTATTTTTGATTTACTTAACACACAGCAAATTAATCAATTTGCAAAAACTGGGAAAGCTTTGAGCTTTCCTTTTTTGCGCATAAAAAAAGAACTGTCTCACTTTTGAGACAGCCTCGCTATATTTTAATGGTAAGCCTTTTTAAATTTCTCCACCATGCTATCCAGATTATGACGCTGGACATATACACTCTTCACTTCCTGGTACCTCGGTGATTTGTAAAAAACCTCATGGAAATCCATACTCCCATTGCCCACCTTCACGACTTTCTGTACGTCGATATTCAGTTTCTTCAGCTCGTCTTTAAAGACTTTAAATTCATCTTGTATATTGCTCATTTATATTTTTGGGATTTAATTAAAAAATCAATTTTCTCCTTGACACCCTTCAATTATCCGGGGCAGGCTATAAATTTGTAATAAAAATAGTGAATTTTTCAATATAATCATCAGGCAACCGCTACTTTTTTACTTAAATTAATGATTTTATACAGATTTTACATTTTTTCAGGTTGGTCAAATAATTTTAAACGGCAAAGATTTCACAGACAATTTATTTGAAAGGCTTATTAATTCAGGGGAAAGCAGCTGATAAGCAAAAATTTTTGAGCAATGATATAAAACAACCGTAACATGATATTTTACAGCTACATCATCTGAAAAACTGCTGTGAAATCTGTCAGGCTCATGCAGAGAGGCCGATTTTTAATACGTTATGGCTTAAATCGAAGGTTTTGAGTAAGAGGATGAACGATTGATGAATGTTTATATTTGAAAATTAACGTGTTGGAAAAACAAAAGATTTAGAATAGCAAGATCTCACGTTCACAAATAATTTAAAACATCTTGTAACATTCTAAAGAAGTCTGTCTCTAAAAGGCATATCACTTTAAAATTTATAATCATGAAAAAAATACAGACGGTTCAATGTCCTTCCCTTATTCTTCCGGAGTTCTGTTTTGTTAATTTTAAACCAGCTATTGAAAATCAGTATAAAAATTTGAAAAAAGCAGATATGAGATATGATTCGAAAGGGCTTCATTGTATCATGTATGATGATAAAGAATGGTATTTTGAACAGTTGAATAACTTTTTATCATCCCAATAATGATATTTGAAGATATATACGAACTGTACTGGCCGAAGATATTCCGTTTATGCATGGGATATGTAAACAATGCTGAACAGGCACAGGATCTCGCCCAGGAAACATTCATTATTGTCTGGCAGCAGCTTCCAAAATTCAGGAATGAATCCAGTATCGGGACATGGATCTTTAGAATTGCATCCAATAACTGCTTAAAACAGATTGAAAAGGAGAAAAGATTTGCCAAAGCCGAACTTCCCATTCATCTCGAAGAAAAAAAGCAGGAATCTATGGAGCCACAGATCCAGCTGCTCTATCAGTTTATTTCGGAGCTTCCTGAAACGGACAGGATCATTATTTCGCTGGAGCTGGAAGAAGTAAGGCAGGCAGAAATTGCCGGCATTGTAGGACTTTCAGAATCCAACATCAGGGTAAGGATTCACAGGATAAAAGAAAAATTAACGAAAAAATTCAAAGAAAATGGCTACTAATATAGATTTTAAAGACCTCTGGAAACAGCAGACTTCCGAAAAACCCAGTATAGAAGAGCTGCTTGGCAGGCTTAAGAAATTCAAAAACGAAAACCTAAGAAAGTTATTGATTACTAATATTTTACTAATCATCACCTGTCTGTTTATAGGGTTCATCTGGTATTATTATGAGCCCCGGCTCATCACTACCAAAATCGGAATTGTTCTGGTAATTCTCGCTATGGTTATTTTCCTGTTTGCTTATAATAAACTGCTCAGCCCTATTTATAAACTTGACACCACTCAAACGAATACTGAATATCTGCACAGCCTGTATTCACTGAAAAACAAGCATAAATTTATACAGACCACCATGCTGAACTTATATTTCATCATGCTGTTTGCAGGAATCAGTCTGTATATGTACGAATATGCATCGAAAATGAAAATGATCTATGGAATCTCTGCTTACCTGCTTACTTTTTTGTGGATTGCCTTCAACTGGTTTTATTTAAGACCAAGAATCATAAAGAAACAGCAGGCAAAACTTAATGGATTAATTGATAAATTTGAAGAAATGAATGATCAGTTGAAAGATTAATCAAAACCTATTTTTATCACTGTTAACAATCTGTAGAATGGAAGACACCAACAAAAAACACTGGGAAAATGTGTATGAAACCAAAAACCCGGACCAGGTAAGCTGGACGCAGGAAAAACCACAGACCTCCCTTGATTTTATTCATTCTTTCGGCCTGGGGAAAGATGCCAGGATCATTGATATAGGAGGTGGAGACAGTAATCTTGTAGATTTTCTTTTGGATGAAGGATACAGAAACATTAGTGTTCTTGATATTTCATCAAAAGCTTTAAAAAGGGCAAGGGCCAGATTAGGGAGTAAAGCTGATAAAGTAACCTGGATCAATTCAGACATTACAGCATTTGAGCCCCGGGAAACTTATGATATCTGGCACGATAGGGCTGCTTTCCATTTTTTAACAACTCCTGAACAGGTTTCCCAGTATATTAAAATAGCAGGCAAAAGTGTAATCGGATTTATGATTTTGGGAACTTTTTCTAAAAACGGCCCTGCAAAATGCAGCGGACTGGATATTCAACAATACGATGATAAATCATTATCGGCAAAGTTTGAATCAGATTTTGAAAAAATAAAATGCCTGACAGAAGATCATACAACTCCTTTTGGTACGGTACAGAATTTTCTCTTCTGCAGTTTTAAGAAATTTAAGAGGTAAATTTTCAAGAATCCTTAAGTAAAACTGATTCTTCTGTTACTTATTATTTATTCATACACATTCTTTCATTTTTATAATTTTTTACAAACAATTTATTAGTTTTCAGAACAATATAATAGAAAATTCCTTTTTTTGTTATTTATTTTATTATTTTTAATACACCATAATCTAATAATATAATTTATGAAAAAACTACTATTAATCGTTGTTTCAGGCTTGGCCTGTTCAAATTTTTATTCACAGAAGTTAGAATTCCAGGAGTGCGGGACTGATGAATTGATGCGAAAACATTATGAAAGGCATCCGGAACAGAAAGCTCAGGATGATGCTTTTAACCTGGAATTATCCAAACTGATCAAAAGCGGAAAATTATCCAGCACATTAAACAAGAATCAGGTCTACGAAATTCCTATTGTTGTTCATGTGGTAGGAGACGGAAGTGCCATTGGGACAGTCAATAACAAATCTGATGCTGATATTACAGCATGGGTAAATTATACGAACGGAGTATTTTCCGGAAGCACCACCAGCGGAATGTCGGGAACCAGTGCTGTATTGCCTGTAAAATTTGTTTTTGCCAAGGTAAATCCAAGCTGTAATCCTACCAACGGGATCAACAGGATCAATGCTTCTCATCTTCCAAAGTATGTGAGCGGAGGAGTAAACAATGATAATACCACGAATGCTGTAACCGCTTCCGAGATTACCGCTCTGGGCATGTGGGACACCAGCAAGTATTACAATATCTATGTTGTTAAAAAACTTGCATCCAATGCAGGGACTCTGAACGGATTTGCCTATTATCCCGGAGGCAGCAATGATTATTCTTTCATGTCTACAAGTGCTTCCGCAGTGAATGCCCAGACTCTAGCTCATGAATTTGGACACGCGCTTGGTCTTCGCCACACGCACGAAGGCTACAGTGAGTCTACCGGGGCATGTCCTGCAAATACAGACTGTACTCTTCAGGGAGACCTGGTATGTGATACTGAACCTATGAAAAGCCTTTATCATTCGTCTGTTCCTTATACCTGCCAGACAGGACAGATTAATCCGTGTACCAGTCAGGTCTATGCTGGCGGTGAAAGAAATGTTATGGCTTACACATTCTGCTTCAGGAATTTATTTACCCAGGGACAGTCTGCCAGGGCAACGGCACAGCTTCTACAGTACAGACAGTCGCTGATCAATTCTTCGGTAGCTTCTTCAACTACGCCTAACAACAGTTCTGTTTTAACGACAGCATGTACTCCGACTTCTATGACGAATCCCGGGAACTTTAATATCGGAATTACTTCTGTGAAATTCGCGAACATTAATAATTACTCCGCTAATTACAAGCAGGCGGCCAATAATTTCTATGAAAACTTTACGGGAAATTACTGTTCCGGTATTTCAAAAACTACAATTCCGTCCAATACCGCAACGGTACTTACGGCTGCACCGGGAACCAGCAACCCACATATTATCAAGGCTTATATAGATTATAATAATGACGGACAGTTTAATGAGACCACAGAACTTGTGCTTAATCAAAGTTCAGTCAGCAGCGGTTCTGTTGCCACCGCATCAGTAACTCCACCTGCAAGTGCTGTCACCAATACGCCATTAAGAATGAGAGTGATCGGTGAATTCAACGGAACCGCCGTTACCGCCTGCTACACTCCGAAATACGGACAGGTAGAAGATTATTCTGTGATCATTGCACCTCAAAATTTGTTGGCTGCTGAAAGTGTAAACAAACCAAGCATTACACAAATCATCAGGGATGAGAGTTTCGTGCAGGTAAAAAGTGATCTTAAAATTTCCAGTGTCCATATCTACGATGCCTCGGGAAGACTTCTGACCAGCAGAACAGATATAAAATCCTCTGAATTCAGATTTCCTGTTAATGAAAAGAATACCATCATCACTGTAACAGCAGTTTTGGAAAACGGACAAGTGATCAATAAGAAATTAAAATTTTAAGGAATACATTTCAAAATACAAAAGAGAGCCTGGGCTCTCTTTTTTCTATTTTATCAAATCATATTGATCTATGATTTCTGTTTTTCTTCTTCCAGTTCTACTTCATGTCTTAACTGGGCTTTGTAAAGTGTTGAGTAATATCCGTTCTTATCAAGAAGTTCCAGATGTTTTCCTTCTTCTACAATTTTACCGTGCTCCATCACAATAATTTTATCTGCCTTTTCGATAGTAGAAAGCCTATGGGCAATGATAATAGAAGTTCTGTTTCTGGTAATTTTTTCTGTTGCTCTCTGGATCAGTTTTTCGCTTTCGTGGTCTATAGAAGAAGTGGCCTCATCCAGAATAAGGATTTTAGGATCCGATAAATAAGCTCTCAGGAAAGACAAAAGCTGTCTCTGACCTAAAGAAATAGAAGAACCTCTTTCGCTAACCACAAAATCATATCCTCCCGGAAGTTGCTCGATAAACTGATCAACTTCAATTTCTTTTGCGCCGGCCTTTATTTGGTCTAAAGTAATGCTGTCGTCTCCAAAGGCAAGATTTTCAAAAATACTTCCGTGGAAAAGAAATACATCCTGAAGAACGACTCCAATGTGACTTCTCAGATTATAAAGCTCGTAATCTTTTACATCCACATCATCAATTATAATCTTCCCGGAATTAATATCATAAAGCCTTGTGATGAGACTGATAATGGTCGATTTTCCTGCACCGGTTGCCCCTACAATCGCTACTGTTTCTCCCGGATTTACTTTAAAGTCAATTCCTTTAAGCACTTCCTGCTTGTCATCGTAAGCAAAATGTACCTTCTCGAATTCAATTTTACCGGCGAAATGATCTTTTTTTACAGTTCCTGTATTCGGCATGGCGTAATCTTCATCCATAACCCCCAATACTCTTTCCGCTCCTACAATACCTCTCTGTATATTATTGAAACGGTCTGCAATCTGTCTCAACGGACGGATCAGCATCGAAATATACTGTATAAATGCAATAACAACTCCGGCACTGATTGTGATATAACCTCCATAAAACAGGATAAATCCTATAAATAAAGAAGAAATAAGCTCTACCACAGGGAAGAACAGTGAAAAAATAAATACGGTTCTCAGAAGGGCTGTTTTCAGCGTAATATTAATATCATCAAACTTTTTAAACTCAGATTCCTGTCTGTTGAAAACCTGAATAATAGACATTCCTGCCAATCTTTCCTGAACAAAAGAGTTCTGATTGGCAGTCCATGTTCTTTCATCCCCGAATGCTTTTTTCAGTCTTTTCTGGAAAAATCTGGTAATCATAACCATTAAAGGCAGGATCGCCAATGTGATATAGCTCAGATGCACATTGGTATTGAACATCATGATCAGGACAAATGCAATTCTGAGAATATCTCCGAAAACCATAAGAAAACCGTCTGTGTACACTGTAGCAATAGTTTCTACATCACCTACAGCACGGGTTACAAGCTGCCCGATAGGAGTTTTATCAAAAAATGATGTTCTGAAATAGATCAGCTTCGCATACAGTCTTTCCCGGATATCACGGATTACATTTTGCGAAATAAAATTTGAAAAGTAAACTAAGAAAAAGTTTAAAATAGTCTCTGCAAAAACCAAAGCTACCAGGATATAGATATGCTTCATCATCAAAGCATTATCTTTCAGTTTAGTGATGTCATTATCGACCACCTCCATGGTAAGATAAGGCCTGTAGGTAGAAACTACGGACAGTAAGACAGAAATAATTAAAGTAAGGATGAACCAGGACCGGAATTTCATTCCTATAAAGAACAGCCTCTTAACAATCCCCCAGGTATCTTGTTTTTTCATTGTACGGGTTGAAGAAAGAATTTAAAATTCTATGCAAAAATAAGACTTTAAAATTTGACAGCCTTTAGAAGTTGATCAAATCGTCATAGAAAATTCCAGATAAAGGTTATTTACATTATGAATAGTAAGCCCGTGTCTTCGAAAATCTCAGTTACCAAAGAGCTCATTAAAAATCTTTATCCCCAATCTTTTCAATCTCAAGAGAAGGCTTAGCCATATGTTCTTTCACAAATTTCTTTTCAAGAAAATAGTAAACTCCATATACGGCCGCAATTGAAATGATCCAGCTGATGATATTGACCAGGGAAAACCCTGTATAATCCACACCTACCGAAGCAGGATCTGTAAGTCCTTTATAAATTCCATAAGAAAAACCAAAGACCAGCTGTGTTCCTAAATACACTCCGATCGCTAAAAGCCCAAAGTGCCATTTTGTTTTTCCGAACTTTTCGGCAAGCTGTGCATAATATCTGTAAGCTCCGATAAGAATAAAAATTGATAACATAATTTGTGTTTTTATATATAAAATTTCAGGGTTATCCTGATTTCAAAAAGTTAAATTACAATTTTCCGGTTAAAATTCATATCCTACATCCACAAGAAACAATCCGTGACCGGGAGCTGAAGTTCCGGCAGCATTACGGTTTTTGTCCTCAATCACTGTACGCAGATCTTCCGGCTTTATTTTTCCGCTTCCGATCTCCACCATCGTGCCTACGATAGCGCGAACCATGTTTCTCAGGAAACGGTTGGCTGAAACCGTAAACTTAAGTTCTGTCCCATCCTGCTCCCACTCTGCTTTATACATCTTACAGATATTGGTTTTATTATCCGTTTTTAATTTAGCAAAGCTTGTAAAATCCTCATATTCAAATAAAATCTTACAGGCTTCGTTCATTTTGTGAATATCCAGCGGTCTTTTCCAGTGCTGCCATGCCGATTCCTGAGTAAAAGGATTTTTCGCCAGAGAAATATAATACTCATAGGTTCTGTACGTAGCATCAAAACGGGCATGAAAATCATCCTTCACCTTAAATATCCGCTTTACCGAAATATCAGGAGGTAAGAAACTGTTTAATTTATAAGGAAGGTTCATTTCATCTACAGACTGTTCCGTATCAAAATGGGCAAATATTTTTTTAGCATGAACGCCGGTATCCGTTCTTCCTGCACCTGTTGTTTTGACCTCTTCCCTTAATATCGTGGAAAGTGCTTTTTCCAGTTCTTCCTGTACAGTAATAGCATCCGGCTGTATCTGATAACCGAAATAGTTTTTTCCGTTGTAAGAAAATTCAATAAAGTATCTCAATGTAGTATAATAACTCAACAAAAATACTTTAATTTAACGAAATATTTGTTGAAAGTCTTTGAGAATATTATATAAAATCCTTATGAAAATTCCTATTTTTGCAGACGTATGAAAAGATGGTACCTTTATCCTTTTTCCCTCGGTTATCATTTGGTAACGGGTATCCGAAACACAATGTATGATCTGGGAGTTTTTAAGACAACTAAGTTCAAGACCCCGATAATTAATGTCGGAAACCTTTCTGTGGGCGGAAGCGGAAAATCGCCTATGGTGATGTATCTTGCCCAGTATCTGTCCAAACATTACAGGACAGGAGTACTTTCACGCGGCTACGGAAGACTGACGAAAGGGTATGAAGTAACGAACTATGAAAGCAACTATAAGATTGTAGGCGATGAAGCCATGCAGCTTTTCGAACGCTTCAAAAACCGCTTCGTCATTGCCGTTTCAGAAGAAAGAGTTCCCGGAGCCAAAAAAGTAATTGAAGATATGGATCTTGACGTTCTTGTTCTGGACGATGCCATGCAGCACAGAGCCATTAAAGCAGGATTCAATATTCTGATGACCGATTTTAATGATCCTTATTTTAAAGATCATCTGCTTCCGGCCGGAGACCTGAGAGAATCCAGAAACGGAGCTAGAAGAGCAGACATTATCATGGTCAGCAAATGTCCTGATGAACTTACCGAAGAAACCAAACGCTATTATATTTCAAGGATAAGACCTTCTTATAACCAAAAAGTATTCTTTTCATCCATCGGTTATGACGAAAATGTGTACGGAAAAGACAAAATGCTTCCGGACAACAACCTGAATTATTACGACATCCTTCTGATCACAGGAATTGCCAATCCCAAGCCTCTTCTGGAGCATCTGGCTAAATTTTCGCAGCGGGTTAAGCATTTAAAATTCAGAGACCATCATAATTTTACGGATGACGACATCAAAAATATCACCGCAGAATATAAAAAATTAGGGGAATATAAACTGATCCTGACTACGGAGAAAGATTATGTACGTCTGAAAACTTTTGACTATCTTAGAGACATTGTTTACTACTGGCCTATTAATGTTATCATTGATAAAAAGGAAGAATTCAATCAAATCATCTTAGATTATGTTAGAAAAAATTAAGCAGACCGCCGATTTTATCAAAAGTACAATCAAAGAAATTCCAGACTTTGCTATTGTTTTGGGATCAGGACTGGGAAAACTGCAGGATGAAGTGGAAGCGATCCATATTCTGGAATATACTGAAATTCCTAATTTTCCCCAGACTACCGTTGCCGGGCACGGAGGAAAATTAATTTACGGAATTCTGAACGGCAAGAAAGTTCTTATGATGAGTGGCCGCTTTCATTATTACGAAGGTCATTCTATGGAAACCGTAACTTTTCCAATACGTGTTTTCCACCTGTTGGGTATTAAAAACCTCATTCTTTCCAATGCCTGTGGCGGTGTAAACCCAGCTTACAGTGTTGCCGATATCGTTATTTTAAAAGACCATATCAATATGATGCCTGAACATCCGCTTCGTGGTAGAAATATTGAATCGTTCGGGCCGCGTTTTGTGGATATGAGCGAACCCTATAACAAAAAAATGATCGAAGCCGCTGAAAAGGCCGCTGCCGAAAACAATATTAAAATCCATCAGGGAGTGTACGTAGCATTGCAGGGACCAACTTTTGAAACACCCGCCGAATATGGCATGATCAAAGCCATCGGTGGTGATATGGTAGGAATGAGCACTGTTCCCGAAGTAATTGTTGCCAGACATATGGGCATAAATGTTTTCTGCATCTCCGTAATTACAGATCTTGGCGGACCGGATATTGCCTTTGCCGTTTCTCACGAAGAAGTCCTTAATGCGGCCAATAAAGCGATGCCGAATGTGATCGCTGTGGTGAAAGGCATGATCAAAAACTATCAATAAATTTTTATAGAAATTCTCTATTTCATAAATTTTTCCTAATTCATAAGAAATCAATCTCAAATTGCGTTTCATTGTTTAGATTTGTATAAATGAAATTGAGAGAATGAAAAAGTTCACATTAATTCTTATGATCAGTATTTTCGGACTGAGCTATTCACAGCAGCAGCCGAAAGTACTCAAAACCAGTTTCTCCAAAGAAGCTCTGGTACAGAAGCTGGAAGATGAGGAAGGAAAAAGTATGACCATTCAGCAGATTCTTGATCAGCATAAAGGAAAAGTTTTAGTGATTGATTTCTGGGCCGGATGGTGCAGAGACTGCTTAAAGGCACTTCCAAAAGCTGAAGAACTTGAAAAAAATAATCCAAACGTGGATTTTGTATTCCTTTCACTGGAAAGATCAAAAGAGGGTTTTGACAAAAGCCTGGACAGGTTTAATATGAAGGACAAGGATAATTATTGGTTTTCTTCAGGATGGAAAAATGATTTTAACAATTATATTGATCTGAACTGGATTCCAAGATATATGATCGTAGACCAGAAGTCTTCCATCGCGAAATATTATGCAATTTCCCCTGAAGATCCGGAAATACAGGAAACCATCAACCGTCTTTTAAAATAATGATCACAAGAGAAGCTACAGAACAGGATCTGCCGGTCCTTTTAGAATTTGAACAGGGAATTGTTTCCGCGGAAAGACCATTTAACAGTACTCTTATTGATGGAGAAATTCATTATTATGATCTGCTCCACCTGATAAGATCTGAAGAAGCTTTGGTACTTGTTACTGAAGAGGAAAACGAAATCATAGCTTCCGGTTATGCGCTGGTCAAAAAACCTGGGAATAATTATTCCAATTTCGATCGATATGCTTACCTGGGATTTATGTATGTAAAGCCCGAACACAGGGGAAAAGGAGTGAATAAGCTGATCCTCGACAAACTGATCAGCTGGGCAAAATCCAAAGGGATGTCCGAAATCAGACTGGATGTCTATTCTCAAAACGAGTCCGCTGTAAAAGCTTATGAAAAAGCAGGTTTTGAACCATTACTCGTCACGATGAGAATGAAAACGTAATAACAATTTAATTCAAAATAAATGAATCCATATCTTTGCGGTATGGATTCTTCTTTTTCCACCCGTAAGATTATTCATGTTGATATGGATGCATTTTATGCTTCTGTGGAACAGCATGACAACCCTTCGCTTAAGGGGAAACCTATTGCTGTAGGAGGAGAACACCGCGGAGTCGTTGCAGCAGCGAGCTATGAAGCCAGAAAATATGGTGTACGCTCTGCAATGCCCAGCAAAACAGCCAAAGAAAAGTGCCCTCATATTATTTTTGTGACGCCCCGCTTTGCCCGGTACAAAGAAATATCCAAACAGATCCGCGAAATTTTCCATGAATATACTGATCTTGTAGAACCTCTGTCGCTGGACGAAGCCTACCTTGATGTCACTGAAAATAAGAAAGAGATAGAATCTGCCAATCAGATTGCCAGAGAGATCCGTCAGAAAATATTTGAACAGACAGGACTTACCGCTTCTGCAGGCATTTCCGTCAACAAATTTCTCGCAAAAGTAGCATCAGACATCAATAAACCGAACGGACAGAAGACCATTCATCCGGATAGAATTGAAGGTTTTCTTGAAGAGCTTCCGGTCGAAAAATTTTACGGTGTTGGAAAGGTTACGGCTAACAAAATGTTTAGTTTAGGGATTTATAAAGGAAAAGACTTAAAGAAAAAAACGCTTGAAGAGCTGGTCAGACTTTTTGGAAAATCCGGCGGTTACTATTATAATGTAGTCCGCGGTATTCATAATTCTGAGGTAAAGCCACACCGGATCCAGAAAAGTGTTGCTGTGGAGAGAACTTTTTTTGAGGATCTTTTTGACGACCAGGCGATTAATGAAAAGCTGGAACATCTGAGCCAGGAACTTCACCAGAGGCTGCAAAAGAATAATATCCTGGGAAGAGCTTTAACTTTAAAGATCAAGTATAAAGATTTCTCACTTTTTACAAGAAGCTTTACAAAAGAAGAATATTTCACGTCGCCTGAACAATATTTCACCACTGGGAAAAAGCTTTGGGAATTAAGACCTTTTGATAAGCCTGTAAGATTGTTGGGGCTATCCCTCTCCCACCTCAACACCGAAGAAAAAAAACAGGTTTCTATTCAACTAAAAATTCCGTTTGAAGAATTTGAGAATTAACGGGTAAAAAATTTTCACTATCTTGTAGTGACCAAATTACAGCCTATGAACCCGACAATGATTCAATTTTTCCACTGGTACTCGGAAGGGAACGGAAAATTATGGAAAGAAGCAGAAAAGCAGGCCGCATATCTGGCAAAATTAGGAATTACTTCAGTATGGTTCCCCCCAGCCTATAAAGGAACAAACGGAGGCCACTCTGTAGGATATGATGCTTATGACCTGTATGATCTCGGAGAGTTTGACCAGAAAGGAAGCATTCCCACCAAATATGGCACCAGGAATGATTACGTCAAAGCTATTAAAGCCTTAAAAAAGCAAAATATTGAAGTAATCGTAGATATCGTTCTGGGGCACAAAGCCGGTGGAGATGAACTGGAAAAGTTTAAAGCAGTAAAAGTAGACGAAAACAACAGGGAAAAGATTATTTCTGAAGTCATTGAGATAGAATCGTATACCAAATTCACGTTTCCCGGAAGAAAGAAAAAGTATTCTGATTTTGAATGGAACTTTACCTGCTTCAGCGGTGTAGATTATGCCGAAGGTATGGACTCGCATATCTTTAAAATACAGTCTGAGTACGGAAACGACTGGGAAGAGATGATTGACGATGAGAAAGGGAATTACGATTACCTGATGTACAACGACATCGAGCACCGGAATCCTTTTGTACGCGAAGAGCTCAACAACTGGGCCGAATGGTATTTCAATATGACCGATTTTGACGGAGTAAGACTGGATGCCTTAAAACATATTTCATTTGATTTTTATAAAGAATGGCTAACCATGCTCCGCTCCAATTCCGGGAAAAATATTTTTGCAGTCGGAGAATACTGGGCCCCGGGACAGCTCAATCTTCTACAGAAATATATTGAGGTCACGGAAGGATGCATGAGCCTTTTTGACAGCTCACTGCAGAATAATTTCCATACGGCATCTAATGAAGGCAGCTCCTATGATCTCCGGAGGATTTTTGACCAAACTCTTACCGAGGCAGATCCTATGCGCTCCGTAAGTCTTGTGGATAATCATGACACGCAGCCCCTTCAGGATCTTGAAGCACCGGTACAATCATGGTTCAAGCCGATAGCTTATGCCTTGATCCTGCTTCGCGAGAACGGATATCCATGCGTTTTTTATCCTGATCTCTATGGTGCCCATTATGTGGACAAAGGCAGAGACGGTAACAGTCATGAGATTTTTCTGCCGAAAGTGGATGGAATAGAAGAGCTTCTCAAGGCAAGAAAGGAACATGCGTACGGAACGCAAAGGGATTATTTTGAAGACATCAACTGTCTGGGCTGGACACGTGAAGGTGATGATGAACATTCGGGATGTGCCGTAGTTCTCAGCAATAAAGATGCCTACAGCAAACCTATGGAAATGGGAAAACAGTATGCAGGGAAAAAGTTTCATGACCTGCTTAAACGGTTTAAGGAGAAAGTAACCATTGATGAAAACGGATGGGGAAACTTTCCGGTCCCTGCAGGAAATGTAAGCGTATGGGTCTCTGAGTAATCCTGAAGATATTATAAAAAGGCATACATCACCAACAGTTATGTATGCCTTAAATTGTTTTTCTGAGCGAATAATTAGCAGTGAATGTACCTGCAATTCTGTATATTAATGGCCCATTCACAGCAGTAGCCATCCTCGTTGGAGGTACAGCAGACATTGTTCCCGATGATATCTCCTCCTTTTAGATTCTTAAGTTCTTTTCTGTCAAGTTTTCGTACGTTAGTAAAAAGTGTTGTTTTCATAATTAATAGATTTTTTGGTTTGGTTATCCTAATATACGCAAAATATCATTATTATCACTCATATATCACCAAACAGATACTTAAAGCTGTCTATTCCGTAAACTAAATACTTACATTCTGCTTTTTTACAAAAATTTTGTCTGAATTTATTTAAAACTTATTTTTTGAATTTTCAGGATCTCCGGACGTTCAGAATCCTCAGCAATATCCCCGCTTCCTGCAAATTCTGCCCAGAGCGCCCTGAGTTTCCTGCCATCCTCATTAATGTATTTCCACGGAATATTTTTTAACATTTCAGAGGATTTCCAGGCCGCCTCATTTCCAAAAATCAAAGGAAGATCAATACAGTGCGGTGCGCCGATAGGGCTGTCTTCTGATCTGGAATGAATTCTAAACAAGTAAACGTTCCCTCCCGCTTTTGCATAATTTTCAGCAAATATTTTTGCCGGAGTTCCATAAATAAGTTCGGTGGTTTTTTGAACCGTTTTATCCATGATCTTCAACCCCAGCCCTTTCCCTAAATATTTATTCAAAGCATCAGAAGTTTTAAGGTAAAATGCTGTCTCATCGTTATTCAAGCCAATCAGAACATCGTACTTCTGTGCATTTACTTTCCATTTCTCTACAGATTCCTCTTCTTTACACACAGGTGGAAACCCATACTGAATCCCGAAAGGCATAGCCGCTTTCAAGCCGTATTTAATGACGGACGGTATGTATTTTTTATATTCATCCATCATTTTAAAAACATCTGTTTCGTCTTTCAGCCCTTCAGTTTTTTTGAGAAATTCGGCAGACATTTTCTGTCTTTTGTGACGTAATCCCAACGGGGCACTCTGGATAATCACTCTTTGAAACAGGCCTTCAACCCCTTCGGAAATCATCAGGTGGGCAATAGCATCGCCGCCTGAAGACTGACCTAAAAGGGTAATATTTTCAGAATCACCTCCAAATTCTGCGATATAGACTTTGATCCATTTTATTGCTTCTATGATATCGAGCAGTCCTAGATTGGGTGGTCTTTCATCACCTCCCAGAAATCCGAAAAGTCCGAGCCTGTAGGAAACGGTAACAACAATAATCTGCTGTTCCCGCACCCATTCACCAGGATCAGATGTAGGAAGGTCTCCGCATCCTATTTCATGGGAACCACCATGAATCCACACTATGACAGGAAGTTTTTCATGGTCTGTGAAAGTTTCAGGACGGAAAACCGAAAGATACTGTGTGGATTCATCAGGATCAAAACTCTCAAGATGAGTAGGCCCAATCATTTTTTCTACCAGCGGACTAATGGTCTGCGGGCAAACGGGAGTTTTATCCGGAAAAATAATTTCTGAGGGTGAAGGCTGCTCCGCAACAGGTTTTTGAAATCTTTCAGAACGGGCATACCGGATGCTTCTGGCTCTGATGACGCCGTTGTTTTTTAATGCAATAACTTTCCCGAAAGAAGTCTGAAAAATGTGGGTTGTGGTCTGCTCAACGGTCATTTTAAAAACTTTGAAAAATTTTATCCTATTAAAATTAATTCAGTTTTTTGAAATGAGAAAATTTTCAGTTCATTTTAACGCTAAAAATGCTAAGGTTTTTATTTGGCTAATCTATAAGTAAGTTTAACACGAATGCCACCAATTTTAAACACGAATTTCCACAAATAATCCGAAGTGGAAAAATGTGAAGTTTTGTGAAGATATGGGTGCTATTTGTGTTTCAAAGCCATCAGTTTAATGTTTTGTACTCGCTCGGGGAAACACCGACTTTAGTCTTGAATAATCTTGTAAAATGCTGTGGATATTTAAACCCAAGATCATAGGAAATCTCGCTGATTGATTTTGACGGATTCAGGATCTGTTCTTTGGCAACATCAATCAGCTTATTATGAATAAATTCCTGAGCGGAAACTCCCAATTCTTTTTTGATCAGGTCACCGAAATAATTGGCAGACAGATTCAGCTTTTCTGCAAAATAATTGACCATCGGGAAGCCAATATTTTTTGGATTATCTGATTTAAAATAATCATCCACCAGATTTTCAAACTTTCCGATAACACCCTGGTTAACATGATCTCTTGTAATAAACTGACGATCGTAGAACCGCATACAGTAGTTTAGGAACAGTTCGATATTGTTAACTATTAATGATTTGCTGTGCTTGTCGATGGACTGTTCGAGCTCAAGTTTTATATTTTTAAAACATTCCAGAACAATTTCTCTTTCTTTTTCTGAAAGATGTAATGCCTCATGCACGTCATAGGAAAAAAAGCTGTACTCTTTGATATTCTTGCCAAGATTGGTCCCTTTGATAAGGTCTGGATGAAACAGCAGTGCATATCCGCCCGGCTGTATGGATTTTCCATCATTCGTAACCCCGCTTACCTGTCCCGGAGCAATAAAAACCAGAGTGCCTTCCTGATAGTCATAGCTGTGCTTTCCGTAATGCATATCGCCACAGATCACATCTTTCAGAAAAACGGTGTAAAAAGTATAGGTTCTTTTGTACTGGCATATAGGATCGGATTTTGCAAAATCTACCACGCTGACCAGCGGATGCAGTGTTTCATTATTCACCATTTTATTGTAATCTGAAATACTGTTTACATTTTCAACTTTCTGATCTTCCATTAACTATCTTTTTTAAGCTTATTCAAAATTACCACTTTCCTGCGGACCTTTTTAGGGTGTCTGTAAAATTGGTAAGTATTTCGGTAATCTGTATAAGTTATGTTTACTTAAAAGTATCGACTTTTGTACCGTTATGGAAACATTCAATACCCATATTTTTCCCAAAGGAGAAAAGGCCTCCGAAGCTTATTTTTCGGGAGGAACTGCCTGGGTTCATATTTTAAAGCCTAACGAAGATGATCTGAACTGCCAGATCGGAAATGTTATTTTTGAACCCGGCTGCAGAAATAACTGGCATTCTCACGGTGGAGGCCAGATTTTAATTGTAACTTCAGGAACAGGTTTTTATCAGGAAAAAGGGAAGCCTGCACAGGTTTTACATCCCGGGGATATAGTGAATATCCTTCCCGGTATTATCCACTGGCATGGAGCGTCTGCAGACAGTGAATTCACACACATGGCCATCAATCCCAATACTCAGAACGGTATTGTGGAATGGATGGAACCTGTAAGTGATGAGGAATACAATAATTTATAACTGAACTTAAAATAACTTAAATTAAATAAACCAATGAGCACAATCACAGTAAAAGCCTATGGGGCTGAGTCTACTACGGCAGACCTGATAGAAATGAATATTGAAAGAAGGGAAACGACACCTAAGGATATAGAAATTGAAATTCTATACTGCGGAGTCTGTCACTCTGACCTCCATACGGCGAGAAACGACTGGGGCGGATCTATGTATCCTGTAGTTCCCGGACATGAAATTGTCGGAAGAATAACCAGTGTGGGAAGTGAAGTTTCCAAATTTAAAGTGGGAGACCTTGCAGCGGTAGGATGTATGGTAGATTCATGCGGAACCTGCGACAGCTGTAAAAAGGATCTGGAGCAGTACTGCTTAAATGGATTTACAGGAACCTATAACGGAAAAGACAAACATTTGGGAGGACATACTTTCGGAGGATATTCTGAAAAAGTAGTTGTAGATGAAAGTTTTGTTTTAAGGGTGCCTGAAAACTTAGATCTGGCTGCTGTAGCACCGTTGCTTTGTGCAGGTATAACCACATGGTCTCCATTGAGACACTGGAACGTGGGTCCCGGTTCTAAAGTGGCAGTTGTTGGTTTAGGTGGACTAGGTCATATGGCAATTAAACTGGCAAAAGGATTAGGTGCAGAAGTGACTTTATTCTCAAGAACCCCGGGAAAAACAGAAGATGCCAAGCAGCTGGGAGCAGATGATGTGGTTATTTCCACAGATGATGAGCATATGAATTCTGTAAAAGGAAAATTCGATGTGATTATTGATACTGTTCCTTATGTACATGATGTGAATCCTTATGTTGCTACTCTGAATATCAGCGGAACGCTTGTTTTAGTAGGATACTTAGGTGGTTTGGAACCTATCCTGAATACGGTTCCTATGATCATGGGAAGAAGATCTGTAGCAGCTTCTTTAATCGGAGGTATTGCTGAAACTCAGGAAATGCTAGATTTCTGCGGTGAGCACAATATTGTTTCTGAAATTGAGATCATCAAGATGCAGGAGATCAATGAAGCCTATGAAAGGATGCTGAAAAGTGATGTGAGATACCGTTTCGTTATTGATATGAAATCTTTATCATAATTTCCAGCTATTAAAATAAAAAGACTCTTCGCGTTGAAGAGTCTTTTTTATTGATATTTAGTAAGCCTTTTTCATATCCTGAAAGGCCCAGTCTGCCATTGCATCGATGACAGGAGCCAGTTTGAGGCCTGCTTTGCTGAGTTCGTAGGTAACATGCGGAGGAACTACCGGTTTTGCTGTTCTGATAACCAGCCCATCAGCTTCTAGTTGTTTAAGGTGCTGGATCAGCATTTTTTCTGTCACCTCAGGAATGGCTCTTTTTAATTCGCTGTATCTCTTCTCTCCTGTTGAAAGGTTGAACAGAATAATAGGCTTCCAAAAACCACCTATTTTTTCCATAACATACATTACAGGGCACTGTTCCAAGATATTCTTTCTGTTCTGCTGAATGGTAGAACTTTCTTTAATTGCTGTCATGATACATACTTTAGGGTAAGTACTTGTATAAAAGTAAGTACAAATATAACTTTGTATAAAGAAATAAACAACATTTAATATGAAAATTATTGTAACAGGTTCTTTAGGGAACACCGCGAAACCGTTAGCGCAGCAATTAATTGCTGAAGGTCATGATATTACTGTAATCAGCAGCAGTGAAACCAAAAAAAATGAGATTGAATCTTTAGGGGCGAAAGCTGCCATCGGTTCTATTACTGATGTGAATTTTTTAATTAAAGCATTTGAAGGTGCTGATGCCGTATTTGCAATGACTCCCCCGATCATAGGTGAAACCAATATCGTCGAAAACACAAGAAATGCAGGAAAAAATTATGCTGAAGCCATTGCCAAAACAGGAGTAAAAAGACTGGTTATGCTAAGCAGCGTGGGAGCTGATTCTCCGGTTGAAAATGGCCCGATTAAAGGACTTCACCATATTGAAAAACTGTATAATGAGCTGGAAAATACTTCTGTTACTTTGTTAAGGGCAGGTTATTTCTACATTAACTTTTTCAATGATATTCCATTGATTAAAAACGCAGGCATTATCGGTGGAAATTATCCTGAAAATATAGATATTCCATTGGTCCATCCCACTGATATTGCTAAAGCGGCAGCTGAAGAACTGGTAAAAAATACAGCGGGCAAAAATATCCGTTATGTAGTAAGCGATTCGCGTCCGCCTGCAGATTTTGCAAAAGTTTTAGGAACTGCTGTTGGGAATCCGGAATTACCATGGGTTGAATTTACAGATGAGCAATCTTTTGAAGGAATGGTTCAGGCTGGTCTACCACAGGAAATGGCTGAACTTTATGTTGAAATGGGAAAAGGAATGAGAACCGGTATTGTTCAGAAGGATTTTATTGAACAGGGATCTCCGGTTAATGGCTCAGTAAGACTTGAGGACTTTGCCCGTGAATTTGCTTATAAATTTTAAGCTTGATTTTTTTCTGAGACGAAAAAAATATGTAAACAATTTCGGCGCACCTGCGGTGCGCCGAAATTGTTATTTAAATCAAATCTTTCAGACTTGAATCATTATTCAATATTAATTTCAAGTTAAAGCTCAGCTTATTTTTTCTCCTTCAGGATTCGTTTTAAAACCTTAAGTTTTCCATCAATAGGCTGGTCATTTTTTAATCCTAAGATTTCAGTGACTAAAGGATAAACGTTCACATTGGCAAACTCATGGATCACCATATTACTTTTAAATTCAGGACCCCATGCATAGAATGCGGCTTTCATTTCAGGAACCATCTTTGGATTATAGCCATGCTTACCTACAGATGTTTTCTTCCCCTTTTCTAAGAATATTTTTGGAGCATTGGGAATCAGAAGGATCTGTCCGATTCTGTCATATTTATCATCTTTGGTTGAAAAGTGCAGATATTTAGGCAGCTTTTTATCAAGATATACTTCATAATCATCTGTTCTGTTGGCTTTCAGCTCTTTATAAACGACTTTAACCTCAGCAGGATTTTTGACGTATACTCTAAGCAGGGTCTGGGAATTGTAAAAATCGAATCTGTTTTTATCAAGAAGCATAGCCGGAATTTCCAGTGGAGCTCCACCATCCACTTTTATCATCCCATGATCGGAAACAAAAATAAAGTTGACATTTTTCAGCCCAAGGTTATTGACTTTCTGAACAAGCTCCCCAATTGCGCTATCGATCAGATGAACTGCATTTTCTGTTTCCTGGCTGTCCGGTCCGTAATGATGGCCGCTTCCGTCAACTTCCGGAAAATACAGGGATATGAAATGTGGCCTTTTTTCTTCAGGAAGCTTCAGCCAGTTCACCACTTTATCTACTTTTTCGGAAGGTTTAAATTTTTCATGATACGGATAATAATAGGAAGGCCTCATTCCTCCTGCATTGCTTGCAGAGCCTACCCACATGAGAGATGCAGAAACCATTCCCTGTTTTTCAGCCAATGACCACAGCGGAGTTCCTCCATACCAGCTGCCGTCTTCAGCATTCTTCCTATTGTTCATCGCATACGGCTCTTTTCTTTTGTAATCATAGAAAAAATTATCGATCAGCCCGTGATGGGAAGGGTAAAGTCCTGTGATCAGGCTCCAGTGATTGGGAAACGTAATGCTTGGATAGCTTGGGATCATTGCTTCAGACTGAACCCCGTTAGCGGATAGCTTCAGAAGATTTTCAGCATTATATTTTTTAGCGTAGTCATACCGAAAACCATCGGCAGAGATCATGATCACATAAGGTTTTGTCCGGGCTTCAGTACTGTTCGTCCGGCCGGAAACAATTACCTGAGCTGTATCTATATTGGCCTGCTGAGCAGAGATGATCAAAGAAAAAAGCAACAGTAAAATTTGTATTCCTCGCTTCATTATCAAAATTTTCGGCAAAGTTACGGTCTCTACTGCTTCCGGAAAAATTTATAAGATTAAAAGTATATTAAAACAGGTTAAATTTTAAATATTCTTCTTCATTTCAAACTGGGACACCCAATTTTTAAGCCCGGCTGCATGTAGAAAGGCAGAAGTATTTTCCGAAGTATCATCTATATTGTTTACGGAGACAGCCTCTCCTCCGTTCATTTTTCCGATTGCGCTCAAAAGTTTTGTACCAATGCCCTGCCTTCTGGAATTTTGATCAACAGCAATCTGATAGATTTTTTTAACCGCAGGATTGTAAATGATATATCCTTTAAGCTGCCCATCTTTATACGCACCCAAAATCGTACAGTTTTGACGAATATTCTCAAGTACTGTTATTGAGCTCTGCCATGACGGCTCTATATCCCAGAAAGACTGGAACTTTTCCCATTGAAAGCTTTCAATCTCTTTTATGGAAATATTGGTATCCTTTTCTTCAAGATTTATGATTCCGTTAAAACATAACAGCTTCCGCACCGTTCTGAAACCCAAATTTTCATACGCTCTGATGGCGGGATTATTACCTTCGATTACTTCAAGGGTTAACATATCCGTTTTCCTTTCGCTGAATACCGGAAGAATATAATCATACATTTTTCTTACCAGCCCCTGTCCTCTGAATTCCGGGACGACACCAGTGCCTCCATTACATGCTATGCGATTCCCGCCCTCCTCTTTTTCCGCATTAAGGATAAATCCTGTCAGTTTTCCGGATTCAAATGCCCCTACAGACAGGTTCAAATCTATTTTATCTGCTATAATTTTCATTTCAAGCTGTTCCTGTGACAGGTGAAAGGGAACAATATAATCTGAAAAGGACTTGTTAAAAACAGATAAAAGCTCATCTGTCGTAATAGTATTTAAATTTTTGATCTCCATAGCTTATTTTATCTTCAAACCCATCAAAGGTATAAAAACGTTCAGTACTCTGAAAATATAGCATTCAAATTTTAAGGCTAATAAATAAAAAATGCCTCCGGATATCAGAGGCATTTGGATAAGTTATATTTTTAATGATTATTCTTTAATCAGCTTCTCATAAGACAGGTTTCCATCCTTCAGAGTGATTTCAAGATAATAAATACCGGGCTTCAGATCTCTTACATTTAGAGTTTCCCCGTCAGGCTTTACAGACCTTACTTTTCTACCTACAGATTCATAAATATCAACAGACTTTATTTTATCTGCATTTTTAAATGTTACGGTTTCTTTTGCTGGGTTTGGATAAAGACCTGTTTTTTTACTTTCTGCAACAGTTTCACTTGTTCCCAACACTCCTCTTGTTAAAACAGCATACCCTCTGTTGGAAGTTCCTCCACCATGGTAGTTCCCCGCCAGCGTTGTGCTAGACCCTTTGGCAAAGAAAATATTGATCGAGCCTGTGCTATTGGTAAATACGGTATCTCCTGTTCCGCCGGTCAGTGATCTCGTTGCCACAATGGTTCTTGTGCCGCCTGAAGTTGTATTGGAAGTGACTGTCCAGTCCTGTGAAGGATCAGCATTAGGTGTTGCTCCTACTCCTGCAAAGGTATAATCCAGATTGGCACTGGCTGTAGAATTTGAATTATAAATAAATCCGTCTACTCCTGTTCCCATTCCTCCGCTTATTCCGGTGCCGCCAAAACCTACGCCCAAATAGGATGTATCAGGGCCTGTAAGCGTCATTGTAGCTGTGGTAGCATTAGTATCAAGCTTAATGGTCATACCGGTCGATAAACTGACCGTTCCTGTCGAAAACTGTGCCCAAGCCAGATTGGCAAAGGCTAAACTGAATGTTAGTAAAACTTTTTTCATTTTAATTTTTTAAGAGGTTGATGATTTCTTTATTATTGGTCTGCAGAGCATATTCAAAAGGCGTCATTCCCATTGAATCTTTTTTAGATTTATCTGCTTTGTGCTGAAGCAGCATCTCGATCAGTTCTTTATTTCCGAACTTTACCGCCCAAAAGAGAGGAGTAGATCCTGTGGAATCTGCAATATCGGGATTGGCATGCTTACTTAAAAGATAAGCTGCCAAATCTTTATTATATTTTACAGAAAGGCCTGCCAAAGCAGTTCCTTCCTGACTTTTATAATTGATATCTTTTACATTATCGATCAAAAATTTAGCCACTTCGGTATTGCCTCTATAGCAGGCAAGGATAAGAGGTGAGAAGCCGCTTTCATTGGTTTTGTTGATAATATCCGGATCCTGTTTCATAAGATCTTTCACTTCAGCTACCGTTCCGCTTCTGGCAATATCAAATATTGATTTTACTTTTTCCTGGGCAGACATTGTGGAAAAGCTCAGGAAAACACTTATAATGAAGATGATATTTTTCATTGTTTTGTCATTACATAATTGTATTCTACATTGACACTTTCAGCAATCTTTTTGGTTACTACTTTTGGGATAGTCACCTTGTGATCAGCAGGTTTTGCCACAAAGCTTCCCCGCATATAGATCTTCCCGTCTTTGTTGTAAATGGTAGCTGTGGAGGAAACCGCTTTGTCTACTCCATGAAAATTCAGGGTTCCCTGAACGGTATATTTCTGTGGCGAGGCGGTAAGTTTTGTTTTATCAAAATTTATAATCTTTCCTTTGAACGTTGCCTTAGGATATTTTGCTGTTTCTGCATAGCTTTCATTGAAATGTTCTTCCATCAGTTTGGTTTTAAAGTGAAAGTTTTTCACGACCGAAACGGAAGCCATTTCCCCATTGTCCGCATTCAGGATAACCACATTATTATCATCCTTAGCATACACATCTTCGAACAGCGGAACAGACGCTTCAAAGATTACACTGCCTGCTTTCGAACTGTATTTCTGGGCTGAAGCAAGGCCTGCGAAAAACAGTATACTGCTTATTAATGCTACTTTTTTCATATCAAATATTTAATTTTCAGCAAGCCCGTCGGCTTTCCATTTTATAAAGGTGTTAATCTGTGCCTGAGATAAGGATCCGCCTTGTGGCATTTTTCCCGGATCTCCGTTGGGTCTCTGTATCCTGTCGAGAATACCGTCAATATTGTTTTTTACGTCTGTATAGGTTGTAAGAGGTTTAAAACTTCCGGCAGCATGGCATCCGATACAGTTATTGTCAACGATTGATTTTACTTCGGAATTATATTTTACAGTCACTGTAATTGGGGTATTATCCGAAATCTCCTCATAAGTCCTGCTGTCACAGCCAATAAACAGTGCCGCTGATGATAATAGGTATAGTATCTTTTTCATCTTAAAAAACTCTGTAAAGGTTAAACCCAAAGAAAATCTGTCCTTTTCCCCACTTTCCTACCGCGTTGGAAAGATATCCTATATCTGAATTGATCTGGGAATTCGAAAATAAAAGCTGGAAAACATGTCCCCCGGTTTCTATATCCATCCCCAGTGACAGAGGATTTTTATAGAAGCTGTGATCATCGAAATTCACAAAATATTCTGCGTTAATAGAAATTCTTTTGGAAATTTTATAACGGCCTCCTAATCCGGCCAGAAACTGATTTTTATCTTCAATAGCAGGATCATAAAGATTTTTATGAATAAATGAGGGCGTCAGCTGTAAAGAAAACTGATCATTGAATCTTCTTGAGATCAAAGCCTGTGTAAGATAGGAAAGCCTGTCACTGAATCTGAGATGAGGATAATTATCTTTATCCAGATCCGTGTTTAAAGCCATGACGTTATAGCCTACAATCTCCGCAGGAAAATCTTCAGTCTGTTTTACAAGCTTATACTTTACAGCGCCTTCGAATGTTTTCATGTTGGTCTCCCTTGAAAGGCTGGCTGAAATACCGTCTGTAATACCGTAAATAACTCCTAGTTTAGTAGAAGCATCGTCCAGACCGAAAAAGTTTTTAAATCCTGTACTGATGTCTCCGAAACGGTGAGCCACAATAATATACCACTCATTTTTAGCGGAGAGTTTTGTAGATTGTCCTGTGACGATCTGCAGGGCTTTAAAAGCCGGCTGTGAAGTTGATGTAGTTGTTTTGAGAGTGTCGATATCTTTTAGCAGGTCTTCCTGTGCTGAGACAAGACCTGATGCAAAAACCGACAAAAATAAGAGAGTTTTTGTCATATACAATTTGAATTAAATTATGATATGACAAACTTATTGAGTTATCGATTCAAAAATGTGTGATAAAAGTCACCATAAGAATTGTTTTTATCAATGATAAAAATAAAATAATTAAAACTTCATATATTAGACAGGTCTAACATCTTCATTGACAAGGATTTTGATCCCTTCTTTGGTCTGAATAATCTCGCCTTCGTTTTCAATCTTTTTTAAAACCCTGCTCACAACTTCCCTGGAAGTGCCCAAATTGCTGGCTATTTCACGATGTGTAATCTTTAAAGGACTGTTCCCTGTGGCTGAAATCTGCTGACGGATATAATTCAAAACTCTTTTATCCAGTCTGTGAAATACGGCATCATTCACCATATTCATAACATCTGAAAAACGTCTGTCATATTCATGATAAAACACCCTGTTGAGCTCCGGAAAACGGATTAGCCAACCATGGATAACAGAAACGGGAATCAGGATAACTTCAGATTCTTCTTCTGCAACAGCATATACCCTGCTGGTATAATCTGTAAAAATGGATGAAAAGGTCATCAGACAGCTGTCATTGGGTTTTATGTAGTAATAAATCAGTTCTCTGCCATCATTGAGGGTAAAGACTTTTATAGAACCCCTAATGAGGAAGGGAACGTATTTATTTTTTTGTCCTTCCCTGATAATTTCTGTTTTTGATTTTATTTCAGTAATAATCGCATTCGCATGCAGCTCATTTAAAAAATCATCGCCCAAAAATCCAAATTTGCTAAGGATAAATTGGTTATTTACCATATCTTTTATATTGTTTTCAAAGCAAATATATAAAATTGGCTTATTGATATGATCAGAAAAAAAGAATATTTGGCTATCTGATAAAAACTTAATCATTAATTGATAAACAAAACAATGATTCAATTGAGATAATGGGTTCAAAACGTGGCGATGTTTCTTCCGTTTCCAACCAGAGATAACGGGAATAAAAAATGCCTCAAATAAATTTGAGGCATTCTTATGTATTGTAAGAAAAATCTTAAGCTTGTACGTTGTTACCTCCTAATACGAAAGGCTCAACTTCTTTGATTTCTCCAAATTGCTGCTCGTAGTTAGTGATGTTTTGTTGAAGAGCAGAAAGTACTCTCTTAGCATGAAGTGGAGCAAGAATAATTCTTGATCTTACTTTAGCCTGTTGTACACCTGGCATTAATTGGATGAAATCTACAACGAATTCAGATGGAGAGTGGTTTACCAATGCTAAGTTAGCATATACTCCAGCAGCTACCATTTCGTTTAATTCGATGTTGATGTTTCCATCTTGAGGATTTTGATTGTTGTCCATTTTTATAAATTATTTTTTTTGAAATTGAAATTTGAGATTGTGAAAATATAAAAATAAATTCAAACCTCAAATTTCAAATCATTAATTTTAGTTAAGGTCTTCAAATTCTTTTTTAGAACCTACAATTACATTCTGGTATTCTTTAAGACCTGTACCTGCAGGGATTCTGTGTCCTACAATTACATTTTCTTTAAGACCACTTAAGAAGTCTACTTTACCAGCAACAGCTGCTTCGTTCAGAACTTTAGTAGTTTCCTGGAATGATGCTGCAGACATGAATGACTTGGTCTGAAGAGCTGCTCTTGTAATACCTTGCAATACAGGTGTTGCTGTAGCAGGAAGTGCTTCTCTTACTTCAACCAAGGCCTGGTCTTCACGCTTCAACTTGGAGTTCTCATCTCTTAATTCTCTAGCAGTAATCATCTGTCCTGGCTTGAATTCTTTAGAATCACCAGCTTCCACTACTACTTTAAGACCGAATACTCTGTTGTTTTCTTCCAAGAAATCAAACTTATGTTCTAATGCACCTTCAAGGAACTGAGTATCACCTCCGTCTACGATAGATACTTTTGTCATCATCTGTCTTACGATGATTTCGAAGTGCTTATCGTCGATTTTTACCCCCTGAAGACGGTAAACTTCCTGAATTTCGTTTACTAAATATTCCTGAACCGCAGTTGGACCTTTAATTCTTAAGATGTCATCCGGAGTAATTGAACCGTCAGAAAGTGGCGAACCAGCTCTTACGAAGTCATTCTCCTGAACAAGGATCTGGTTGGAAAGTTTTACAAGGTAAATCTTTCTTTCACCAGTTTTAGCCTCAACAATAAGTTCACGGTTACCTCTCTTGATTTTTCCGTAAGAAACTACCCCATCGATTTCAGTAACAACCGCCGGGTTTGAAGGATTTCTTGCTTCGAATAATTCGGTAACTCTCGGAAGACCTCCGGTGATATCCCCTGCTTTTGCAGATTTTCTTGGGATCTTGATCAAGACTTTACCAGCCTTAATTTTTTCACCATCGTTTACCATTAAGTGGGCTCCTACCGGTAAGTTGTAACCTTTCTGCTCAACTCCTTTAGAATCTACTACTTTTAAGGTAGGTACGGCTTTCTTATTTCTGGATTCAGAGATTACTTTCTCTTCAAATCCTGTCTGTTCGTCAATTTCAAGCTGGAATGAAATACCCTGGATGATATCCTCGTATTCTACTTTACCAGCTGTTTCAGCAATAATTACCGCGTTATACGGATCCCATTTAGCAATAAGATCACCTTTCTTCACTTTATCACCGGATTTAACTACTAACTGAGAACCGTAAGGTACGTTAGCAATCATCATTGGTGTTCTCTGCTCGTTATCGGTAACCAATCTGAATTCTGTTGTACGGGAAACTACTACTTCCGCAGTATTACCGTTTTCATCTTCAGAAGTAATTGTTCTTACTTCATCCAATTCTACAACACCGTCTCTTCTTGCAACAATAGATGGGTTTTCTGAAACGTTCGTGGATACACCCCCTTGGTGGAAGGTTCTCAACGTAAGCTGAGTACCAGGCTCCCCAATTGACTGAGCAGCAATAACACCTACTGCTTCACCCATATGGATCATCTTACCTGTTGCTAAGTTTCTACCGTAACATTTTGCACAGATCCCTTTTTTAGTTTCACAAGTAAGCGGTGAACGAACCTCTACAAATTCTAAACCTGCAGCTTCAATTCTCTTCGCTAATGCTTCATTAATTACCTGATCTGCCTCAGTGATCAGCTCATCTGTTTCAGGATCGTAGATATTATGAAGAGAAACTCTACCTAAGATTCTTTCGGAGATCTTTTCAACGATCTCGTCATTTTTCTTAAGTGCAGTCACTTCAGTACCTCTTAAAGTACCACAGTCGTCCTCAGTAACGATAACGTCCTGAGCAACGTCTACCAATCTTCTTGTTAAGTAACCGGCATCGGCTGTTTTAAGAGCGGTATCTGCAAGACCTTTACGGGCACCGTGAGTAGAGATAAAGTACTCAAGGATGGAAAGACCTTCTTTAAAGTTTGCCAGGATCGGGTTTTCAATAATTTCCGCACCGGTAGAACCAGCTTTCTGCGGTTTTGCCATCAAACCTCTCATCCCTGATAACTGACGGATCTGTTCTTTGGAACCCCTCGCACCAGAATCAAGCATCATATATACAGAGTTGAATCCACCTTGATCGGTTTTCATTCTACCCATGATCATTTCAGTTAATCCGGCGTTGGTGTTGGTCCAAACGTCGATTACCTGGTTATAACGTTCTGTATCGGTAATCAGACCCATGTTATAGTTGGCTCTAATTTCGTCAACAGTTTCAATAGATGTAGCAATCATTTTCTTCTTCTCAACAGGAACAACGATGTCACCTAATGAGAATGAAAGACCACCTTTAAATGCATTTGAATACCCTAAGTCTTTCATTGCATCCAGGAACTTCACAGTTGTAGGGAAATCTGTATCAGCAAGTACTTTACCAATAACATTTCTTAATGATTTCTTAGTAAGAAGTTCATTAATATATCCTGACTGCTTAGGCACGATCTGGTTGAATAAGATTCTACCTACAGAAGTTTCGATCAATTTTGTTGTAATTTGACCATCTTCTTTAACTGGTAGTCTACATCTTACCTTAGCGTTTAATGAAACTCTACCTTCAGCATAAGCAATTTCCGCTTCTTCCGGAGAATAGAATGCCAAACCTTCTCCTAAAACTTTTTTCTCTTCTGTAGAGCTTAATTCTTTGGTCATGAAATAAAGACCAAGAACCATGTCCTGAGAAGGTACGGTAATAGGAGAACCGTTTGCAGGGTTCAGGATGTTCTGAGAACCTAACATCAATAACTGAGCTTCAAGGATTGCCTCAGGGCCTAACGGTAAGTGTACCGCCATCTGGTCACCATCGAAATCGGCGTTGAATGCTGTTGTTACCAACGGGTGAAGCTGAATAGCCTTACCTTCGATCATCTTCGGCTGGAATGCCTGAATACCCAGTCTGTGAAGCGTAGGTGCTCTGTTCAGTAGAACAGGGTGACCTTTCATCACGTTTTCAAGGATATCATATACTACAGGTTCTTTTCTGTCGATGATTCTCTTTGCAGATTTCACAGTTTTTACAATTCCTCTTTCGATCAGTTTTCTGATGATGAATGGTTTGTAAAGTTCTGCTGCCATATCTTTAGGAATACCACATTCGTGAAGCTGTAAGTTTGGACCTACAACAATTACGGAACGCGCAGAGTAGTCTACCCTTTTCCCTAGTAAGTTCTGACGGAAACGACCCTGCTTTCCTTTCAATGAATCAGAAAGTGATTTCAGTGGTCTGTTTGATTCAGATTTTACAGCAGAAGATTTTCTTGTATTATCGAATAATGAATCTACTGATTCCTGAAGCATACGCTTCTCGTTTCTCAAGATTACTTCCGGAGCTTTGATCTCCAATAGTCTTTTCAGACGGTTGTTTCTGATAATAACTCTTCTGTAAAGGTCATTTAAGTCAGAAGTTGCGAAACGTCCTCCATCCAACGGAACCAATGGTCTTAATTCTGGTGGTATTACAGGAAGCACACGCATAATCATCCACTCCGGTCTGTTGATCATTCTTGTATTGGCACCTCTTAATGCCTCTACAACGTTCAATCTTTTAAGAGCTTCAGTTCTTCTTTGCTTGGAACCTTCGTTGTGAGCTTTGTGTCTTAAATCGAAAGACAATGCATCAAGATTGATTCTTTTTAACAGATCTTCAACAGCTTCAGCACCCATTCTGGCGATGAATTTGTTTGGATCGGAATCATCAAGATACTGGTTTTCCACAGGAAGAGTTTCCATGATGTCCAGGTACTCTTCTTCTGTAAGGAACTCCATATTATCGAAGTCAGAACCGTCTAATTTTTTAGCAATACCCTGCTGAATCACTACATATCTTTCGTAGTAGATGATCATGTCTAATTTCTTAGAAGGAATTCCTAAAAGGTAACCGATTTTGTTCGGTAATGAACGGAAATACCAGATGTGCGCGATAGGCACTACAAGGTTGATATGTCCGATTCTTTCTCTTCTTACTTTTTTCTCAGTAACTTCTACTCCACAACGGTCACAAACAATTCCTTTGTAACGAATTCTCTTGTATTTACCACAAGCACATTCGTAATCCTTTACCGGACCAAAGATTTTTTCACAGAACAAACCATCTCTTTCAGGCTTGTGCGTTCTGTAGTTAATAGTTTCCGGCTTTAAGACTTCCCCTCTTGATTCCTGAAGAATCGATTCCGGTGAAGCTAAACCGATGGTTATTTTATTAAATCTACTTGATTTATTTTTATTTGACATTTTTTAGATTTTAGATTTTGGATTATAAATTTTGGATTATAAATTCTGAACTGATTCAAAATTCAACATTCAAAATTTAAAATTATTCCTCAAGTCTTACATCAAGTCCAAGTCCTTGTAACTCGTGAAGTAATACATTAAATGATTCCGGGATACCTGGTTCAGGCATGGACTCACCTTTTGCAATGGCTTCATAAGTTTTTGCTCTACCAATCACGTCATCCGACTTCACTGTCAGAATCTCTCTCAGAATATTTGATGCTCCGAATGCTTCAAGAGCCCAAACCTCCATCTCTCCGAATCTCTGACCTCCGAACTGAGCTTTACCTCCTAACGGCTGCTGAGTAATCAGTGAGTAAGGACCAATAGAACGTGCGTGCATCTTATCATCAACCATGTGTCCCAGTTTCAGCATATAAATAATACCTACTGTAGCCGGCTGAGTAAATCTTTCTCCAGTACCACCATCATAAAGGTGAGTGTTACCGAATTTAGGAAGACCAGCTTTTTCTGTATATTCAGTGATCTGATCAAGACTTGCACCGTCAAAGATTGGTGTAGCGAACGTCATTCCCAGTTTCTGACCAGCCCATCCAAGAACTGTTTCATAAATCTGTCCGATGTTCATACGGGAAGGTACCCCAAGTGGATTCAATACGATATCTACCGGTGTTCCGTCTTCAAGGAATGGCATATCTTCTTCACGAACGATTCTTGAAACGATACCTTTGTTACCGTGACGTCCTGCCATTTTATCCCCTACATTCAACTTACGTTTTTTAGCGATATACACTTTAGCCAATTTCATGATTCCTGCAGGAAGTTCATCTCCGATAGAAATAGCGAATTTCTCACGGTTTTTAACTCCTTGGATATCATTGAACTTGATTTTATAGTTGTGAATTAATTGTTTTACCAATTCATTCTTATCGTTATCTACAGTCCAGTCTGCACCGCTTACGTTAACGTAATCTTCTACTGAAGTCAATAATTTATGAGTAAACTTCACCCCTTTACCGATGATTTCTTCATCAAGATCGTTGGTCACTCCCTGAGAAGTTTTACCACCTACCAGTGTATTTAATTTTTCAATTAAAGTGTTTCTTAACTCATCAAACTTAGCCTTGTAAGTGTTTTCAATCTCTTCAAGTTTAAGTTTTTCTTCAGTTCTTTTCTTTTTATCTTTAATGTTTCTGGAGAACAATTTTTTGTTGATTACAACACCTCTTAATGAAGAATCTGCTTTCAATGAAGCATCTTTTACATCACCGGCTTTGTCACCAAAGATTGCTCTAAGAAGTTTCTCTTCAGGAGTTGGGTCAGATTCACCTTTTGGCGTAATCTTACCGATCATAATATCACCAGGCTTCACTTCAGCACCGATTCTGATCATCCCGTTCTCGTCAAGATCTTTAGTCGCTTCTTCAGAAACGTTAGGAATATCTGCTGTCAGTTCTTCCATACCTAATTTGGTATCACGAACTTCAAGTGAATATTCATCAACGTGGATTGAAGTAAACCAGTCTTCACGTACCACTTTTTCGTTGATTACGATGGCATCCTCAAAGTTGTATCCTTTCCAAGGCATGAAGGCTACCACTAAGTTTCTACCAAGAGCTAATTCTCCGTTTTCAGTAGCATAACCGTCGCAAAGTACCTGTCCTTTATGCACTGTTTCTCCTACTCTTACGTTTGGTCTCAGTGTAATTGTTGTACTCTGGTTGGTTTTTCTGAACTTAGTAAGGTGGTATGTTTTAGTAGCAGACTCAAACTGTACTAAATCTTCGTCAGCGCTTCTTTCATATTTAATGGTGATTTTATCAGCATCTACATATTCTACAAGACCTGTACCTTCAGCATTGATCAAGATTCTTGAATCTTTGGCAACCTGCTGTTCCAGACCTGTACCAACGATTGGAGCTTGTGGCTTCAATAGAGGAACGGCCTGACGCATCATGTTGGATCCCATCAATGCACGGTTCGCATCATCATGTTCCAGGAACGGAATTAATGAAGCTGAAATACCGGAAATCTGGTTTGGTGCAACGTCGATAAGGTTAACCTGAGAAGGCTCAACTACCGGATAGTCACCATCCAATCTTGCGATGATTCTGTCTGTTAAGAATTCTCCGCCATCGTTCAACTCTACGTTGGCCTGAGCAATTACTTTATCTTCCTCGTCTTCTGCATTCAGATAAATAGGATCAGCATTAAGATCTACTTTACTGTTTTCTACTTTTCTGTATGGCGTTTCGATGAAACCTAGGGTATTGATTTTAGCATAAATACCTAAAGAAGAAATCAAACCAATGTTTGGTCCTTCCGGTGTTTCAATCGGACAAATTCTTCCGTAGTGGGTATGGTGAACGTCACGAACCTCGAAACCTGCTCTTTCTCTTGATAAACCACCAGGTCCCAGGGCAGAAAGTCTACGCTTGTGCGTGATTTCTGATAGAGGATTGGTTTGGTCCATGAACTGAGAAAGCTGGTTGGTACCGAAGAATGAGTTAATTACTGATGTTAATGTTTTAGCATTTACAAGATCAAGTGGAGTAAAGATTTCGTTATCTCTAACGTTCATTCTTTCTTTGATCGTTCTTGCAATTCTTGAAAGACCTACACCGAACTGCCCTGCCAATTGCTCACCAACAGTCTTGATTCTTCTGTTTGATAAGTGGTCAATATCATCAACCTCAGCTTTAGAGTTAACAAGCTCGATTAGGTGTCTTACAATAGCAATGATGTCTTCTTTTGTAAGAACTTCAGTGGTAGTCGGGATGTTTAGACCTAACTTTTTGTTTAGTCTGTAACGTCCTACTTCACCTAATGAGTATCTCTGCTCAGAGAAGAATAGTTTTTCAATGATTCCTCTTGCTGTTTCCTCATCTGGCGGATCTGCGTTTCTTAACTGACGGTAGATGTACTCTACAGCTTCTTTTTCAGAGTTTGTAGGGTCTTTCTGTAATGTATTCTGGATGATAGAGAATTCATTGCTGTTTTCTTTGTGAATCAGGATAGATTTCACACCAGCATCAAGAATAAGATCTAAATGTTCTTTTTCAAGAATGGTTTCTCTGTCCAGGATGATTTCGTTTCTTTCGATAGAAACTACTTCACCTGTATCTTCGTCTACGAAATCTTCGAACCAAGTGTTCAATACTCTCGCAGCCAATGTTCTTCCTTCTACTTTTTTAAGGGCAGCTTTAGAAACTTTCACTTCTTCAGCAAGGTCGAAGATCTGAAGGATATCCTTATCAGATTCGTAACCGATAGCTCTTAACAGGGTAGTTAATGGTAACTTTTTCTTACGGTCGATATAGGCGTACATTACGCTGTTGATATCGGTTGTAAATTCCATCCAAGATCCTTTGAAAGGGATAATTCTTGAATAGTACAGTTTAGTTCCGTTTGCGTGGTAAGTCTGTCCGAAGAATACACCAGGTGAACGGTGAAGCTGCGTAACAATAACTCTCTCTGCACCATTGATGATGAAAGATCCACTAGGCGTCATATAAGGAACCGGGCCTAAATACACATCCTGAACCACAGTCTGGAAATCCTCGTGCTCAGGGTCTGTACAATACAATTTAAGTCTTGCTTTAAGAGGAACTGAATACGTCAATCCTCTTTCCACACACTCGTTAATTGAATAACGTGGAGAATCTACCAGATAATCAAGGAATTCCAATACGAACTGATTTCTAGAATCGGTGATCGGGAAGTTTTCCTGGAAGGTTCTGTATAAACCTTCGTCTGTTCTGTCTTCTGGAAGGGTATCAAGCTGGAAAAAATCTCTGAAAGACTCTAACTGGATGTCCAGGAAGTCAGGAGTGATAATTTTTCCTTTAGCTGATGAGAAGTTAATTCTCTGATTCCCCCTTGTAGTTGCTGTTGTTTTACTCATAAAACTTTTAAGAAAGGGTTAAAAAATATTTTGATTCATTAAAAAATATCAGGAAAGAAAAAGAAAAGAGAGAGAAGATAAAAGACTTCAAATGTTTGGCGCTATTAGAAATCGTCTTTATTCTTTGTTCTTTATTCTTAAAATCTAATCCTAACTGCAACGCTGGTATATCTTTTCACAGCGTAATGCAAAATATTTTCACTTACTTTTGAGGCAGAATGGCCGCAGTATCTATATACGAGAAATCCCTTTCATTATTTTCCATGAAAGAGCTGATTTTCAATATTTTATAGATTTACAAACAATTATTCGCGCCAAAAGAGGGACAAAGGTACAAAATTTCATCCATATAGACAAATAAAACTGTTTCATTTTGAGAGCATTAAGTCCTCAAATAAAAAAGGCTGTCCCGAAGAACAGCCTTTCATTATATCAATTTGAAAATTATTTCACAATGATCTTATAAGATTTCATTGTTGACTTAGTTTCTATTTTTACAATATAAATACCTGCCGGCAGTGAAGCTGTGTTGATTTCAGCATTACCGGAGAATTTATCTGACTTAATCAGCTGTCCCTGAGCAGAGAATACGGTATAAGTTCCAGCTTCTGCGGATTTAACGTTTAAGTTTTCACCTGATTTAACCGGGTTAGGATACACATTAATATCATTGGCGGTTGAAGTAACATCAGCACCGGTTACTCCTTTAGCAGCTGAGCTCAACGCGCTCTTTAACTGAGCAGCATAAGGAGACAGTGGAGAATTCGGAGCTCCTCTCTTCACAAGGTCTGTATCTACAACAGCCTGGATACCGTCTTTATCAAGGTCATTGATTCTTGAAATAAACCCTACTCCAAAGTCATCCAGGTTATCTTTACCGATAGCCCACAGATCATAATCAACTCCGTTTGAATTTAAGTCAACAAAATCCGGCTTATCGTCACCATCTGTATTTTTAAGAGGGTATTTCATGACACCTGAATCCGGAGACGTTTCCAAAATATCAGCAATACCATTACTTCCTACAGCAACATTGCTATCAATAACACCATTAAGATCTGCATCTATCTGGCTGATTACTGATGTCGGAATACCAGATTCAAATAAATCTAAAATACCATCATTATCAGAATCTAAATCCTGGTAGCTGGAAATTCCATCTCCCAATACCTGAACAGGCCCAAATACCCCTTCTGTATCATCATCTTCAAATTTACCGTTTCCATCAAGATCTTCTAAAGCATCTGGAATTCCATCGTTATCAGAATCAAGATCACATGCATCTACAATTCCGTCACCATCTGTATCAATAGCAGGAGACTTGTCATTTACCGCAGTACATCCTTCTGCACAATCCGGAATACCATTACCGTTATTATCAATACTGTCATTTCCATTAGGACACTGATCGAAGCAGTTTGGCACTCCATCGTTATCATCGTCTCTGCTTGCAAATGCGTTATAGATATAATAGTTTTGAGGGATACGTACTCCTGTACCACTATAGAAGGTAACTTTAATACGGTTGAAAGGCTTGGTTGCCTTACCTCCTACGTAAAACTTATTAGAATCTGTCGTGAAAAAATTCCCGCTGATTAAGCTTCCTGTACTTGTGAAGCTATCCGTCTGGGTATTATTATTATAAAGTGTTACTGTAATATTTTCAAGAACACTTACGCCAATCAGATTCGCTGCCTTTTCCAATGTAAATCCGGCATATGTATTAGCAGGAAGTAAGCTGTTGGTACTTACTGTAGCATAAGCTGAGAAAATACTCAAAAATGAAGCAACCGGAATAGTTGCCGTAGCATAATTAGATGTATTGGTATCTACAATCGCTGACGGGTTTACCATTTTTGCTAGAATAAGGCCAAAAAGCCCAGGACCGGAAGTCCAGTTAGTTCCTGTTACCAGGTTTCCCGGAATTGCAGAACCACTGGTCTGAATTTTATCATTACAGTCACAAGATGCAGGCTCCTCAAATGCATAATACACTTTTAAAGATCCTAAATTAACCCCTAAAGTCTGTGTCACTTTCAAACGTACTTCATTAAAAGGCTTAGAGGCCGTAAGCGTTACTTTCTGCTTACCTGAACCAAAACCTAAAACTTTAATATTGATAAGTCCTCCACCGTCAGATAATGTTCTGGAATCCTGCAGCTGACCATATAAATAAGTTTCCACAGTAATATTTTTCAGAAATTCTGCGCTTAAAAGCTTCCCTTCATCATCCGGAGATATCACAAAACCTGTTCTGTTTCCTGCAGGATAAACCTGATTTTTATCTAGTACTCCTACTGAATAAGATCCAAGAAGTCCCGCCGGCAATACAATTGATCCGTAAGAGTTCTTGTCTCCGTCTCCTATTCTTTCTCTGTTCTGAACAAAAGAAAGTGGAGCAATAAAGCTGCTGCTTCCTGATACGTTTCCATCTACACCACTTCCTGCGATAATATCGTCACAGATCCCATTGGCGTCAACAGGAACTTTAGCAGGATCAAATGCAAATGCATAATACACATTCATTGCGCTGAATACAGACAGTACATTGGTTTGGTACAATCTTACTTCGTCAAACTCTCTGGTTGTTTTAAAATGAAGGAAAATCCTGTTTTTAGCACCTCCAAATGCAGGAACCGACAATAAAGTACTGCTTGTCGTAGATTCCTGAAGTACACCATTTTTGTAGGTACTGATTCTTAATGAACTCAACAGATCTATTGTAATGAAGCTTGTTCCAAGATCTACATTGAAACCTGTGATATAACCTGCAGGATAAGTAGTATTTGTATTTTTCACAGAGATACCGTTACCACTTACCAAAGAAGCAAAGTTCCCCATGCTTACGCTGTTGTCTAGATTCGCATCTACAACCGGCGTCATGCTTCCGTTATAGCATGCCAGACAAATACCTGAATTATTTACAGGCTTGGCTTCTACCCCCATCCCTCGGATAGGCTCATAACCTTTTTGAGCAGTAACTGCTGCTGACATCATCAATATCATCAGCAATACCGCAAATTTCTCGAATAATTTTTTTGCCATTTTTTTTGTTTTTTGTTTTATTTTTATAAAAATTTGTGTTTAAATATTATAGTGTTTGCCATCCGTATGCAGCATTACCAGTTTGTCTGCAGCCAACAAAATTCCCGGAAGTTACCCCCAGTACAGTGGCTACTTCATATATTATTGATCCCGCGTTAGACGCATCACATGTAGGTCTTGTAGCGGAAGATTTTATTTGAACAGCCTTACTCACTTCCAAATCTGCGTAGTTGGTTGAATTTGGGCTTACATTTATTCCCACATCAGTCAGCGCTGTACCTACAGCTCCCTGTCCCGAAAACACATGTGCATTATTAGCATAGGTTGACTGATTAGCCATTGAAGTCCCGCCAACTCCGATTGCAATAGCTCCTGAAGTTCCGCTTACATTATTATTGCTTCCAAAAGCAAAATTATTCAAGGTAACAACATTGTTAGCACCAAAAGCAAATCCTCCGTTGGTGGCATTATTTGTATGCCCTACTGCTACAGCAATTGAATTGCCTGTTGTATTAAAAGCCCCAAACGCGAAATTGCTTGATGATACCGCAGTGTTGGATGTTCCGAATACTTTTCCTCCTCCGGTGGCTGTATTTAATGATCCTATTGCTATTGCCGGAAAATTAGCTCCTGTGGTAGTGGCTGTATTTCCTTTTCCCAGTGCTATATTATTCGAAGTACTGTTAATAATATTTGCACTCCCCCAGGATAGATGTGAGGCAGTTTCGCCCCCTCCTGAAAGTCCACCAGCAGCATCAAGAACCGCATGCACTTTATTGGCACTTATCATGACGAGATCAGCAGCTCCTTTAGGTCCCAGATAATTAGCAGAAGCTGGTGCAGCCCCCAAAACTTCTGTAGTAGTAGAAATTTCACCCACTGCATTTCCTTTAATCTGCCATTCTGTACCGGTCTGTTTCTGCCACACTGCTCCGTCAAAATAATAATATCCAGGAGTCGTTACATTAATCGTTGGGCCGACAGGAGTAGCATTAACAGACGTAACATATACCAAAGCTCCCGTCTGAGCGGCAGCATAGGTCTTTGCGGCCAGTTGACTTAATGAAAGTCTCGGTGCAATAATTCCATCAGGCTTACTGGCATTTGTCGGAAACCCAACCACATCCAATGTAGCCTGGGGAAGACCAGTATTAATTCCGACCTGTGCGTTCGTGAGATACCCCGTAAAGGATAAAACCGCGAGTGTTAATAATTTGTTTTTCATTAAATTGATATTTGTTGTTTTTTTATATTTTATGTTTTTTTAGAGAATACAGAAACCTACATCCAAATAGTAAATAGTACGTACTAACCCCAACTTGTGCGTTTATAAAGTAATCCTATCAGGATAAACCACGAGTACTGGTATTTTTTTTCGGTAAAGTAATTGGAAGAGATCTGCCTTTGGTCTGATTAAGATAATTTATCCGGAAACTTAATTATAAAATCAAAACCTTCCCAAATCCTGGGATCTTCAACAGAATGTATATGCTTATACTGTTGTACAATTTCTGCATGTCTACACAGCAAGCCCTGATGCCTAATATCGGCATACAGCTTTATTTCTACAGAAGCATTACTAACAGCAGGAGCCTTATCTTTTTCTGAATATTCTGTAAACTCACCAGTTTGACAAAAAGAGCATAGTGATACAGTAGAATTCTGTACTGCTAAAGATGTGGCGCTGAGATTTCCTATCTGCCATGCAAACAACATATTGATACAATATGCTACGGCACAGCCATAGAAGATAAAGTAACTTCTTTTCAAATTATGTATGTGTTTTTTTTCGATACAAATATAGTAAATTTTCAATCAAAACAATTTTTTAATATTAAATTTTAATGTAAAATAAACTATTTATCGTATAATAAATATTTAATCATGCTAATAATTACGAAATACATAATCATAATTAAATATTAAAATATAAAAATCAATAATATTTCAATATTTAAATGAATTATGTTGATTTTTAAACTGTTATAAAAACAAAAAAGCCCGGACATTGCTGTCCGGGCTTCTTATTTTATAGTAAATTGAATTATTTCAATTCTACTTCAGCACCAGCTTCTTCTAATTGCTTCTTAAGAGCTTCAGCTTCGTCTTTAGAGATTCCTTGCTTGATCGCAGCAGGAGCTCCGTCTACGATATCTTTAGCTTCTTTAAGACCAGCACCAGTTAAATCTTTTACCAATTTAACGATAGCCAATTTAGAAGCACCTGCAGATTTAAGAATTACGTCGAATTCTGTTTTTTCTTCAGCAGCTTCACCTGCACCACCTGCAGCAACTACTACAGCAGCAGCAGCTGGCTCAATTCCGTACTCATCCTTAAGGATAGTAGCTAATTCGTTTACGTCTTTTACTGTTAGGTTTACTAGCGTTTCAGCTAAATTTTTTAAATCTGACATTGTTGTAATGTTTTTGTTGATTATTTATTTAATTTTTTGAGAGTAATTATTCAGCAGCTGGCGTTTCGTCAGTGCTTTCTGCAGCAGGAGCTTCCGGAGCTTCAGCAGCAGGAGTTTCTTCTACAGCAGGTGCAGCAGCTTCTTCAGCTGTAGCTTCTACTGTTTCAGATTTGTTTTGAAGAGCAGAAACAACTCTTTGAATTGGAGACTGAAGTAATCCGATGATTTCACCGATCATTTCTTCTCTAGACTTAATGCTTACTAAAGCATCAAGGTTGTTATCACCAACATAGAAAGTTTCCTGTACAAAAGCAGACTTTAATGCCGGCTTCTCTTCTTTTTTTCTGAAGTCTTTGATTAATTTTGCCGGAGCGTTAGCTGTATCAGCAATCATTAATGCAGAGTTACCTTTGAATGTCTGGAACATTTCAGAGAAATCTACTCCGTCAATTTGCTCCATTGCTTTTTGTAAAAGTGTATTTTTTACCACTTTCACTTTGATATTCTGCTTGAAAGCCTGTCTTCTGAAATCAGAAGATTTAGCAGCGTTCAAACCGTCTAAATCTGCTACATAAACTACTTTCGCATCCTGAAGCAAATCTTTGATCTCTTGTATTGCTACAACTTTTTGGTCTTTTGTCATTGTCTTAAGGATTATTATTAGTTAACAGATTTACTATCAATTGCAATACCAGGGCTCATTGTAGAAGACAAATAAATGCTCTTCACATAAGTACCTTTAGCAGCAGTTGGTTTCATTTTGATCAATGTAGAAATTAATTCCTGAGCATTTTCTTTGATTTTAACAGCATCGAAAGATACTTTACCAATACCGGCATGGATGATACCATACTTGTCTACTTTGAAATCAATTTTACCTGCTTTTACTTCAGTTACTGCTTTACCAATTTCCATAGTTACAGTTCCTGATTTAGGGTTAGGCATAAGACCTCTAGGTCCTAATACTCTACCTAATGGACCTAATTTACCCATAACAGCTGGCATAGTAACGATAACGTCAACATCTGTCCAACCTTCTTTTATTTTTTGTAAATATTCGTCAAGACCTACATAATCAGCTCCAGCTTCTTTCGCTTCAGCTTCTTTATCTGGTGTAACCAATGCTAATACTTTAACATCTTTACCAGTACCGTGAGGAAGAGATACAACACCTCTTACCATTTGGTTTGCTTTTCTTGGATCTACACCCAATCTTACAGCGATATCTACAGAAGCATCAAACTTTGTAGTGTTTACTTCTTTTACAAGAGCAGAACCTTCTTCAAGGTTATAGATTCTTCCTTTTTCTACTTTGCTTAAAGCTTCCTTTTGCTTTTTAGTTAATTTTGCCATTTCTATTAGTTTTAAGCGTTAAAAGTTGGTTTAGTTCCTGTTACTCTTAATCCCATAGATCTAGCAGTACCTGCAACCATAGAAACTGCAGAATCCACTGTAAAGCAGTTAAGGTCAGTCATTTTATCCTCAGCGATTTTCTTTACCTGATCCCAAGATACAGAACCTACTTTGTTTCTGTTTGGTTCTCCGGAACCTCCTTTGATCTTAGCCGCATCCATTAACTGAATTGCTGCAGGTGGAGTTTTAATAACGAATTCAAAAGATTTGTCTTCGTATACTGTAATTACTACAGGTAAAACTTGCCCTGGCTTATCTTGGGTTCTCCCGTTAAATTGCTTACAAAACTCCATGATGTTCACACCTGCAGAACCCAATGCTGGACCTACTGGTGGAGAAGGGTTAGCTGCGCCACCTTTCACCTGAAGCTTTACCATTTTAAAGACTTTCTTAGCCATTTTTAATTTTTTTAGTTTGAATAATTAATGAGTTTGGAAGCATTTATTATTCAGCAGATTACCGACTCACATACAGTAAATCTACTTTTCGGACTGCAAAATTATGAAATATTTTTGAATTAGCAAATGGAAAGCGCTGATTTTTAGAAAGAATATGAAATATTTTTTTCTATTTGCATTTATAAAGACAAAAGTTCCATTAAACTATTCTTTTTTTATTCTTGTCTATATTTTTAAGGTTTGCTGCCTAAAATGAATTTATTATAACAGGGTAACTAAGCAATACAAACTTACTTCCAAATGAAATATATCAATCAAATTCTTTTGGACTCTATGTTTCACCAATCTTTTCATAGCTGCCCTTTGAACAAAATAAAAGAACAACAAAGAAATAATAAGCAAAAAAAAGACTGCCGTCAGCAGTCTTTTATATATTTTAAAAAGTATGGGTTACACTTTTTCCACTTGCATATAGCTAAGCTCCATTGGAGTTTTTCTTCCGAAGATCAATACAGAAACTTCAATTTTCTTCTTATCTTCAAGAATTTTCTCAACAGTTCCGTTGAATCCATTGAAAGGTCCGTCAATTACTTTAACGTTTTCACCTACAATATAAGGGATCTCAACATCGCTTGCAAATTCTGATAGCTCATCCATTCTTCCCAGCATTCTGTTGACCTCAGATTTTCTCATAGGAACAGGATCACCTCCTTTGGTTAAGCTTAAGAAAGATATTACTCCCGGAATATTTTTAATTGCGTGAGGAATTTCTCCCATCAGATCAGCTTCGATCATTAAGTATCCAGGATAGTAAGGCTTCTCTTTAGGAACTTTTTTTCCGTTTCTGATCTGAATAACCTTTTCCATAGGAATAACCACCTGAGTAACGTACTGCTCAAACCCTAGACGTTTGATTTCTGTCTCAATATAGTTTTTCACTTTATTTTCCTGTCCGCTGATTGCTTTCAGCACATACCATTTCAATTCGCTCATTATGGGAAAATACTTTTTTAGTTGAACACGTTAATTAGCATTCCAATTATGTTGCTGATTGCTTTCGAAAACAATTCATCAACTCCAAAGGTAAATAATGCCAAAATCACTGTAGCAATAGTTACCACAATAGTAGAAGACTGAAGATCAGCCCACTTTGGCCATTCAACTTTATGTCTGAATTCGTTATAAGAACCTTTTAAAAAATCGACAAATGAACTCATAATTAATATTTGCACGGGCACAAGGATTCGAACCCTGATCAACGGTTTTGGAGACCGGTATCCTACCATTGGACGATGCCCGTAGATAAAAAGCTTCCGAGAGTTTCCTTCCGGAAGCTTTATTTATTTTAAGATGATTAGTCTAAGATTTCAGTAACCTGACCTGAACCAACTGTTCTACCTCCTTCTCTGATCGCAAATCTAAGACCTACGTTAAGAGCGATTGGCTGTAACAATTCTACAGTGATTTCTAAGTTATCACCAGGCATTACCATTTCTACACCTTCTGGTAAGAAGATCTCACCTGTAACGTCAGTAGTTCTTACATAGAACTGAGGACGGTATTTGTTGTGGAATGGAGTGTGACGTCCACCTTCTTCTTTAGAAAGGATATAAACTGATGCTTTGAATTTTTTGTGTGGCTTAACAGAATCTTTCTTAGCGATTACCATACCTCTCTTGATGTCAGTTTTTTCAATACCTCTCAACAATAGACCTACGTTATCACCAGCTTCACCTCTGTCTAGGATTTTTCTGAACATCTCAACTCCTGTAATAGTAGAAGTTAATTTCTCCTCACCCATACCGATGATATCAACAGGATCACCTGTATTGATAATACCAGCTTCAATTCTACCAGTTGCAACAGTACCTCTACCTGTAATAGAGAATACGTCTTCAATTGGCATCAAGAAAGGCTTATCAGTATCTCTTGGCGGCTGCTCGATCCAGTTATCAACAGCATCCATTAATTCTTCAACGCTCTTGAACCACTTATCTTCAGTATCAGGAGTAGCTGCTGTAGCTGCTGTAAGAGCACCTAATGCAGAACCTTGAATTACTGGAGAGTTGTCTCCGTCAAAATCGTAAGTAGATAATAAGTCTCTAAGCTCCATTTCAACAAGCTCTAATAACTCAGCATCATCTACCATGTCAACTTTGTTCATGAAAACAACGATTCTAGGTACATTTACCTGACGGCAAAGTAGGATATGTTCTCTAGTCTGAGGCATTGGACCGTCAGTTGCAGCACATACTACGATAGCTCCGTCCATTTGAGCAGCACCAGTTACCATGTTCTTTACGTAATCCGCGTGACCTGGACAGTCAACGTGAGCATAGTGTCTTTTTTCAGTTTCGTATTCGATGTGAGCAGTATTGATAGTAATACCTCTTTCTTTTTCTTCTGGAGCAGAGTCAATTGCAGAGAAGTCTTTTTTCTCAGCAAGACCTTTGCTAGCTAGTACAGCAGAAATTGCAGCTGTAAGAGTAGTTTTACCATGGTCAACGTGACCAATAGTACCAATGTTCAAGTGTGGTTTGTTACGATTAAACGTTTCCTTTGCCATGATTTAAAATTATTTATTTTATTATTTTTCAATTTTTCGGTGTGCAAATATAATGATTTTTTAAATACCAAAACCTTTTTATTTAAAAAAGTTTCAATATTCAAATCAAAGAAGTACAAACCTTATATTTCAATGGATGAGACTGCAAATTTACACAAATTTCCGGATTGAAAAAAATCATTATAAACGTTTTTATTTAACAAGATAAAGTATCTGGCTAATTCTGAATAGTATAGATCCTAATTTTTTTTAAAATCCCATACAATTGTCAAAATAAAAAACCGACCGCAATGTTTTCTCGTATATTCTCACAAACCATTTAAAATACTATTATGAGAACAACATTACACCTCTTTTTAACTCTGATGATCATGACCGCTTTTTTTGCCTGCGACAGTTCTGATGATCCGGTGATGACAGAAAATAATGCGACCGGACCTGATCTTATGGCTTACGGACTCACAGGAATGAATGAGCTGGTCTCTTTTAACGCCAATAATCCCAAAGTATTTGGAAGCAAAACAGCCATTACAGGAATTGTACCGGGTGAAAAACTGATGAGTATAGATTTCAGACCGGCTACCGGAGAATTATACGCTTTATCGAACGCCAGCAAATTATATATTGTCAATACATCTTCTGCGTCTGCGAGAATAGTGAGCTCTGCGGCTTTCACGCCTGCAATTTCCGGAAGCATAGCTTCTATTGATTTCAATCCGACGGTGGACAGAATCCGTCTGGTGAGTAATTCCGGACAAAATTTGAGACTGCATCCTGAAACCGGAGCTGTGGCAGCTACCGATACCAATATAATGGGTACAGGAACCCCTGCCATTACAGGAGTGGCTTACACCAACAGTAAAGCAGGAGCTTCCTCTACTGTTTTATATGATATTGATCCCGTTTCCGGAAAATTATTCAAGCAAGATCCTCCAAATAACGGAACCTTGGTGGAAGTCGGAAATCTGGGAACAACGTTCTCCGGGCAGGCCGCTTTTGATATTAAACATGATAACAGTACAGCATTAGTCGCTTTAAGTGATAAACTTCATATTTTGGATCTGAACAGCGGTAAAACAACTTTTATAGGATCTCTTCAACAGGCTGTTATTGATCTTGCAATTCCTACAGAAGCCGTAGCATATGCTATTGATTACTCGAATAACCTTCAGATATTTAATCCGAACAGTCCGATGCCTGTTTCTAAAACAGTCGCAGGATTACAATTTGGAGAAAATATTTTAGGCATAGATTTCCGCCCTTTGAATGGGCAGTTGTATGCTTTGGGAAGTTCGAGCAGAATTTATACTATTAATTTAGGAACAGGTGCAGCTACAACAGTAGGAAGCTCACCTTTTACCACTTTACTTATAGGAACTGATTTTGGATTTGATTTTAACCCTGCAGTTGACAAAATAAGGGTGGTAAGTAACACCGGGCAAAATCTTCGTCTGGATCCTGTAACCGGAAGTATTGCTGCTGTAGATAACACCGTCACTCCTGTTACAGCTATGATCAGTGGAGCAGCCTATACCAATAATTTTGCAGGAACTACCACTACTACTCTAGTCGTAATCGATCATAGTACAGATAAATTATATCAGCAAACTCCCCCTAACAATGGAACTTTAGTGGAAGCAGGTTCCTTAGGGATTAATATTACCAATGCCAACGGTTTTGATATCGGAAGCGCAAGCCAAAAAGCGTATTTAATGTCAACAGTGGGAACCTCAACGAAACTGTATACTGTCAATATTTCTTCAGGAGCAGCAACAGCTGTTTCTGATTACCCTAATGCTGTAAAAGCTTTTGCAGTAGGATTAGGATTTTAAAGAGACTCATAATAATTATTTCGACACCAAGAAGCGCAGAAAACTTTGTTTTCTGCGCTTCAATTAATATATATAGATAGAAGAATTAAATCTGTCGGGGCTTTTTCGCCCTGTTAAAAATCCAGAAAATAATAGGGAAGATTAACAATGTTAATATGGTCGCCGTGATCAGTCCTCCAATAATTACAATCGCCAGAGGTTTCTGAGATTCCGAACCAATCCCTGTAGATAATGCGGCAGGCATTAATCCTATGGAAGCCATCATTGCGGTCATGATAACGGGACGTGTTCTTGATTTCACTCCACTGAGTATCGCATGATCTAAGTTCAATCCGTTCTTGACATTCTGATGGAACTCCGTGATAAGAATAACTCCGTTCTGAATGCAGATCCCAAGCAAAGCAATCATTCCGACTCCTGCCGAGATTCCAAAATTCATTCTGGTCAGATGAAGGGCTATAATCCCTCCTATCAAAGCAAAAGGTACATTTGCCAATACCAGCAGTGAGTCTTTCATGTTTCCAAAAAGGATGAACAATAAGAAGAAAATCCCCAAAATACTGATCGGAACCACCTGAGCCAGTCTGTGTGAGGCTCTCTGCTGGTTTTCGAACTGGCCTGTCCAGCCAATGGAATATCCGTCCGGAAGGTCAATATTGGCCACTTTTTTCTGAGCGTCAGCAATGGTACTTCCTAAATCCCGGTCACGGATCGAGAATTTCACTCCGATGTATCTTTTAATATCATCCCTGTAAATAAATGCTGCTCCGTTGTCTTTTACAATGGTACTGATCTCTTTCAGCGGAATCTTTGCACCATCCTGTGTAGGAACCATCAGGGAAGCAATATCATTTTCGTCTTTTCTGTATTCCTGGGAATACCGCAGACGGATCGGGAATTTTCTTTCACCGTCAAACATTTCCGAAGCGGTTTTCCCTCCAAAAGCCATTTCCAACACAGACTGTGCGTCGTCCGGCATTACTCCGTAAGCCGCCATTTTATCTCTGTCCAGAACTACACTCACTTCCGGCTGACCGATATTTTTAATAATCCCGGGATCTTTTACTCCGTCTACTTCTTTAATTTGTTTTAAAACCTCATCAGCCAATTTATCTAAGGTTTCCAGATTATCACCATAAATTTTGATTCCGTTTTCTGCTTTGAAACCGGCTACGGCTTCTGCCACATTATCTGAAATAGGCTGGGAATAATTAAAGATAATTCCCTGGTAGCTTCTGAGTTTTTTATCTATTTCCTCAATCAGTTCTTCATAGCTTATTTTACGTTTCCATTCATCTTTAGGCTTAAGATTCACGGCAAACTGTACGAATCCGAATCCGTTCGGATCCGTTCCGTCATTGCTCCGCCCGGTTTGAGCCAGAACATCAGTGACTTCAGGAAAGCTCATAATGTCTTTCTTTAAAAAGTCTGCGGTTTTCAGGGATTCTTTTAATGATGAGCTCATCGGCATTTCTGCGGTGATCCAAAGTGAACCTTCATTCAGCTGCGGCAGGAATTCCGTTCCCAAAAATTTCCCTGAGAATAAGGTCACTACCATGAAAGATATGGCAACGATTAAACTCATTCTTTTATGTTTAAAGGTATAGCTGAATCCTTTTACTACCATTCTGTCCCAGAAGTTCACAAACGGATTGTTTTTTTCTTTTACATTCTTATTTAATAGGATATGGGAAAGAACGGGAACCAATGTAAGTGTGAATATCAATGCTCCTATCAATGCAAATCCTAAGGTAAATGCTAAAGGTGAAAACATCTTCCCTTCCACTTTCTGGAATGAGAAAATGGGGATTAATGATGTAATAATGATTAGCTTTGAAAAGAAGATGGCTTTCCCCAAACCAGTTCCGGTCTGCTTGATCCAGCCTCCTTTTGATAGCTTATTAAATTTTTCTGTTCCATATTTAAGCGCTTTATGATCGAGCATGACAAAAAGCCCTTCCACCATGACGACGGCTCCGTCAATAATGATTCCGAAATCTACCGCACCCAGCGAAAGCAGGTTGGCACTCATTCCTGCAAGCTTTAAGCATAAAAATGCAAACAACAGGGACAGCGGGATAATAATGGAAACAATAAAGGTCGTTCTCCAGTCCGCCATAAAGATCAGAACGATCACCGTAACAAGAATGATTCCTTCGATCAGGTTGTGCATGACCGTGTGTGTTGTGAAATCCATCAGATGGTCACGGTCGTAGAATGTTACCATTTTAACATCCTTCGGAAGAACCTTTTCATTAAGTTCTTTGATTTTGGCTTTCACTCCAACCAGCACTTCTCTTGGGTTCTCTCCTTTCCTCATTACGACAATTCCTTCCACGGTGTCTTCATGACTATTCAGTCCGGCTTGTCCTACTCTCGGCATTGAACTTTCGTGAACTTCAGCTACATTTTTAACCAAAACAGGATTTCCACTGTCATTCTGGATGGTAATATTCCCGATATCATTAATGGATTTAACCAAACCTATTCCTCTTACTACATAAGCCTGTCCGTTTTTTTCAATGACATCACCTCCGACATTTAAGTTGCTTTTGGTAACGGCATCATATACCTGCAGTGGTGTCAGATTATATTTATCCAGAGCTCTCGGATCAATACTTAATTCAAAAACCTTGTCCTGCCCTCCAAAAACATTGATGTCTGCAACTCCGGGAACACCTCTCAGCGCGCGGTCGACCACCCAGTTCTGCAGGGTCAGCAGTTCTCTGGAATCTTTTGTTTTACTTTCCAGGGTATATCTGAAAATCTCCCCGGTGGGCCCGTAGGGTGGCTGAACTTCCGGATCCACCTCATCAGGAAGGCTTACGGTTCTTAATTGGTTATTGACCTGATTTCTGGCGAAAGTATCATCCACCCCATCGTCGAAAAGAATTTTAACAATAGAGAGACCAAACATGGTGGTACTTCTCACACTTGTTTTCTTCTGAACCGGGCTCATAGCCAATTCGATGGGCGTAGTCACGAAACGTTCTACTTCTTCAGCACTTCGTCCATTCCATTGGGTTATAATGACAATCTGGGTATTGGTAACATCCGGGAAAGCTTCAATGGGCATATTTTTGAAACTGATAAAACCCGCAATGGCCAAAACAGCAACCCAGATAAAGGTAAATGCTTTATTTTTTAACGAAAAGGCAATTATATTTTTAATGAATTTATTCATGATGAATTTTTTGTAACCTAAAAAGCCATTGAAAGGGCATTTTTAATTCTTCTTATTTTAAACGCAAAGGGCGCAGAGTTTTTGACAAACTATATGTTTTTAAGTTCGCAAAAGCGTTTCACTTAAATAAGTTCGCTAAGTTTTAATCTTAATGGTGTAAAGTCATTTTAATTATTCAAAGAGCGGTAAATTAAAAGTTGGTTATTTGTGATGACTTCTTCTCCTTCAGATAAACCTTCGGAAACATAAGTGACATCTCCAACTTGCTTTAAAACTTTTATTTCTTTGACCTTAACATCTGTTCTTGACTTATACATCACCACAAAACTTCTGTTATCATCAAAAATGACAGCTTTGGAAGGAACCGTTAATGCCGTATTATTTTCTGAGCTTGAAATTTTTATGGTTGCTTTACTTTCAGGAATTAATAATCCGTTTGCGTTATCTAAAACAACTCTTGCCTGCATGGCATTGGTTTGCGGGTCAATAATTTTAAATATTTTATCAATTTTCCCATCAAACACTTTATCCGGATATGATAATGTGGAAACCTGAGCTTTCATTCCAAGGCTGATTTTTTCAATATCTGATTCATTAACATTCATGATTGCCCAAACGTTCGTCAGATTCGCAACATCAAAAATATTATCACTCCTGTCACTTCTCAACTGCATATCTTTATTGATATTCTTCTGAACGATGTAACCGCTGATCGGAGCCACAACACTGTAAATATTTCCCTTCTTCACATTATAAACCGTACTCACCGCACCTGCTCTCTGCATTTGGTCTTGTGCCTTCTGCAATTGGCTTTTGGCTTCCAATACATCTCTTTCGGTGTTCAGTTTTCCTTCATACATTTCCTTGGCAACGCGAAGATTGTTTTGGGCAACAATCAAATCCGTTTTCGCATCGCTTACATCTTTCTGAACTTCCGCCAACTCTGTACTTCTGATGGTCGCCAAAACCTGCCCTTTCGTCACATGGTCTCCCAACTCTACATTTACACTTAAAACATTTCCTCCAACCAGCGGATAAACATCGATATAGCTATTTTTATCTGCCGATATTTTTCCGTAAAAATTATAATCGTCTTCTATATTTTTTTTCTCAACTTTTGCTAAAGAAACGGATTTCAGCATGGTGTTGCTCAGTTCAAAACCTTTTTTTGCCTGTGGTTTTGCTTCTTCCTCTTTTTTTGAACAAGACAGGATGAGCAAAGCCGCCATTGTTAGGGTTATATATTTTTTCATGTTTAATAGAAGATTTTCGTTTGTACTAATTGATTAAGCTGTTCCGCCGACTGTATAATTTCATTCTTCATATCGAAGATCTGGAGAGCTGTTTCTCTGTAACTGTCCATGAAATCTGTGAATTCTATAAGGCTGATGTTTCCTTTTCTGAAATTTTTCAGCATTCCGTCATATACCAGTTCCATATTGCTAAGGTCTGTGGTTTTGATTTCTGCAAACTGGTCGTACTGATTTTTCCATGTTTTATATGCAGCCTGAACTTTAGTTTCAAGATTCAGTTTCTGGTAATCTGCATTTTTCTGGTTCTGCTGAATGGCATAATGGGCTTTTTCCACATTCCCCTGATTGGATTTCCATAATGGCAACGGAATCCCGATCATAAGATTGACCTCGTTTTTAAAGGTTCCCCCATTCTGGTCCCAGCCTGCTCCCAGATTAAGGTCTGGAACATTCAGAGATTTCTGCCACTGTGCATATAATTTGCTGTTGTCAATTAATTTCAGGAAGTATTGATAGTCAGAATTATTTTCCAGTGCTTTTCTCTTTAGCTCATCTTCGTCGCCGAAGGGCTGTACTGCAAGAATTTCTTTTGCATCGGCATCAGAAAGCTGAGGCTCTATCTCAGCTGAAATCCCTGTGAGTACTTTCAGATTCTGTTCAAATTCAAGGATATTTTTATTAATTCCCAGTTTATCATTATTAAGCTGGATCACCAGGCTCTGCAGCCTTACTTCGTCTTTAAGGGAAACATTACCTTTGACAGACTGTACACGGTAAGCCTTTAGCAGATCATTCATATATCCCAGCTGTTTATTGGTATTACTGAGCTTCTGTTTCTCATAATACAAATTGAAATAAGCCGCACGCAGCTGGGCTCTCAGGTCCACCAAAAGCTGCGAAAACTGAAGTTGGGCGAGCTCTTTGTTTGATTTGGCAAAGGCAATTTCATTTTTCTTTTTTCCACCCATATAAATCAGCTGAGTGATTTCCGCTCCTTTGGCATGCCCAATATCAAAAGCTTTTTTCCCTTCCGGATTGTAGGCGTTGATCTGACCGCTCAGCTGGGGAAGTTCCCAAATCTTAGCCTGCAGAATGTCTGCATCGGCCATATTGATGTTATATTGTTCTGCAAGAAGCTGAAGATTGTTTTTCTGAAAAGCCTCTTCACAGTCCAAAAGTGACATCTGCTGCTGCCCTGCCATGAATGAGGAAATGGCAATAAACAGCCCTGCAATTTTGTTCATTCTATCTTTTTTATGGTACAAAATTGCCCTTACACGATTAAAGGGGCCTTAAAGAAGCCTTAAAAAAAAATTAAATCTGGTTTATGTTTAGTCTTTACACATAATTAGAACTTCAAATTTTTGACCCTGTTATTTGTAATATATTTAAAATATTCCCCATTAAGATTAATAAATAAACGCAAGGATAAACAAAGGTTTCTTCCTGGGAACGCTTTAAGATAAACAAAGCCGCTGCCTTAAAGTTGAAATACAATGCTAGGTAATGTAGAGAAATTGCCTCCTCTCGGAGATTATAAATAACGCAAGGATAAACAAAGGTTTTTTCTAATCATAGTGCTTTAAGATAAACAAAGCCGCTACGCTTAAAGTTGAAATACAATGCTGGGGAATGTACAGAAATTGCTTCCTCTCAGAGATTAATAAAGAAACGCAATGATAAACAAAGGTTTTTCTAATCAGAGTGCTTTAAGATAAACAAAGCCGCTGCCTTAAAGTTGAAATACAATGCTAGGGTAATGTAGAGAAATTGCTTCCTATCCGAGATTAATAAATAACGAAAGGGGAAACAAAGATTTTTCTTCCTGGGAACGCTTTAAGATAAACAAAGCCGCTACACTTAAAGTTGGAATACAATGATGGGTAATGTACAGAAATTGCTTACTCTCGGAGATTAATAAATAACGCAGAATAAACAAAGATTTTTCTTCCTGGGAACGCTTTAAGATAAACAAAGCCGCTATGCTTAAAGTTGAAATACAATGCTGGGTAATGTAGAGAAATTGCTTCCTCTCGGAGATTAATAAATAACGCAAAATAAACAAAGGTTTTCTAATCAGGACGCTTTAGGATAAACAAAGCCGCTGCTTTAAAGTTGAAATACAATGATGGGGGAATGTAGAGAAAACTACAATTGTTTATTGAATATGATACTGAAGGTATTGACTTTTTCAGCCGGAGAAGAATATTTGATTTTGGCACCGTGGTATTCAAGAATTCTCTTGGCAATTCGGAGTCCAAGACCTGAACCGGAAATATTTTGAGAGTTATTACCTCTCATAAAAGCTTCACATAGCTTTGTCTGCTCTTCTTGAGGAATAGTATCTCCATGAGAAATAACATCAACTGTAAGCTGATCATTGGTTTCCTTTATCAAAACATCTACTTCTTCATTATCAGAATATACCGCGGCGTTTTTAAAGAGATTGATAAAGACAATGACCAACAGGGAATGGATGCCACTGATGGTAAGCAGTCCGTTTTCCGAAGTATCTTCAGAAATCAGGAAATCCATTTTCAGGGCAGGATAACTTTTTTCCACCGCTTCGAAGGCTTCAAAAATAACTTCGTCAATTCTTACTTCTTCATAAATACTCTGGATATTCTCTTTGTCGAATTTTGTAAGCAGTAAAAGGGAATTGGTAAGATCTGACAATTGATACACATCCCGCTGAATCTGTTGTAAGGAAGAAAGGGTTTCAGGAGAATGCTTTTCAAATTTGATCAGGTTTTCGAGCTGGAACGCCATTCTTGTAATGGGTGTTCTGATTTCATGAGATGCACTTGCCGTAAAATCTTTCTGTGACTGAAAGACATCATCCAGCCTTGCAATCATAGTATTAAAAGATTTTGCTAAAACATTAATCTCATCATTGGATTCCTGGACCGGGATCTGCGTTGTAAGCTTATGGGCTGTGACCTCGGAAATTTTGGTATTCAGATCTTCTAGCGGACGAAGGAAGCGTCCCATGAAATAGTAGCTGAAAAAACCAATTAGAAGAGTGCTCATCACATAGGCTGTAATCAGGAGATATTTAAGGAATTCCAGTTTCGATTTCCCGTTGGTATCAAAAGCACTGGTAAGGATGTAATAATTTTCCCCATTGATGTTTCTCAATGCGGCATAGATCTCCGGAACTGTTTTTTCGGTATAGATGATCTTCTTTTCATCCAGTTCTTTGAGAAGCGCATTATCCCAGGTTACATTCCGGTCTTTAATTGTACTGTAAACCAGCTCTTTATCCGCATTAAAAATTAAGATCGTTTCATTGAGAAGGATATTATCTGAGTTTTCATTAAAAAAAACAGGTGCTTCTTCTTCGAAATCTTTAGATTTTGAAATAAAATGTGAAGTGAATTCAAGACGCTGCCTGAATCTTTCTTTGAATTCATCTCTTCTGAAATCATTAAAAGAAAGGTAGATCACCGCCATCACCATTGCAAAAAGCAGGGAAAAAGCGATACTGATCGTTAATGCTATCTTTCTTTTTAAAGACATTTACAATGGGTTTAGGTAATATCCGAAACCGGAACGGGTGTGGATAAGTTTAAGTTTAAAATCCTTATCAATCTTTTTTCTCAGAAAATTGATGTAAACTTCCACCGTATTGGTATTGGTATTGAAATTATGTTCCCATACATGCTCTGTGATCTGTTGTTTGGAAACGGTTCTTCCCTGTGCTTCGGCAAGATAGACCAGCAGTTGAAATTCTTTAAGGGTAAGAGCAATTTCATTACCTGCCCTGTAAACTTTTTGTTCTGTTTTATTAATGATAAGATCGTCTATTCTTATGATATCCTGATCTCCGGCATCGGACGGAGCTTTTCTTCTTAGCAGCGAATTGATCCTCAAGAGAAGCTCTTCAAACTGGAAAGGCTTCACCAGATAATCATCTGCAAGTCTTGTAAACGCATCTTTTTTATCGGAAATATCTCCGTAAGCCGAAATAATGATGATGGGTGTATTCTTATCAAAAGAACGGATCGTCTGGCAAACATCAAGCCCGTTTATCTTGGGAACATTGATATCGAGCAGATACAGGTCATAGGTATTGTTCTTGATCTGACGGAGAAAGGTTTCACCATCATAAATTTTATCACAGGTAAAGCTGTTTGACTCCAGAAACCTGCAGAGTTCTGCTGAAAGAATGAGGTCGTCTTCCAATAAAAGAATATTCATCAAAGTTTATTTTATACGAATTTAATGAAATTTTTATGTTCCCGTATTATCCATCGAAGGCTGACAGACAGATTTAATTAAATTTTAAGCTAAAATTTCACCAAAAAGGGAGCAATATTATTTTTTTATTGTTAAAAAAGATCTGGCAAATGCAGGATAAACAGCCTTAAATTTAAATTTATCCAAAAAAAAATCCCGAAGAGATTCGGGAAATATGGAGAGCCAACTACGGGACTTGAACCCGTGACCTCTTCCTTACCAAGGAAGCACTCTACCGCTGAGCTAAGTCGGCATTGAAGCAAAAAAATCACACTAATTAGCGTGATTTTCTTTGAGCGGAAGACGGGGGTCGAACCCGCGACATTCAGCTTGGAAGGCTGACGCTCTACCAACTGAGCTACTTCCGCAATTTTGTTTCCAAAATTATTGGTAACGCTGTGCAAACTTAGGAAAATCCTCTTAAATCTGCAACAATTTTTTATTAATATAAATGTGGGGAGAGCAGGATTCGAACCTGCGAAGCCGAAGCAACTGAGTTACAGTCAGTCCCATTTAGCCACTCTGGAATCTCCCCTCATGTTATATTAAAATTGAGCCTCCAGAGGGATTCGAACCCACGACCCCGAGATTACAAATCACGTGCTCTGGCCAACTGAGCTATGGAGGCAATTTTAAAATGTAAACTGAATGCTTTAGAGAGAATCTACTCTACGCTTTTCAGCAGTTAAAAAAAAATCACCCTCTAGCAGAGTGATATTATTTTGAGCGGAAGACGGGGGTCGAACCCGCGACATTCAGCTTGGAAGGCTGACGCTCTACCAACTGAGCTACTTCCGCAATTTTGTTTCCAAAATTATTGGTAACGCTGTGCAAACTTAGGAAAAATCCTTTAGATACACAAGTTTTTATCTAATATAAAATGTGGGGAGAGCAGGATTCGAACCTACGAAGCCGAAGCAACTGAGTTACAGTCAGTCCCATTTAGCCACTCTGGAATCTCCCCTCATGTTTATATTAAAAAGAGCCTCCAGAGGGATTCGAACCCACGACCCCGAGATTACAAATCACGTGCTCTGGCCAGCTGAGCTATGGAGGCAATATAAAAAAAGAATTCAAAAGATCGCTGTTCCCTTTTTGCGAGTGCAAATATAGAACGGATTTTTTGAATTCTCAAACTTTTCTATAACTTTTTTAAACTTTTTTTACTACGCCATTTCTTTTTTCTTGATTAATAGCTTTTTAGCAGTATCAACACATAGGTCTAAACTTTCTTCAAAAGTTTCAGACGTCTTTTTTACAACGATATCATCGCCCGGAACGGCTAAAATAAGTTCAGCAGTTTTGTTGTTTCTATCAGAGTTATTTTCAACTTTTAGGAACACCTTACACTCATGAATTTTATCGTAAAAGGTTTCCAGTTTGCTTACTTTTTTGTCAATGTGTGATTCTAATGGTTCGTGTGGAGTTAAACCAATTGATTGAACTGTGATCTTCATAATTCTTCTTTTTTAGATGCTCGAGGATGAGCCTGATTAAACACTTTTTTCAATTGTTCAATATTGGCATTCGTATAGACTTGAGTACTTGCAAGACTGGAATGCCCTAATATTTTTTTCACTTTGGAGATCTCCGCCCCATTATCCAAAACGTGTGTAGCAAAGCTATGCCGAAGGATGTGAGGACTTCTTTTTTCTTTCGTAGTTACAAGACTAAGGTACTTATTAACTACCACATAAACAAATTTTTCATTGAGTTTTTTACCCTTTTTATTTATGAAAAAATAGGCTTTATGTTCGGTATCCGGTTTCCTTATTTCCAAATAACTTTTAAGCAGATCTGATAGGTCTCCGGAAATGGGAATAAAACGTTCTTTATTTCCTTTTCCTATTACCTTGAGCTCATTTCCTTCTATATTAACATGCTCAAACATCAGGCCACAAAGCTCAGCTTTACGCATTCCGGTCTGATATAATACTTCAATGATGCATTTTCCCAGGATATCACACGGGTCCGCAAGAACACTGTCATTGAGCAGCTGCATTTCATCCTGTGAGATAGGGATTTGTTTTTCAGCATAAAACTTTAGGGAAGATATACTTTCCGTAGGAGAGACTTTAATCTCACCCACCTTTAAAAGAAATAAATAAAAGCTTCTGAGGGATGATAATTTTCTATTGATGCTTCTTTTAGAAATATTATTTTCACTTAATTCGACGATAAAATTCCGGATCACTTTTTTATCAGCTTTGGAAATATCATCGGAAGCTTCTGTTTTAAGATAGAAATGGGAAAAGTCTTCAAGATCTTTTCTGTAGCTTGTAATTGTATGAGGCGAATACCTCTTTTCGAACTGTAAATATTCTAAATACTTATCTAACATTACGTAAGGTATAAAAACAAAAATTCACCTCTCAAATATACGTATTTAAGAAGTGAATTAGTATGTGGTTAAGAAAAATCTTAAGCCTGCTCTTCCTTGCTAAGTCCTCTTTGTTTGTAAGCGGCCTTTAGTCTAGCTTGTCTTAAAGTTACAGAAGGCTTAATAAACGCTTGTCTAGATCTCAATTGACGAACTGTACCCGTTTTATCAAATTTTCTTTTATATTTTTTTAATGCTCTGTCGATGGATTCACCATCTTTTACTGGAATTATTAACATATATTACATCTCATTTTGGATTGCAAAACTAGACATTTTTTATTAAACTGCAAAATTTAACTTCACTTTCTAAAAAAAACACATTATAAGTTATCCACAATCAGGTGCAATAATGTGGATAAGTATACCGTCTTCTTAATCTTGAATCCCCTCTAACATATTGGGATTATCTGAAAAGTATGTCATATTATAAACTATATGTAAACAAAAATCCCTATCTTTGCGCTTACTTTATTCATGGGGTTGACTGGTTTCGACAGCAAGATCAATGGGTAAGTAAGCATGCAGAGAACCGTAGCGCGATCTCTTTAATCCCTTGCTACACAACTTTAACTGGCAACGAAGAGTTCGCTCTTGCAGCTTAATATCGAAGTATAGTAGATCAAGCGTTTTCCTGAAGATAGTAAGGAAGCAAGATATCTCACAAATGCTCTGTTCTGCGGCGTTTGATTCTGGGATATAGGAATGCAGGAATAAGGTTTCAGATGCTTCGGCTGAAACTCGAAAACCTTAGAAGATAAGCTGGAAGTTGGGTGTCTGCCCTCTGCCTCCAGTCGAAAATCAATGGTAGAATAAGCATGTAGAAATCTTATGTATTGCTTGTTTGGACGAGGGTTCGAATCCCTCCAACTCCACTGAAAAACCGCCTATATAGGTGGTTTTTTTCTTTTGAGTTACATACTAATAATGACAAAAACACAGCCTACAGCAAAAAAAATAATTATTCACGCAAAAAAAAGCAGATAACATAAATGCTATCTGCTGCTTTTAATTAAAGAAAGGGTTAACCTTTTTTTAAATTATGCTACTCGCACGTTAACTGCGTTAACGCCCTTTTTTCCGTTTTCTAAATCGAATGTTACGACATCGTTTTCACGAATATCATTAATTAAACCTGATGTATGTACGAAAACATCCTGACCACCATTTGATGGTGTAATAAAACCAAATCCTTTAGCATCGTTAAAGAATTTTACTGTTCCTTGTTGCATTGTAATGTATTAAAAATTATTGTATTTATTGTTTGGCTTTCGCCATTACTGCATTGATAAATTACCAAAGCAATAATAAATCGATTTGTGAACAAAAAAATGATGTTGTTATTTTTAGAAGCCTGAAATATTCAAGTTTAAAAAAGGTACTGCACCTGTTATATTGATGACAAAAATTAGCGGCTGTAAAAGCGAAGACTGAGAAGAAAGAGTAAACTCAAAAGTTTCAGAAGAAGCGTCGGCAGGAGCCTGATTATTTTACAAATATACACTTAATTTATTGAAAACAAGCACTTTTTAATTTTATTTATTTTTTCACATGTTAATCAACACATAATTAGCATTAGTTTAATCAATCTCAAATTACACTAGAAGCCTCAAGCATTATATAAATTAGAAGTGACTAAGTGTAACTTTAAAGACATTTCCTTTGTTGCCATCTTCTCCATCCAGACCATCTCCCAGTGTTCTTGGCTCTGGATAAATCCCATCTGAACCATCTGAACCACGTCCGCACCATCCGTTTCCAGGGCCCCCATTACCTCCGTATCCCGGCTTTCCTGCTTTGCCTCCATTACCACCTACCCCTCCGTTACCACCTCTTATATAAAATTTTGATGCATTAACAAATACTTCCGTAAATACTGCTGTTGAAACAAAATAAATATCAGAAGCGTTGCTGCCGTTTCCACCTCGTCCGCCTTGTCCGCCTTTTCCGGATCCAGCACCATTCCCGCCCCGGCCGGGACCTGTTTTGCAATCAAACGCAGATGTCGCTCCTTCTTTACCATTAGACCCGTTACCGCCATTGCCACCATTGCCACCATTGCCACCATTACCGCCGTCTCCTCCACCGATACCATCAAAATCCAAAACAAACTTTGAGTCTTCAATATTCTGAAGGGTATCTATACATATAATTTCTTTGGCAATAATGTACAAATCAGGATTCTTTAAGAACTCTCCATCTTCACCCGCTAAACCAACCTGACCGGCTGATCCCGGCTGTCCTTCTCTGTCTACCTCTCCTATTCCATTAGCTCCATCTATACCTCTTACTCCATTACCCCATTTTTTCCATTAATAGTCGGATCAATCTCTATTTTTATTGGGAAACTGTTATTCTTTAACTTCAGCTTATTACAATAGATGACCCAAAACGGCAGATTTGCGTTGCTCAAAGTCAATGTTGCATCTGGCTGGCAAATAATTTCATCCGCTTTTAAGATCTGTCCGTTAAAAATTTCCCCGTGATTTACAGGAAATACATTTTCAATCACCGCCGTATCGTTAATTAAGTTCATTACATCTTCCGGTAATGCTTCATTAAGGCTGTTAAATACTAATTCTTGAATGTTCATGATATAAAAATTTTAATTATATTTATTACATTCAAAGGTAACGGACTCTATTGTTCTGAGAAATAACACCTTTGTGTAGTTTTTCATCACCGTTTCTATTACACCCCCTCCAGCTATCATATCATTGAAGGTCTTATTTTATTATAAAGAGCAGCACTACAAGAAAAGCCTGCTCGGCGGCAAGCCATACTGTTTTTTAAAAGCAAATGAAAAGTGGGAAAGGTCTTCAAAACCAAGGTCCAGATAAATATCTGTTGCCTTTCTTCCTTTTTCCAGAAGATAATGGGCTTCCTGAAGTCTTTTTTCAAGCAGCCATTTTCCAGGTGTGGTGCCAAATATTTAATTTAATTACAGGACAAAGTTCCTACAATTCCAAAGGAAGCACTTTGTTAAAAAGCTCAATTAAACTTTGTTAAAAAACTCAGAATTTCAGTCAAAATTCACGCAAGCTGTTTCAATTAAAATAAAAAATACCCCTTCATCAACTGTTCCCTTAGAAAATAAATAAATTTCTTACCCTCATCATGTATTCATTATCGGGATTATATATACCGAAGCAGCCATCTGCCTTAACCCTTTCCGCCTGGTTCTTATTCGGAATAATAATAATTTTACTTATGAATTACATAGTAAACATAAATACCTGAAAACGAAAACACTAAAACTTTTGTCTATAAAATAAGTATAGTCTACCCACAAAAAAGACTAAAAAAATGTTTTATCGTGAAGAATTTTATATATTTGCACCATCTAACAATTAAAAAAATAATTTACTATGTCAGACATTGCATCAAGAGTAAAAGCTATCATCGCTGATAAGCTTGACGTTGAAGAAACAGAAGTAACTCCTGAAGCTAGCTTCACTAACGATTTAGGAGCTGACTCATTGGATACAGTTGAGTTAATCATGGAATTTGAAAAAGAATTCAATATTCAAATCCCTGATGATCAGGCTGAAAAAATTACTACTGTAGGGCACGCTATTGCTTACATCGAAGAAGTAGTAAATAAATAATATTCTTCAACAAAAAAGAAAATTTTAAAAGTTTATGGAATTAAAAAGAGTAGTTGTAACCGGTTTTGGCGCAATAACACCGATTGGAAATAATGCAAAAGAATACTGGGAAAATCTTCTTAAAGGTGAGAGCGGTGCTGCTCCGATTACTCTTTTTGATGCCACAAACTTTAAAACTAAATTCGCTTGCGAGGTGAAAGGCTTCGATCCATTACAGCATTTTGACAAGAAAGAGGCTAAAAAAATGGACCGGAACACTCAGCTTGGGCTGGTAGCCGCAAGAGAAGCGGTAGCACACTCCAGGATTATGGAAGACAATGTGGATAAAAACAGAGTCGGTGTAATCTGGGGTTCAGGAATAGGAGGTTTAGAAACTTTCGAAACTGAGGTTTTAGGATGGGCTAATACTGAAATACCAAGATTCAACCCATTCTTTATTCCTAAAATGATCGCGGATATCACTCCTGGACATATTTCAATAGAGTATGGCTTTCACGGGCCGAATTATACTACGGTGTCTGCCTGTGCATCTTCAGCCAACGCTCTTATTGACTCCAAAATGATTATCCAGCTTGGAAAAGCAGATGTTATTGTATGCGGAGGCTCTGAAGCAGCCGTAACAGCAAGTGGTGTCGGTGGATTCAATGCGATGATGGCACTTTCTACAAGAAATGATGATCCTAAAACAGCTTCAAGACCGTTTGATAAAGACCGTGATGGCTTTGTGTTAGGCGAAGGAGCAGGATGTATCATCCTTGAAGAATATGAGCACGCCGTAAAACGTGGTGCTACAATTTATGCAGAATTACAAGGTGGCGGTATGAGTGCAGATGCACATCACATGACTGCCCCGCATCCTGAAGGATTAGGAGCTTATCTGGTAATGAAAAACTGTTTGGAAGACGCAGGCTTAACTGCTGATGAAGTAGACCATATCAACATGCATGGTACCTCTACTCCATTAGGAGATATTGCAGAATCCAACGCAATTTCAAAATTACTGGGCGAGCACGCCTTTGATATTCAGATTAATTCTACAAAATCAATGACCGGTCACCTTTTGGGAGCTGCCGGAGTCATTGAAGCTATCGCTGCATTAGGAACTATTATTCATGGTATTGTTCCGCCTACCATCAACCATTTTACTGATGATGAAAATATTGACAGCAGACTGAATTTCACATTCAACACCGCTGTTAAGAAAGATGTAAAAGTAGCCATGAGCAATACTTTTGGATTTGGCGGGCACAACGCTTGCGTTCTATTTACGAAAATCTAAATTCAATGAATGGAGTTACAGAAATACTTTTCTAAATTCCTTCTCAAAAAAAGAAAAAGAAAATTAACGGAGAGAGACTATTTCCTTAGTACCGAGCTAAAAAAAATGCTGGGTGCAGAGATTCAGAATATTGCTCTTTACCGGGAAGCTTTTTCTTTAAAAAGTTCTTCTAAAAATCAAGACAGCAATTACGAAAGACTTGAATTTTTGGGAGATTCTGTTTTGGGTACAATTATTTCCTGTCATCTGTTCCAGACTTATCCTCAGGCTAATGAAGGATATCTGACCCAGATGAAATCTAAAATTGTTAATAGGAAGAATCTTAATAAATTAGGGGAAGACCTCAAGCTTATCGATCTTTTGCAGAAGCAGGGATCCGCAGCATTGGGAGAAAACATTTCAGGAAATTTATTTGAGGCGCTTATCGGTGCTGTTTATCTGGATTTTCATTATGAAGCCTGTAAAAGGATCATCCTGGAAAGATTATTAACACCCTCTGAAATTAACAAGCTTGAGAATAAAATTGTAAGCTACAAAGGCCTCCTCCTTGAATGGAGCCAAAAGAAAAAAGTAAATATAAAATATGAGACCTGCGAAGAGGTGCAGGCCAATAAAGCAGTGGTATTCAGGTGTCATGTCTGGCTGGGAGTAGAAAAGATCGCTAATGCAACGGAAACTTCCAAAAAGAAAGCCGAAGAAAAGGCAGCACAAAGAGCATTTTATATTTTAAACAAAAAAGAAAACATACTTGGAAATTCAAAAACTTTATGATATAGATGATATAGAATTTGAAGATATTACCATAGGATTGGTAAGATTAGCAAAAGATATACCTGCTCATGAGTTTTTCTACAAAATAAATAAAATCAACGGCCTTACTTTTTCCAGAAAGAAAGATGTGATCATTCACGGGGCTTATTATGATTATTATTTTCCGAGATTTGAGGCTTATCACAAGTTTACAAAGACATGTTTTACATTTATTTCAAACCGGTCTTCGGAAAGTAAGCAAAAAAAACTGCAGACCGAGCTCTTCACAGAAGAAGAAAACATTAAGTTTTTATTAAATAATCAGGTAGATGTGGAATATATTCTGCATTCTTCGGAACAAATTCCTGATTTTTCCGTAATTTTGCTCCCGGAAAATCTTGTATTTCCGATACAAGACTATATATTAGGTTCTGAAGAAGAACTTTATCAAATTATCCAGTATTATGAATAAGTATTTAAAGAAGACAAAAATTATTGCAACACTAGGGCCTGCTTCATCGTCGAAGGAGGTTATGTTAGGACTGATGAAAGCGGGTGTTGATATTTTCAGAATAAATTTTTCACATGCAGATTACGAACTAGTTCGAAGTAATATTGAAATTATCAGAGAGCTTAATCAGGAATATGGTTTTTCCGTAGGTATTCTGGGAGACCTTCAGGGTCCGAAACTAAGAGTAGGTGTTGTAAAGGAGGGTTCTTACCTGAACCCCGGAGATATCCTTACATTTACGAATGAGAAAATAGAAGGTGACTCTACCAAGGTTTACATGACGTATCAGCAGTTTCCTCAGGATGTAAAAGTTGGGGAAAGAATCCTTATTGATGACGGAAAGCTCATGTTGGAGGTTATTGAAACTAACGAAATAGACACGGTAAAAGCAAAAACTATTCAAGGGGGGCCTTTGAGCTCTAAGAAAGGAGTAAACCTGCCGAACACCAATGTATCTCTTCCTGCCCTTACGGAAAAAGACGTTCAGGATGCCAATTTCATGCTTGACATGGAGGTTGACTGGATTGCCCTTTCTTTCGTACGTCACGCACAGGACATTATCGACCTGAAAAAGCTGATCGACAGCCATCCTAACGGGAAATTCAAAACACCGATTATTGCTAAGATCGAAAAGCCTGAAGGTGTAAAAAATATCGACGAAATCTTATTGGAATGTGACGGACTGATGGTTGCCCGTGGTGACCTTGGTGTGGAAGTTCCAATGGAGGAAGTTCCTGCCATCCAGAAAAATCTGGTAGAGAAAGCTAGATTCTACTCAAAGCCGGTAATCATTGCCACGCAGATGATGGAAACAATGATCAACAGCCTTACCCCAACGAGAGCGGAGGTAAATGATGTTGCCAACTCTGTATTGGACGGCGCAGATGCAGTAATGCTTTCCGGAGAAACTTCTGTAGGAAGATATCCGGTTCAGGTAGTTGAAAACATGTCAAAAATTGTACAGAATATCGAAAAGACTCATTTTTATCAGCATAAAAATGAACCAATTGAAAAAGATTATAACTGTATAGATGAAAGATTCATTACCAACAGGGTATGTCTTGCAGCGGTAAGAATTGCTAAAACTACCAATGTTTCTGCTATTGTTACCCTGACACATTCAGGATATACAGCATTCCAGCTTGCAGCACACAGACCGAATTCCCATATCATCGTATACAGCGGAAACCGAAGAGTGATCACTATGCTGAACCTTCTTTGGGGAGTTCATGCCTATTATTATGACATGAAAAAATCTACTGATGAGACCATCATTCAGGTCAATATGCTGACGCACAACCACGGTTATATTGAAAGTGGAGACTTTGTAATCAACATCAATGCGACTCCATCTTATGAAGGAGGTAAGACGAATACATTGAGACTGACGACAGTATAAGCAATAAGCAAAATTATTTTTTGATGACCATATAAAAATCCCCGGAAATAGATATTTCCGGGGATTTTATTTATTACGTAGGCTACATTATACTTTGTACATTATACAATTATACTTTGTACATTTCACACCATACAAATCAATTTCCCACGATTGTTCTTGCTGTAACAAACTCTTTTAAAGCCAATAAAGACAACTCCGTTCCATAACCTGAAGCTTTGCTTCCACCAAATGGAAAACGCGGGTCAGAGCTCGTCATTCTATTGATATTAACCGTGCCTGATTCCAGGTTTTCGATAAAAAAAAGCTGACGTTCTTTATTTGCTGTCCATACAGAATTTGAAAGTCCAAAAGGAATATCATTAGCCATATGTAAAGCTTCTTCATCACTTTTGGCGATCATTATCATCCCTAGAGGCCCAAAAAGCTCTTCTTTTAAAATAGGATTTCCTTCCTGAACACGAATTAAACCGGGTTTGAATTCATTTTCAGAAATTCTCTCCAAAGGAATAATAATTTCAGCCCCATTTTCCAATGCGCGGTTGAATTGGGCTTCCAGCTCATCGGCCAGATCCGGCCTTGCCATTCCCGCTAATTTAGTTTCCTTATCTAAAGGATCTCCAACTTCATACGTTTTATATTCTTCAATGAATTTCAGTAAAAAAGCATCTTCCACTTTTTCATCAATAATAAATCTTTTAGCGGCTGTACAGGTTTGTCCACAATTTTGAAGTCTGGATTTCACTCCTGCTTTTGCCGCTTCATCTAAATCTGCATCGTCGAAAATAATGAAAGCATCACTTCCTCCTAATTCCAGTAAAGATTTTTTGATATTTAAACCGGCGATTGAAGCTACTTCTCCACCAGCTTTTCCACTGCCTGTAAGACTTACTCCTTTTACAGCATCATGCTCAAGAATTTCTTTTACCGCTTTATGTCCCACTTCCAGGTTCTGGAAAACACCTTCCGGAAAACCGGCCTCCAAAAGAACCTCCACAATTGCATTTCCACTTCCGAAACAAATGGAAGCATGTTTCAGAACTACTGTATTTCCAGCCAAAATTGCAGGAACAGCAAATCTCAATACCTGCCAAAAGGGAAAATTCCAGGGCATTACTCCTAAAATCACACCTTTCGGAACATAATGAACCTCAGAATAAGAAAATTCAGATTCAACTTTTTCAGGTTTTAAAATATTTTCAGCATCTGCATAATAATTCATCATTAAAGCACATTTTTCAACCTCAGCAATCGACTCTGAAATAGGCTTATTCATTTCAGTCGTGATAATCCTGCCGAATTTCTCTGAATTATTCTTTAATATGTCTGCCGCTTTTGCGATCAGCTTCTGCTTTTCTTCAAACGGTACTTTTCTCCATTCTGAAAATGTCTTATCTGCTTTAATAAGCTTATTTTCAATTAACTGTTCCATAATATAATTTCTGTTTTAAATTCACAAAATGAATTTATTAATGCCTTTATTCTAAAAGCAGTGTGAAAGTAACAAATTCTATTCCTTAAGGCCCGGTAAAGCCATGATTTTTGTCTATCGAAATAATATAACCTCCTGTATATTTTGAAAGTAATTTTAAATATCTGATAATTAACAGTATCTTTTTGTTTTACTCTTTTAAATGAAATGCCTTTGTTTATCTTTATTAAAATTGTTTCATTTTCAAAAGCCTTTGTTTTACCTTGCGATTATTAAACGCAAAGAAAGACAATATTGATTCTGGTTTCTTTAAACTAAGATAAACAAGGGCGTTTCACTTATTTTCGAAATACCAGAATTCAAAATGCTGATGGATTAATATGATTTCTACCTAGATCATAAACCATTCATTCACAAGACATGCGGCCAGCCTGGCTGTTCTGTCCTGAATATCCAGCGAAGGATTGACTTCTGCTGCATCCAGTGCTATGAGTTTTTTACTTTTTAAAATATGCCTGTAAAAATGCATAAAAGGCGTATCTGCAAAGATACCATTATATGCGGAAGCGGAAACTCCCGGGGCAATTGATGCATTGAAAACATCCATACAGATGGTAAGATAAACAAAATCCACAGTCTCCGTCAGCTCATCGATCCGTTGGTAGATAGAGGGAAGGTTTTCAAAAAAAAGCTCATCGGCAAGGATATATTTCATTCCGTACTGATGGGCTGTATCAAAAAGCTTGAGAGTATTTGAATTTCTCTGGATCCCGATATGCAGTGAATTGATCTGCCCTTCCTGTGCAATTTGCCAGAATCCTGTTCCGGAGCTTGCTCCAACTCCTTTTTCCGGCTGTCTGTTATCAAAATGTGCATCTATATTGATAATCCCGATCTTCTGTTCCGGAAAAGCTGTTTTTACGCCTAAATAGTGGGCATAGGTTACTTCATGCCCTCCGCCTAAAACAAGTGACTTTCCTCCTTTCAGCAAAACTTTTGAAACATTTTTCGCAAGGCTGTTCTGGGTGCTTTCAAGATCACCATCTTCACAGGTAAGGTTTCCGAAATCGAGAAGGGAAAAGTCCGGGCGGATTACCGGAAAATTGGACATATTCTTTCGGATGATATCCGGGGCATCTTTGGCCCCCTGCCGTCCTTTATTTCTTCTCACGCCTTCATCTACGGCAAAACCATGCAGAACAAAATCATCTGCCTTAATATTGTCGTAATTATGTTCTTCTTTAACTCTCTGAAATATTCTGTGGAAAAGAAGTTCTTCTCCATCCAATCTGCCTTGCCAAGTGTCCTGAAACATAGATCTAAATTAAATTTTAATTACTGCGTTTTATCCAGTAAATCTAAATAATATTGTTTAGATATTAAAACACTCCTCTGTACAATTTCAAAACGGCTGCATGACATCCGTCATTCCTGTGATATGTTCATCTTAAATCATTCTTTTTTCTGATTGGCATTACTGCTTATGAACATTTCATTGCGTTCTTCTGAAACAATTTCCAGGAATCGTTCGTAATGTTTGAGCACATCAGAGATCAGTTCATTTTTTGTAAAGTACTGCACATCGTACCCTTCCCTTCCATCTCCGAAATAGGATCTCGGATAGTGGGTTTTATTGTCCTCCAGATCAGGAAGGTTCTCTTCATTGATCATGTATTCCGAAACGGTCTTCACTTTATTTTCAATTCCATAAATAAAATTATTGACGACTCCCTGGTGAATCTCTATTTCTATTCTGGCAGGACTTTCATATTGATTTATCTTTGCATCAATTCCGTTGGCTGCAAATTCCTGCTGCAGATCTGTAAAGGCTTCTTTTGTTTTGACCTGAATAAAATGATCTACTGAAGAATTATCTTTAAAGGAAACGATGTTTTTTAAACGTTCTTTCCAAAACTCGCCTGACCATGGAACGGTAGACACAGAAAAGTTGGTATCGTAATATTTCTGATCAATGATTAGTCCTTTTACCAAACTTACGATAAACAGAAGGACTATGATTGAAAAGGGCAATGCCGTAATTAAAGTCATACTTTGAAGGGCCTTTAATCCTCCTGCATTTAATAATAAAAGAGAAAGTACAGCCAGTAAAATACCCCAGAATATAATCTGCCATTTGGGAGATTTTTTAGCATTTTTGGTAGCGATACTGTTCATCACAAATATTCCCGAATCGGCAGAGGTCACAAAGAAAATAATAATGATGGCAATAACAAAAAATCCCGTCACGGTTGATAAGGGCATATATTCTAAAAAGCGGAACATCAATGCATCAGGATCGGATGCCAGCTCACTTAATTTTCCGTTGGCCACATTCAGGTCGAACCAGATGGCACTGTTTCCAAATACGGACATCCAGATAAAATTGAATAATGTAGGAAGTACTAAAACAGCAAGAATAAATTCCCTGATGGTACGTCCTTTAGAAATTCGTGCAATAAATAATCCTACATAGGGTGACCACGAAATCCACCATGCCCAGTATAAAATAGTCCAGTCATAGAACCAGGGCAATGCATTTTTTTCGTAAACATGGGTATTGAAAGTAAGATTAAAAAAATTATTGATATAGTTTCCCAGTCCTTCGGTAAAGCTTCCTATCAGATATACCGTTGGCCCCAATATCAGTACAAAAAGTAAGAGTACAATCACACTCATTACATTGATATTGCTTAAAATCTTTACGCCTTTATCCACTCCGCTAATCGCAGAAAATACAGAAAGGGAAATAAGGCTGATCACAATAATCACCTGATTGGTATAACTGTTTTCCGCAGTGATGTGGAGTATATTCAATCCTGAACTGATCTGTACCACTCCAAATCCTAAAGTCGTGGTCAATCCAAAGAAAGTACAGCATAATGCAAAAACATCAATTGCATTTCCCCATTTACCATTAATCTTATCTTTCAGTAATGGATAAAAGCAGCTTCGTAAGGAAAGCGGCAGTCTGTACCGGTATGCGAAGTAAGATAATGAAAGTCCTACAACTCCATAAATGGCCCAGGCATGGATTCCCCAGTGGAAAAAGGTATACAACTGTGCCTGCTTTGCTCTGCTTACATAATGATTATCGGCAAAAACTTCGGAAGAATAGTGCTGCATAGGTTCAGCCACACTAAAATAAATCAGTCCTATTCCCATTCCTGCTGCGAACAGCATCGAAATCCATGAAAAAAAGGAGTATTCCGGCTTACTGTCGTTAGCTCCCAGCTTTATATTCGCATATTTGCTGAACAGCAGGTAAACCAGAAAGATCACAAACAGAGTAACCGCCCAGACATACACCCAGTTCAGATTAATGAATATGAACTGTTTGATTTCACTCAGGATACTTTCTGTCGGCTTTGGATATAGGGCAGAAAGAAAGCATGTTCCGATAATAAAAATCAGACTTGGGATGGTAACTCCTTTGTTGAAGGTAGATTGTACATTTTTAAACTTCATCAGATTTATTTTTTGTATTAATATTGACAGACAGGCATAGCCCCGGCAGAAGTACTCAAAGAATAATATGACTGCGTTATTTTCCTTATCAGGATGTACTTAAGAACTATAGAAAATTACTGTTTTATACAATGAATTAACAGTAATGGGGGCACAATATAAGAAAACTTAAATAAAAAATAAAAATCTAAGGCTGTATTCCGTCTCATCTGCCTTGCATAAAAAGTGAAATTTTGTTTAATTTACATTGTAGTGTTCAAAGCTCTGCCAGTACTTATCTTTATAAATTTCCAGTGAAATATTATATTGAGAATTCTCTTTTATGATCTGATCAAAAACTTTAGACGGCTGCCTGAAATCCTTGCTTGCGAAGTAAATGCTTTTGGAATTATCTGCCGTTTCCCTGCCGATATACAGATGTCCGTCTTTTGGACTGAGAAGCTCTACTGCATAGTCTTCAATGATATTCATCGTATTGTAATCTGCTTCTTCCGGAAAACCGTTATTGTTCCTTCCATCGTAAAGAATTTTCAGAACCGAGATCCATGGATAAGAAGCTTTTGCATCATATTTTAATAAAGACGCATTCACTGTGGCCATAAGCGGCATTCCGTTTTCCAGGGTCGCTTCAAGAAGTGAAAACTGATCTTCAATTTCCAAAACCTGCAGATCTTTATACTTTTCTGTAAATTCTCTTTCTCTCCAAAGAAGAAATTCTTTTAATTTTTCTATGGGAATAAGTTCCTGCGCCGCTTCATTTTTACCTATGATGCTGAAGGTATCAATTTGCGTGGCAAAATTCAATTCACCCAGGAAATTATCCAGAAAAATACAGATCCCCGTCGTAGCAGATTCTCTGTTTTCTTCATTTAAACCATCATATACAAAAGCCAGATCAATCTCATCCGGATAACCTTCTATTTCATTGGAATAAAAATAGATATTATTTTTTGTAAACTCTAAACCGCCCATTTTCAATCCTATGTTTTCAATATCCGTTTCGGGCTTGAGTGCTGTCAACTTCCAATGATCAATCTTGGGGGCGGCGGCAATAAGCTCTTCAGCGAAAATTATTTTTTTCACGTCCCCTTCTACCGTAATGATGAGTTCGGCTGTATCATCATCACACATTCCTGAAAGGAAGTAGTAACCGTCGTTTATCTTGCTCAGTTCAGGAGATATCATATCAAAAAACTGTTCTTCAATATGTTCTCTGCCTTTTACAACTTCAAAAAAGGTCTTTTCTTTTGTTAAAAACCAGTCCCAAAAATCCTTATAGGTCCGGGCCTCTTTTTCCGGCTTCTCTTTTCCTAAAATCTTATCGAAAATACCCATATTCTAATGAATTTGAATTCCACTGATATACACATGTTCTGCATTCAGGCTCCCCTGGTTGTAAAGGACGTTCTGGAAATTATCGGTTTTAAACGTTACAAAATCTGCTTTTTTATCGGTTTCCAGTTTTCCTGTGTCTTCAAGACCTAGTGCATAAGCAGCACGGAATGTCATTCCCGCCAATACCTCAGCTGTTGTTAGTTTTTCAAATGTTGCCAGAATAGAAGCCTGGGTAATTAAATTTCCCATCGGTGCAGACCCCGGATTCCAGTCGCTGGCAATGGCTAAAATAGCACCGGCATCCAGTAATTTTCTGGCTGGTGTAAATTTTTCACCCAATCCTAAACTTGCTCCCGGCAATGCGGTAGCCACTGTATCTGATTGTGCTAAAAACTCAATATCTTCGTCAGCAGTAGCTTCCAGATGATCTGCAGATTTTGCACCCACTTCCACTGCGATCCGGGAACTTCCAGGCGTAAACTGATCTGCATGAACGGTAATATCAAAACCTAAATCTTTAGTTTTAAGCAGAAAATTCCTGCTTTCTTCGGGCTGAAATGCAGATTTCTCTATAAATATATCTACACGCTGTGCCAATCCTTCTTCTTTTACTTTCGGTAAAATCTCTGTAAGAATATATTCCAGATATTCCTGATTCGTTCCGTCAAAGTCTCTTGGTTTGAGGTGGGCGGAAAGGCATGTGGGAACCAGCCTGGCTTTTGTCTGATCCTGCGCTTTTTTAATGATTCTGAGCATTTTAAGCTCATTCTCCACATCTAATCCGTAGCCACTTTTTATTTCAATCGTCGTAATTCCTAATGAAACCAGGAAGCTGATCCTTTCTACCAATGTTTTTAATAATTCTTCTTCTGAAGCATTTCTCGTGTGCTGTACGGAACTCCAGATCCCGCCGCCGCTTTCTGCTATTTCAAGGTAGGTTTTCCCCGCATTACGCATGGCAAAATCATTGGCACGGTTCCCTCCAAAACATATATGGGTATGTGAATCTACAAATCCGGGAAGAACAATCTGTTCTCCTTCGATAAGTTCCGTTTCTGTATCTGGGTTTTCAGTCTTTAGCATCTTAAAGTTTCCAACGCTCTGAATCAAGCCATTATCAACCAGAATTCCTCCGTCTGTAATAATATCAATTTGCTCATCGGATATTTTTCCTCTTAACGGAAGATCTGCCAACGTAATGATCTGCTTGAAAGGTCCTATTAATTTCATTTGTTTAAGATTAAAGCTACAGCTTGTTTACAATTAAATTTTCATCTCAAAAATACTTAAAATATATCAATGTACTAAATCAAAATGACCTTTAACCTCACCTGTTGTCTTTGCTTTAGCCTTGCAATCATCCTTTTTTGAATCCCTGAATTTTCTAAATCTAATCTTTAACCTTAGTCTAAATTTCCTATCTTTGAGGTAAATGAAATGAATTAATGCCAGATTTTTTACATCCAGATAAGGAAAACTACTCACATGAAGAGCTTATGCAGGAGGAGCAGATCCGTCCGCAGAGTTTTAAAGACTTTGCCGGACAGAGAAAAACTTTGGAAAACCTGGAAGTTTTTGTAAGTGCTGCCAAAAGACGTGGTGGTGCTCTTGATCATGTTCTTCTGCATGGTCCGCCGGGTCTGGGCAAGACAACTTTGGCCAATATTATCGCTAATGAGCTTGGTGTAAGCTGCAAAGTGACTTCCGGTCCTGTTTTGGATAAGCCGGGAAGTTTAGCCGGCTTACTTACCAATCTGGAAGAAAATGATGTTCTTTTTATTGATGAGATCCACCGTTTGTCTCCTATTGTGGAAGAATATCTGTATTCTGCCATGGAGGATTATAAGATAGATATTATGCTGGAAACCGGTCCTAATGCGAGAAGTGTACAGATCGGTCTGAATCCTTTTACTTTGGTAGGGGCCACTACAAGAAGCGGAATGCTGACGAAGCCGATGCTGGCAAGGTTCGGGATCCAGAGCAGGCTTGAATATTATTCGGTTGAGCTTTTATCGATGATCATTCAGAGGAGTTCAAGGGTTTTAGGAAGTAAGATCTATGAAGATGCAGCGATAGAAATTGCCAGAAGAAGCCGTGGAACACCAAGGATTGCAAATGCTTTGTTAAGAAGGGTACGCGATTTTGCTGAAATCAAGGGAAACGGAGAAATTGAGATCAACATTACCAAATATGCATTGAATTCTCTTAATGTGGATGAGTTCGGCCTGGATGAAATGGATAATAAGATCATGCGTGTCATGATAGAAAACTTTAAAGGAAAACCTGTAGGAATTTCTGCGCTGGCTACCTCAATTGCTGAAAACCCTGAAACTCTGGAAGAGGTTTATGAACCTTTTCTGATTCAGGAAGGATTTATCATCAGAACACCAAGAGGAAGAGAAGTGACCGATAAAGCTTATAAGCATTTAAATATAGCCATACCGAGAAATCCAGGAGAATTATTTTAACCATCTATGTTTATTCCAAAATTATACAGAAGTGAAGATCTTGATCTGATGAGGGAAATCATCAGAGATAATGCGTTTGCCTTACTTATTTCTTCCTCTGAGAAAATAAGAGCCACACATGCCATGATGATGCTTAATGAGAATGATCCTGAGAATGTATATGTGGAAACTCATATTTCAAGAGCCAATCCTCAGGCAAAAACAGCAAAAGACGGAGATGAAGTTCTTTGCGATTTTCTGGGAGCTCATACTTATATTTCGAGCAGCTGGTATGATCATATTAATGTTTCAACCTGGAATTATGAAGCTGTTCAGGTGTATGGAAAAGTACAGCTTATGAATCATGACGAACTTTACCAGCATCTGGAAAAATTAACTTCCAAGTATGAAAGTGTCCAGAAGTGTCCTGTAATGGTACAAGATATGGGGAGAAAGTTTGTGGAAAAGGAAATGAAAGGTGCTTTCGGGCTGAAAATAATTCCTACAGAAATATTCATCAAGCAAAAGCTTTCTCAGAACAGAAAGGATCATGATTATCAGAATATTATCTCTGAGCTTGAACATTCGGATGAGAATGGACGAAAAATTGCTGAGAAAATGAAATTAATAAAGAAATAATAATCAAAAATATATATGAAGCTATATCCAATACAATGTGGAAAATTTAAACTGGACGGCGGTGCCATGTTTGGAGTCGTCCCAAAGAGTCTGTGGGAAAAAACCAATCCTGCAGACGAAAGAAACCTGATTGAACTGGGAACGAGATCCCTGCTTATAGAAGACGGCAAGAAGCTTATTCTTGTGGACTGCGGTCTCGGCAATAAACAAGATGATAAATTCTTCGGGCATTATTCGCTCTGGGGAGATGATAATCTTGATAAGAATTTAAAGAAATTCGGTTTTGTAAAAGAGGATATTACGGATGTATTCCTTACCCACCTTCACTTTGACCATTGCGGAGGCGCTATTGAATGGAATGATGACAGAACAGGATACAGACCGGCTTTTAAAAATGCTCAGTTATGGACCAATGAAAACCACTGGCAGTGGGCTACAGAACCGAACGCAAGAGAAAAAGCAAGCTTTCTGAAAGAGAATATCCTTCCGATGCAGGAAAGCGGACAGCTTAACTTTTTACCTCTTCCTACAACGGGAAATTACGGTTTTGCGCCTGACCTGAAAATGGATGTGATCTTTGTAGACGGACATACGGAAAAGCAGATGCTTCCGGTGATTCAATATCAGGAAAAAACGATTGTTTTTGCGGCGGATCTTATCCCTACTGCAGGACACATCAACCAGGTATATGTAATGGGATATGACACAAGACCTCTTCTGACATTGGAAGAGAAAGGAAAGTTCCTGAAACAGTGTGTAGACAATGAATATCTTCTGTTCTTTGAACATGATGCCCACAACGAACTGGCAAGCCTTAAAATGACTGAAAAAGGGGTGAGATTAAATGAGATTCACAGTTTTAATGATGTTTTTGGATATTAATTTTGATTATGGAAGATTTACATTCAGAAACACAGAAAGCCGAACCGGAACCGGCACCCAAGATAATTGGACTTACCGGTGGTATAGGCTCAGGAAAAACTACTGTAGCCCGTTTTATTGAAGACTTTGGATTTCCTGTTTATTATTCCGATGACAGAGCGAAAACCATTGTCAATGAGAGTGAGGATTTAAAGGTAAAAATAAAAGATTTACTGGGCGATAAAGCTTACGGTGCAAACGGACTGTATGACAGAAAATTTGTAGCAGAAAAGGTTTTCAATAATAAGGAACAGCTTCATGAATTAAATGAAATTATTCATCCTGCCGTACGTATTGATTTTGAAGAATGGCTTAAAAAACAGACTAAATATCTGGTGTTCAAAGAAACAGCCTTATTATTCGAATTAAAGCTGAACAGGCAATGTTACAAATCACTTTTGGTCACTGCTGAAGATAATATCAGGGCAAAAAGAGTAATGGACAGGGACGGAAAAACCTATCGCGAAGTAGAATCTATCATGGAAAAGCAGATGCCTGAAAAGGATAAGATAAAACTGGCAGACTGCATTATCTACAACAATACGAATCTGGAGGATCTTAAGGAACAGACTGAACGGGTTATCTTCAGTATTGAATAAAAGAACCTGGTCGGAAACAATTCTGACGAGACTGTTAATCACTATCGGAAAGCAATCAGAGATTTACATCTCTTAATAAACGAAAAGACTGTTCATAAGAGCAGTCTTTTCGTTATTACAATTTAAGATTTATCTTTTAATAAATTTCCCCTGAATGGAATTCCCCTGATCCTGGATATCAATTACATATACACCACTGACTAACTGGCTCACGTCAAGTTTATTATTTAACAGTATTCCGCTTGCCACCAGCTTACCTGCCTGATAGAGTTTATAATTAGCTTTTTTACTGATATTCCTGACATTCAGAACACTGCTTGCCGGATTTGGATAAAAGAGGAAATCACTTTGATTTACCGTGTTAAATATCCTGTTTTTAAAGATATTTACTTTATAATCTTCCACTTCTCCTTCCGGAAAATTCGTACATATCACTGGAATATCATTTCTTCTCATCGCAACTCTCATGACCACATATTTATCATGAGTCGTACTTACAAATGCATTTGCCGGCACACTAAATATTCCTTTAACAGGGGTTACCATGTTGGGACCTGAAACCCATACTCTTTCATCAATTCCAAATTCTCCGTCCCTGTTGAAATCTATCCATACTGCAATTCCTTCATTATAATTTATACCTGTCCACTTTTTCTCGATTGTAATCTCATTACCGGTAGAGCCTTGAACCAATTCAATCAATGTTTCCGGAATTCCTGTATAGTCTGTATAGACTGATGCAGCTGATGTATTCTCCATCAAAGGTCTGCCCGTAGGTTTAACGATAACTTTTGCAATGTGCTCTCCAGTTGAGCTTCCTGAAGCCATACCACAGTAAATTACTGTAGGGGTGGTAAAAAAGTAGAGAGGTGTAAAGCTGCCATATGTACCGTTACAGATGTTGGCAACCTGAAGTTCATATTTAGTAAGCTCTGTTAAGCCTGTTAATGTATACATGTTATTAGGTGTCTGAATTTCTGTCCAGTTCGGAATCCCTACTTTCCTATACCTCAATACATAAGTGGCTCCAGAGAAAGTATCCCATGTGATTTGTGCTGATGCAGGCAGAAGCTGCAGAATCGTAAGCCCTGAAGGTGGCATTTCGCAGGTTCTTTCCGTAGTAAATACTTTTGAATTTGAGAATGTTTCAGGGGGACACTGGCTTGCTACCTGAATTTCATATGTTTTGCCGGCAGTAAGACCTGAAAGAATAAAGGTATTTGCAGGAGGTACCGGTAAATTGACAAGATTCCATGGGATAGCCCCCACTTCTCTCCATCTCATTTTATACGTCAGGTTTGCAGCCACTGGTGACCACGCTATTGAAGCTGAATTGGCTGTAATATTACTTACAGTTACATTCGGAGGTACCGGATTACATTTTGTTGTAAATTCATTATGAGAATAAGTTCCTGCTACACCATTACACACTACAGCTATTTCTATTTCGTATAAAGTAGCCGGTAATAAGTTTGTTAAATTAATAGTGTTTGCAGTGGCCGGAGGCAATGCTATCAGTTGATTTACGGTACTCCATGTCGCTGTGCCCACGGCTCTGTATCTGATCTGATAAGAATCTGCCCCACTATCCAAGGCCCAGCTTATAGGAGCTGAATTATGAGTAATGCCATTGATTGATACTATGGGTATATTTGTGCTGCATATTTCTGTAGTAAAGCCAGGACCCTGCACCCAGACACTCTTATTTGACAGACCGCATACCGAACGTACCCACCAAAAGTAGGAAGTGTTTACCGATAACTGTGATAAATTAGCTGAAACATTATTTGAAGTTCCTGTTGCAACTGTTCCATTGTTGGGAGTATTATTTACGGCTGAAATATAATATTCGTACCCGTTAGCAGGGGCCTGAGCAGGTGCTGTCCAGCTTAAGCTTGCAGTGGTAGGTGTAACTGCTGTTACGGATGGCCCAGTTGGATGAAAACAAGCGTTAATTAAAATATTATCTACAGTAGCCGGTGGCTGGGTACCAACACTGGCATTATTGGTCCATTCAAACACTAAACGCATATTAGCTCCTGCAAACGTACTTAAATTCACATTGTTATTAATATAAGCCTGCCAGGTGCCCTGTCCATTATAATCAGCTCCTACTTTTATTCTTCCTGCTGCTGGATTAATTTGTACTCCCGCTGTAGGAGTATAACTGGTAGGAACGAGCCAGATTCTTAGGTAATCCTGAGCATTCTCACCTGCAGCTCGCCAATGGAAAGACACACTGCAAACTGTAGTTCCTGCAGGAATACTAATATCCTTATGGGCATGAACAACACTGGCGGCAGCTATATTATAATTATTTGCAGCTGCTATCGTGTTAGATATATAAATAGCCTTAGGTGGATTTCCCGAGGCAGCGCCATAAACCCATTTATTGGCTTGTGAGCTGTTTACAAAAGTAAAATTGCCATTGGTGTCAAAGTTCTCGCTATATGGAAAAGTCGAAATTGTTGGAGTACATGCAGTTGTTATAAAAGCAATAAGGACAAGGTACAATAACGTTGCTAACAAAGAATAATTTTTAATCATAGCTTTTCTGTATTTAATTTTGCATCACCTATCTAGTTCTTTTTTGATTTATGGGTATGGACAAATTACTTATCCATAGGTCATAAAATATTTTTAAAGGTATTCCTATCCCTAACTATACAATCAAATTAATAAACATTAGCCAGATTGTGAAACAAAAAATCCTTCAGACTAATAAATTTACATTAATCCTATTATTTTAATAAGTAATTTAACAAATGTATAACAAACCAAATAAATTAACAAACATAAAACAATAAAAGAGAGAAAATATTAAAAACAAATCTAAAAGCATATTATAAGTAAAAAAAATTCACCACATGGAGATTATAACGTAAAAAAATCATGCGAAATACATTCATAAAAAAAGCCCTCATTTCTGAGGGCTTTCTGTATTTGAAATTTAATATTATTCTTTAATAAACTTCTTTTGAACTGTGATACCGTTGTCTTCGATATCAATTACATAAATACCATTGATCAGTTTGCCAACGTTAATCTGGTTGTTAAGCAGAATACCGTCACTGATGATCTGTCCTGTAGAATTGTAGATCTTATATTTAGCTCTTTTGCTGATATTCTTCACATACAATACTGAGCTTACCGGGTTAGGGTAAATCAGAATTTCTGTCTGGTTCACAGAGTTTGGTACTCCCGGTTTAGCAATTCTTACTGAGTAATCCTCTACTTCCCCATTGTCAAAATTAGTACAGTTCACCGGAACTCCGTCTCTCATCATAGCCACTCTCATTACTACATACTTATAGTTGGTCATGCTTATGTAAGCATCTACAGGTACGTTGAATGTTCCTGTAACAGGACTTGTAGTGTTTGGAGGTGATGTAAATACTCTTTCATCAAGATCAAAGTATCCGTTTCTGTTGAAATCAATCCATACGGCGATCCCTTCAGGATGGTTAGTTCCGTTCCATTTTTTCTCGATCGTGATCTGATTTCCGGTAGATCCCTGAACCAATTCTATGAAGGTATCAGGTACTCCTGTATAATTCGTATAGCTGGAAGGTCCAGAAGCATTTTCCATTTTAGGTCTTCCGTTTGGAACTACCGTAACTTTGGAAATATGTTCGTTAACTGCATTTTGAGATCCCATCTGGCAGTAGATCACTGTAGGTGTTGTGAAATAGTATGGAGGAGTGTATGCACCCGGCGTACCGTTACAAATGTTCACAACCTGCATTTCATATTTCGTCTCTTCCAATAATCCTGTTATGGTGTAAGTATTCGTTGTTAAAGGAACATTGGTCCAGCTCGGAATACCTACTTTTCTGTATCTCAGTACATAAGTTGCTCCAGGGAAACCGTCCCATATAACTTCAGCCGATGTAGGAGTAAGCTGAGTGATAGTTAATCCCGGAGGAGGAAGTTCACATGTTCTTTCCGTAGTAAATACTTTCGGATTTGAATATGGGTTAAGAGCACTTTCTCCAACACATTTATTGGCAACTCTCACTTCATATTTTGTATACGGATCTAAACCTCCTAATAAATAAGTATTGGTAGGAGGAGCAATGTTAGGAACCTGAGTCCATGTAGGAGCTCCTACTTTTCTCCATTCCAGTGTATAGGTAGAGCTCGCTGCAAGCGGTGCCCAAGTAATCAGTGCTGAGTTTGTGGTAATATTACTTACTGTAACATTCGGAGGCGTAGGATCACATCTTGTTACAAATGTTTTTACAGGTGTGAATGTACCGATAACGTCTCCACAAACAGCAGCCACCTGAACTTCATAGATTGTAGCCGGCGTTAAACCGTTCAATACAAGTGGAAGGTTATTTAACAATGCTGAAGCGTATACTTCTGTCCATGCTCCCGGAGGCGTTGCCTGAACTCTGTATCTTACAAAATAAGTTACATTGGTTGCCGAACCTGTTAATGTAAGTGTGGCAGAATTATGAGTCGGGGTGATGGTAGGTTGGTTTGGTGTTGCATTGCTGCAAGGTCTGATTTTTACTGCATAATCTTCAACCTCCCCATTTACTGCATTCTGGCATAATACAGGAGCACTGCTTCGTTTAAGCACTACTCTCATTGTAGTTGTAAGAAGACCTGTATAAGCTGTTCCCGGAACATCAAATGTTGCAGTAACAGGAGTTGTAGTACTCGGTGTTGAGCTTATAATCTGTTCTGAGGTTTCAAAAACTCCGTTTCTGTTGTAATCTATCCACGCTGACACTGCATCATTGCTTGTTGCACCTGTCCATCCTTTTGCTACAGAAATTTTATTATTAAAAGAACCTGCATCAAGAGTGATTAATGTTTGAGGTGTTGAGTAGCTTGTATAGTTAGTCTGTACAGTGGTATTGCTCATCACCGGAACCCCAGGGTTAGAAGATGTAACGGTTACATTTGCGATGTGGTCGTTAGTTCCTGTACCTGTCATTGGACAGTATGATAATGGTGGTGTCGTAAATGTTGATGAAGGACTATATGCTCCTAATGCTCCGGTTCCACATTGTGTAGCAACCTGTACGTTATAGGTAGTCTGTTCTGTAAGACCGGTAATCGTGTATGTACTTACACCGGCAGCTAAAGTTTGCGTCTGCCAAGCTCCTGAAGGAGCAACTCTCCATCTTATGGTGTACGTAGCATTTATTGCACCAATCCAAGATACATTTACTGTGGTAGACGTAAGATTGGTAAGCGTAAGACTCGCAGGTGGTGCTGTAGTACATGCCGGCTGATCTATTAATTTCACAGCATAATCTTCTACCTCACCCCAATTGAAATTTCCACATGCAGCAGCAGTAGCAGATTCTCTTAAGGCTACACGCATACGGGTATTAAGCGTACCTCCGTAAACAGCAGTACCGGAAGGCACCGCAAATGTAGCTGTTACCGGAGTGGTTGTATTACTTCCTGATGTTAAAACTTGTTCGCTCGTTTCAAATACACCATTTCTGTTAAAATCTATCCAAACACCAGTTCCAAAAGAATACTGAGTGCCTGGCCAGCTTTTAGCAATAGAAACTGAATTACCCGCAGATCCTCTTACTAGTGTAATTAATCTGGCAGGATCCGTACTATAATCTGTATAGTTGCTAAAATCTGAACTACTAACCATTACGGTTGAGTTAGTAGGTGTCACTGTGACTTTACTAATAAACCCATCAATTGTAGTGCTGGTTGATGTTGATGTACAGTAGCTAATTGCAGGTGTAGTAAAGAATACTCCTGTTGAGAACGCTCCTTGTGTTCCGCCACAAATTGTAGCTATCTGAACTTCATACTGAGTTTGTTCTGTTAAGCCTGAAATAAGCTGGTTACTTGCTAATACAGCAGTGGTAGGAAGAGTGATCCATGCACCGGCAGGCGCTTGTCTGTATCTTACCACATAGCTTGCTCCTGTAGCTGCCGCCCATGTAACGTTGGCTGAAGTAGGTGTTAAGTTATTTACTCCAATGTTAGTTGGAGGAGTATTACTACAAGCCTGCAGATCAATAAGTTTTACGGCATAATCTTCTACTTCACCCCATATAAATGTTCCACAAGCTGAAACTGAAGAGCTTTCTGCTAAACCTACTCTCATACGAGTCGTAAGATTCCCACCATAAACAGCTGTACCGGAAGGTACCGCAAAGGTAGCAGTCAATGGAGTAGTTGTATTACTTCCTGATGTTAGCACACGTTCGTTTGCTTCGAAAATACCATTTCTGTTAAAATCGATCCAAACTCCTGTGCTAAAGCCATATTGATAACCCGGCCAATTTTTCGTAACAGTAACTGTATTATTTGCACTACCTCTTACAAAAGTAACTAATCTTGCTGGATCTGTACTGTAATCAGTATAATTACTGAATCCAGAGGTACTTACCATAGAAGGAGCCGCTGTTGCATTAACAGCAACCTGGCCAATATAACCATCTATTGTTGCACTTGTAGAAGTGGCAGAACAATAGCTGATAGCTGGAGTTGTAAAAGTTGAACTCGCAGAAAATGCACTCTGTGTACCTCCACAAATGGAAGCTACCTGAACTTCATACTGAGTTTGTTCTGTTAAGCCTGAAATAAGCTGGTAACTTGCTAATACAGCAGTGGGAGGAAGAGTGATCCATGCACCGGCAGGCGCTTGTCTGTATCTTACCACATAACTTGCTCCAGTAGATGGCGTCCATGAAACATTAGCTGAAGTCGGTGTTATACTCCCTACTGCAATACCAGCAGGAGGTGCAGTTGTACAAGGCTGTAAACTTACACTTACCAACTGTAATCTTGGGATGTTATCATATCTTGATGATGCAGTGGGAGGTGCTGTAGGGTTAGGATCTGTAGTATCATTATAATAAAGAATACCTCTGTTAGTTCCTGCATTATAATTTCCCCAACCTGTTCCCGGGGATCCTGAATACCCTGGAGTATTCTCATCAACCCCTACAACAATATTATCGGTTCCGTTCCACAGGAATGGAGTTGATAACTGAAGGGTCACCCAGTTTCCACTTGTTATAGCAGGTAATGTTCCTGAGAAAACTTGTGTTAATGAAGTTGCAGGCACCCAACTGGTTGTAGTAGCAAAATTGGCTTGGGTTGTATGTCCCATATATACTACCCAATCACTATAATTGGTTTGTGGCAATACAGCTGAATCAACGTAAAATTTTATAGCTGTAATATAATTTGCCGTTCCGACAGCAGCCGAAACTTCAGCAGCAGTATAGATCTGCTGAGAATAATTATATCCATAATATGAATATATAGGAAGTTGAACCATGGAGGTAGTTCCCGCCCCAATCTGCCCCGTTTGACCATAGACTTTGGAAACAAAGCCTATATTTACTAAACACAGAAAGAGTATTAAAGAAGTAAAGAGTTTCTTCATAATGTTCTCATTATTATATTAATTACACAAATCTAATAATTTTTTCACTATTAATGTATTAATTCAAATATTTTTTACTTAAAATAACAACAATAACTCATTCTATGCATTAAAACACAAAATCCTCAGGAGAGCCTGAGGATTTTATATTATTATTAATTCCTGTTATTTCTTGATAAATTTGGATCTGAACTGATCTCTTCCTTTTTCATCAATTGTGATGACGTATCCGCCCTTCACCAAAGTTGAAACATTGATCTTTCCGTCATTAATATTTCCATTTCCTACCAGCTGACCGGCAGTATTGTAAATTTTATAGGCAGCTTTATCTGAAACTTTAGTTACATTCAGAATATCGCTTACCGGATTAGGATAAATCTGGATATCGTTATTTGGATTACTAACATCGCTTGTACTCAAAGCAACCTGAATCTGAACAGGATAATCTTCAATTTCACCATAGGCAAAACCGTTACATCCATTTACAGGCTGATCTTCGTAAGCCAAAACGACTCTCATTATAACTTTTTTGTCTGTATATGCATTTGCAGGGACTGAAAATGTTCCTGAAACAGGTGTTGTTGTATTTGAAGCACTGGTAAAAATCATTTCAGAATCTGTAAAGTTACCATCCCTATTGAAATCTATCCAGGCAGTTACTCCTTCATCATATTGGGTAGCTGTCCATGCTTTTGTAACACTGATTGCATTACCTGAGCTACCCTGTGTAAGGGTAATCACCTTTGAAGGATCAGCTGTATAATCTGTATAAGTAGAAGCTGTACTGGTATTGGAGACAGCTGCCATTCCAACCGGAGTTACAGAAACATTTGAAATATATTCATCATCAGAACTTCCTGTCGCATTGGTACAGTATGCATAAGCCAGGGTGCTAAAGTTTGTACTTGCAGAATAGCTGCCTGTAGTAGTTCCGCATATATTCGCTACCTGCACTTCATACTGAGTGGTATCTTCAAGACCGGTAATATAATAAGAATTCGTTGGAACGCTTACTGTAATCCAGTTGGAAGTTCCCGTTTTTCTGTATCTTAAAGAATAGGTAGCTCCCTGAACCGGTGTCCAGCTAATATTCGCTGAAGAAATCGTTAGCCCTGAAGCAGCAACTCCAGCGGTAGCCGTTGAAGAACACGCCGCCATTGAAGCAGATACTGTCGCATTTCCTATGGCATAGAAAACATTTCCTATGGCACTTACTCTGATTTTTATATTGGCACCTGTAGCAAGGGAAGAGAATGTAAATGCCTCCGCTCCGTCGTTCGGTGTAGAAGGCGAAAGTACAACCCATGTAATTCCGTTATCTGCAGTATAATCTATCTTAACGTTTTGTGTATTATATAAACTGCCATTGGTATTGACAACATCCCAGGTTATAGCGCTTGCAGCATTATTATAAACTGTAGTTGAGGTAACTTTAAAAGGTCCGTCATTGGCTACGTTAATATTCTGAAGCTCGGAATTGGTCTGCTGTTGAGTGACAATCGGGCTGTTATCTCTTGCTGTAAACACAAAACTTGTTGACCTCGCTCTGTTTGATACGGTTTCCCAATCTGTTGCAGAAGAAAGGTTCCCTGCCAAAACAGTACTTAGCTTTGGAAAATATCTTGTAGGTGAAGTAGACGGTAATATGGATCTGAATAATGGACCTGCGCCTGTATTACCATTCACAGAAGTAACCGTAGCCGCAGCATTATCAAACTGCTCCCAGGTATAAGTCATAGGATCACCTTCAGGATCAATGGCATTTCCCGTAAGTGCGAATGCCGTACCTTTAGGAATTGAATAGGCATTTAAAGGAGAGATCACCGGCGGATTGTTGGTAACAGAAGTTTCAACATCACAGGTTTTAGCAACCATATTATTCTGAACCTGAAGAATACTTACAACATGAAAGTAAGGATCGGAATTCAACTGAACGTTAGCTCCTGTAATACCGGCATATCCCATAATAGTGGATCCCGATCCCGGTTCCATATTAACACCTGAACCTTCAAGGGCATGAGAAAAGGTATGGTTAGCTCCTAACTGGTGTCCAATTTCATGAGCTACGTAATCAATGTCAAATGTATCTCCTTGTGGAATAGCATTGGCTGGCGAAGTAAATCCGGACCCTTTTGCCTTAGTGGTAGGAGTGGCAGGGTTTACGCAGATACACCCGATACATCCTGCATTTCCTCCACCTCCGCTTCTTCCGAATAAGTGTCCGATGTCATAATTTTCATTTCCTACTACACTGGTAAGTGTCTGCTGAAGCTGAACGTTCCAGTTATTCATTTGAGAAGCGGGAGAATAAGGATCGGTAGCAGCATCCATATAGACCAACGTAGGATAGTTCACCATATTAAGGTGTATTCCCATATCTTTTTCAAAAACACCATTCACTCTTGAAAGTGTTGCATTCATTCCTATAAGAGCTCCTGCCAGGGTTCCACCGAAAAAGGCAGTATATTCTCCGGTTACAGAAAGTGCAAGTCTCAGAGTCCTGTACTTTTTGTCTGAAGATTTAGAAAAATCCGAGTTATTATTAGCAAAAGATTTATGAGTATTGTAAAGTTTTGCAATTTCACTTTTAGAAAGGATATCTTCATCCATAGAGCACAGGAAACCTTGTGATCCTGTACCTTTTGTTTTCCCGTGTACACCATAAATGGTTTTGGAAGTATTCTGGGGTTCAATAAATTGATACACTCCATCTTTAATAATCATAGACTGAAAATCGTTCGGAGCCAGTGAAAACCTCAAATATTTTGAAGGGTCGTCAACACCAACACCTACATATGAACCCAGCTGGTATTGATCTGCAAGATCTTTAGCAATAACAGGAAAGCTGTAAACATTGAATCTTTCAATTTTACCATCTAAAGTAGGAAGTGAAACAGCAACAGGCTTTGCATTCTGCCCCATTTCCTGCGCTCCCGCAAGCTGTGTTCTCAATAAAGAAATATCCAGAGAGTAGTATTCTTTGATATCCGACCGCTGTATTACTTCTCCGGACCGTCCTGTAGACGGGGTCCACTGTGCGGTAGCAGCAGCAAACATACAGAGAGAAAATACTGAAGTAAAAATTTTCTTCATAATTCTTAAATATTAGATTAATTTCACAAATATAACATTTCTATTAAAATAAAGTTATCAAATAACAAAGAATAATAAATAATAAACATAAATTCATTTAGTTAAAAACTTACCACAACAACAAAAATCCCCAGACATATCTGAGGATTCATTATTATAAAAATGATTTTATTTTAAAATTTATAGGCAATATTCCAGGCAAAGCCCATATTGAATTTCGTTGAGCTTTTACCAAATCCGGGAACGATCATTGGTGTAATCTCATCCTGTTTGGTGGTGTATACCAAATACTTCGGCTGAAGATTGATATCTATATAAAAGTTGGATTCAAACAGCTGTACTCTTCCTCCCAAAGTTCCTTCAACCCAGGCAGAGGTTTGTGATGAAGAAGGAAATGCCACAGAGGAAGTGCTGCCCCCAAATCCGCGGACCGGGACTGCCATATACTCCTGATTGTAGAATGCACCTCCTATCTTACCTCCTGCATAAAAACCGTTGAATTCATTTTCAGGATCTTTTGCCAGCATATAAAAAGCACCCAGCTTTACAAAAGGGCCGCTTGCTTTTGCATCATAGCCGTTCTTTTGATATACGTTTTTCTCAAAACCGGCTTCTGCAATAGCATGAATATTTCCTTTCACTTTTGATGAAATAAAACCCTGGTAAAGCATTCTATCCGAGAAAAAAGAAACACCCGTATTAAGAATATCAAAACCTACCATAAAATTCGGTTTGTATTTTTCCTGAACTTTCTTGGTTTCCTGAGTTTCTTTTTTTTCCTGGGCGAACCCGGCTATTCCTATTATGCTAAAAAAGAAGGAAAAGATTAGTCTTGTCTTCATTCTCAATTTGGTTTTGTCCTGCTTCCACTTTCAGGACAGGATTTGATTGTATTAATTCTGAGGTTAAATTCTCGTACGTTTTTTTGATCCCGCATCCCGGAGAAACATAGGCGCTCTTTGTTGTATAATTAACGCGAACGTGAGATTCTACTCCTTTATCTTCAAGTCTGAAATAAACATCCGTATAAGGTGAATCATCCACTCGTAAAGGAATAAGCCTTGAATCGATTTTCTCAGCTTTTCCCAGCTGTACTTTACCAGAGCCGTAATCTACGGCTACATATAATGAATCCAGAGTAGTTGCTTTTCCTGATGCCAAAGACTTGAATGCCACTTTCATTCTGGGCGTCCCTTCACCGCTTTCGCAGATATCGTCATCTCCTCCACAGGAAAAAAGCATTCCTACAAAACAGATTATCACGAGAAATTTAAAATATTTCATCTGCATATTTTTTATTTTTTATTTTGGTCAGATGGAACTTACGTTTCATATTAAGATTTGAGATTCAAATTTAAATAAATTTATTTTTTAATCAGCAATGCTATATTTTCCACGTGATGGGTTTGCGGAAACATATCTACCGGCAGAATTTTCACCAGAGTATAATGTTCTTTCATCAAGGCAAGATCTCTTGCCTGTGTTGCTGAATTGCAACTTACATAGACTACTTTTTCCGGAGCAAGTTTCAATATCTGCTCCACCACTTTCTGATGCATTCCATCTCTTGGCGGATCGGTAATTAAAACATCTGCTTTCGGATGATTTTCTAAAAACTCATCGTTAAAGACATTTTTCATATCTCCACAATAGAATGTTGTATTGGTAAGACCATTTAATTCAGCATGTTCAATGGCTGCATCTATGGCTTCCTGAACAGATTCTATACCTATCACCTGTTTTGCATTTCTGGCAACATACTGGGCAATAGTTCCTGTTCCTGTATACAGATCATATACTACTTCATGACCTTTCAAATCAGCAAACTCTAATGTTTTTCTGTAAAGCTCCAAAGCCTGTTTGTAATTGGTCTGAAAGAATGATTTTGGTCCAATCTTAAACTTCAGTCCATCCATTTCTTCCATCAGGAAGCCTTCTCCAAAATAGATATTGATATCCAGATCGTAAATAGAATCATTCTGCTTCGGATTGATGGCGTAAACCAGTGTTTTAATCTGTGGGAATTTCTCCAGCAAGAACTGGAAAAGTTTTTCTCTGTTTTCTTTTTCTTCTCTGTAAAGCTGGAATAAAACCATCCATTCGCCTTTAGAGTTCTGCCTCATCATTAAGGTTCTCAAAAAACCTTCCTGATTTCTGACATCAAAGAAATCCAACCCATTGTTTACACCATAGTTTTTTACCGCTAAACGTATAGCATTGGAGGGTTCTTCCTGCAGGAAACATTCTTTCAGGTCCAGGATCTTACTCCACATTCCGGGAATATGGAAACCTAAAGCATCTTTGCTTCCGAAATTCTCTTCAGAGCTTATTTCGTATTGGGTAAGCCATCTCGCATTGGAAAAGGAAAACTCCATTTTATTTCTGTAGAAATACTGTTCTTCGGCACCTAAGATGGGAACGGTTTCAAAATTGTCAATTCCGCCGATTCTTTTAATATTATTATATACTTCTTCCTGTTTGAAATCAAGCTGTTTTTCGTAGCTCATGTTCTGCCACTTGCATCCACCGCATGTTCCGAAATGAATACATTTGGGATCTACTCTGAATGGCGACTTCTCCACAATTTCTGTGGTTTCTGCCTCATAGTATTTGGATTTGGATTTTTTTACTCTGGCATTCACTATATCTCCGGGAACTGCTCCGGAAATAAGTACGGTCTTTCCTTCTTCGGTTTTTCCTATTGCAACGCCTTTTGCACCGGCACCAAACAGTTTAATGTTTTCAAGAATTATATCTTTCTTCTTTCTCATCCCTAAACTCAATTTCTTTTAATGGTCGGAGGAGCTCTCCAGCTCATCCTAAACTCTATTTCTATTTTCTAATACAGCCGAAAGAATCTTCCGGTTTGATTCCGCAAAAATACAATAAAAAAAACCTTATCCGAAGATAAGGTTTCCATCTATGTTAAAGTTTATTATTTTGTTGGGGCAGGCTGAGGATTCACAGGCTGTGCTGAAGGATCCATCGCTCCCGGCTGCATTTGTATATTTGGCTGTACTTTCGGCGCAGAAAGACCTGTAAGTTTATCCAAAACCGTTACGACTTCCTGTTCGCCAAGGTTTACAAAAGATCTGCTTGCAATTTTGCCGTCTTTGTCCACAATTACAAAGCAAGGCAGTTTAAATCCGTAAACTCCGTATTTTTTAGCGATATCTGATTCTAAACCTTTTTCTCCGTAAACATTTGTTCCCGGAATTCCCTTCAGTAATGCACTGCTGGTTTTTACAAACTGATCTTTAGTATCATCTACGTTTACAAAAACAAAGTTCATTTTAGACTTATAGAAATTCACTACTTCTTTTAGTACCGGAACTGTAGCTTCACTGATGTAAGGATTCCAGGATGCGTAAAAGAACAGCATGTATGGTTTTCCTTTATTTTCAGAAAGCTGATAAGATTTACCGTCTGCTTTCACTAATGCTGCTTCCGGCGCAGCTTCACCTACTTTAACTCCATTGATTGCTACCTGCATCTTAACCAGATCTGCTTTGATGCCAGCATCCGTAATATCTGTATCGATGATTTTTTTAACTTTCTCCGTATTTTTTGCAGGGGCACCCGGATGAATATCCTGAGCTACTACAAATGCCAACAGATAATCCTTGGCAGTCTGTGAAATTTCTTTTCTGTCTTTCAGGAACTGTGCAAAAATTTCAGAAGTGATAACATCTGTTTTACCTTTCGTTTTTGCCTCAGCATATTTTTGAAAATCAGGGCTCATTTTTACAAGAAGATACTGTCTGTATAACGGAATGGTTTTCACCATGACGTCTTTATTCCCTTCCAGTTTTGTTTCGTAGTCCTGGAAAGCTTTTGATACTTTAAATGATGGATTCCCTGACATCTGGCGCTGTGACATTTCATAGTTGGCAAGAAGGTTAAGGATCGTTACTTTCACATCATTCTTTTTCCATTCTAAGATTCCTTTGCTTGGATTATTTTTTTGCGCAACATCTTCTACGTTTTTATTGATGTCGGCTTCAATTTTCTGAGCTCCTTTCAGGAAGGTTTTTTCATCTCCTGACATTAACTGCTGGATGTTGATTTTACTTCCATATTCTCCTAAGAACTTTTGGCTGGCCTGAAGGAAATCATTATTCTTCTTAGCATCTCCCGTTACTACAAATTCATTTGGGAAAGTCATTGCATTTCCGGAAATATTCAGGTTCTGACCGCCTTCAAGATAAATCAGGTTTTGTCTTCCTGCATAGTTGATGACGTACATTCCATCTTTAGGAGCTTCAAAGCTTCCTGTAAAGTTTCCATTTTTATCTAAACCAATATTAACAAGCGGAAGGGTTGCTACACCAGAAGCTTCAACAAATTCAATTCTTTCGAGTGGTGAACTTCCGGTAATTTTTCCTTTAACTTCAACTTTTTTTGAACAAGACATCACAAAAGCTGTGATGATAAACAATAAAAGATATTTTTTCATTTCAATTTTAATATTACGCAAAAATACGTTTTTTACGGTTTGCTGATTAACACTATTTATTTTTTTTGAAAATTTTATGAGAACCTGTAAAAATGGGACTTTAAGGGCCTTCTTTTCTTTAAAATCTCTCACCAGAAAAGGAATCTCAAAAAATGACAATCCTTTTCTCACACATTCAAGTGCTCACCAAATATAGACTTATTAAATCAAAGAATATCTTATCTGATCAACACCTTAACAAATTTTAACAGCTAAAGCATATGTATAAAAAAATCGTCTCCATAATGAAGACGATTTTTTATATATTTTGAATAGTTTCTATCCCTGATCTACCATAGCAGCCATATATTCTCTGTTCATTCTGGCAATGTTTTCAAGAGAAATTCCTTTCGGACATTCCACTTCACATGCTCCGGTATTTGAACAGTTTCCGAATCCTTCTTCGTCCATGGCTTTTACCATGTTCAGAACTCTTCTTTTGGCTTCTACTCTACCCTGAGGAAGTAAAGCAAACTGAGAAACCTTAGCTCCTACGAATAGCATTGCAGATCCGTTTTTACAAGTAGCTACACACGCCCCACATCCGATACATGCTGCTGCATCCATTGCTTTGTCTGCATCTTCTTTAGGAACCGGAATAGCATTGGCATCTAATGTATTACCTGAAGTATTCACAGAAATAAATCCTCCGGCAGCCATTACCCTGTCGAATGCGCTTCTGTCTACCATTAAGTCTTTGATAACCGGGAACGCTGCGCTTCTCCAAGGTTCAATAACGATAGTTTCACCGTCTTTGAACATTCTCATGTGAAGCTGGCAAGTCGTAATCCCTGTATCCGGACCATGTGCTCTACCGTTGATATAAAGGGAACACATCCCGCAGATTCCTTCACGGCAATCGTGGTCAAAAGCGATAGGTTCTTTTCCTTCGTTAATAATATTTTCATTCAGGATGTCCAACATTTCTAAGAATGAAGAATCTGTAGAAACATCTGATATCTTGTAGGTCTCGAACTGACCTTTAGTTTTGCTATTTTTTTGTCTCCAAATTTTTAGGGTAAGATGAAGGCCTTTTTTTGCACTCATAATTATTTATTTATAGGTTGGAGATTATTTGTAACTTCTTGCTTTAACTTCAATGTTTTCATAGATCAGATCTTCTTTATGCAGCACTTCCGTTGTGATATCATCTGTTTGATATTCCCAAGCTGCTACATATTTGAAGTTAACATCATCTCTTTCAGCTTCACCTTCAGGAGTAGCATGGTCTTCTCTGAAATGTCCTCCACAAGATTCGTTTCTGTGTAATGCATCGATTGCCATTAATTGTCCTAATTCGATGAAATCTGCCACTCTGAAAGCTTTTTCAAGCTCAGTGTTCATTCCATCTGCATCACCAGGAACTTTCACATCGCTCCAGAATTCTTTTTTCACCTGAGCAATTTCAGCAATAGCTTCTCTCAAACCTTCAGGAGTTCTTCCCATTCCTACTTTATTCCACATAATGTGTCCTAATTTTTTGTGGAAATGATCTACTGAGTGAGTTCCTTTATTATTTAAGAAGAAATTTACTTTGTCTTTAATTTCTTTTTCAGCCTGATCGAATTCGCCGGAAGTTGTAGGAATTGCTCCCGTTCTGATGTCCGCTGAAAGGTAATCTGCAATCGTGTAAGGAAGAACGAAATATCCGTCTGCCAACCCCTGCATCAAAGCAGAAGCTCCCAATCTGTTGGCTCCGTGGTCTGAGAAATTAGCTTCACCGATTACGAAACACCCAGGAATGGTAGACTGAAGGTTATAATCAACCCAAACACCACCCATTGTGTAGTGAACGGCAGGATAGATCTTCATTGGAGTTTTATAAGGATCATCAGCCGTAATTTTTTCGTACATCACGAATAAGTTACCGTATTTTTCCTCAATCCAAGCTTTTCCTAAATCATAGATCTGCTGATCTGTAGGATTATGAATATGTTTTTCGATAGCGGCTTCCTTACCCTTTTTAATAATCTCTGTAGAGAAATCTAAGTAAACACCTTCTTTAGTATCATTATTTTCGATTCCGTAACCAGCATCACATCTTTCTTTACCAGCTCTCGACGCAACGTCTCTAGGCACTAAGTTTCCGAATGCAGGATATCTTCTTTCTAAATAATAATCTCTATCTTCTTCTTTAATATTTTCAGGTCTAAGCTTTCCTTCTCTGATCGCTACAGAATCTTCAATTTTCTTGGGAACCCAGATTCTTCCTGAGTTTCTTAATGATTCTGACATCAAAGTCAGTTTAGACTGCTGTGTTCCATGAACCGGAATACAAGTCGGGTGAATCTGTACATAACAAGGGTTGGCAAAGTACGCTCCTTTTTTATGGATTTTCCAAGCCGCTGAAACGTTGGATCCCATTGCGTTTGTAGAAAGGAAATATACGTTTCCATAACCTCCTGAAGCAATAACCACAGCGTGAGCAGAGTGTCTTTCGATTTCACCTGTTACCAGGTTTCTTGCGATAATTCCTCTTGCTTTTCCGTCTACAATTACCAATTCCATCATTTCATGACGGTTGTACATTTTAATTCTTCCTTTACCAATCTGACGGCTCATTGCAGAATAAGCTCCTAGCAATAACTGCTGGCCGGTCTGTCCTTTTGCATAGAATGTTCTTTTTACCTGAACTCCACCAAATGAACGGTTATCTAACTGACCGCCGTAATCTCTTCCGAAAGGAACACCCTGCGAAACGCACTGGTCAATAATATTGGCAGAAACCTCAGCTAATCTGTAAACGTTGGCCTCTCTTGCTCTATAGTCACCACCTTTGATGGTGTCATAGAATAATCTGTAGGTAGAGTCACCATCACCCTGATAGTTTTTAGCGGCATTAATACCTCCTTGTGCAGCAATTGAGTGTGCTCTTCTTGGAGAATCCTGGTAGCAGAACGCTTTTACGTTATATCCCTGCTCAGCTAAAGTAGCTGCTGCAGAACCTCCTGCCAAACCTGTACCTACAACAATAATATCAATCTTATCTCTGTTGTTTGGTGCAACAAGGTTCATATGGTCTTTATGATGCTTCCATTTATCCTTTAAAGGACCAGCCGGAATTTTTGAATCTAATTTACTCATAATTGGTATACTGATATTATTGAGTTACGAAGTGATAAATTGCAATAAAAATAAAACCTGCAGGAATAAGGATTGAGTACCATTTTCCAAAAGCTTTGATTACCGGAGTATATTTCGGATGTCTTGCTCCAATAGACTGGAACGAAGATTGGAAACCGTGGGCTAAATGCAGTCCCAGCAAAACAAAAGAAACTACATATAAAACCACTCTCCAAAGATCTGCAAACTTTGCGTGCAGGTCTCCCCAGAAACGTGTTTCTTCAATCGGCAGTCCGTCAATATATTTGTAGTTCATTTCGTGAAGCCAGAAATCATACAAATGAAGAAAAACAAAAGCCAAAATCACAGCACCGGAAATAATCATATTTCTTGACATCCACGTAGAATTGTGAGAAGGATTGTTTGAATTGTATTTCACAGGGCGTGCTTTTTGGTTTTTAATTTCCAAAACAAACCCCATTACAAAATGGAAAACGACAGCAAATATCAAAATTGGCTGCATTACAAATTGAATAAGAGGATTGTACCCCATGAATTGCGAAGCATTGTTGTACGCATCCTCACCAAAAACCGACAAAAGGTTTACAGAAAGGTGCATCACAAGAAATATCAGCAAAAACATAGCCGACAATGCCATAGCATATTTTCTACCTATCGTAGAACTCGTTAAACCTGCCATATAAGTTTACATTTGATTTTCCACAAAATTAAGAAATGTTAACTATATCAAAAAGTGAGAAATCTCACAATTAGACAGTTTGTAATCTTTCTAAATAAGAATCTATCGCATTATTTAAAGGAAAAGAAGAAATGTACTGTTTATTTTTTCAAATCATAAATTCTACCATTATACACTACCTTTTCTGCTGTTTGGGGAAAGGTTTTTATTTCCATGGTCTGAATGCGTCTTGAAGAGCAGTATGGACCGGTTATAAATTTTAAAATTTTCTTTTCATCAGAATTTTCCGCTATCCAGAAACATGCCTTACTTCCTTTCTTCACTGATAATACTTTAGTTTTATTAAAATCATGAAGCAGTATCTCTTCTTTCTGATTTTCAAAAATAGTAAACCCTGTTCTGATTATAAAAAACACTAAAACCATCGCCGCCATCCTGGTTAAATTTTTAAAATTGATTTTTAAAAGCAATGATCTCAGCATATAAATGACAACAGACAAAGATATTACTTCAGCAATATTCATCGCTATATTTGAATAAAACAGCATCTCCCTCCCTGAAAACCAGTGAATAAGGCTCAATAAAACCTGGATAGATCCGTCATATAAAAAATTGATCCACGTAAAATCGATCTTCAAACCGATGAAAACCGTCATTAAAAAAGAAAATACGATCAATATTTCTGAAAATGGTACAATCAGAATGTTAGCAGGTACAGAAACCAGCGAAAACTGGTGAAAGTAATAAAGAACCAGCGGAAGTGTCGCCAGTTGTGCAGAAAGAGAAATGGTGATGGTATTGCAGATTATTTTTTTAAAATAATTATTCTGCTTTGGAAAATATTTCAAAAACGGCTGGTTTAACCAAAAAATCCCCAACACAGCAATAAAGCTGAGTTGAAAACCAACATCGAAAAGCTGCTGTGTATCAACAACTAAGATAATCATTGCCGATAATGAAAGGGAATGAAGCAGATCCGGTTTTCTCTGGAGCAGTACATAAACAAAATATACCGTCAACATAATGCAGGAACGTATCACAGAATTTCCAAAACCAATGAATACTGCAAACAGCCAGATAAAAACAATACTGGAAATAACTGCATATTTTCTGTACCGGAGAGGGCTGAACCGGGTCAGTAAAAAGTAGAACATCCCAAAAATAACGACAATATGTGTTCCTGAAATAGCTAATAAATGAACCATTCCGGATCTGTTGAAATCCTCTACCGTTTCAGAATCCATTTCTGTTCTGTCTGCCAAAATAATTCCTTTCAAAAATTCCCGGCTTTTCGGGGACATATCAACCTGATTAATTTTTTGTAATATTTCTAATCTATGTTGCCGTATCCGCTCATTCAGGCTTAAATCTCCTCTCTCTGCAGAGGAAATACTTTTGGATATATAACACTGATATTCAATATTTTTCCTTTTTAAATACCTTGCATAATCAAACTGAAAGCTGTACTGCGGAAATTTTGTTTTTGACAGGTAAGCATCGGCTTTATAGTAATGCTCAAAATCAAGTTCTTTATTTGTTTTAGGAATATAGAGAACGGCATTGAAATTTTCTTTTCCTGCACGGATAACGGCTTCATATTTTTTGTTTTTTTCTGTAGAATTCAGTTTTTTTGAAATCTTAAAGAACACCGTTCCGTTTTGAGGAACAGACAGGTTACCGGACGGAAAAGTATTGAAAAAATGAAGAATTATCCCGGCTCCGAAAAACATTAATCCCAGCAGTATTGCTTTTGTTCTATGCAGAAAATAAGAATTCAAAAAAAATAAAACGAAAATTGATAAACAGCTTGCAAAAACTACATAAATCATAGTTTTATCCAGTAAAAATCTATCCTTAAGGAGAATCCCGAGGATAAAACAGACGGATAAAATGAGAAATGGCTGTTTGTTCAATTGTGCGATATTTACAATCAAAAAAATAATTCATTTATTTGGTTATTGAATAACACAGATTTTGCAGAGTTGAGGTATTACTCCCAATTAAATGAATAATATGCAGCTTGATTATTTACTATAAAATCAGGTTTCAAATAAAAAATAAAAGCTATCTGTAAAAGATAACTTTGCAGTCGAATAGTCTTGTAAAAGGTAATTCTCTGGATTATCTGCCGCTTAAAAACCGGTCGGTCAAGCGTTTGGTCTCTTTTATATAGAACCTGGAATCTTTTCCGTAGTCTTCGTATTTGAAATTTCCTGACTTTTTAGGAATTGCAGGTTCTATCTGTGTTCCTTCATGCCATTCATTGAAAGAAGTGATTCCTATAAAATCAGGATTTACTTTGGTGGCAGCATCAAACATTCTTTCATAATATTTCCCATTTTCCCTGCTTTTGAAATTGGCTTCATTCCAGGGTCTTATTCTGGTATCTGAATATCCCGGGCCCACGCACGGAATAAAAATAAGGTTCCGGTCTTTTGCATACTGGGAAAGATAGCCCCAATTGGAAGTTGTACTTCCGAAAACAAAACCTTCGCTGGCAAAATAGGTATAAAAACCATCAAAACCGGATTTCTCAAAAAAATCAGAATGTTCTTTTTCAACCCATAATCCTATGTAAAGTCCGTCTAATTCTGTTTTCCGAACTGTTTTTCTTCCGTTTTCAGAAAGAAGTTCTGACCATTCTGACGGTGAAATTTTATAGCTGTCGTACACATAGTACAGTGGCTTTCCATCTTTTCTGTAAAAGGCATGATGCTTGGAATAGGTTTTCACCAGATAAGAAAGCTGTTCTCTAAGCTCGGTTATATTTTTGTAAAACGGTTCTATGTGAAAAGCAACCTTTAAGTTAAATTGGTCAGCTATATCCAGATATTGGACAATACTTTGATCAACAAATGAATCTTTTCCCAGCCAGCTTAAAACAACTACTCCAACACCGGATTCCCGGATCATTTTCATATGTTTTTTAATGACTGCAGGATCATTGGAACTGTAATTTCCCAAAGCCGGATAGAAATTGGCTCCAATATCGTCACCTCCTTTGTAATTTCCTAAGTTGTTCCATTTCGGATTGTTCCAGTGAGGCAAAATATCATGATTCCAATGATCATATTTTCCGTCCACCTCAGGGTTTCTGTACCATCCATAATAGAAGATCTGAACCTTATCCCGGGATTTGCTGTTCTGAGCAAAATTTTTCGGTGAAATGAAGGTCAATAAAATTAATACAAAAAAGCTTTTAAAAAAATTCATTGATAAAAATTTAAATCTATAAAATCATTCAGTAGATCATTCAGAAAGAGTAATTAAATACTTAAAATTACCTCAGCAGCTTTTTCACTGGCTCCTTTTCCGCCAAGTTTTTCCCTCAAAAGGCTGTAATCTTCCAAAACCTGATTTCTTTTTTCGCCCTCTATCATTTTATTGAGTTCTTCCACAAGGTTTTTGGTATTCAGGTCGTTTTGGATCAGCTCTTTTACCACTTCTCTGTCCATGATCAGATTGACCAGAGAAATATATTTGATATTTTTTACGAGTCTTTTTGCAATGGCGTAAGAAATTTTACTTCCACGGTAGCATACCACTTCCGGAACATTAAGCAAAGCAGTTTCCAGGGTTGCTGTTCCCGAAGTGACTAAAGCAGCTTTCGAGCATCTCAGCAGATCATAGGTCCTGTTGGAAACGAAATGAACGTTATCATCCACATATTTCTGATAGAATTCTTTTGGAAGACTTGGCGCACCGGCAATGACAAACTGGTAATTTTTAAAATTCGGTCTCACGGATAGCATAATTTCAAGCATTTTTTCCACTTCCTGTTTTCTGGAACCGGGAAGAAGTGCAATGATTTCTTTTTCATTAAGGCCGTTTTCTTTTTTAAATTCTTCAACATTGATATCGTTCAGCCCGGCTATCGCATCAAGAAGCGGGTGTCCTACGAAATGGGAATGAACGCCATGTCCTTTATAAAAATCCTCTTCAAAGGGAAGAATAACCATCATTTCGTCTACATATTTTTTAATGATTTCTACTCTTCCTTCTTTCCATGCCCATAGCTGTGGGGAAATATAATAGACCACTTTTATCCCTAGCTCTTTTGCAAACTTGGCAATCCTTAAATTAAATCCGGGATAATCAACCAGAATAAGAATATCAGGCTTGTTTTTTCTGATATCTTCCTTACAGAATTTGATATTATTGAGGATGGTTTTTAAATTCATAGCAACTTCCAGAAAACCCATAAATGCCAGATCACGGTAATGTTTTACCAGTGTTCCTCCCTGTGTTTTCATAAGATCGCCACCCCAGAATCTTATTTCCGCCTGCGGATCTTTCTGTTTAAGGGCTTTCATTAAGTTGCTTCCATGTAGATCACCGGAAGCCTCTCCTGCAATAATATAATACTTCATTTCTATAGTAAGGATAGAGAACAAATTAAGGTTTACTTGATCTTAATTTGTAAATTTGTCCAAAGATAATGATAAAAAATGTCAGAAGAATTTGAAATCCGAAATAAAGTTGCTGAAAGCGGCCTTATAAATTTCGACCTATCCACTCTGGTTCCTAAAGGAATAAGAAAGGGTATTGACCTTAAAGATTTCCTTTTTCAGGAACTGATTCTAAAGGAAAAAGATTTCAGGGAAAAGGTAGACACCATCAATACTGAAGAGTATCAAGACGCTTATATATATATTTACAATTCTGTGGATACTATTGTTCCGTTGTGGGCTTATTTTGTATTAACCGCTAAGCTTACAGACGTTGCTAAAAAGATCGTCTTCGGAAACCGTGAAGATCTGGAAGTGATCCTGATGCACAATGCTATTCAGACTTATGATTTTGAAGATATGAGAGGTAAAAGAGTTCTTGTAAAGGGCTGCTCCGATAAAGAAATCCCTGAAAATGCATACATAGAACTGGTGGAACAACTGAAACCTTTAGTAAAATCATTAATGTTTGGTGAAGCCTGCTCAAATGTTCCTATTGTAAAGAATTAATATGAGGAACTCTTTATCCGCCTTATTTTTATTCTTTATTTTTCTTGTAATTTACTACTCCGGAAGTTTTACAAAAATTCCGTTTGCAGACTGTGTTGGTTTTGTACTGGATGCTGAGAAAGGTAAATTCATGACAACGGCTACAGCAACTACTCATTTTTTATATATTAATACAGTCATTTTAATTAAAAATATTACCGGGCTTAATGGGATAGAGGCAAACCGTTTACTGGTCATTTTTTCAGGAGCTGCAACCGTTTCCGTAATCTATCTTACCGTTAAAAGTATCACGAAAACAGAATGGGTTTCTCTCGCAGCAGCTTTTGTTTTTGGTTTTAGCTTCTCATTCTGGCGAAATGCAGAGATTGTAGAAGTATATACCTACAATACCCTATGGATAAGTCTTTTTTTCCTTTCAATGATTAAGACTTTTATAGAAAACAAAAAACAATATATTGTATGGGCAGGTATATTTCTAGGCATCAGTCTGTGGGTACATATCCAGAATATTTTACTGATTCCTGCTTTTTTACTTTTTCTTTTTTATTTTAAAAGTGAAAAAAAATATTTTTATCCTTCCCTGTTGGTGTTTGCAATGCTGTTTGCCTCATTATTTATTCTGAATATATCCCAGGGGCTTTCTTTCAAGTCATCCTATAGTTCGGATCAGGAAAACTGGGTAGAAGAATCTTTCAGGAAGACCTTTTTACAATATGTTAAAGATTTTCTCCAGTCTTTCGCTTACCTCATTTACAATTTCAATGTATTTACTTTTTTTGGAATAATGGGTGCTGTATTTCTATACAAATCTAACAGAAAAATGTTCTTTGTTTTTCTTGCAGGATCTTTGTGCGTGTATGGCTTCTCAACCTTTTATGCAGTTTCGGATAATTATGTTTTCTTTCTTCCTTTCAATATTATTTTTGCACTGTCTGTGGGATACGGACTGTCACATCCGAAATATGCTGTTCTTAAAAAAGTATCATGGGTCTGCCTGCTTATTCCCTTAGGATATCTGCTTACCTATAAAACCGTTTTCCTGACAGAAAAAGGAAAGACATTCCACAATTTCAAAAAGTATAAAGGCGGCCTGGATTATTATATGCTTCCATGGATGAATAACAATGCCGGTATTCTGGAATTTACTATTGATAAAAAGACGGCTCCGGAACCTATTAACTGGATGACTTTGAGCGCCATGGAATATATAAAACTGCTAAAAAGCAAAGGATATACAGAAGAGGAGATCAAAAAACTTTAACAATAATTGTGAGGTAAAAAAATTCGTGAATCACATTTTTTGATATCTTTGATTTACTTAATATTTAAAATAAACACAAGCATGAGTTTAATCGACCTACTTACAGGTAACACCAGCAATCAGGTTGCTGAACAGGCAGAAAACAAATTCGGAATCAGCAGAAACCAGATTATCGCTCTGTTGGCAGTAGCTGCACCTTTGGTTATTTCTTACCTTAGAAACAAGTCTCAGGACGCTAATGAAGCAGAAGCTTTAAATAACGCATTAGATAAAGATCACGACGGAAGTATTCTTGATGACGCTTCACAAGCTGAAGCCAGACAGGCTGAAGGAGGATCTATCCTTGATCATGTTTTTGGAGGGCAAAAAAGCACTGTTGAAAATCAGCTTTCTCAAAATACAGGAATCTCAATTGATAAAATAGGTCCTATTTTAGCAATGCTTGCTCCGGTAATTATGGGATATATTGGTAAAGAGAAACAGCAGAATAATGTAGGAGCCGGAGGATTGGGAGATCTTTTAGGCGGAATTCTTGGAAATGCATCCAACCAGGCTCAAGAACAACAATCCAGTCCTTTAAATGATATTTTGGGAAGCGTTTTAGGAAGTGGCCAGGCTCAGTCCGGAGGAAACCCACTTAATGACATCTTAGGAAGTGTACTTGGTGGTGGCGGACAGCAACAGCAACAACAGGGAGGTGGATTAGGAAGTATCCTTGGCAACCTTTTAGGAGGAAAATAATTTAATTTTGTATATTGAAAAAGGCTGAAGATTGATCTTCAGCCTTTTTATTTTTAGCTCTTCGCTTTAGCTTCGGAAGAACCAACTGACTTAGAAGCCTTTCTGGGTCTTCTTTTACCATAACTCCCTGCATTGATCTTCCCTCTTCTTGATTTTTTGTCTCCTTTTCCCATAGTGATAAATATTTATTGGTTAAGTACTAAATTAAGCAATATGGTATACATCAAAAAAATTAAGGCTGTTAAAATTTTTATAAATCTAACATAGCTAAGGGCTGGAAAAGCTATTAAAATTCCACAATTTTATACTTTCACCGTCTTCCACTTCCCCTTTTTAAACAAAATAAAAGCAACAATAGTAATTAAAGTTTCTGCTACAGGAATAGATATAAAAACCCCTTTCGGGCCCATCCCGAAATGCTTGGATAGGAAATAGGCTAACGGAATCTGAAACAGCCAGAATCCAAAAAAGTTCACCCAGGTAGGTGTCCAGGTATCGCCGGCTCCGTTAAAGGCATTTATAAGAACCATTCCGATTCCATAGAAAACAAACCCGACACTCATAATGTGTAATGCGTTTTTGGCAAAAGCTTTAATCTCTGTTTCCTGAGTAAAAAATCCTACAAGAAAGTCTCCAAGCAGGAAAAATATCAGACTTACAGCGAGCATAAAAATTACATTATATTTTACTGTTTTCATTACAGACTGTTCAGCTCTCAGCATTTCATTAGCTCCCATATTCTGCCCGACCAGCGTCGAAGCTGCATTACTCAGTCCCCAGGCGGGAAGCATAAAAAACATCATCAGCCTCAGAGCCGTCTGATATCCAGCAGAAGCATTTTCCCCTCCCGTAGTGGCAACCAGCTGAGCGAGAAAAATCCAGCTGCAAGAAGCGATCACAAACTGGAAAATTCCGGGAGTGGCAATTTTCACAATAGATTTTATCTGCTTGAAATCAGGAATAAAATAAGATAATGCAATCCGGATCTGAGTATCAGCAACCAAAAGATGATACAGCTGGTAAACCACCCCGATGCTCCTGCCTATGGTAGTTGCCAAAGCCGCTCCGGTGAGCCCCATTGCAGGAACAGGCCCAAAACCTTTGATAAGAACCGGACAGAGAATAATGTTGACGATATTGGCGATCCACAGCGATTTCATGGCAATGGCTGCATTCCCTGCTCCTCTGAAGATCCCGTTGATCAAAAACAAAAGCATAATAATCACACTGCTTCCCATCATAATCCTGGTGAAATCTTTTCCATAAGCTGCAGCTTCAGGTTTTGAGCCCATCAGAATCAAAATTTCCTCAGCATAAATTACTCCGAATAAACTGAGAATTGCAGTAACAATAAGTGAAACCAATAAAACCTGCGCTGCACTTCTCGAAGCCTGCTCCGGGTTCTTCTCCCCTATTCTACGTGCGACCAAAGCGGTTGCAGCCATGCTCATCCCTATAGCAATAGAATACATGATTGAAAGTACAGATTCCGTTAAACCTACACTCTGAATCGCGTAACCACTTTCTTTCAGATGGCCGACGAAGTACAGATCAACCAGGGCAAAAACTGATTCCATGGCCATTTCCAGCATCATAGGAATTGCCAGTAAAAGCACAGCACTTCTTATCGTTATTTTCGTGTAATCAACTTCTTTACCGCTCAAAGCCTTTTTCAAAAAGTCTATATATTTTGTCATTTTCTAATCAATAATTATCTGATTTCCAAAAATACGAATTCAATTCTTATAAAAATTTAGTTACCCATATCAAAAAAATAATTTAGATTTGTATATTGTTAATGAAATCTTATGAAAAAAATAATCTCTACTGCCTTTTTGCTTGTAATTTCAGGATCTGCGAGTATGCTGTCTGCTCAAACGCTTAGTAAAAAACAGATGCAGGCTATTCAGTCTGATAACATTGCTTCATTTAAAAAGAATTTCTCAAAAGCAGATTACAATAAATGCTTTCCACTTAAAGATGAGACTTTTAGTGCATTGGGTTTCAGCTCGCTTTACGGTAGAAATAATATTGTTAAATTTCTTTTGGACAACCAGGCAGATATCAATAAAGAATGTAACGGAAAAACACCTCTTGCTTTAGCTAAATTAGGAAACAAAGAACAAACCGTACAACTGTTGATACAGAAAGGCGCTGCTAATAATTAATTAAAAAGCCCTCAAATAATATACAAGACTTCCGAAAGGAAGTTTTTTTTGTTTAAAGAACCTGCAAAAATCTTATCTTTGCATCCGGAAATTATGGTGAAAAACTTTATGATCAGAAAGCTAAACCATACATCTTAAACATTGAACCTTAAACAAATAATTATGTTTCGATCACACACGAACGGAGAATTATCTCTGAAAAATCTTAATGAAAAAGTTACACTTTCCGGATGGGTACAGACTATCCGTGACAAAGGATTTATGATTTGGATAGATCTTCGGGATCGTTACGGAATTACCCAACTGGTTTTCGATCAGGACCGTTCTACAGCGGAATTGATGGAAAATGCAAAAAAACTGGGCCGTGAATTCGTGATCCAGGTTACAGGAAAAGTAATCGAAAGGGTAAGCAAAAACCCCAATATTCCAACAGGAGAAATTGAAATTTTAGTTGAAAAAGTAACGGTTCTTAATGAGTCCCAGCTTCCGCCTTTCACTATTGAAGATGAAACAGACGGCGGTGAAGAATTAAGGATGAAATACCGTTATCTGGATATCAGAAGAGCTCCGGTAAGAGATAAACTGATCTTCCGTCATAAGATGGCGCAGAAGGTAAGAAACTATCTTTCAGACGAAGGATTTATTGAAGTGGAAACTCCGGTTTTAATCAAATCTACTCCGGAAGGCGCGAGAGACTTCGTGGTTCCCAGCAGAATGAATCCGGGACAGTTTTATGCCCTTCCACAATCGCCGCAGACGTTTAAACAGCTTCTGATGGTAGGCGGAATGGATAAGTATTTCCAGATCGTAAAATGTTTCCGTGATGAAGATTTAAGAGCGGACAGACAGCCGGAATTTACACAAATCGACTGTGAGATGGCCTTCGTAGAGCAGGAAGATATTATGAATGTTTTTGAGGGTATGACGAAAACATTAATTAAAGATATTACAGGACAGGAATTCGGAGATTTCCCGAGAATGACTTTTGCTGATGCGATGAGAAAATACGGAAACGACAAACCGGATATCCGTTTCGGAATGGAGTTCGTAGAACTTAACGAGCTTGTAAAAGGAAAAGATTTTAAAATATTTGATGACGCTGAACTGGTTGTCGGAATTAATGTTGAAAGATGTGCTGACTATACAAGAAAGCAGATTGATGAGCTTGTTGACTGGGTAAAACGTCCGCAGATCGGAGCATCCGGAATGGTTTGGGCCAAATTCCAGAACGATGGTGTGAAGACTTCTTCGGTAAATAAATTTTACAACGAGGAAGATCTGGCAAAGATCATCGAAAAATTCGGAGCTAAAGAAGGCGACTTAATGCTGATCTTATCCGGAAACGAAAATAAGGTAAGAGCTCAGCTTTCTGCTTTGAGAATGGAACTTGGAAACCGTTTGGGATTAAGAAAAGGAAACGTTTTTGCACCACTTTGGGTTGTAGATTTCCCATTATTGGAATTTGACGAAGAAAGTGGACGTTACCACGCAATGCACCACCCTTTCACATCTCCTAAACCTGAAGATATTCACTTACTGGAAACAGATCCGGGCAAAGCAAGAGCGAATGCTTATGATATGGTGCTGAACGGAAACGAAATCGGCGGCGGTTCTATCAGAATTTTTGATAGAGATTTACAGTCAAAAATGTTTGATCTTTTAGGGTTTACAAAAGAGGAAGCAGAAGCTCAGTTTGGGTTCCTGATGAATGCCTTTAAATACGGAGCTCCGCCTCACGGTGGTTTGGCTTTCGGATTTGACCGTTTGGTGGCTATTCTTGACGGAAATGAAGTCATCAGGGATTATATTGCATTCCCTAAGAATAATTCAGGGCGCGACGTGATGATCGATGCACCGGCATCCATCGCAGACGCACAGCTGGATGAACTTGAAATACAATTGAATTTAAAAGCATAAATTAAAAGAGGCTGTCTCAAAAGTGAGACAGTTCTTTTTTTATGCGCAAAAAAGGAAAGCTCAAAGCTTTCCCAGTTTTTGCAAATTGATTAATTTGCTGTGTGTTAAGTAAATCAAAAATAGTCTTTA
>Ga0307412_10000073_pt1 | contig 105453 bp, 91 predicted proteins | sample DK1Cmetagenome_3_FD_203823 | JGI IMG/M metagenome (GOLD analysis project Ga0307412, IMG submission 203823) | Maize rhizosphere microbial communities from greenhouse at UC Davis, California, United States - DK15-C-1 | ecosystem: Host-associated > Plants > Roots > Rhizosphere > Soil | place...
CTGCAGTGGATTCCAGCCCGATCGCAACGTCGGCAATGCCGGCATCCACGGCAGCCAATGCCGCCCGCATGCTGGGGTGCGGCAGCACGGGCACCGCAGGGTGGTGCTGTGCCAGCCACACAGGGTAGGGGCCCCCTTCAACAGCAGCGATGCGCAGCGTGCCGAGATCGGCAACCCGCCGCGGCAAGCGCTCGCCAATGCGGCCGGCAAGCACGCTGGCACCGCCAGGAAAACTGCGCGAGGGCGCCAGGCTGGGGCAGGGCAGGCGTGCCCCAGCGTCAGCACCCATCGCCAGCACAAGATCGGCCCGCCCCTCACAGACGGCGGTCATCGCGGCGAGGGTGCTGGAAAAAGGGACTTCGACGAAGGTCAGGCCGGAATGGCGGGCCACGAGCGCGGCATAGCCATGCGCCAGCGTCTGCAGCACCTCGGGGTCGGCAGCATCTTCGGGCACAGGGTGCAGCGTGGGGGCCGCGGCCACCCGGACCACGCGCCCCGCTGTCCATTTTCCGTGCTGGATGTCGCCTGCGGACGTACAGGGAAGCAGGGTAAACAGTGCCAGCAGCATGAACCTGCGGCCACGCTTGAACAGCGCGGTCACAGTGCCTCCAACTGCTGCCGTATCGCGAAGATCTCCGCGTCATTGCGCAACCCCAGCTTGCGCAGCGCGGCAATCTTCTGCGTGCTGACGGTCTTGATGCTGCGGTGGCGATGCAGGGCAATCTCCGAGACGGTCAACCCATTCAGGACCAGCCGGATGACCTCGCGCTCGTTGCGGCTAAGTGCATCGCAGGGCGTCAGCAGCTTGCACGACGGCGGAATGCGGCAGAGCCCTTGGGACACGCGTACGACCGCGTCGGATAGTTCAATCAACGGCTCGGATTTGCCGACAAAGCCGCTGATTCCGGCATCCAACAGGTGGTTGATGATCGCCACCGAGGTCTGTCCGGCAAAACCCAGCAGCGTTACCCGCGGCAGTGCCTGCCGCAGGTGCTCGACGAGCTCGGTGCCGCTGATATCACCGGGCGCCAGGGTGATGTCGATGATGGCCACATCGGCATGACGCTGCTGCAGCGCCTGCACGAACGCCTGGCTGTCACTGTGGCTGGCGACGATCTCGAAGCGGCTGTCGTTGCCCAGGTGGAAGGCCGTGCCGCGGCGGACGACGTCATGGTCATCAAGCAGGGCCAGGCGAAGCCGGCGCGGTGCAGGGAATCCGTTCATGCGCAGGAGTGTTGTCAGCGCCCAGTGGCGTGGCACTCATTCTGGCGCCGCTGTCGCGTCGAGCATCGAAAACATTCGATTTTTGAGACTTTTCCTAGAGTGGAAGTAGGAGAAGTTGGAGGTTTGTGTCGGGATCTGCACAGCGTGGGTGCAGCGAAGTAGCCTGTTGCGTCTGATGATTTTTGAATCGCGTTTACAGGGGGCGCGCGGACAGCGTGCGCTGCGCAAGTCGAGTGCGGGCTCCGCTGGCGAGATGCCAGCGTCCACGCTCCGGTCAAGGACGGGTCCAATCACGAGACGTTCCAGAGCGGCGCGATTGACGGGTTGGCGGGCGCAATTAACGTGACGCGTCACGGTGGTCACGGGTCCGCCGGCGTTGAATTCTGCAGGGCTGAGGGCTTGGGTTTCCCTCAGAATTGAACGTTGGTCCGGTGAGGTGCGCCTGACTGGTGGAGACTGGAGCGTGCGACTGTTTGAGCGAGCGTGTGTCGCCTGGACGTGGCGGGATGCCTCTGGGTCGCCAGCGACCATGAGTGCAGAGAAGCTATGGCTGGGGTTGGGGCCCGGGTAATGTTTGGGGTGCCATTGGTCGGGCTCGGTAGCGGAGTCGATGCTCAGTCTGCTTTGAACATAATATACAGAATGAGTCAGTAGACCATCGCTAACCGCCTGATTTTGGGCGGTTTTTGCGTTTCCGATGCTGGGCAACGACAGCGCCACCAGCGCGACGACCGCAGCCGCCGCGCTCAGCCTGTCCAGCATGAGACGCCACAAGGCGCGCTCGGTTGCAGTCTGCGCACGCTCGGCGTGCAGCATCGCAATCCACGTGGGCCCGTCGAGCTTTGCCAAGGCGCACATCTGCGCAATTCGCTCATCCGGGATCGGATGGCGCCCGTGTCGCCACGAACTGACCATTGCTCGCGTGAGCCCGATCTTCTGCGCCAAAGCGTTGTCGGACGGCAGGTTGCAAGCGGCCCTCACTTTGTCGAGCAGATCGTTGGCGGTATCCATGGTTAGCAATCCTTGACAGGGGTGTATAGCCGGACTATACATGCCCCCGTGTTTGGCGTGGCTAAACACCCCGCCACCGGCACCCCAAGGCCGCTGGCGGGATCACTTGGGGCTTGGGGCAGGGGATACACCATGGAAGAGTTGCTCCAGATCATGGCCGGTGGGCTGCTGCTGGTGATCGCGGTTGCCGCGATCCGCGCCGACTACAAGCGCCGCAAGGGCGGGGTCATCAAGTGATCGCCCCCTTGATCGCATTCGTGTTGTTGGGTGCAACCGTCGCCATCGCATATGGCGTTGCCACTTTCCCTCGCAAGGCCCGCCAACTGCTCGCAGCCATTGCGCCTAAGCCTGCTGCTGAGGCCTCGTTGGTCGCCCAAGCGTCTGCCGAGGTGAAGCATGGTCGCTAAGGTCAATCCGCGATTCTACGAGCCGGTTCGCTCGGCGTCTCCTCTTGAAGCCGTGATCCACGGCGTGATCCAGATGGAAAAGCTGCGCTACACCATCGAGCAGCGCGTGCCGGGTGGCGCCTGGAATCACAAGAGCGACTACGGCAGCGACGAAGTCCATGCCCTGCGCAATGCGCGTTGGTTCCGCCAGATGCTGCGGGGCAAGGTGGACTACCGCGTCTGTGCATGCGTCGGTGAGGCCAAGGCCGTGATTTTGGGCGAGGTTTCGCCGTGAGCGCGGTGCCGGCCGGGGCAGGACTCCCCGCGTCTAACAGGGGAGTCAGTGAATTCAGCAACCCCGAGGGAACCCTGACGGTCGGCATTGACTGGTTCTCTGCCTCTATCGACCTTTTCGTCGCACTGCGTGAGACGGGCTTCCTTGACCGGGACACACAGGACGAATCCCGCGAATGGATCGACGCGTGTGCCGACAACGCCCGCATTGCGGCTCTCCACGTGTTTACGTGGTTCTTCGGTGGCCTTGGCCTTGAACTGGATGAGGCGGCTGGCGGCGGTCGCTTCTACAAGTGGCGGGTCAAGCTCATTGACGCTGAAAAGAAGTTCGTCGGCATGATCGAGCTTGGCGGCGACAACTGCCAACGCATCGACGGCACCATTACCGCCCGCATCGAGCTTTCCGGCGAGGGCTGCAAGTACGTTAGCGCAGCGCGCTGCGGCCATGCGCAGCGGTGGCTGGAGCTTCGAGCGAAGCTCGAAAGCTGCGCGGGCAGAATCACCCGGCTCGACGTGTGCGCCGACGATCTGTTGGGCAAATACCCATTGCGCCTGGCACAGAAATGGTACGACGAAGGTCAGTTCGATCAGCGTGGGCAGCGCCCCAAGGCGCGCTTGGTTGACGACTATGACAGCGGCGACGGCAAAACGTTCTACGTGGGCGGCAAGGCCTCGGAAAAGCAGCTGCGTGTCTACGAAAAGGGTAGAGAGCAGGGCGACAAGAATTCGCCATGGGTGCGCTATGAGGCCCAGTTCCGCGCCTCCAATCGCAAGGAATTGCCGCTTGACTTGCTGCGCGACCCAGCGGCCTACCTGCTTGGCGCTTACCCGGTACTGCGCTTCCTGCGCTGTGTATCCACGCGCATCGAAATCACCAAGGCGGCGGTAGCGGCCACGCTGCAAAGCGCGTTCCGCAACCTGCGTCGGCAGTACGGCGGTGCGCTCAACCTCTTCATCAAGTACTGCCCGGACGCTGAGACGTTGCGAGCGGTCATTCAAACCTGCACTTCGCCAAAGCCGCCGAAGTGGAGCACAGGAGATATAGCGGCGCACTGGGCCGAAACCTCGGTCCTACAACCACCAAACCTCAAAGGGGTCTACGCATGAGCATCAAGGTCACCGTCCTGAAAGCCGAAATCGAAGAGCGTGGCGGCACGTTCGAAGGCAACAAGGGTGAGCAGATCAGCTACACCACCCGCAAGCAGAAAGCGCGCCTTGAAACGGATGGCTTCGCCTATCCCTTCGACGTGCGTCTGCAGGACGGCCAGCCGGGCTACCCGCAGGGCGATTACGAGCTCGATATCGAGTCGATGCTCCAGGTCAACAAGGGCGTGGCCTCGCTGAGCAAGTTCACCGTTCTGCGCATGCTGCCCAAGGCTGCACCGCGCGCCCCGGCGCAGGCCTAAGTCATGGCGCGGTACGTCTACGAATGCTTGCAGTTCAACCAGCAGACCGGTGAGTGCGCGCAAGCCGGATTCGTGCCGCGCACCGAAATTCCCAGCCTTTCTACTGCCGAGGTCACGGGGATTCTGTCCATGGTTGCGGTGTGCTTCGCCGTGGCATGGGCTTACAAACAGATAGGCAGAACTATCCGCAACTAACGAAAGGGGAACACCATGGATCTTGACGCAACTGCTGCACTGACCGTTCTGGCTGGACTGTCCGCCGTTCTGGGCGCGATCGGCGCCGCCAAGCTGGCACCGGCTGCAATCTCGGTCGGTTTCAAGTGGCTCAAGGGCGCGATCTTCGGTTGATCGCTGTAACACGGGGCCGGGCAATCCGGCCCCTTTTTATGAGGGAACCGCCATGCTAGCTCTGTTTGTTCTCTGCGTCGGCAGTGCTGCACTTTACATCGCGTTTGGGGACTAGCATGCGACTTCTTCCTGCGATGTTGCTTTCGGCTGTCGCGATCTTTTGGTCGCCGTTGGCATCAGCGGTTGTTCCTGATGCGGATGAGGGCCTTGCCTATCAGCGTTGCCTGGCAGAGATGCCTAAGGTGACAGCCGGTGGATACAACGTTGCGAAGGTGAGCTGCGTACCTGTTGCTATCGCACCATACAAGGCCTGCTACCGGCAGAATTATTGGGTATTCGATAGGGCTGGCGCTACCAGTGGAAATCAGATTGGCCCCTATATTCGTGATGATTATTGCGCCAACAGCACGTGTTCGTCGCGTCCATATGAGTTGGGCTGGGAAGGCGGCTCTACTGTTGCCACAGTAAACGTCTGTCACAAAGGGTGCATGTATAGCAGCTCGCTCGATGCGGAAGGGGCAGCGGGATTCGGCTATTGGCCCACTGGCGGCATCTGTACGGAATCGGACGCACCTGCGCCCACGCCTGCGGGTGATGGCGGCGGTGATGATGGTAGTGGCACCGGCGGGGAGACGGGTGGCGGTGACGGAGATGGCGGTGGGGATGGCGGTGGTGATGGGGATGGCGGTGGTGATGGTGGGGGAGATGGCGAGGGCGGTGGTAACGGTGATGGTGATGGTGATGGTGATGGTGATGGTGATGGTGACGGGGGTGAGGATGGCGACGGTGATGGTGACGGTGATGGAGAGAACCCCAGCCTTCCAGAGAACCCAACGTATCCGGGCGACATTCCGATGCCATACGCCGACCCGCCCATTCCGAGCAGCTACCTCGGACAGTGGTCCAGTGGCCTCGGCGGCGGCTCCTGCCCTGCTGCAAAGACCATGACTGTAGGCGTTGGGTCCATCTCGACTTCCATCAGTTTCGAGTTCAAGCCTCTCTGTGATTTTGCACTGATGATCAGGGGGCTAGTCATCGCTTGCGCTGCTGTGGCAGCCGCCATCATCGTTTCAGGAGTACGTAAGTAATGCCTTGGCTCGCCGCGTTTCTTACTCAACTCCTGGGCAACTCCCTTGCGCGTGTACTGACCGGCGCGGGTCTTGGTCTTGCAACAGGCGCAGCGCTCCTGCCGCTCGTCAAGGGCGCACTGAACCTCATTACGCAGAAGTGGTCGGGCATTTCAGCGGATCTAGCAAACGTAATGCTTATGGCCGGGGCAGGGGAGGCCATCACCATGATCGGCTCTGCCATTGTGACTAAGGTCGTCATTGATGCAGGCAAGGTCGCCATTCAGAAGGCAGCGTCAAAATGATGTATTTGATTTCGGGTCAGCCGGGCAATGGCAAGACCCTGCGCGCAATGTCCATGGCGCTTGAGTTCTATGAGCAGAACCAGCAGCAGGTGAAGGAAGGCAAGGCGCAGCCGCGCCGCTTCTTTACCAACATCGCGGGCGCAACGGCTGAGGAAGGCTCAGATGCCTTCCCATGGATGGAAAAGCTGCCCGAACACAACGACTGGACGCAGCTTCCGGATGGCTCTTTCGTGATCTACGACGAAGCGCATTCCGATGGCAACACACAGGGTCTTGAGCGCTATGGAAGGCTGTTCCCGTCTACGGGCAAGCCGGGCGAATCTGATGACCCGCGCATTCGCGCAATGTCTACGCACCGGCATCGTGGCTTCGATCTTGTGTTCGTCACGCAATGGCCGAACAAGATCCACCACCAGGTGCGCACGCTTATCGGCTCGCACACTCACATGAATCGTTCGTTCGGCATGCAGCGTGCTGGCGTGCTCACGTGGTCGCGCGTGCAGAGCGATCCTTACGATGAGAAGGTGCGCGACAAAGCCGAGGAAGAAATCTGGGCCTACCCGAAGTCGCTGTACAGCCGCTATCGCAGCGCTACGCTGCACACTGCCAGTCACAAGTTTAAGGTGCCCAAGAAGGTCTGGCAGGCGCTGTCCGTGACCATCGTGCTGATTCTCGGTGTCTGGATGATCTATGCGTTCATCATCAAGCCTTCTCCGACGCCCAAGAAGGTGCAGGAGGGGGCCGGTGCTTTGCCGGCGGCGGGAGCCCTGGCGCCCTTGGGCGCGGGCGGGCCGGCGGCACGGCCCCTCACGCGTGAGGAGTACATTGAGCGTCATACGCCGCGGATTGAGTTTCAGCCGTGGTCAGCCCCGGCGTTCGATGACAGGTCCGTGCAGTCGCAGCCCGAGTTGTACTGCATGGCCTCCGGGACCACCGAGCAGGACACTACCTGCACGTGCGTAACCGAGCAGGGCACCAAGGCAAAGGTCAGGTTGCCGGTGTGCCTTGCGATTGCACGTGACGGACCCGCCTACAATCCCTACCGTGCACCCCGCCAGATTGATTCTGGCGCCACCACCGAGCTTGCCGGTGTGCAACCGATCAACACACAGCCAATTGGTGTTGCCGGTACAGTGATTGCGGTTGGTGAGCGGCCTATGTCTACGTTCCCTGAGTCGGTACAGAATCGCTACAGCGGGAACTAGCGTGGCGCATCAAGGGGTGCAGGTTGACGAAATCTGCACCCAACCGTTTTCGACTCGACGGAAGGTTTGGCCGTTGATGCAACGGTGACCCGGCGGGAGCGTCTTGGGCCTTGCTGCCCGTTCTGCGGCCTCGCGCTTACTGCGCACTTCTTCAATCGGCACCTCCGGGTACAGCTGCCGTGCGAGCGTCTCACCGGCACGTTCCTGTTCCTTCATGGCTGCATTTCCAGCCACGCCCAGGACACCGCAGGTTGCCAAGAGCAACGCACTGCCGCCCAAGAACACGCCTAGCGCTACCTTCCATACCAATCCCGTCGAACTCGCCATCTATGGCACCCCCAAGCAATCCGACCGCCATTCTAAGGGGTGTAGGGGCAGCGCCCCTACGGAAGCGCCTCACACGCGCTGGCGAGGCCTCGGCCCCGGTACCGACAGGACGCCCGCCACAGGATCGGCGTCAGGGCCAGCCAACGCCCCGGAAGACCGCTTTGCGCGCCGATGGGCGACCTCGGCCAGGTCAACGATGCCCGCACGCCCGAATGGTCGTTTCTGGCCGCCTCGGGCAATCTCCATCATCCGGCGCCATTCCTGCGCCTGTGCTGCCAGCAGAGAAAGCCATGCCAGATCCTGCGGTTCCAGCTCACGGCCTTCGGGTGTGACCAGTCGGCCAGCCTTAAACGAAAAACCGGCCCAAGGGCCGGTTAGGTTGCGATTACGCACAATCAGGCTCCATGCCACAGCAGGGCTGAGGGTCGAGGCAAGATCCGTGCCAGCCACGACCTGAGGCGCGTAACATAATATACATTATGCGAAATGCGACGTAGCCGACACAGGCTCCGCCGCTGGGCCGCTTTCGTCGGTTCTACTTGGGAATGGCTACGGCTCTGGCTCGGCTCTTGCCTGCCTGTTCGTTCCCCCGACAAGGACGAGCTCGCAGCATGATCAAGATTGATCCCCACGACCGCATGGATCTAACCGGCCCTTGGGCCGGTTTCGGCTTTCAGGGCGGCCACATGTTTACGCCCGAAGGCCACCAGCTGGAACCCTGCGATATGACCTGGTGGTCACTGACCTGCAACATCGCCCGGGAATGGCGTGTGATGATGGTCGAGGCCCGCGCCGAGGTGGCCACCCGATCGGCACCGCAGCCGACCCAACTAAAGTTGTTACGCCGCTCAACGTATTAGCGCTACTTCTCTGAAGTTGGCGCCTCCATCAAGTAAGTAGCGCCATTAGTTGGCGTCCACTAGGCTCGACAGCAGGAACCGAGGTGATTCGACTCGCCTTCTGGAGGCGAGCCTTCCAAGTAAAAGTGCTACGTAGCAAAGATTGCAGCCAGGCGGTCATTGCTTCGACCGCTTGCGTTTCGGCCTAACATCAGCAGCGATGCGAACTTCTTTGGATCGCTTGAATGCAACTTCCAGCTGAGCTGGCAAATCTCGAAGCCCTGAAAGTTGTCCCTCGAGCGCGTCACATCTGCCGCGCAGGATATCGGCAGACTGACTGGCCGTGGCGGCCGCTGATTGGGCGGCCTGGATATCCTGACGCAGCTGCTTTTCAAGAGCTCTGTGTTGTTCGGATGCCTTGCTTAGCTGCACCTGGAGTTCTTTCACCTCCTGGCGGGCGCGATCAACATCGCTGAGCGCCCGATTCTCGACAGATCTGGTGTACTCAGCCCAGTCTTCTCGCTCAGATTTCGCCGTTTCTAGCGCCTCATGAAGCCTAGCATCGAGTTGCTGTCTCGATGCTTCATTTCGATCGGCTCTTCGAAGCTCGACATCCCGCTGCTCTACAAGCTCTGACATCTGCAGACGGAGCTGGTCAACCAACCGTTGTAGCTCTGCAGCTTGCGTAGCGGCAATCCTCTCTCCTGTGAGAGCATCGTCGCGCTCTGAGCGCATTTGCGTCAGCTCGTCAGCTACAAGCCGGGATTTTGCCTCCAGTGCATCACGCCGGGCGGCCAGTGACTGCTCAGCCTCTGCAAGCTCTCGATGGGCGGCCTCCCGGGCATGACTCAACGCTAGCTCCCACCATTGTCCGGCGAGTTCTGCCAACACCGCTGGTCCATCTTCCAGGTCCGGACGCGCTGGCTGCAGGCGCGTGCCAAGTCGCTTCCACCACGTCTCCAGCCAGCGCGTCACGGTGTTCGGGGAGCCTGTTCCCAAGTGGGCTCGAATGCGCTCCACAGTGGGGCGCTCGCCGCTGGCCACCAGCGCGTCTGCTGCGTTATGTACATCCGATTCGGTGATGCCGCGGGCCATCTCAGGTCTCCGTTACGGGCGCCCCGCCCCATTGATTCCGTACTGGTGATAAGTGATGATTATCGTGGGTATGATCGCATAAGCGTAGCGTACATTACATAGTATGAAAGATATCTTTACCACTCCCGCGCTTGCCGCGAGGGCCACTTGCCTAGCACTGCCGGAACAGCTGGCCCAACAGGCTGCCGATGCGGTCCGCGAGCTGCTGGCCGAAGCCGCAGCAGAGAACACCACCCGCAGCTACACCAGCGCCCTGCGCTACTGGGCCGGCTGGCACGCGGCGCGCTACGGCATCGAGTTGACCTTGCCGGTACCCGAAGCCACCGTGCTCCAGTTCGTAGTCGATCACGTACAGCGCCGCTCGACCGACGGTGAGTTGGCCTGGGAACTTCCACCAGCTGTCGACCAGGCCTTGGTGGCCGCTGGCGTCAAAGCCAAGGTCGGCCCGTGGACCTTGGCCACCGTGCGCCATCGCGTTGCCGTGCTCTCCACCGCGCACCGACTCAAGCACGTGGCCAATCCCTGCGAGCAGCCTGCAATTCGCACCGTGCTCAGCCGGGCGGCGCGGGCCGCGGTCAAGCGCGGCGAGCGCCCACGCAAGAAGACTGCGATCACCCTGGCCGAGCTGGAGGCCATGTTGGCCACCTGCGACGACAGCCTGGAAGGAATTCGGGATCGCGCCCTACTCTGCTTCGGGTTTGCCAGTGGTGGTCGCCGACGCAGTGAGATCGCTGCGGCCGACCTGTGCGACCTACGCCGCGTCGGTGAAGTGGGCTATATCTACCGACTGGAACACAGCAAGACCCAGCAGGCCGGCGTCACCGCGACCTCCACGCCGGACAAGCCGGTGCTGGATCGCGCTGCCCTCGCCCTCCAGGACTGGTTGGAGGCCTCTGGGATCACCGAGGGGGCGATCTTCCGGCGGCTATGGAAACAGCGGATCGGCCCTGCCCTGTCCCCGGCGGCCGTGGGTGAGATTGTGCAACGACGGGCGCGGCAGGCCGGGCTGGAAGGAGATTTTGGCGGGCACAGCCTGCGGTCGGGGTTCGTGACCGAGGCCAGCCGCCAAGGGGTAGCGTTGCCGGCAATCATGCAGCTGACCGAGCACCGGTCGGTATCGAGTGTTGTGGGGTACTTTCAGGCGGGCGGAGCAACAGCCAACCCGGCTGCACGTCTTTTGGAGGATGACTAGGAGAGGGGGCGTATCGTGGAGCGTCTCTGCCTAAGCGTTCAATGCTTGAACAAACATAGGGCCAAGAACTGTTCTGGTGCGCCTCCCTGGGTATCGATCATGCAGAAAGAGTGCCGGCTATATGCCGGCACTCTGATTACAGGCTAGCTGGTATGGCAGGCATTGGCGCAGTAGTAGCACCCGTTGATGCGGTTTTGTGGCCAACGGGCTTTGGCATCAGCAACAGCCTGTCGACATGTGGCATGAGAGCCCAGGCTGATCTGGTTAGTCGCCAGCGGCATGTACAAGCATCCCGTGGTGGTGTTATGCACCTCGTGATCACCGTTGGTCTGGGCGTTTTTGTTGATGATGAAGTTCGGCAAAGCGCTTCTCCTGAAATTGCAGGCATCTGCAAAGCCTCGCGTGGAACGCAGAAAGCGGATCGGGACGGATCACAACGACCGGTTATAGATCACGCCACAATTGTTCAAGGTTGACGTCCTCGCTGTCGGGCTGTCTCGACTTATCCAGCGGGTCGACCTGCAGCACCATGGGCAGATCAAACGACGTGCCCGTCGCAATGCAGCAGCCTTGGGCCAGGTTGGGGATCAGGGATCGGGACAAACTGTCCAGCGTGGTGATGGTGTTGTCGATCAGGAATAGATCGCGATCATTGACCAGGCGGTGGATGAAGAAGTTGTGCAGCTGGGACACTATTGTTGGCGAGATGTCGGCAGGTCGCTGGCTGGAGATGGTAATGAATACGCCAAACTTGCGCCCTTCCTTTACGATTTCCTCGAACAGCTCTAGGCGATAGTCGCGCCAGCTCTCCTGTTCTCGGGCCGACTGCTGCGACAAGATGTTATGCGCCTCGTCGATGATCAGGTGGATTGTTTTGTTCGGGGGATAATCCACTGAATCCTTGTGCTGGTTGTAGTAATGCTTTGCGATCAGCAGCGGCAACACCTTCTTCGTCTCGTTGTTGCACTGCTTCAACGAAATCACCGTGACCAATCTCGGATCCGGGTCGTTGACGCCGACGTCGATGACCTTCTGCAGACTCGACAGCGACGCCTCCATCCGCTTGAGCATCGGCTGGATATGGTCGAACTGGACGAAGCCTTGGATCAGTTCGCGCACAAGCTGCAAGTACATCCGGACGATCAGCTGCTGGAACGGATCCAGAGGGCCTAGATCGAGGCCATCAACGGTTGGCCGTAGCGTAGCTGCATACGCTTGACCGTCCGCATTGAAGAACACGCCGTCACTCCTACGAAAGAAGTAATGATCGCGGCTGTGCCAGGAGATGTCCTTGAGTTGATCCTGCAAAGGGACATTTCTGAGCACGCTGGCGATCCGCCGGAGCAGGTCCAAGGTCTCGGCGCGCGGCGCGGCGGCACTGAAAACACGCTCGAACGTCAACTTCGCATAGTTGGTCAGCGCATCCGGGGCATGCTCGAACAGCTTGCGCGCCTCCACCAGTCGGACGAGAAAAGGGCGCTGCGTGTTCTGGGTGGCCTGAAACAGCAGAGACAGGGTCTCCACGTTCCAGAACTCGTCTTGGTTGAGAGGGAACTTATCGCCGGGACCGCGCTGCGTGGCAAGCCGGTATACCTGCTTGGCGTGCGCGGGCACCAGTTGCAGTCCGGTGTACTCGCCGTTGAAGTCGAGCACGATGAATTTGCTGCGACCCGCCATCGTCCGCGCCTTCTGCTCGAAGAGGACAGTGTAGAGCTTGGTCAGGGTATTGGACTTGCCACTTCCGGTATTGCCGAAGATGCCAATGTGGCTGTTGAACAGGCGCTGCCAGGGCAGCCCAATGGGAATTTCCTCCTTGAGCATCTTGCCGATGATGAACCCTGCCCCTGCGCCCCTGCCGTAGATCTGACCGATGCTGCTCTCCTGCAATAGGAACGCAGAGTCCTTGATCATCGGCATGAACTTGATGCCGTGGCGAAACTCATTGCCCTCAAAGTAACCGACCGGCTTGGCGTCCACTTTGCGGATGTAGTTGGATCGAACCCCATCAGCCTCGATTCGGTTCTCGTCAAGGTACTCGCCTTCCACCAGACAAACGATGCTGCGAAAGCCGCGTTGAATCGCAATGTACTCGCGAATCGAGACGCCCTTGTACTTGTCGCCCTTGTAGAAGAGCGTCTCCTTGCTTGAGTCCTCATCGATCCTGAGGGTTACCTTGACGCCGTGCACCGCAATGACCTCGCCGACGCGAATGCTCATCCGCCCTCCCCCGGCACCGCGACAGCTTCCGCGTTCACGGGCTGCCGGCTGTCAGTCGGCGGAGAGATAGTGAAGATCTGCTCGTTGAAGGCCTGGAAATCCAGCTTGCCGTTGTCCAGGGTGATGCAGCGAACGTTGCTGTAGACCTTGAAAAGGCCCGACAGCCATGCGTGCTCATCCGCGGAGTAGCAGCACACGAACACCTGCAATGATGGGTTGGCCAGCGATCGCGTCAACAGATTGAGGATGTGTTCGTCCGCGAACGAGAAACCGAACGTGATGAGCACCGCATTCGGTTTCTCCAGCTCGTAGCTGAGCAGGCGCAGCATCTGGTAGTAGTGCTCGTCAAAGACGGTCTCGTGGAACTTCCACTTCGTCGGATTGACGATCGGCAGCTTCCGGTAGGCCTCCCAGAAGGCGTCGCGCACCGGGTCTGGCAGAGCTGGCGCGACGAGGTCGGCCACGCCGGCGGTCTCGTCTAGCAAGGTCGCCGAAAACGCGTTCAAAGCCGCCATCTGTTCGGCCGGGATCAGGCTGTCGAGCACAGGCGCCTGATAGTCGACCAGAATTCCGGCGTCTTCCTTGCGCCAGTAAATGGAGCCGTGCAGGTGGACCAAGTTCACCTGCGGGACACTGGTTTGGGTGCGCTCGAAGACCCCGGTCTGGCACAGATACGTATTGAAGTTGCGTGCCTGCAGATAGCGACGACGGAATCCACGAGCGCCATCGTTCACGACAAAATCGTCGCTGGCGCGAGCGAGTATACGGTCCGCGGCCTGCGCAAAGCAGGCGTCGTAGTTGGTCGTGAATATGTTGCAGCGTTTGTCGAGAGGTTTGCGCCGCTGCAGCATGTGCAATACGGTGCCGAGGAAGGTCTCGTAGTTGGCGATGACCACTTTCGCATCGACGCTGTCCGTGGCACTCGGTTGATAGGCTTGTGCTGGGCGGATGCACGTCGCGTAGTAGTGCATAAAGAGCCAGTCAAAGCGCGGATCTTTGCGCTCCTCGAACCACGTCGCCAGACTCTCCAAAGTATGTGCGTCGCCGGCGTCGTTGCGCAGACGCAACGCGAGAGTGGGAAACAAGCCCGCCGACGCCCCTGATCCCACCAGGAAGTTCAAGTTCTTGTCGTAGATGTCACCGAGTTTTATGGCGTCCGTCATACCCGCTCCCTCTATCTTCCCCGAAGGAAGGCTCCTGCGTCAGGCGAACACCCCACGCTGGACCGCGTACCACTGGGCCCCTTCCTGTGCCCCGGGTACTGTAGCGCACCCCCACATTAAGTGGGCGGCTGCCGCCATAAGTTGCGACCGTGGTTTCAGGTGTCAACCCGCTTGGGCGATCGGATGCGGGGGAGTGGTTCTGGTTATACTACTTACCCAGAGGAGCCCCGAAGAGCGCGCATCCCCTTGATCTGACAGGATCTTAGGTGGCTAGAAGCCGGTCAAAAAACGGTTGCAAAGCCGGACCCCGACTCGGAGGCGCACCGCGCAGGCAAGCAGGTCCGCGACACTCCTATACCTCCCTGTGAGAGAACGATGCCGTCCCCGGCTCTAGGGGATGGCCTTGGCAAAACTTCTACATTTCGGAGGCTCGTCAGCCCATTGCAGATCCAGACCCGGGATCGGCGGGGGGCACATGGGCGGATGTCCGCTTCGGGTCAAGAGCTGGCCACTGGCTACCCCCGATAAATCTTCGTAATCTAGGCGCAGCCAAACGCCTCCACGCAATTTTTGAACTAGTCGCACCCCGCAGCGGTCTCCCCCGGAGGCCTGGCTCGGATCCTGTGTTTAATGCCAGGCAATAGCGTCCGGTAGGCGCTCATAGCTAGAATGATTACGGGCACGGCTAGGGGCCAGCCCCACTCTGGGCAACGGCCGAGGGGCATGCCCTCCGGATACCCCGGGACAAAAGAGATGGTCACGAGTGAGCACCTCGTTGAGAATGCCCGTAGCGGGCTCGTTGGGGCGTCCGCGTACGATCAACTTCCTACCAGGGCCTGTCGAACCCGTCATGAGCACCGAGATCATCGAAATCCTAGATCGCCTTCACGCCTGCGAGGCGGGACTAGAGGTGCATCGGGGCTACCTCAAGGCGATGGAATACGCCCTACGGGTTTCAATTCTGACCCATCAGGATCCAGACGCCCTGCTCGACACGTGGACGAGGCTGCTCCCGTCGATTGCACGTACTCATGCTGATGACGATGGCCCCCTGTTTGTGGCGGCGTTCCAGCAATCACTTGCGGTCCTAACCGAGCAGATTGAGCGTGATAGAAATGAAACTTAGGCCGGCAGTCTGTCAGGCTTGTGGCATCCGCTAGCTGAAGGTGAACAGCCTGTCTGCTGTCCTGCGCTATTGGCACCACGTCTTCACAATCTCAAGGAAGAAGAATGTCCATCCATCAAGTGAACATCTGAGGTTATGTGCAGATGCTTCGTGCTCTCAGAGGGGCCAGTTGAAAGACCGACGCCCATGCATGCCGGTGGGCTGCGACGTGCGCAACCTGCTCTTGGCTCGACTGGCTTCGGACATGCACCCGCTGGCCACGCAGATTCAGTTCGTCTGCACGAAGCACGCAAGGTAGTCTGCTGTCTAGTGGACAGCCTTCGCCATCTCCGGCGGCGCCCGGCGATATGGGCCAAGCCCGCGCACTGATTGACCAGACGTTGGGCTACCTGGTCTCCCCCGACGTGGCGGCTATCGAGAGTGGTGCCACGTGAGACGTTGCGATCGAACTGGGAGATGGACTCGCCTTCGATATAAAGGGGAGTGACTATGCCACGAACTAGGCAGCATCTCGGTTCAGTTCTATTCGCACCTGATCACCGCATATAAAATCCTACGTGACTATGGGATATCGCTCGGAAAGGCGGACTACGTGACCAACTTGTTTGTGTGAGTGCGCCAAGCGCAGTAGCCAAATCCAGCCCGTCAGCAAATCGCGACCTGTTTCTGCACTGCGTCCATCAACAAGTCCATTCCGGAAGGGCCCTGCTCCGCTGTGCGCTCTCCTTCAGCGAAGTCGGTCCAGTCTGCTTCCGCTATCCGACCAAGTTCGTGGAGCTCGGCTGGCAGCCACCGCATTGGCCAAAACGGCAGCCGGCGATGGCCCACCCTTCCTCGGTGCAGTTCGACCAGGCCCGTATGGCTGCTCGCCCCGATGACCCTTGAATAGGCCACCGACAGCCCGTCTTCGGGCCCTTCAAGATATTGGAGAAAGTGCTCTCCATCGAAAAGCAGTACCCCGGTCACGCCAGCGTTCCGATTGAAACGGGCGGCATCGTCAACAATGGCACACAGCTTCCCTTCCGTTTGGCCCAGTCCGTCTGCAGCGATTTCGCGGATCGCCTCGCTTGCATAAGCCACGGCCCTGATAGGCATCGGCATCTCCTTGCAGGTGGCCCTACAGAATAGCCATCGCCCTCTCTCGAATACAGTGATGTGTACGTAGGAAACAAAACAATTCAGGGAAATGTGAAGATGAACTGGCGGGCTCGTCACACTCTCTCGCGTGAATGAGTCTGCAAACTCTGTCCATCCGTTCGGGGATACACGCCCATGCCTGATACCGGCCATTTCTATGTGCTTGCGCTGGACTATACCGCCGACGAACAGGGGCGAATCAAGAACGTCAATACGATCACAGTCCGTTGCAACCATTGCCGCCATGTTTCCCGCGCCGAAGCGGGGCTGGAACCTATTTCGGGCGGCACATTATTGACGTGCGGCAAGTGTGGGGCTCGCCAGGCAGTAAGCAACGCCCGATTGGTGGAGTGCGACCATATCCTCAGCCGAGGCGGGGACGCGCCGAGCGCCATCGAGCGCTGACGCTTCCCGGAAACGCCATGGTTCTGTTCAAATTCAAGCCACTGTCCCAACTGGCCCATCTGCTCGATATCATCGTCAACGAGCGCCTCTACTGCCATCATTATGAGGAGCTCAACGATCCCTTCGAGGGTCAGTTCGAGCGCATGGTCGGGCGCGGTGCTGTACGTCGTGATTTCGGTACCGCCGGTGAGCTGGATCGGGAGGTGCCCACGCGCATCTGCAGCTTGAGCCGCTGCTGCGACGACGTTCGCATGTGGTCGTTGTACGCGGGGAGCTTTGCCGGTGTCGCCGTGCAACTCGAACTGGACCCGGCCCATCTCCCCCTGTATCCGGTGCGCTACGCAAAACGCCTGCCCGCCATCGATGTCGCCTGCCGGCCCGACGCCGCCCTGCGGGCGTTGACCACCAAGACATCGCACTGGCGCTATGAAAAGGAATGGCGGTTGCTCAGTCCGGAATCCAGGATCGAGGTGCCCGGCGCGGTGCGTCGCGTCATCCTCGGCATGCGCATGCCATCCGAGGTGATCGACATCATCAGCCAAGTGGCGCACCCCCACACCGATGTCCGCATGGCCGAGCTCGACCCGGCGGGCACGTGCATTGTCATGGGCGGCCGCCCGACCCGTCCACAGCCCTCGCTGCAGACGGCATGAGGCGCGCCTGCAGCGGCATGGGTCAGCCCTGCAGCAGGCCCGACAATGACCGGTGCGACGCCACCCCCGCCAAGGCGCCCTCGCCCACCGCCAGAGAAATGTTGCCCGCCATGCGCGCGCAGTCTCCGCAAGCAAATACGCCTGGAATGGTGGTCTGCTTGCTTGAGTCAGTGGTGATGCACCCTTCGCTCTGCAGGTCACAGCCAAGCTGCGCAGCGAGGGGGGTAGACAGTTGCGTCTGCGTGACGATGAACAGCGCCGCCAGGCTGACTGTGCGGCCACCTGCCAGTTCCACGTCCGCCTCACCTGTAATGCGCTCGATCAGGTCGTCTACTACTCGAATCCCTCTGCCGTGCAGCCTGGCATCCGGCGCTGGCGGCAATGTCCCGTTGCGGAACAGTACCACCGAGCCCCAATCGCAGAGCAGCAAGGCTTCGGTCTGCGCTTCCGCCTCAGCATTGTGCTGCGCCAGCACGCCCAGTGGTCTGTCCGGCAACTCGTAGCCATGGCAGTAGGGGCAATGCAGTACGGTCTTCCCCCAGCGCTCGGCAAGCCCGCTCACGGCGGGCAGGCGATCAACCACTCCATGGGCCAGCACAAGCCGACGGGCGCGCACGCTGGTGCCACCGTCGAGCAACACGCTGAAGTCATCGATACGACCCCACGCACGGCGCGCGGTACCGTTGAACCAATGCAGCCCGGGATAGCGCAGCAACTGCTGCCGGGACGTCTGCAGCAGTGCAGGGGTTGCCGAACCGTCCTGGCCGAGGAATCCGTGCGAGACGGCAGCGGGGTTGTTGCGTGGATGGCCGGCATCGATGACCAGCACGCAGCGACGCGCTCTCGCCAACTGCAGTGCCGCCGACATTCCTGCGAAGCTGCCGCCAATGACGACCGCGTCATAGAACGGGAGGGGCGGTTCGTTGCAGGATGGAAGAGAAGCCAATGGCGTTCCAGGGCAGATGGCGGCGGATGACCAAGACCCTCCCACTTCGCCCCTCAAGGCAGTGAGAAACCGCAGTGAAGCCCACGCAACGCACACATGCGCGTGGCTGTTAGGCAACCGTGAGCGCCGCGCTGTGCTGACGCACCCGCCCACGACCTCGGCATCGCGCCGATGTGATCCGGGCCGGTGCAAGCTGAATATCCCCGACGAGAGGAGGTGGCCAATGAAGTCCCGCTATGCGATTTCCCTCTGTATTGCCGCTTTTGCGCTCTCTCCCGCATCAGCCGTTGCCGGCCCGGAGGCGGCGGGGGGCGCCGCGCCGCCTGGCCGGGAAGCCGCGGTGGGACGTGGCCAGGAGGCAGCCCTTGGCACGCTCTCAACCATCAACGCTGGCGAAATCGATGCCGGTCGCCTTGCTCTGATGCGCGCCCTCGATACGCGGGTACGGGACTATGCGCAACGGATGATCGATGAGCACACCAGCAACAACCGTCAGTTGGCCACGTGGAAGAACGACGGGGCCGCACTGCAGGCGCAGGCAGAACGGGCGGAGGGGAAAAAAACACTGGCGATGCTGCAGCAAGCGCAGGGCCCGGCATTCGACGGCGCCTATCTGCAGGCCATGGTACGGGACCATCAGCGGGCGCTGCAGACGCTGGATTCCAGCCTGATTCCGGCCGCACACGACCCCGACGTCGCCGGCTTCCTGCGGGTCTCGCGCTTGCATGTTGCCGATCACCTGAAGCAGGCACAGGAACTGCTATCCCAGTTGGGCGTAAAGAACCCGGAGACGGCACGATGACAAGGTTGTTGGAACGCCTGCACACCGATCCGGTCACGATCACGCGATTGAAGGAACTGTAGCGCGAGCCGAATGGCGAAAACGGTCGCGGAACTGCATCTGCACGACGTGCGCGTGCTTCAAGGGTGCTGCCCGAGTGGCCGGCTATCATGCAGTTCGTCGACTACAGCGGACAGGAGGGCACCAACGTCCTGTTGCGGCTAACCACTTCAATGACACCTGGCAGCTGGTGATCAACACCGGCACCACGATCGTGACATTCCTTATGGTATTCCTGATCCAGCACACCCAGAACGCCGACACTGCGGCATTGCACATCAAGCTGGACGAGTTGATCCGGGTCAGCAGGGATGCCAACCAGGAGCTTCTCAATCTGGAGGCGATGGAGCCAACCCACCTCGAGGATATCCGGCAGCGGTATGAGGCCTTGGCTCGCACGGCTGCCGATATCAAGACCAAGAAGGAACGCTGCATGCCACGCGCCGCCCCCGGGCACGTGGTCGAGAACTGACGCGCGACCCGGAGCCATCCATGCAGCAGCCGACCGCCCTGCTCATCATCGACCTTTTCAGCCTTTTCGATTTTCCGCAGGGGCGTCAGCTGGCTCCACTCGCCGAGCAGGCAGCGCTTCAAGCCGCCAATCTACGCGCGGCGTTCGACGCGCGAGGGCTGCCGGTAATCTACGCCAATGATAATTTCGGTAACTGGAAGCAGGACTTCCCGCAGCTGGTCGAGGCGTGCCGGCAGAAGGGTGGCGAGCCAGCCAGGATCGCCGCCCAGTTGGCTCCACGGCCGGGGCACTACTTCATCCTGAAGCCCAAGCACTCCGCATTCCTGGCCACGCCCCTGCCGGTGCTGCTGGCCAAGCTTGGCGTCAGCCGCCTGATACTGGCCGGCATGACCCTGGATTCATGCGTTCTGGCCACCGCCGTGGATGCGAACTCACGCGAGTACCGCACCGTGGTCGCGTGGGAGGCGACGGCGGCGCTCCCGGACCGGCGGCAGCCGGCGTTGCAGACGCTGCAGCGTTCCGGTGTGGCTGAGGTGCTCAGCAATCGCCAGGTGTTGGCACTGCTGCCATCGACCACCACGAACGGTTAGCGCATCTGCGCGACGACGAACGGACGCGGCAATCGTCGCGGGGTGATCCATTGCGCGTCAGCGCGCCGTCTTCGCAACACAGCGTCGCTGTGGATGTGTACTGGATGGCTGTGTCATGGAACCAGCAGTAACGAAGCAGGCACGCGCTGACGTCGAAGCCACATGATGATGAATCCGCCGCGCAATGACAGCACCTTGGCGAACGCACTACCGGCTTCTACACGCAGATGTGGAAGATGGACGTGCCGCCACTGGGGCGGCGTCAACTACGGAGATTTTTCCATGGCCAACCAGAACCAGAATCAGAACCAGGGCAGCAACCGCGGTTTCGCCTCGATGGACGAAGACAAGCAGCGCGAGATCGCCGCCAAGGGCGGGCGTGCGGCGCATGAGTCCGGCAATGCTCATGAGTTCAGTTCCGAAGAAGCACGCGAAGCCGGCCGCAAGGGCGGCGAAGCAGTCAGCCAGGATCGCCAGCACATGGCCGACATCGGCCGCGAGGGCGGCCAGTCGCGTGGTGGCAACCAGGGCCAGCAGGAGCAGCAGCAGCGCGGTGGTGGCAACCGCGGCGGCCAGCAGCGCTGAGCGGCGCATTGGGTAACGGCAGCGGCGGGCGGACTTCGGTCCGCCCGCTTTGTTTGCGGTATCACGATGCTGGCCCGCGCACGAGTGTTGCCGTATGTGATTTCGACCATCAAGGCGCCAGCGGCGACAGACCTTCGCTGGCAGGCCCTTCCAGCAACTGTCCGGTGGCACTGAACCGGCTTCCGTGGCAGGGGCAATCCCAGGTGCGCTCATGCCCGTTCCACTGCACAAGACACTTGAGATGCGGGCACAACGGGGAGAGCTCATGCAGATCGCCTGCATCATCCCGGTAGGCCGCAGTCCGCTTTCCGCCGATGTCCAGCAGAGCGCCCTCGCCTGCCGGCAACGACTCGGCCGCTCCCTCGCTGGACCGCGGGAGACGATCGCCGATAAAATGCTTCATCACGGTCGCGTTTGTCCGCAGCCATCCGCCGGCCGATCGAAGCGGGGTGAACCGCATTGGGCTCAGCTGCCGCGCGGCCTCTTGGTGGACACCTTGAATGCCCTGCTCGATGACACTGGCGGCCACACCCGCCCAACCCAGCCCATCAGGACCGAAACCGGTGGCAACCCATACGTTGTCGTGTGCGCTGTTGCCTATGTATGGAAGCCGGTCGGCTGCACGGAACTGCTGTGCAGACCAGATGATGGGCTCACCCTGCAGCTGGAAATGCCGTCGCGCGTCCTCGACCAGACGCAACCCGGGGTCTGCGACCGGGGTCTCTCCAGCCCGATGCGTTTCCCCGACCAGTACCAGCCAACTGCGGCCGTCTGCGCCAGTGCCACCGCGCAGCGAACGATGCCGGTCGGCGATCCAGTGGATGCCTGGCGCTGGGGCCACGGCAACCGGTGCAGCCATCGCGTATTCCCGGTGGACCTCCATCTCGGCTTGCACCAGGTTGAATCCTGATGGGGAATGCGTGGCAAGCACGAAGTGCGCTGCACGGATGGTATCGCCGGTCCCGGTTCGCGCGACGCCGGCGCCGGCGTCAATGGTCGCCACCCTGGAGCCGGCGTGGATGCGGACACGTCCCGTAAGTCGCGATGCCAGGCCCTGGCAGAACGCCAGCGGATCCAGCTGCGCTTGATCGGGGACAGTGAACGAATGCCCCAGCGCGAAGGGAAGGCCGAAGGGATGGTGGGCGCAGCGCAGGCCGGCGCGCTGGTAGGCCTGCAGTTCCCGGTCAAACCTGAGCGTGGCCTCCGCATCCCGCTGCTGGATGCCGTATTGCATCGGCACCCTGCTGAAGCCGCATTCCAGATCATAACGGTGCACCAGCGCTTCGATGGAGCGCAGCGCCTGTCCGCGCCACTGCACCACCCTGCTCGCCACTCCACTGCCCCAACGGCTCACCAGATCGGCCATCCGCGATACCGGTGCGTAGAGGTTGCCGGTGGATTGTGCGGTATTGCGGCCGCCAACCGGGCCGGCATCGACGAGCAGAACATCCAAGCCTGCGTCGGCCAACCGGGCGGCGGTGAGCAGGCCAGTGATGCCTGCACCAACAATGAGCACATCAGCGCGTGCCGGCCCCGCCAGAGGCGGGAACGGTCGTGTCTGACCGTAGTGCCGCCAGAGGCTGCCGCGAAGGGAAGGTTGGCTCATGAACATCGACTCCATGCAGGTTCTGCAGATCAGTCCGCCTATGCCCCGCCCCTGCCCCGGTCATCGGGCCATGTCTTGGCGGTGCGGTGGACGTCAGGGTTCGCGCGGCGGCAGATCGAGCGCCCCGGAGCCGGGGCCTGCGCCCAGCTCTGCGCCGGTCATCGGACGCAGAGCTGGGTCGGACAACGTCCGCAGTATCATTGCGTCTTCAGCTGCCTGCTCGCGCGGCGTCAGCCCGACCCCGTAGTCTCCGTCACCTCCGTCCAGCGCTGCCTGGGCTTCACGGTCGGTGACGCGTTCCCACAGTTCGCCGCTGTTCCAGCTTCCCTGCAGATCCTGCCCGCCCTGCGACATGTCCATATACAGATCGGTATAGGCCGGATCCCCCGGCAGCTTTCCAGGCGGGAAGTTCGGCTGCATGCTGTGCAGTGCCTTCTCGAACGACTTCATATGCGCGATCTCACGCGTCATCAGGAAGCGCAGCGCGTCCTTGATGCCCGGGTCACTGGTGATATTGATCAAACGCTCGTACACCAGCTTCGCACGCGCCTCGGCGGCGATGTTCGAGCGCAGGTCTGCACTGGGGTCGCCGATGCTGTCGACGTACGCCGCCGTCCACGGCACCCCACTGGAGTTGACCAGAGCCGGCCCTCCGCCATACAGGATCTGCTCGGTATGGCTGGTGCTGTTTTGTCCCAGCTGCCGCATATCCTCGGCTTCCAGCATGGCCTCGGACTGCACCGCCTTAGGACCACGGTTGAGCATTGCGATGATGGTGCCGATGATCTCCAGGTGGCTGATCTCCTCGGTAGCGATATCCATCAACATATCCTTGCGGCCCGCGTCGCACTCGCCAAGCCCCTGGGTGAAATAGCGCATGGCGGCTGCCAGTTCGCCCTGCGGACCGCCGAACTGCTCAAGCATCAGCGTGGCGAGCTGCGGATCGGATTGACGAACGCGGACGGTGTACATCAGCTTTTTGTGATGAAAGAACATGGTCAGTCTCCTGTGCGTGCAATAACGGACATCACGATCAGCGCTTGGCCTCGGCGCCGGGGGTCTCGTCGCGATCAAGGAACGCACCTACGAGGACGTCCTGGTGATCCTCCAGCCAACGCGCCATGGCGATCTCTTCCTGCAGGATCTGTCCGCAGACAGCTGCGATGTCGGTTGCACCCGCACGTTCGGCGGCGACTACCAAAGCCCGGTAAGTGGCAATCTCGGTATTCTCGAAGCCAAAGGAGAGACCGATACCTTTGACGATCTCATCCTCCATCATGCTGTTGCCGGCCGCGTGCATCGCAGCGGTGAGGCTGGCAAACAGCCCTTTGGCGGTAGGTACGCTGCCGCCAAGGGATTGGATGCATTGCCGCAGCGACTCGGACTGCTGGCGGGTTTCCTGTACATGCTGACCGATCCGGGCGGCCAGTACCGGATAGTTCTCGATGCGCGAGGCCATGGCCTTCATCATGGTCTCTGCCTCCTGTTCCATGGCATACGCATCCTGCAGCCACTTCAACAAACGTTCTCTGCGCTTGCCACTGCGTGGGTCGGACATCTGCGTTCTCCGCTTCGGGGCGATATGCCTCCACCCTCATCGTGGCGAACACGCGATCATCGTCATGTCGTCCGGTGTGAAAGCGCTTGCCGCGCGGCCGCACACGCTGCTGATGTGGGCATAACACTTGTTGTGGCACCGGCAGCAGTGCCGGTCAACCATTTCGCGCATGCCGCTGCGGATTGCTCACTTCATTGCGTTGGAAACAGCCACGCCGGTGCCGAACTCCAGCGGCTGCGACTCTCTACTGGCGGTTCCTTGGCTTCAGGCTACCTGTGCGTGGGGTTCGACCAACGCCACCAGGATATCCATCGCAGTGGCATTCAGCGCTCCGCTGTCGCCTCGCTGCTTGAATCCCGTCCAATCGCTCCCCGCAAGCCGCGACAGCACCTGCGGTTCCACCGGAAGCCATCGCATCGGCCAGAAAGGCACACGGCGCTGACCAACGCGACCCCGCTGCAGCTCGATGAGTTCACCATGACTGCTGGCGCCGATCACGCGCGAGTACGCCACCCGGAGTCCGTCCGCCGGGCCTTCCATGTACTGCAGGAATCGGCAGCCATCGAACAACAGGACGCCACTGACTCCGGCGTCGCGGTTGAACCGGGCGGCGTCATCGACAACGCGATCGAGCAGTTCTGTGCCCTTCCCCGGGTCGCAGCCGGAGATCGCGGGACAGGCTTCGCTGACATACGTTATGGCTCTGATTGGCATCATCCTTCCTGGTTGCTTCATGACAGTGGATGACCTTAGCAATCGCCTGCGGCAGTTGTGTTCAGTGCGGGTCTAGTCGCGTGAAAAGCCATTACGCAATGCTCAACGATTCAGCTTCGTTGGGAGCGGATCGTGATCCCCATCACGCTGTAATCGCAGCGAAAGGCCAACGATGGCTTGACCCACCAACGGATCGAACCACCATGTCAGACACCGGTCGCTTCCACGTCCTTGAGCTCAACGCAGAAACCGATGCGCAACATCGAGTTACGTACGTGAACACCATAACCATGCGATGCAACGCATGCGGTCATGTGTCGCGCAGAACAAGTGAACAGTTGGAACAGATACCCGGGGGGACCGTGCTGTCGTGTTCGCGGTGCGGGGCGCACCAGGCCGTCAGCAACGCACGGCTGCAATGCCACCCGGCGCTGACCGGTCACGGTGAAGCCCCAAGCGCAGCCTGAGGCTAAGGCAGTGCCGGGCGCGCCAGCACCGGCCAACGCGGAGCATTTGACATCTTTCATCAGGTGAAGACAGCCATTGCATCCTGCCTCTACCTTCACTGTGCGTAGATGACGGCCCCATCATCTGGAATACCCGTATGAGCGCAGACAAGACGCAGAGCCGGTACGCTACCAATCCTCAGAACGGCCCCGATCCGACGCTGAAGAAGAAGAAACATCGGCCGAACCAGCCGTCTCCCACCACACCTTCCCCATCCCCGATGTCCTTGCGGAAGAAGAAGCGTTAGTTGAAGGCGGGCTGGCTCGCACCTTCCGTGCAGACGGGGCTGTCGCGCGCGCAGCAGCCGCTACGCTGCCCTGCCGTCGTGTGGTGCTGCTCGGACGCAGCGCCTCAGCTCGGCCAGCCATGGCAGGCCGGCAAGCGCCAGGGCAGGCAGTATTGTGGACAGCCACAGGCGCGCCGGTGCCGGCTGCCATCGCACGCCCCAACCAGTCTGTGCATTCCACGCGACCCATGCCAAAAAGACCCATGGCGCCATGTCCAGAATGCTGTGAACGTGTTGCTCGAGCGGACTGATGCGACGGCAGCCATCTGCGCTCGCGGTATCGAGATAGCCCACGATCGCATGCAGCATGGCCGCCACCGTCAGCAGCACGATCAGTGCGCAGGTGTGTGCCAGCGCCAACCAAGCCAAGAGGCCGGCGCCGATCAGGCTGAGCTGCACACCGTGCAGCGCGCTCTCGCGCAGGCCGGAGGTGTGGGCGATGTCGGTCCGCCGATGGAAGTGGAAATCGAGCGTCCCTGCCAGCAGCCACAGGCCGTACACGCATGCCATGGCCAGACTCATGGCGTAAGCACGATCTTGCGGCAGTCGTCGTTCTTGGCATCGAACATTGCGTAGCCCGCTGCAGCATCGCCCAAGCGCATACGGTGAGAGATGATGTTGCCCGGATCGAGCTTCCCATCCAGGATGGCTGTCAGCAGTTCCGGCATCAATCCCTGCACGTGTGTCTGCCCCATTTTGAACGTCAGACCCTTGTCGAACGCGTCCCCCAGAAGGAATCCATGGATGAAGCCGGCGTACACGCCGGGAATGCTCACTACACCGCCACGACGGGCAGCGGCGATGGCCTGACGGATCGCCACGCCACTGCTCCCTTCCAGTTTCACCGCGGTCAGAGCGCTCTCCAGCGCACTGCCTTCCGCTTCAAATCCAACCGCTTCAATGCAAGCGTCCACGCCTCGCCCCCCGGTCTGGCTGACGATGTACTCGGCCGGGTCATCGACCGTAGTGAAATCAATGGGCGTTGCACCGTAGGTGCGCTGCGCGAAATCAAGCCGGTACTGCAGGTGGTCGATGATGAAGATCGTTTCCGCACCGAGCAGCCTGCAGCAGGCTGCACTCATGAGCCCGACCGGGCCAGCACCGAAGATCGCAACGGTCGAGCCTGGCTTTACCCCGGCATTAAGTGCCGCCTGATAGCCGGTCGGCAGGATGTCGGACAGGAAGAGCACCTGCTCGTCTGCGACGCCCTCCGGGATACGCAGCGGGCCGACATTTGCCTTGGGTACACGGGCGAATTCAGCCTGCCCGCCTGCAACACCGCCGTACAGATGGCTGTACCCGAACAGCGCTGCCGGCGGCAGCATGCCCTTGGCATTCAGTGCAGCGCCCGGACCGGTATTCGTTGTCTCACAAGCAGCGTACTCGGCCAATCTGCAGTGGAAGCACTCACCACAGGCGATGACGAACGGAACCACGACCCGATCGCCGGGCCGGAGCTGGGACACGCCACGACCCACCTCTTCGACCACCCCCATGAACTCGTGGCCAAGCACATCACCAGTGTGCAGATCAGGGATCTTCCCGCGATAGAGATGCAGGTCCGAGCCACAGATTGCAGTTGCCGTCACCCTCAGGATCACGTCATCGTCCGCGGCCAGTACGGGATCTGGAACGGTTTCAACACGCACATCCTTGCGGCCATGATAGGTCAACGCCTGCATCGTCAGTCTCCTGTCGATCGGGAAAGGATGTTCAGCGTGTCATGCCCCCATTTTCGGTGCCGTGAGCGCGGAGTGTGCGCGGTGTACATCCAGCCGGACACGGCCGTTGACACTGCCTTCAACCATTCACCGACTCCACGCATCCCATTCACGGCGGTTTCCGCAGTGCCCGGGCAGGCTCATCCATGAGGCGGGTGCGCGAGGTGAGGTATGTGGAGAAGAAATGGTCTTTCGCTGGTTCTGCTGGCACTGATGTTGCTGTTTCTGGGAGGGCAGATCGCAGCGGGCCTGCAGGTCTACAACGATGAGCTGCAGCGGCATGGCAGCACCTCGGTGGACCTGTGGCATTACCTTGTCAGTGGCCACTTCATCAGTGCCACCTTCGAGAACTGGGAGAGCGAGTTCCTGCAGATGGGCATGTACGTGCTGTTGACGGTTTCGTTACGGCAACGCGGCTCGGCAGAATCGAGGCCACTGGATCCGGCGCAGGAGCAGGAACGGGTGGATGAGGGACCTGTCCCTTGGCCCGTGCGCCGGGGCGGGATCTGGGAGACCTTGTACGGCCACTCACTGGCGATTGCCTTCACGATCATGTTCCTGCTGAGTTTTGCCTTGCATGCCATCGGCAGTTGGCGTTCGGAGTGTGTCGAGAAACGGCTGGAGGGCCTGCCACCCCCGGGATTCCTTGACCATCTGTTCAGCAGTACGTTCTGGTTCGAGTCGATGCAGAACTGGCAAAGCGAATTCCTCGCCGTGCTGTCACTGGTCATCCTCACCATCTTCCTTCGCCAGAAGGACTCTCCCCAGTCGAAAGCGGTCCAGGCACCTCACTCGCAGACCGGGGATTGATGGCGACGGGCGTGCAGCACGTTCCCCTGGCGGCGCCACGCTAGGCCAGGAATACTTCATGGTTGCGCTGGAAACGCGCAAGAACGCGCGCGGGCAACGCCGGCTCGGCACGCAGGTACTTGATCGCTCCAGTCTGGGTGCGCAGCAGGGACATTGCGCCGCGTTTGCAGTCGATAACGCTTTCTATATCCAGCAACCTGGGAGATTCCCACGCCATGTGCGCGCAGCCGGGATCCATCCAGTGCCATCCCCAGATCGGGTATTCCAGCCGTGCACAGCCAACTGAGCGTGCGGCACGGCATGCGGCGCGTCCGGCGGCTTCATGGTCTGCACGGCCATCGAAGCGCCAGGGTGCCAGCAGAAGGTCATTGGGACGCAGCGTGCCCAGCAGCCAGCGCTCCAATGCCTGCTCGTGCGCGGCAAGCAACCCGCCGGCGATGCCAAGCCGAACAATCGACGCGGCGCCGATGCCGACCCTTTCCAGCGCTTCACACTGCTCATCGCGGCGTGCTTGGCGCAGTCGGGCAGGCGTCCACCATGGTTCGCCGGCATAACAGGCTTCGCCGTCGGTGAGTGCCAGTATTCGGACCTGCGTGTGCTCAGCTACGCATTTCAGAAGACCGCCACAACCCAGCACCTCGTCACCCGGATCGGTGGCCAACAGCATGATGCGCTCTGCGGCCCCGCACAGCGACGCCAGCGGGGTCGCCGGGCGCTGCCAGAGCCAGCGACACTGCTGCCACGCACGTTCATCCGAGCCATTGCTGTAATCGCTGTAGCAGATACCCATACCGTCCATCGCGCCTCCGTCGTACGCTCGTCGGATCCCGCACCTGGCCTCGACCGGCAACACCTGGGGCCATCAGCGTGCAGGCTGCCGGTGACGCCGGTCTCGGCAGCGCGCACCGGCCTCGCATCGCGGCGTCGCGGCGGCAGTGCATTCAACGTAAATCCCTGCCGGTCGCTTTTCCGTCTTGGCGGCGTGGGTGGCTGATGAACACCGTGCGCGGATCTCATTGCGCCCTCAGCGATGCCAGTCCTGACGGCAGCAGCGGGCCGGGCGGCTGGACATCACTGGAACCATGCGTTTGATTCACGATTGCATGAAGGGGCAGCCGGCAAGCTCACTTGCATCTCGAGATGAGCCGACGAGGATCATGACCGTGACTGCGCGTCCACTCAAAGCGATCTACCAGGTTGACCCGTATCTTTTCCGTGACAGCGACGGTCTTGGCTGGGGCACGCTGGATGGGGTGACCGAGAAGCTGGATTATCTGCAGTGGTTGGGTGTGAGCCATCTCTGGCTGCTGCCCTTCTATTGCAATGCCGGGCGCGACGGCGGCTATGACATCACCGACCACTATCGCATCGATCCACGCCTCGGTGACGAGAAGGCATTCGAGCGCCTGGTGTCTGCTGCCGATGACCGTGGAATCGGGATCCTGGTCGAACTGGTCATGCAGCACACCGCCAGCGCACACCCCTGGTTCGCGGCCGCCCGGGCGGGTGATCCGTACCGGCGACCCTGGTACCTGTGGAGCGACTGCATCCCTGATGATGGGCTGCAGCCGATGTTTCCACCTGTCGAGGCGTCAACCTGGACATGGGATGCGGAGGCCGAGGCGTTCAATCGCCACATGTTCTACCACCACGAGCCGGACCTGGAACTCGCCCATCCGCCCGTGCGGGATGAGCTGCGACGGATCATGGCGTTCTGGCTGCAGCGCGGCGTCGCCGGATTCAGGGTGGACGCTGTGCCCTACATGGTTGAGCGCGCCCGGCACGCTGATCCTCGCGACGATGGGTTGTGGTTGCTTGAGGACATGCGCAAGGTCGCCGACGACCATCAGCGCGGCCTGCCACTCATCGGCGAAGCAGATGTCAGCGCCAATCGCTACGGCGACTTCCTGCATGGGGGAAGGCGGCTTTCCCATCTGCTTGACTTCCATCTCAACAATCATTTTTTCCTGGCGCTGGCGCGGGGCGATGCCCGCGTGCTTAGCGATGTCATGGCCGAGTATGGCCCGCATGCGCCTCCAGACACCCGCATCGCATGGCTGCGCAACAATGACGAGCTGGACCTGGAGCAGCTCTCCGCGCAGGAACGTGAGGAAGTGATGGCGCGCTTTGCCCCCGACCCCGGAATGCGCATCTACGGCCGAGGCATTCGGCGCCGTCTTGCACCGATGCTCGGCGGGGATGTGCGTTGGCAAGCGATGGCGTGGGCGGCGCTGCTCTCGCTGGGGCAGGTGCCGGTGCTTCGATACGGAGAGGAGATCGGCCTGGGCGACTGTCTCGATCTGCCCGAGCGCAATGCGGTCCGGATGCCGATGCAGTGGCATGATGGCCCGGCGGGCGGATTTACGGATGCACCGCATCACGCTTGGCGCAAGCCATTGGAAACCGGACCTTTTGGCTACAGGACGATCAACGTCGCCGCGCAGCAGTCCGATCCAGACTCACTGCTTGGCCGCATCCGTGAGCTTCTTCACCAGCGCGCTGAACAGCCATTGTTGCAGGCCGGTCCCACCGTGCTGCCGTCGCATGCCCCTGCGCTGCTCGTGCTCCGATACGGCCATGGCCCGAAGCAGGCGCTCGCCTTGGTCAACTTCAACACGCAGCCGGTCTGGTTCGAGGTGCCCCTTGCAGGCGACCTCACCGCCATAGTCGCCCGCCATGCGGTACTGCAGGGGCGCCGCTGTCTTCTGCAGGGATACGGCTATGCGTGGCTGGTGGGCGGCGCGGAATGACGTCGCAACGGCGGCAGGACATGCGCCGCGAAATCATCGATGAAGCGTTCCTGCTCGAGGTTGACGTTGTGCAGGTAGATGCGGTCGAAGCCCAACGACTGCAGTTGCTGTAGCCACGCAAGATGACGTTGCAGATCGGCGCTGACGTGTACGTGCTCGCGCAGCTGCAGTGCATCGACCTTGGCTGCGCATGCTTCGAACTGCTCGGGCTGGTCCAGCCCTTCAGCCAGCTCGGGTGGGAGGACGTTGGCGCTCCACTGCTGCAGCGCGCCGGCCAGTGCGGCCTCTTCTGAACGTGCATAGGACAGCTTGGCCTGCACGTACATTGGCTTGCCCAGGCCGCCAGCCGCCTCGAACGCGTTCACGACGCGGCGCAGTACCGGAAGGGGTTGGCTGATGGTGATCAAGCCATCGGCCCAGCTCCCTACCCACCGTGCGGAGGCCTCGGTGACGGCCGCGCCCAGCAACGGTAGTGGAAGCAGCGGCCGGCTGTAGAGACGCGCGCCACGCAGTTCGAATGCGCCCGTGTGATCAACCCGCTCTCCCTGCCAGAGCCGGCGCATCACATCGGCGGCTTCCAGCAGGGCCTGTTGCCGCATCTCCTTGGACAGCCACGGCTTGCCGGTGATGCGCTCGTTGAGCGCTTCGCCCGTGCCCAGTGCCAACCAGACCCGGCCGGGTGCGAGCTGGTCAAGGGTCGCCGCCGCCTGTGCCACCAGCGCTGGATGCTGGCGCAGCATCGGGCACGTCACCATGCCCAGGGTAAGCGCACACTGCGCCGCCAACGCGCCGGACCAGACCCAACTGTGTCCGGATTGTCCCTGCGCCGACGTCCAGGGATGAAAATGGTCGGAGCACATCAGGGCATCGAATCCGGCGTGTTCGGCGCGGTGCGCCAACTCAAGAAGCGCCGCCGGCGCAAACTGCTCGTGCGAAGCGTGATAGCCGATCATCATCACTGGATCCAAGCGGAATGTGGACGCAATGGCAACACCGGCGACGGTAAAACCGCGTCATGAAAACATCTTCTTCCTGTATCGGCCACCGCCGCTGGGCAATTGCCGAGGGCTACATTCCTGCGTGGAGCAATGGCCCGTCACCCGAGATGGAAAGCCATGAGACGTGCTGCGTGCTCAACGCGGGCGACCATGATGCGCACGTGCTTCTAACGCTGTATTTCGAGGACCGCGAGCCGCTGGGGCCCTTCAGCTTCGTGGTGCCCGCCCGCCGCACGCGCCACCTGCGGTTCAATGACCTGCAGGACCCGGCGCCGATACCGCGTGGCGCTGGTTTCGCCAGCCTCATCGAATCAGATCACCCGGTCGTAGTGCAGCATACCCGGTTGGATTCAAGGCAGGCCGCCAACAGCATCATGACCACCATCGCGTACCCATTGTGAAGCCTGCGATGGATGTCGTCGACATGGCAGCCACGCCGCCGGGCCGCTTTTTTTACCACCGCACGGCGAGACTGGACGCCCCTGCCACTCACGGAGCCAGACGATGCCGACCCCCAACTATCCACGCCCGCCATTTCCACGCCAGCAGCAGCGCTTCCCCGGGAAGACCGCACCGATGCAGCCTCGACCGGATCACGGAGAAGACAGCTACGTGGGCCATGGTCTGCTGACCGGCCGCAAGGCACTCATCACCGGCGGAGACAGTGGTATCGGTGCCGCCGTCGCCATTGCTTTCGCGCGCGAAGGCGCAGACGTGGCAATCGCCTTTCTTGAGGGCGAGCAGGACGATGCGCGCCATGTCCAGCAGCAGATCGAGCAGGCGGGGCGCAAGGCCGTGCTGGTGCCGTGCGACATCAGTGATCCGGCGCAGGCGCGCAGCTTGGTTGACAGGGTGGCCAGCGAGCTCGATGGACTGGACATCCTGGTCAACAACGCGGCCTATCAGCGCTATTACGAGAGCCTGGACGACATCACCCTGGAGGACTGGCAGCGCACATTCGATACCAATGTGCACGCGGTCTTCAATCTCAGCCGGCTATGTGTTCCGCACCTGCAGGGCGGCGGCGCGATCATCAATACCGCCTCGGTCAACTCCAAGAAGCCGACGCCCAACATCCTTCCCTACTCGGCCACCAAGGGGGCAGTGGCCAACCTGACCATCGGCTTGGCGGGGCTGCTTGCAGAACAGCAGATCCGGGTCAACGCCGTGCTGCCGGGCCCCATCTGGACGCCGTTCATCCCTGCGGGCATGGCCGCCGATGAGGTGGAGCAGTTCGGTTCGCAGACGCCGTTCGGACGCCCCGGGCAGCCAGCAGAGCTCGCTTCGGCGTACGTGATGCTCGCCTCGGATACGGCAAGCTACACATCCGGTGCGCTTCTGACCGTCTCCGGCGGCGCGGTCACGCTCTGACAGATGTTCGGTCTGCCGCCATGGTTCATGGATTGGCTCACGGTGGTGGTACCCGTGGCCGAGATACTTCTGACCCTCGGGCTGGCGTGGCTGCTGGTGCGGGCGCTTGCCTGGGCCCTTCAGCGGGCCAAGCAGCGCGGTCGATTGGCTCCGGAACTGCATGCCGGGCTGCGCCGTGGGGGTGCGCTGCTGATCTACCTGGCCTCCGGTCTTCTGGTGTTGGAACGGCTCGGGGTGTCAAGGTCGGTGTTGTGGACTGCGCTCACCGGATTCATGGCGGTCGGCGCAGTTGCATTCTTCGCAGCATGGAGTGTGCTGTCCAATCTGTTCTGCTCGTTTCTCATCGTTGCCACCCGTCCATTCCGCATCAACGATGTCATCGAGGTTCTGGAGAATGTCGACAAGCCCGGCCTCTGCGGCCAGGTTGTCGACATCAACCTGATCTACACCACGCTGATCGATCGCGCCGAAGGGGCGCGTGGTTGCCTGCTCCGCGTTCCGAACTCGCTCTTTTTCCAGCGAATCACCCGGCACCGCGGCGCCAGCCAGGAGCGCATCACCCCGCTTCACTACAGCAGCCACCACCCTGCACCGCCGGCCGGGCCCGTCTGAGGTATGACGACCTTCATCCTGCTGAGGCGGTTTATCAACCCACCGCACGCCACTCCAAGCGGCGCTGCGCCGGAGAGCCGACATGAATGAAAAGAAGTTGCGGGACGACCTGCCCTTCAATCCGGGTGCCAATGTGGACGACGCCTCGAAAGCCCATACGCCTGACCAGCGGCGCAACGACAGGGCGACGTGGAAGGAACATGACATGCCGGACGACGGCAAGGGGCAAAAGGCCGAGCCCGAAGACTACGAACGTCCCGACCCGGATCCCACCGCTAAGCAGCAAGGCCGCTGACATTGGCCGGCGCCCCACCTTCTGGGCCGCGCAGGCGGACACGGCTTTCCGCAGGGTCGGCGAGCTATGTCCGGCCGGATGTCTCAGGAAGGATGTTCTACGTCGTCAGCCGGTACCGGAGCGGCTGCTCGCGGCGAGCAGGCAGAGGCTGCGCGGGGCCAGCGTCCATTTGCCGTCCTCGCCGGCCTCGAGGGGCGCGTCCTCGGTCTGCAGCAACACGCGGCGGAATGCCAGCACGTCGCCGGAGGCTTGGAACACTTGTGGTTGTTCGCCCGCGTTGAGCAGCAGGGCGAGGCTGAGATGGCGACCGGGTTCGCGCAGCCCGCTATCTGGGCTGCGTCCGTCAAGCACTATCCGCAACGCCCGCAGCTCCGGGTCATGCCAGTCGGCTTCCTCGATGCGATGGCCGTCGGGGTGACGCCAGTCGATGTCGCGCAGTCCCAACACCTCGTCATACTCGCCACGCAGGAAACGGTTGCGACGCAGCAAGCCATATCGGCGCCGTAGTGACAGCGCCCTCCGTACGAATGCGACCTGCGCCTGTGCCGCTGGCTGCGCGGCCCGGTCCCAGTCGATCCAGCTCAGTGGATTATCCTGGCAATAAGCATTGTTGTTGCCCTGTTGGGAATGCCCGAATTCATCGCCCGCAAGCAGCATCGGCGTTCCCTGCGCCAAAAGCAGTGTAGCGAGCAGGTTGCGCATCTGCCGCGCACGCAGCGAGAGAATGGCGGGATCATCGGTATCGCCCTCCACGCCATGGTTGCCGGACAGGTTATGAGAATGGCCATCCCGGTTGTCCTCGCCATTGCCTTCGTTGTGGCGCTCGTTGTAGCTCACCAAATCATGCAGGGTAAATCCGTCGTGTGCGGTCACCAGATTGATGCTGGCCGACGGGCGCCGGCCTTGATGCTCGAAAAGATCGGCCGAACCGGTGAAACGGGTGGCGAACTCCGGCAGTTGCCCACCATCTCCGCGCCACAACGCACGCACCGTATCGCGGAAGCGATCGTTCCATTCGGCCCAGCCCGGTGGAAAGCCGCCCAGTTGGTAGCCTCCGGGTCCCACGTCCCATGGTTCGGCGATCAGTTTCACCTGGCTCAGGATCGGGTCCTGGCGTACAGCGTCGAGGAAGCTGCCCGAGGCATCGAAGCCATGGCGCTCACGGCCCAGGATGGTTGCCAAGTCAAACCGGAAGCCATCCACCCGCATCTCGGTGACCCAGTAGCGCAGCGAATCCATCACCATGCGCAGCGCGCCGGCGTTGGTCAGGTCGAAGGTGTTGCCGGTGCCGGTGTCATTGATGTAGTAACGGCGATCATCGGCCAACCGATAGTAGCTGGCGTTGTCGATGCCCTTGAATGAGAGCGTCGGCCCCAGTTCGTTGCCCTCGGCAGTGTGGTTGTAGACCACGTCCAGGATCACTTCGATGCCGGCGTTGTGCAGGCGCGCCACCATCTGCTTGAACTCGGCCACTGTTCCCAGTGACAGATAGCGTGGCTGGGGCGCGAAAAAGCCGAGCGTGTTGTACCCCCAGTAGTTGCGCAGGCCACGCTCGAGCAGTTGCTGGTCATCTACATACGCATGCACCGGCAGCAGCTCGATGGCGGTGACCCCAAGATGGCCGAGGTGATCGACCAGCTCGTCATGCCGTAATGCCGAGAACGTGCCCCGCTCAGCTTCGGGTACTCCGGGATGCAGCATGGTCAGCCCGCGAACATGTGCCTCGTAGATGACCGTGCGGTCCCATGGGGTGGCCGGGGCGCGCTCGGCTCCCCAGCTGAAGGCCGGGTCGATCACAGCACAGCGGGGCATGTAGCTGGCACTGTCGCGGCGGTCGAAGCTGAGGTCCCCGTCGCGATGGCCCAAGGTATAGCCGAAGAGCTGCGGCGCCCATTTCAGTTCTCCTACGATCTGCTTGGCGTAGGGGTCCAGAAGCAGCTTGTTGGGATTGAAGCGATGCCCTTCTTCCGGGGCGTATGGACCGTGCACCCGGTAGCCGTAGCGTTGACCGGGACGCACATCCGGCAGGTAGCCGTGCCAGACTTCATTGGTGTATTCAGGCAGCCCGATCCGTTCAATCTCACGGTTGCGCGCATCGAACAGACATAGCTCCACCCGTGTCGCATGCCGGGAGTACAACGCGAAATTCACGCCAAGCCCGTCCCACGTCGCGCCAAGTGGGAACGGCCGCCCTTCGCGTACACGTGACCTCTGTACCCATCTACGGCTGGCCATCGCGATCCTCCTCGCTGCGAGCGGCGATCTCCGCCTCCACCAGCCGTTCAGCCATATGCCAGTGACGCTGCTGCTGGTCATCCGGGCGACCTTCGGCCTCCCATATCTGGTGAGCCAACGCCTCAATCCGCTGCCGTCGTTCCCCGCTGTCCATCTCTACCGTTCTCCTCGCTGATCCACACCGCCAACGGGCTCCCTGCCAGCAGCAGTGTCGCCGCCGCGGTTCCATTAAACTGTTCGATGCGCCCATCCAGAACGTTGCGAAACCTCCCCTGCGGCACCCCGCGCAGCGTCCAGTCAGCACCGGCCCCGCTGGGGAGCTGCAGGCCCGGGCCAGGCATCGCTTCGGCAGAACCGCGCCGCACGATAACCAGCAGTACCTGTGCCTGGTGGGTTCGGAGGAAGGCCAGCCACGGCGAACGCGGCGGCACCGCAAGCGCCAGCAACTGGCCGTGTAGGAACAGCGCCGAGTGCTCGCGGCGGCAGCGCAGCAGCGTTGCCAGCAAGCGCGCCTTGACCGCGCCGTCGTGCCAGCGCCGCAGGAGATCTGCCCAGGAACGCCTATCCTGCAGCCACCGACGGCGCGTGATGTAGTCCACAGCGCGGCGGTTGTCCGGGTCGACAAGGCTGAGGTCCCAGCCGTCACCGCCCTGGTACAGGTCGGGCACGCCAGGCAGGCACTGCTGCAGGCACACCTGGACCAGCCCATTGCACGCGCCGGCTGGCGCGATGCGGCCAATAAACGTGGATAACGCCGTGCGCAACGGGCGCAGTTCCGGTTCCTCCAGTAGGGCGCGCAGCCACCGGGCAGCAGCCTGCTCAATGCCTTCATCCGGATCGGCCCAGCTGCTGATCCGCTTGCCTTCTCGCAAGGCCTTGAGCAGCCACTGCGTCATCCGGGTGCCGAAGTCATCATCCGGTTCGCCGTGCATCGGCCATGCACCGACCAGCGCCTGCCAAAGCGCATGTGATTCGGCACCAGGCAGCGGTATCGACCTTCCGGCCTGCCGGGCCATCCGGTCCCAGCAACACAGGGCGTTGCGCCAATCCGTCGCGCATGTGGTCAGTACGGCCAGACGGGCCCGACTGTCGGCGCCGCGCTTGTGATCGTGGGTGGCCAGCGCCAACAGCGCTTGAGGGTGGCGGCGCAGGCGCGCAGCAGCAAGCGCAAGCAGCTCACGCCCGCCAATGCCCAGATGCTGCGGATCGCTACCGACTTCGTTACGCGACAGCAGGCGGTTGTAACGGTAGAAGGCGGTGTCCTCCACCGCTTTCGCATTCAGCGGTGCCGCCAGTTGACCGAAACGCACGCGTAGCTCTTCGCCACCTGGGTTTTCTCCACGCAGCGCCTCGCTGAGCAGACAAAGTGCGGCCTTCCCCGCGCCGTCCAGTTCCGCGCTCGCCCCTGTTTCCGCATCGGACAAGGCGCGTCGTTCGGCGCTGCCGGATAGTCCGTACGGGCGATAGACCGGATAACAGCGCAGCAGCGCGGCCAGCGAACGCGCCAAAGGCGCCGCATCCAGATCAGCCTCCGCCAAGCGCGGCTGCAGCAGCCGCTGTGCGGTGCGCAGCAGCCGCAGGAAATCCGCATGCAGTGACTGTCGCAACAGCCTCGTGCGCGCGCCACGTTGGACATCGGCGAACGATGACGTGTCCGCGCTGGCGGTCTGCCAGATGCGTGTGAGCGCGCCGACGGCAGCCGTGTCGTGCAGCCAGGCTCCAGCCTGGTCCATGAAGTCATAGCCGGTACTGCCATCGCAAGCCCAGTCGTCTGGCAGCTGCTCGCCCTGTGCCAGGATCTTCTCGACGTGCAGGGTTACCGATCCAGCCCTGCGCTGACCCATCACACAGGCGGCATCCACGGCTTGCCGCAGGCGCTGCAGATAGGCCGCCGGTGAGGCCAACCCATCCACATGATCAATACGCAGGCCGTCCACCCAGCCCTCGCGGATCAGGCGAAGCGGCAGCGCATGCACCTGCTCGAACACCTCTTCGCGTTCAACGCGCAGCGCCGCAAGCTCGTTGATATCAAAGAAGCGGCGGTAGTTCACTTGGTCACCGGCCGTACGCCACCACGCCAGACGGTAGTGCTGGCGCTGCAGCAGCGCAAGCAGGCGCTCTACCCTTCGATTGCATCGTTCCGTCCAGTCGGGCCACCGCGCCGGCCGGAGCGGATAGCTGCGCGGCGACAGTGGCAGTGTCAGGTCGTGGTGACGCAACAGCAGACGTTGGTCACCCGGCTCCACGCGCAACGTGCCTGCTTCGACAGCCTCCTGCAATGGACGATCCAGAACCGGCAGCCACAGGCGTCCACCGCATCCAGGCGCCTCCCACTCGATATCGAACCAGGCAGCATACGGGCTCCGGCGCCCATGCATCAGCACATCGTTCCACCACCAGTTCCGCGCCGATGCCGCCACATGGTTGGGGACGATGTCGAGGATCAGGCCCATCCCGTGCTTCCGCGCGGCAGCTGCCAGCTGCAGAAAAGCCGCTTCACCGCCAAGTTCCTGGCTGATCCGGGTCGGATCAATGCCGTCGTAACCATGGCTGGACCCAGGCATCGCGGCTGCGATCGGCGACAGGTACAGATGGCTTACGCCCAGCGTGGCGTAATAGTCCAGCTGGGCGGCAGCGGCATCGAAATCGAAGCTTGCGTGCAGCTGCAGCCGGGCGGTGGCATGCAGCCCGCTCATCCTGGCAGCCTCCGCCGTGTCGTACTGATCCGCGCCACACGAGTTTCCACGGCCGCGTGGTCCCACGCGCGCGGGAGGCGTCGGCGCCAGTTCGGATGGCCGTCCGTGGTGCCGGGCAGGTTGACCGGGGAGCGACTGCCTAGTGCATCTTCCAACGGCAGCAGCGCCAGCCGGCAGGACGCATGGGCCAGCATCGACAAGGCCCGCGCCTCCAGCGTGGCTCCCGCACCGTTGGCAGCTGCAGACAGCGCCCGCGCGTCTTTGCGGCGCTGCGCCAATGCCGTCGGCAGGTCAGCTAGCTCGCCCAGCCGTGCGCGCCAACGCAGATCGCGTCCGCGCACCCAGCCAGCCAATGGCGGCAGATCGTGGGTGGAAGGCATGGCCACCGCGTCCCTGCGCCAGCGCGACGCAGGCAGGAAGCGGTCGCCTTCGCGGACGAACGGCAGCACCTCAATGCCCAGAATGCCGCGTTCTGCCAACCGTTGGCGGATGCCTGCCGGCACCACGCCAAGATCCTCACCTATCAGCACGCATCGTTGGCGCCACGATTCAAGCACCAGCAGGTTGATCATGTCTTCGAACGGATACTGCAGGTAGGCGCCCTGCCCCGCCCCGGCCCCGCACGGCAGCACCCACAGACGCTGCAGGCCGAGGATATGGTCGATGCGCAGCCCACCCCGACCGGCCATTACCGCACGCAGCACGCTGATGAACGGTGCGAAGCCCTCGTCCTGCAATGCCGATGGCGACCAGCTGGTGATGCCCCATACTTGGCCCTGCGGGTTGAAGGCATCGGGTGGCGCGCCCAGTTCCACGCCCTGCAGCAGATGTGTCCCCTCACTGCGTGCTTCTGCCCCGTTCGGCGCGCAGCCTACGGCCAAATCGGCGATCAGGCCGATCGATGCACCGTCACTGCGCAGCTGCGCCTGCACCTGTGCCCAGGCTTGACGTGCCAGCCATTGCGCGAAGGCATGGTCTTCCGCGTTGCCACTGAGAGTGTCGGCTGCCAAGCGGCAATAGGCCCGCAGCGACTCGCCAGCTGAGCCGCACCACGCGCGGATCTGCTGCCATTGTGCGGGTGCCGCGCTCAACAGGTGCTGCCGCGCCTGACGCAGCCAACGCCACTTCAATGCTGCCGAATGCATCCAGTCAACGCGGCGGGCTGCGGTGGCCGCTGCTACCGCCTCGGCCAGGGAAGCGTCCTTGTCGAGTACGGACTGTGCGATTTCCGGCAATACCTGCACCAGCGAGGCCTGCAGTGGATCGAGCCAGCGGCGGTCGCCGGGCGAGTATGGGCTGTGCCCGGGGCCCGGCAGCATGCCTGCATGGAGCGGGCTTAGGGCCAGGGCATCGCCACCGTGCCGACGCAGCTGCTCGCGCCAACGCACGCAGCCGGCGCTGTCGCCGATGCCAGCGTCACAGTTGCCGCGCAGGCTGTACACCTGCGCAGCCAGACCCCAGGCGCGATGCGTGTGCTGTGGCCACCATGCGTGTTGCGGCGCCACCGCCACCAACTGTCGTTGTGCCCCCTGCTGCCAGTGCCAGTAGCCGGGCTGATCCGGTAACCGCCAGCGCCCGTTGGCGTCGGTGCGCGCCTCCATCTCCACACCTTGGTCATCGACCCAGCAAGCCGTGCCGGTTGCACGTGGCATCGCCACCGCATCGCCGCAGCGGGCCGTACGCAGACGCTGGCGGATCGGGCCGTCAGCTTTCACCGACTGCAGGACCGCGCGCAACACCTCCCGCTCAACCTCGCGTTCGACGCCATCTACGTCCACCCAGCGCGTCAGCACTCCGGCGCGGCGCGCTTCTTCCTGCAGCATAGCGGCCTCGCTCATTGGCGCACCCAGCGGGCTTGGATTCCACCGCATCCGGGCAGCATCGAGGCTTCATCGGTACCGAGCACGCATTCGCCAGCTGGAAGTGCGTGTACCACTGGCGCAAGGCCAACGTTGATGGCGATCCACCACTGCCCTTCCGGCAACTGCCAACCGCCCTGTACTGCGCCTGTGCCCAGAACACGCGCGCCCAACGAGCGCGCCTGCAGCAGGCCGGGCTGCAGATACCGGCGGCGTAGCGCCAACAGTGCGCGCATATCGCCCAGCCACTGTCTCGAACGCGGGTCGTCACCAGGCGGGGGCACGTACGATGCCTGCAGGGTGGCTGGATCGTTCGGGTCGGGGATGCATGCTCGTGCCGCTCGATCGGTGAAGGCGCTGAATGCGGAAAACTCGCGTCGGCGGCCGTTGCGCACGGCATCATCCAGCGGCGGCGCGTAATCGGTGAAGAACAGGAACGGTGATTGCGCCTGCCACGGCTCTCCCAGGAACAGCAGCGGAATCATCGGCGTCAGCAGCGTCAACGCCAGCGCAGCCCGTAGCTGCGATGGTTCCACCAGCACCGACAGACGTTCTCCGAAGGCCCGATTGCCCACTTGGTCATGGTTCTGCAAGAAGACCACGAAACATGAGGGCGGCAGGTCGGAGCTCGGCTCGCCCCGCGGCCGCCCCTGCATGTCCGGCTCGCCCTGCCAGGCGAAGCCTTCGGACAGGCAGCGCGCCAGCAGTCGTTCCGGGCAGCCCGCGTAGGCAGCGTAATACCCCTCGTGCTCGCCGGTCAGCATCACATGCAACGCATTGTGGAAGTCATCGTTCCACTGTGCCCGGAATGTGCCGCGTAACCAGCGCGCCTGGTTGCGTTCGTTCTCCACCATCAGATGGGCGTGCGGAACCGAAGCACGCACCGCATCTGCCAGTTGTAGCAGGAACAGGTCATCATTGATGGCATGCACCGCATCCAGGCGCAGGCCGTCGAAACGGTAGTCCTGCAGCCACATCAGCGCGTTGTCGATGAAGAAGCGCTGCACCCAATGCTGCCGGAAGTCGATGGCATCGCCCCACGGCGTACTGCGGTCGCTGCGGAAGAACCCGCGCGCATATAGCGGGAGGTGATTTCCCTGCGGACCGAAGTGGTTGTAGACCACGTCCAGCAGCACTGCCAGCCCGGCTCCGTGCGCCGCGTCGACAAATTCCTTGAGTGCGTTGGGGCCGCCATATGCCTGCGCGGGCGCGTACGGAAAGACACCGTCATACCCCCAGTTGTGCTGTCCTGGGAATTGGGCCACCGGCATCAGTTCGATGGCGGTGATTCCAAGCGAGGCCAGCATCGGCAGCTGCGCCACCAGTGCGGCAAATCCGCCGGCCGCCTCAACGTGTACCTCATAGATCACCATCTCCTGCCATGTGGGCCCCGCCCACTGAGGATTGCGCCAGGTGACATCGTCCAACAGCACCGCACTGTCACCGTCCACGCCGTCAGGCTGCCAACGCGAGGCTGGATCGGGCACCTCCTGGCCCGAGGGCAAGCGGAAGCGATAGCGCTGCCCATGTGCCGCCTGCGTGTGCAGCCAATGGCAGCCGTCGCTACCGCGTCGCATTGGCAGCGACGTGCCTTCCAGCATCAGATCTACCGCCTGCGCGTCGGGCGCCCACAGACGGAACTGCACGCCTCCGCAAGCCACGGGCCATGCTCCAAGTCGAGGGACAGCTGCGGTCATGGGTCGACCTGCAGATACAGCGTGGAGAGCGGAGGCAGCGTCAACCGCAACGACTGGGCGTGCCCATGCATCGGCTGTGCACAGGTATGTGTCGCCCCCAGATTGCCGACATTGCTTCCGCCGTAGTAATCGCTGTCGGTATTTATCCGCTCTGCCCAACGCCCCGCCTGGGGAACCCCGACGCGGTACCCCTCGCGTAGTACTGGGGTGAAATTGCTGACCACCAGCAGTGATCGCCCGGCACCGACCGGATCCTTGCGAATGAACGCAAAGACACTGTTGCGACTGTCATCGGCCACGCTCCAGTCAAATCCCTGCTCATTGCACTCGTCCCGATGCAGCGAGGGCTCGGCGCGCAGCACGCGGTTCAGATCGCTCAGCAGACGCGACAGTCCCTGCCCTTCGCGGCTCGCGGCCTGTGCCCAGTCCAACGCGTCATCGTGCGACCATTCGTGGTGTTGGCCGAACTCGGCCCCCATGAACAACAGTTTGCTGCCTGGGTGGGCCCACATGAAGGCATAGTACGCGCGCAACTGTGCGAACCGCGACTCCAGATCGCCCGGCATCTTCGCCAACAGGGAGCCCTTGCCGTGCACCACCTCATCGTGTGACAGCGGCAGCACGAAACGCTCCGAGAACGCATACACCAGACCAAAGCTGATTTCGCTGTGATGGTGCTGGCGATGGACGGGGTCGCGACGAAGATACTGCAGCGTGTCGTGCATCCAGCCCATGTTCCATTTGTGGGTGAAGCCCAGCCCCCCTTCTTCCACCGGCGCGGTCACGCCCGGCCAGGCCGTGGACTCCTCTGCAATCACCAGCACATCCGGGAAACGCTCGCGGAGCGCCTTGTTCATCCGGCGCAGGAAGGCAACCGCCTGCAGGTTCTCGCGTCCGCCCTGCTCGTTCGGTATCCACTGCCCGTCTGCGCGGCTGTAGTCCCGGTATAGCATCGAAGCTACTGCGTCCACGCGCAGGCCATCGATATGGAACCTTTCCACCCATTCAAGTGCGCTGCCGATCAGATAGGCGGCCACTTCGCTACGGCCATAGTTGTAGATCAGCGTGTCCCAGTCCGCGTGCACGCCCTCACGCGGATCGGCGTGCTCGTACAGGGCGGTCCCATCGAACCCCGCCAGGCCGTGGGTATCAGCGGGAAAGTGCGCACTGACCCAATCGATGATCACGCCAATACCGGCTTGATGGCAGCGGTCCACAAAATGCGCGAACGCCTCGGGAGTGCCGTGCCGTGCGGTTGGCGCGTAAATGCCCAGCGGCTGGTAGCCCCACGAGCCCCCGAACGGATATTCGCTGATCGGCAGCAGCTCAACGTGGGTGAAGCCGAGACCGGCCACATAGGGAATCAACTGGTCGGCAAGCCCGTCCCAGTCCAGCGGCCCACCATCTTCATTGCGTCGCCATGACGACGCGTGCACCTCGTAGATCGCCAGCGGCGCTGCGATGCCGGTCTTGCGCCGAGCCTCCAGCCACGCCGCATCATTCCATCGCAGCGCTGCGGCCGACGCCACGCGCGAGGCCGTGGCGGGTGGCCGTTCGGCCCAACGCGCCATCGGGTCGAACTTGTCGGGCATGATTCGGCCGTCGGCGCCGACGATACGGAATTTGTAGCACGCACCAGCCTGTACGCCGGGCACGAACAGCTCCCAGACCCCGGCGGTATGGCGCAACCGCATCGGATGGCGCCGGCCGTCCCAGCCATTGAAATCACCGACTACTGCAACCCGCCGGGCATTGGGTGCCCATACGGCAAAGCGCACACCGGCAATGCCCTGCACGTGCATCGATACTGCGCCGAGCTCGCGCGCAGCCTGCTCGCTGCCGGCATGGAAGCCCTGCAGCGTCGCCTCTTCCAGCAACGGGCCGAACGCATATGCGTCATGCATCTGTTCGACGCCTTCGGCGAAATGTACGGCCAGCAGCGGGACCGGGTCGTCGCCGGCGGCCCCTTCGAACACCCCGGGTAAAGGACCAGGTTGCAGGTCCCAACGCTGCCCATCGCCGGCGACCACCTGAACACGGCGAGCGTGCGGCACCAGCGCACGCAGTACACGCGAACCGTCAGCACGCCGATGGGGACCCAGCCACGCGAAAGCATCGGCCGGACGCGCATGCACCAGGTCGTCCCAAGCGGACGTACCGGCTTCCGCCGCTTCGTTCCGTGTCACGATCAGCTTATCGATGCCAAGCAGGCGGCAGCTGTCGTCGATCATGCAGCCACCTGGCAGGTCTGCTGGTACAGCGCCAGATAGGCGCGGCCTGCAGCTTCCCAACCGCCGGGACGCAGCATCGCTGCCCGCCGCATTGCCTGCATCAGCGCCGGCAGGCGGAAGGTGCGCAGAGCGCGTTCCACACAACGGCGCAAGCCGTCCGCGTTGGCACCATGGAACAGGAATCCGGTCACGCCGTCCTCGACTGTGTCCACCAAGCCGCCGGTTGCGTGTGCGATCGGCAGGCAGCCGAAACGTTGTGCATACATCTGGCTCAGTCCACACGGTTCGAAGCGCGACGGCATCAACAGAAAGTCCGAGCCGGCGAACATCTGCCGCGCCAGCGCTTCCTCAAAACCGATGAAGGCGCCCACTCGGCCCGGGTATCGCTGTGCCAGCGCTTGGACCTGGGCTTCCACCTGCGGCTCGCCGCCGCCGATGATAACTAGCTGGCCTCCTGCGGCCACGATCTGCGGTGCGACATCGCAGGTGATATCCAGGCCCTTCTGGTGCACCAGGCGCGAAACCACGGCAAACATCGGGCCCGATGAAGGAGCCAGGCCGAAGGCCCTGCGCACGGCATGCGCATTGGCAGCCCTGCCGGTCCATTCGCCGATGCTGAAGTGTGCCTTCAGATGGACGTCGCGGCGCGGATCCCAGCTCGGGTCGATGCCATTGACGATGCCGCTGAGGTGGCCACCGGCGGCACGGTGGGCCAGCAGATCGTGCAGCCCGCAGCCATCGTCCGGCGCGGTGATCTGTTGCGCATAGCGCAGGCTCACTGTGTTCAGCCGCGTGGCATTGGTGATGCCGCCCTGCAGGAACGACATCCGTCCATGGAAGTGCAGCTCATCCAGGTGCTCGGCCGGTACCCCCAGCGTTGGCGCCAGTGCGTAAGGAAACAAGCCCTGATAGGCCAGGTTGTGTATGGTCAAAAGCGTCGGCACGGTGGTCCGGTCCCAGCGGGCGTATGCGGCCGCCATCGCCACCGGCCAGTCGTTCAGATGCAGTAGCTGCGGTGTCCAGTCCAGCCCGGCTCGCCCTGCGGCGATCTCGGCCGCTGCATGTGACAACGTGGCAAAGCGAACTGCGTTGTCTTTCCACTCCTGCCCCTGCCCATCCACGTACGGCGAGCCTTCGCGCTCGTACAGCGCTGGTGACAGCAGGACGTAGATGGGCAGGCCGTCAGCCTGCATGGCCATGCCCAGACGGCATGCTGGAAGTCCCGCCCGAGGCGCGACAGCGCCGACATTCTGCAGCTGCGGCAACCGCTGCAGCACGTCCGGGTAGCCCGGCAGCAGTACCCGCGAATCACAGGCGCCGCGTACGGCGCGCGGCAGGGCAGCTGCAACATCGCCCAGCCCTCCGGCCTTGACAAAATCCGCCATCTCGGTTGCAACGAACAACACCCGCTGCACCAGCTCAGGCAACTGGACAGGCTGCGAAGGGCCTCGACGAATGCCGAGCGGCACAGGCTGTGCAAATGAGGCCGGAAGTGGCGCACCGGGTTCGGCTGCAACCGATGAAGCGGACTGGACTGCGTAGGCCATGGGGATCTCGCATGCTTCAGGCAGGCAAACGCCAGCGATGCCCGGACGGGCCCGTACGCTGGGAAGGGAAGTCGACGCAGGACGCGGGGAACGTCAGCGAATGGCTTGAGTGAACTCTAGCTCCGCCTCCAATCAATCGCCCGTGAAGCGACGGCGATTTCTTTGTGACAACGCTTCATGAGCCGCGTACACATTGTCATGGCCGTCACCCACATTGACTGCGCACATACGCGGCCTGCACCGCACCGGCGCGCACGGAATGCAAAGCTCCAGCTCATCAAGCTCAAAGAGGCAGCCATGCGGATCGCATTGTTGGCGTTGATCGCAACCCTCTCGGCCTGCACCCCCGATACACCTGCAGCGCCGGCAGCGGGAATCGACAAGTCGCCCCGGAGCCGTGTCCTGGAGACCGGTGCGATGACCCTTCAGGGCAGCGGCCCCGTCGGTCGGCTGGACATCCATCTGATCGGATTCCACCCGCTGAAGGACGATCCGCAGCAGCAGATGGAGGCCCATCACTACTGCCGGCAGGTGAACGAGGAGTTTGCCCAGTGCGCGTTGTTCGACAGCGACGCCGCTGATGCACGGTTGACCGGGATCGAGTACCTCATTTCAGGACGGCTGTTTGGCAGGTTGCCGGCCGATGAGCGTCGCTACTGGCACCCGCACAATGGAGAAATCCTGTCCGGGCAGCTGTCTGCGCCGAATCTACCGCTGCCTGCCGAACGAGCGCTGATGCGCAGCAAGATGAACAGTTATGGAAAGACCTGGCACTTGTGGCATGACGGCCAGGAACTGCCGCTGGGTGACCCAAAGCTGGCGTGGTCGTTCAATCGCGGGGGCGAGATCGATCCTGCCCTCGTTGCGGCCCGTGATCGCGCAGGTATGATCAGCACCGATCAGCGCCGCCGGGATCGTGAGTCGTTGCGTGCGCTGGCGCGGCCGCAGTTCGGCGTCGATGCACTCCGCGAGGCCTTTCCCCAGGCAACACCGTGGCCAGGCGTTGTCGACGCTGAACCATTGCAGGGTCCCGTTGACTGACGCGGACCGGAGCTACGAGTGACCTGTAAGCGCGATCGTCCGGATTGAGTGATTTCGACAGGCACTAATCCTGCGACCATCGCGCCAGGTTCTGCTTCAGCGTCTCGATGCCCTCCCACGGATCCTTGCGCCGCCGCTTGAGCTTGGCCGGCACGTCCTTGATCGTGAATGCATCGGCCCTTCTGAGCTTGGCCAGCTCACTCCATGCAATGGGCATGGCCACCGGAGCGCCCGGCCTCCTTCGAAGCGAATAGGAAGCCACTGTAGTGGCTCCTCGGCTATTGCGCAGGTAGTCGACGAAGATTCGCTTATTGCGCAGGCTCTTGGTTGCCGTCGCAAGGAAGCGATGTGGTTCGGACTGCGCCAGCGCATCGGCGAAACCCTTCGCGAAGCGCTTGGTCAGATCCCAATCGCACCCGGGTTCGAGGGGCACCACGATGTGCAGGCCCTTGCCCCCGGATACCCGCAGGAATGACTCCAGCTCCAGTTGGACCAGCAGCTTGCGGATGTCGGTGGCCGCTTTCTTGACCTCGACAAAGGGAACATCCGGCCCGGGGTCCAAGTCAAACACTACCCTGTCCGCCCTGTCGGGCTCTTCGGCGTGGCTACCCCAAGGGTGGAACTCCAGAGCATTGAACTGGACCAGCTCCAACAGGCTGGCGTTGTCTCGGACGACCAGATAGTGGGCGTTGATGCCACTGTCTTCCTTCAGTTTCACCGCATCTACCAGCTCCAGTCCGGCCGAGTGGTGCTTCTGGAAGAAGCAGGGATTACCCGTACCGGCCGGGCACCGGATGATCGACAGCGGGCGGTCGATCACCTCAGGCAGGAGTTGCTCCATCACGGCCGAGTAATAGTCCCAGACATCCCGTTTGGTGTATCCGTCATCGGGGAACAGGACCTTGCCCGGAGAGGACAGCCTGGGCGGCGTCCGCTCGGCCGGGGCGTGCCGATCCGACCTGCGCGGAGACCTCGTCGTGGCGGGCTGCTGCCTGCGAAGCGACTCGCCCCTGGAAGGACCATCGGAATCGCCGAGGTCGGCAATGTCTTTATCCACCCTGACCGCTTTCAGCGAAGCCTGGCGCAGCAGCTGCTGCCCGCCAATGCCGCGGTAGAAGACCTCGACCACGAATCGCGGCTCGAACCATGAAGCCGACCTTAGATCCGTTTCCTCTGTGGGCACATACGCCGTCGGCTTTCTGCGCCCGCCCTGGATTTTCGTGGTGATCTCCGCAATCAGTTCATCGCTGAACCCGGAGCCCACCCGCCCCACGTAGAGCCAGCCGTGCTCGCGGTCCGGCTTCGCCAGCAGGAGAGACCCGAAACCGTCCCTTCTGCCTTTAGGGGCGGTGTAGCCCACTACCGCGAATTCGTCGCTGGCCAGCTGCTTGGTCTTCCGCCAGTCTTCGCTGCGCCCGCTGTGGTAACTGCGGTCCGCTCGTTTGGAAATGATGCCCTCGAAATGCTGCTCGCCGGCCAAGCGGTATGCCTCGTTGCCATCGCCCTGAACGTGGGAGCTGAAGGCCAAGGGATGTTCCCGTCCAGCAAGGAGCTCCTGCAGGAGCCCCTTGCGTTCCAGCAAAGGGGCGGCTGCCACGTCCACCCCATCAATGTGGAGCAGATCGAAGAGCGCATAGGCTAGCGCTCCTTGGCGTTCCCCGGACAGCGTCGCCTGCAGGAGGTTGAAGTCCTCCTTGGTTCCCGAGCCCGCGATGAGTTCGCCATCCAGAGCGGCGGAGGTGAGACCCAACGCTGCGACGGCATCGCGTATCTCGGGAATCTTCTCAGTCCATTCCAGTGCGTTGCGCGACCACAGGCGGACCGTACCTTCTGTAACCGTTGTCAGGATCCGGTAACCGTCCCACTTGATCTCGTGGACCCATTGATCGCCTTGGGGCGGTGCCTTCCCCAGCTTGGCTAACTGGGGCTTGAACGGGCCCGAGGGTGCAGCCGTCTTCCTGGCCTTGGACAATCCCATTGCCTTCCTGGCCCAGCCCTGCCGCCGCGCCCGCTTTACCGGAACAGCCTTGAGCTTCTTCTTGCCTGCCTTCCCCGCGCCGGCCCTCCTGAGATCATCTGCGGGGGGCGCCTGTATATCGGCGAGCAGGTCATCAGCTTCCAAGTTGCTGGCGAACGCATCATCGTCCTTGAACAGCAGCCACTGCGGCTGGCGAGCGGGTTTTCCTGACCGGACCAGGTGCCAGCCGCCCTTGAGCTTGGTGCCAAACAGCTCAAAGCGCAGGTGGCCCTTGGCGAGCTGGGCCTCTGGGTCGCCCTGCGTTGCCCAGACGCCATGATCGAACTGGGCCACATGCCCACCCCCGTATTGCCCCTTGGGGATCTCGCCTTCGAAGGATGCGTAGTCGACCGGGTGATCCTCCACCTCGACCGCCATGCGCTTGGCCTTGGGGTTGTAGCTGGGCCCTTTAGGGACGGCCCAGCTCTTGAGCGCGTCGCCGACCTGTAAGCGGAAGTCGTAATGCCTGCGGCTGGCGTGGTGCAGCTGGACCACGAAGATAGCACGCTGCCCCTTCGGTGGGGCTTTGCCGGGTTCCGGCTCCTTGGTCTGGTCAAAACTCCGTTTGCGCCGGTACTCCACCAAGGACATGACGGGCTCCTGGTCTCACTTGCCCAAGTGCTTGCGGACCGCTGCAGCCGTGGGGCCGACGGCCTGCACAGCCGCGCGAAGCTCATCCGCGGAAACGCCTAGGGCATTGGTCCAGTACTGGATCTCGTAGTCTTCGTTGACATTGACGCGGTCCCTGTCTGGGCTGCCGGCGTTCTTCTTGTCATCGCTCATGGTGATCTCCTCGGGGTTCAGGCACGCTTTCGAGCCTTTCTGGCGGGGACTTTATTGCAAATGGGTCTTTGCTCCAGGCCGAGCTCCGTCGGTCGGGCGGGAATCCGGCCAGCACGGCATCAACTGCTCACTTCTTCGCTTCGACGCCCGGAGTCGCATCGCGAACCATGAACTCCTCGGTCACCTCGGGCAAGTGAGCGGCCAACCAGTCGGCCATGGCCTCTTCCTGGACCAGGATTTCCTCGCAGACCCGCGCCGTCTTCGCATCGCCAGCAGTCTTGGCTGCGGCGATCAGGGCGGTATAAGACGCAATCTCGAAATGCTCGAAGACATAGCCGGCCATTGCGCCTTTGACGATCTCATCCGAAGCCGTCATCCCGCCAATGGCTTGACCGAGGGCGGCCATCTTGCCCATCACATCCTTAATGGTGGACGGAGAGCCCCCCAAACGCTCGATGCAACCTTCAAGCCGTTCCCGCTGGCCGATGGTTTCCTGGATGTGCTCTTCGATCCGCGCCTTCAGCACCGGGTAGTGCTCGATGCGGGACGCCTGTCCCCTGAGCATGGTTTCTGCCTGCTGCTCCATCGCGTGCGCGTCACGCAGCCAGTCCAACAGGTTCTCTTTGAGCTCTGCCATGGGAATCCTCCGTCGCTGATGGACCTACAACATATCGTTGGGGTCATGGCAGCAAGGCGATGACTTCGTGAAGGTGCGGCGAACGTCTGAGCTTGCTTAGTAAAGTAGCTTCAACAAGTATCGCTACGCGTCGACCCCGAAACGTCCAGCTATCCCGCGGCTAGGACAGTATTGCGGGTGAGCCGAGGTGTCCCCACAGCAAAGCTCTCCAACACTCTGATTTGCTTCGTTTCCGTCTGGAGTGATCAAGACGGATTACGGCTGGGGCGCTGCCGTCAGCGGTCGGTGCTACCCATCGCTTACCGTCCAACTTGCCCAGTCCCCCCGGCTGTATTTTCACCCGCGGAAGCTGCGTAGCCGGGTAGTGGATTGCCCCGAGCGCGCGTTCCGCAGCCGGAACGGTTGCGAAGGAATCCTCGCCAACATTTAGAATGAGAACGGTCTAGAGGCCGTACCGAGCGGCCCAGATCTCCTCACCGCTCTCCGGGCGCAGGCAACCCGTTCTCTTGATGCAGTGGTACCTAGCCGACCGGTTGGCACTGACAGCGATGTAGTCCAGCGCCTTGCTCAGCACCGCGATGAACTCATCCTCTGTGCATGTCTGCGCCCACCTAGGTAGCTGGCATTCCAACTCGCGCAGCATGTGATCGATTTCTGTACAGTTGCTCACGATTTCGCTCAGCTTCTTGGGCTGACTAAGCTTTGTACGGCACCGTGATAGACATCGTGTCCGTCGTGACGGGCAGGGTGCACCTGCCGACAACCAAGCGTTGACGCGGTCTCCACTGCCCGGGATGTACCCCTTCACGAGAATTTTGCTGCTACGCGGCATCGCGAAATGACGAGCCAGGTCAGGGAGCATATCCATACGGGGGGCGGATAGATGCGCAGCGCGGTGCGCTTCGCCTGCTTCAACTCGCCCCGAGATTCAATCCCTGCTCGCCTTGCTGCGCCCTCGCCACTCGACGCTCACCCATTCTGGGGGCCTGGGCGTGGGAGCCACGTGTCCTCAGTTCTCGAAGCGCAACGCGAGGTGGGCTTCGCCAATGCTAGCGTGCAGATTCTGCAGTCAAACAGGGGCGAACCTTCGATAACGAGCCCTAATCGCAGGGCGATCTGGTCAGTTGCGCTCGGCCGGCCCGACCATGGTCGGCCGATCGCACGGATTGCTCCCGTCGTGCAGGCCACTGAGTGCACTGCAGCGCTTGACTATCCGGCTGCCCTGCAGCCTTGGTGCTGGATCCAAGATCAGCACAGCGTCGGGCCTGGCGAATCGCGGATAAGGGCCGCGGGACGCCAAATGATATCGGAAGATCAGATAGACGCTGGGTCGGCAACTTGCTATGCTTTTCCACTGGCGAGCGATTCGAGGGCAAAGTGGCCTATGTCGTTAACCAACCGACCCTCCTCGCAACCTGGCCAGAACTGGACACATTTGTTCGTTCGATTGGCCCTCTGTTAGCGTGCGCGTGGTGTGCGCTTGAGAGATCGAGGAATGAGAGCAGTCCGGTCGCTAGTGAGGGGCTCGCAGTTCAAGCGCTTGAAACTCTCTCAACGCTCCGAGTTCTAGATGCGGTTCCCCTTCCTCTTGCTGGTAATGCTGCGCGATCGCGGTATGAGCCGCTTGCTTGGTCATACCGCGCCCCATGGAGTCGCCCTGATGTTGATCTCGGCTGCAGCTTGACCACCATTCTCCTGGCCTGGGCTCGAGAGTGCGCGATCGACTCCAAGCGCCGGCTCTGGGTGACGCTGGCCGAAGGTGAAGCCAATGCGTACCTTACAAGCCTGCTGCGCAAGCACCGAATGGCCCCTGAGGCAGCGAAGTGCCTGCGCTCGCTAGCTGGCAGTGACTGGGATCAACTCAGTCTTGGTCGGAAGCGATATGTTCTATGGTCGAGCATGCGCGGCGCGGCCTCGGAGCTTCTTCGAACGGGCATGAGTGAAGATCGAGCGATCGCTGCCCTGGACCGAGAGATTGGAACAAAGTGTAAGTGGCTTCTGCAGCGCGAGCAGGTTGGCGGGCTTGCCCCTACTGACTATTGCTTCTTTCCCAGTCCAGAATGGCGTCGACCTTTGATACTCGATGTGGCGTTGGCGACTTTTCTGCCGATCGGGAACGCCTATTGGGCGTGGCCGGCCGGTCGCTGGAAGTTCTAAGTCCTCACATCAACGGCGACCCCCGGTCATTCGAGCGGCTCATGGGGTGCCGGCAATCGTGCGGGGATATCATCCAGGCATTTGCTCCTGCCCTCCGCCTACTTCGCCGGGCAGCCCGCGCACCCATGCGTGAAGAAATGCCTCCTGTTCCAGGGTCTCGATGGCGCCTGGGCGCACTGCTCTAACCATGCTCATCGCTTGCTCGGCAGTGACCGCTGCGCCGGTCGCAAGCATTAGCATGCTCGCTACCGTTCCTGCGCGGCCAAGCCCTCCTTTGCAGTGAACAACCAAACGTCCTCCAGCGAACAGTTCCTGCACCAAAACTGGCTCCAGCGACTGCCACCGGGCAAGGAATCCATCATTAGGCGCTGCCCCGTCGCGAATCGGAAGTCCCACCCATGTAAGTCCATGGGTAGGTGCGGCGGTCGGCAGCTGCGGGATCTTCAGCTCCTCGAATTCCCACGGCTCAATCAGCGAGATCAGGCGCGTGCCGCCCCAAGTGCGGATTGCGTTCAGATCGGCGTCCATGTCTCGCGCCCATTTGCCGGTCATCGCAGCATCTTGGTGCTTTCCGGGAGCGAATGTGACGCCGATCGCTCCGCCATGCAGGCCGACAACCAGTTCAGCGATCTCGAGTGGATGCGTGTGACTGGTACGGATCACTGGCGACCACCGGAACCTGACGGGCCCATTTCAGTGCATGTCGACTTGCTGCCTTCCGCGCCATGATCGACGCACCTGACACCAATCACGACACCCGGCCTCAGGCGGCGCCCGTTGGCAAATGGGCGTGGATGGTGCCAATGCCACAGCGGGCCATCGCAGCTGTCAGAGGAGGTGAAGGTCCAAGTGGGCGCGCTGGGTGTCATGATGCTCAGAAGATTGGGTCGGTAGTTGGTGTGTGACCGAATGGTGCACAGCTGGTTCGCACGGCTCTAGCGCAGCCTCATGTCGCAGATTTGAAGCTCAGCAAGCCTTCCACGCAGATTCTGCACCGCTTGCGCCAGCCCCTGATCGCAGGCCTCATAGGGCGAGGCAAAAAGCGGTATGTGGACCCACCAGCGCTCTTGGCCAGGGTGCACATAGGCGGCGTGGTCATCGAGCAACAAAGCTGCGCCAAGTTCTGGGGTGACAAAGCGCAAGTCCTTTGTCGCGCCATGCCACTGGGTGAAGTCCAGCTGGGAGAACCACGAAGGAGCATGCTCCTCTCGAATCAATAGCTCCACGATGCTCCTCGCTCTTGGTTCCGGAACGCTGGTGAACAGCACCAGTCGTTCGAAATCATCATGAACGGAGCAAAGAAACTCACTCAGTCCCGGGCGCGGAATCTGGCTGACGGCATTGGAGATCAGTGTCCCTTCCAGATCTAGAGCAAGTATGGTCGGTCGCATCCTTCACACTCCGGTGCTACAGCGAGAGGCTTCCCGGCGCAGCAGTGGCAAGCACCGTCTGCCCGGTCATCAACGCCCTGCCCTGTTGCTTTGATCATCGCCCCCTCCAACATGAGGCATGAGGATATCTGGTTTTTAGATATCTGAGAACTGGATATAGCTTCGGAGGCCGCTCAGACAAGTCGCGGCCGTGACCAAGACCATCCATCGCAAGGAATATTCGGCGCTGATCGAGGTGGTTCGCGATGCACGGCTGGCGGCAGGCCTCACGCAGGCTCAAGTTTCAAGCAAGCTGGGACGCAGTCAGTCATTCATCAGCGATGTTGAGACTGGGAAGCGCAGGCTTGACTTAGTTGAGCTAAGGGACATAGCTGAGTTGACGGGACAATCGCTCCCCAAGCTAGTCGCTAACTTCGAGAAGCGGATCAAGGGCTGAAACCCCGGCTCTGCCATCTGCCCCTCTGTGCCTCCCAACCTGGCCGTGGGCATTCCACTCCAGCGGTCACCGTGCCTACAGCAGAGCGTCCGCGGGACTCTTCATTCTTCGATCCGCCGTCGCGTGTTGCAACTCCGCCGTTGCTTACACATGCACAGCGTCGATGGGCCCGCGCTGGAGGCTTCTGAACGCATCCTCAATGCCGCCCCCAACGTCTGTGCATTGCCTCCCCTCAATGACGACCACTAGTAGACCTCGATGAAGAGTTGGCGCGGAGGGAGACGACAAAGTCCAACCATCGGCAGCGCTCTCTACCTAATGGGTCGATTCGTTCTAGTTTGCATGCATACGGAACACTAGAAAGTACCCGATATTCACGCCGTGACATACCAAGGGGACTTGCCCCTCTCGGCTCGCGCTGCCCTTGAGCGGGGCCCGACGCGAGCAATTCGGCGTAAGCTTCGGAAAGTGCCTCCCCGTAGCGAGGCGTGAGCAAGCCCTTGAGCCTTGAAGTGCAAGTCTCCTCTTCCACGCAACGGCTTGCTATCAGCTCGGTTGCGTCTACTGAGGTGTAGAGCCACCGGCCGTCAACTTCAACCGGCCTCGCCTGAAAGCCGGCCGCACCACCCCATATGCTGTAGGGGTCTCTCAAGCCTCTAAGCGCCAACACGGACGACTCGAAATCCATCTCTCCACTCTGATGCTGAGCGAACACTGAGCTGCAGGCATGAATACAGTAGTGGAGGCCGGTCCTAGCGAGAAGGAACAACGCCGCATTGCCGCCGAGCGGGCTTCTTATAAACTTCGAATGCGACGCCTCTTTTGCACTTGGACTAATCAATGAAAGGCCATCCTCGCAGAGCATTTTCCATATCCAGAATCCAGCGCCCACTGGACAACAGCGCGCAAGCCCACTGAATGGATCGAGTCGAGAATAGAATTTCGACTGGCCATGTAATAGGCATAACAGGTCAATGCACGCGTGATGGCCGCTGACTGCAAGGTGGGCCCGCGCCACCCGACGGCATGCTCCCGCAGCGGCTCCGACCAATGGATGGCTTTCCTCGTACTCACCAGTAAAGGCACGGAGCCCATCCCATTCATCCGCCATACTCGGCATGTTGCCAGGCAGCGCTTGATGCCCCATCAGTGGCAACGCCAAGTCCTCAATGGATACGGCCCTCAGCGACCCATTCTGAATTCCTATACTCTTGAGTTGGACGTCGAAGCTCGGCTGGTGGTTGCGCCGCATGTATTCAGGCACAGGCAACCTTTGGAGGGCGGAAGTGCAGACTTCCGCGAGGTGGGCCGTCTGCCAAGTTCCGCGCACGCTCACAGCTGGTGCCTGCGCATTCAGGATTGACACCCACGCGGCAAATTCTTCTGTAATCTGTGGGAGGTGCGAAAACTCCTCAAGTTCAGCTACAGCTGCGCATCCGGAATGAGCAAGGAGCGAATGTCCGCACGTGCAAGAGAAGGCCGCTTGGGACGAGCGATAAGACACCTTGATTTCTTGGTCGCAATGACAACAATTGGAGGTAAGCGGAATTAAATGCACAGGGCAAAGGCGAACGCCCGTGTGCTGCTGCATCCAGAGATGTACACCAAGGCAGATGCAATCCGGGCAGAAGCGTAACACTGGTGACCGCCACAATTTTCCGATGCATGCCGCTTGATCAGACTCTGCCTTCTTTAGAGAGTCCAACAGCGTTCCCATGCGGGTAATTGGAAGTCCCTGCGCGCCCTCAAGATTACTAGTCCAGAATTCGGGAGACCCGAACATCACTAACTGCGATTGGCGTCTAAGACTGAGACTGCCCTCGCCCATGTAGCTCCGAAGCAAGCGTGCAGGACGCAGTCCCCTCCACCAAGCTGCCTTGCTAAAGAGTGAGTACGAGCTTTCAAGTGGGAGCTCACTATCAATCCTCCAAGGCGCGTAGCGATCCATTGTTGCACTCCTCTGTAGAGCACCGGCGTACGCGGCATGCCGGCCCATTACTACACGACACGCTGCGATACCCGCCCTGTCCCTTGACCCAAGGTCGAGTTTCGAATTTCGGTAACGAGTTTATGCCCCTCGATACGCAGCGATGAAGGCCTGCTCGACAGCCTCAGCTCCAAACTCGAATTCAGCTGAGTCCTTATCCTTAAGAATTCCACATAGCAGCGACAGAAAAGACCCAATCACTGCCATCGGAAGGCCATTCCTCAGCTGAGTCTTCGGCAAGTTGGAGAGCGAAGCAGACACCTTATCCGACAACTGCTCAAATCTAAATCCGGCCCGAAATGCTTTAGGGAAGAGAAATTCTGTGTAAATTAGCTCGTGATCCTCAATTACCCACCTGCAGCTGTCGATCGACCTCATGATTACTTTGATGTCCTCATTGGTGCTCACGCCTCGGTAGGGGATGATCTTCTTCATGAAGCGAATTGAAAGATCGGACCTTCCATTTGCTGCAAGGTCTGCTTTTGTATTCAGAAGTTCCCTCTGGCCAAATAGAACGGTGGTGACATCGACGCCGTCCTTGGCCAAGTGATTAATAACTCGCTTCAGCCAGCGGAAGTGTTGATTCATCATTTCCTGGGCCTCATCTATGAAAAGAAAGATGTGCCTGTCCTCGCCAGAATACGCAAGCAGCCCGCGATGAATTTGCTCCCGCTTGCCGGCAATTGACTTGGCCATACCATCGCCATAGCCGGCCGCAAACATCATCGTTTCAAGCATTCGCCCCTCAGAAGGCGCGAGGTCATCATCACCGAATTCCAAGTTCAGCACGCCAGCCTTTGGGAACTTCGCGCTGATTTCTGCTTCAAGTGCTCTAAGGCATGATGACTTGCCAAACTCGGGGAACGCATAAAATGCAATCGAAGCGCGCGCCCTGATGGCAATCGTCATTACGCGAGCGAGCGCATCCTTCATTGCCCGAGTTGGAAGGATTGCATTAGCCTTGATTATTGGATGACTGTTCCAATACCGATGTCTAAGCGCTTCGATCTCTTCAGTATTCATCATTCTCCGACCTTGGGAGATGGGTGATCTCGTAGTCCAAGTACTCCTCCAATGGCATCAGATCAGCACCCTCATCGGACCCAGGCAGCTGTGGCTTCCCGGGATGCAACGCCTCGGTGCCACCCACAGGCATTGCACCTCTTGATGAGCCACCTTCTTCGGGCTTAAGCCCTGCAAGCTCTGATGTCGCGGCAAAGGTTGACAGCAGGCGCTTGCTCGGACGCTGCGTCTTCTCGCCGGACGCAGAGGCATTCATTACTGCCTCGTTGAACTTGGCAACTGCAGACTCGCCGTGGCCAACACGGAGCTGCCCCGTAGCAATGAGTGAGTTGATGTGCGAACGCACATCAACCGAATGCTCGTGCCGGGACCACCCGCCCATTACAGTGCAGGTGTCGATGAAACGCCCGGATCTAGCGAAAACGTCGATAGTCCTTACGCCTTTGCGGCGGACGTGCAAGTGGACACGTTTGCCAATAAGGTCGAAATCTCTACACAGCGCAGGACCAGTGTAGGCCTCCTTCATGAATGTGAAATACGGACGCCTTCCTTTGCCCTTGCTGCCGCGCACTGACACCTTGTAGACGGACATGTCCAGCCCAGCCACATGTGCCGGAAGCGGCGGCAGAACCGGAAACAGGAAGCCCATCCCGTCTTGGTCGTCGTTACCCGCTTCCAGCCTCCCCATCGGCGAGTCACCATAGTTGGCCTTGCCCTGATGGGTGTTGTATTCACCGACCACATCGTCAATGAGTTGCAATAATGCCTCCAGTGGAATTCGAGCCTGCCCGGCAACCTTCTCTGGAGACTGGCGCTGCGGATCTGTCGGACTGACCCCAGTGGTGAGCGGAATCCTTCGGAACCCTCGCCGCTCTAGCAGCCCGAAGACGTTCTCGACCAGCGCCCTGCGCTCGAAACGAGCTTTCGGGCCAAAGTTCACGTCACACCCAATAATGTCCCTGGCCCTTTCCACTACATCGTTAGCGAGATGGGCAAGCGCGTTATCTACTAGAAGTGCGTCAAACCCACACCACCGGAATGTCTCTGACAATTCACGCGGCAGCTTTGCGACAGATGAGTAGGTGAGGCCTTCGACAGCGCAAGAAGGCGCATCGGCCCCCAGCGCCGCATTCAAGGCGTCCAACACGTCCCCTGAATTGGCCTCACGCCGCAGAACAACCGCGTAGCCCAGCACGACCTTGTAGAACCTCTCAACGACCATCACAATCGTGATCCGCTCCATGGGCAGCCAGCGAAGTCCCTCTGGAGAGGGAACGCCTATTGCCCCAATAAATCCGCACTTGTGCTCGTCAAGCTCAACAATGTCAAACGGCCTGGTGCAGACAAGTCGGCTCCTGCATCCAGTTGACGTATTGGCCCGAGCCCTTGCCTTTGACCCGTACTGCGTTGACACGATCTGATCGTAGTTATCGCTTATGAACTTGTTGCAGTACCGTCGAATCGACTCTCTACCCTGGTACTTCGTAGTGAACGGCCACTTTGAGTCAGGTATGCCGACTGCCTCGCAAAGCGCGAGGAACTTGCGGTGAACGCTGGCAGCAGAGATCCCCGCTTCATACCCCTTCTTCCTCATTGCACAGCCCATGAGGAAGTCATCAATCCCGTCTCGGACAGTCGGATAGCTATTCAATGTGCTAGCCAGTGCTCCTGTTAGCCCGCCCTGCGCCATCCGCCCCGTTCTGACCAACGGTGCGCGTCGCTGCGGAGGCTGCAGCCGGAGGTAAGGCAGCACACCTGGCCAACCAACTACGCGTCCGAAAGAGTCCAGTGCGGTACACCGACGAAACGCCCTCAGGACGGTTGACCTGTAGATGCCGCGCGCCTCCAGGGACCGATCATGCGGCTCACCATCGATGTAATCTTTGATTGCTTTTGTCAGAAGATGGACCCTGACACTCGCCAGATCATCTAAGCCGTCCAGAGAGATGCTCGTCCAGCTCTCATATGAAAGGCGTTCTACTGGCGTGTTCGCCCTGGTCCAGCGAAATTCTCCGCTCATGGGCTCTCAGCCATACGAAGCTTGGTCGTCATCGACCACGGGGCTACATCCAAGTCGGAGCATATGTCTCGCTTGCGCAGAAGCGCAGCGACAGCACCTCGAAGAACTGCAGGATTGAGGTCCGCCAATCGGTAAGCGAGCTCTCGCATAGAGATGCCTCTGACGGCCCCCAGTTCAAGCAGGATCCTTCGCTCAACAACTGGACTAACGCCAACGAGCAGCCTCCGAATGCAGGCTACGATCCGCGACCAGTTTTCCACGCGCTGCGCGTTTGCGTTAAGTGTGTGGTCGCTGACGTACAGCAGCTCAGCGTTTGTCCCAGTATCTGCGGCAGCGGGCGAGGTGCCCCGAGGATCGAGATAGACCTCACACCGTCCCCCTTCATTGGTAGAGGCGCTTGCAAAGTGCCGAGCCTCGCCAAGCGCAGAGCCCAACGGGCTCGCGCGGGAGCCAGACCACCATGACTCGGCGTAGTCGATGCGCACAAATGAGTGCTCGCCTTCGATCAGATAGAAGGCCTGCCTTTGGAAGTCACTACTAAGAACCAAGTCCCGGCTGGCAAACGGGGGCCGAACTAGCCAGATGTTCCGGCCCGTCTCTCCCCGCGCCTCGATAGAGGACGAGACACGGTCGCGGTGCGCTTGACGCGGCGATTTCTGTTGAGCCCCAGCCATTCTTCCTCCTGTCCGTATTCAGGAGGACTTCCCGCGCGTCGCCAGGCACATGGACGAAGTACGCCATTGACACCCCATAGCGGGGCATCTAGCCTTGGCATCGCAACACACGGGATCGTCCCCGTTCCAACAGCCAGTCCTTGCCGGGACTGGCTGTTTTTCGTTGCAGATGAAACAAATTTTCGAAGCACTTGCTTGGAGCGTAATCGGCGGGCCAGAATCTGTCTCGATCGGATATTTTTTTTATCCGTCAGGGGCCGATACCTATGGGCAGGAGACTGCTGGGAGCCGGTGAGCGCATCGGGCCGCGTATCTGGGCCCGATATCTGAAGGCGCGCTTTGGCTGCAATGCGCTGGCACAGCTGAATGCGCAGCTAGCATTGCCGATTGTCCCGTTCGAGACCTTTGTTTTTGGGCACGAGCCAGCCCCTCTACCCTTGCGCCTAGCACCCAAGTTCTTTGAGAGCGCCTACGAGCTGGGCAGGTCGCCCGACGGGACGTACTGGCCTGAGATCCACTCGCCAGACGGCCTTGTGAAATTCAACCTGTTTGAGCGCGTCTCTTCGCGCGTCCCGGAATCATCCAAATGGCTTCTCAATGACCTTTCTCCCTATCTGGGAGATGTCTGCCCCCATATCGAGGCAAGTCAGAAGTTGGTAGAAGACGGGCTAAGCGAGATAGGAGCGTTCGCACTTTCTGTCCCGGCGGTTGCGACCCTCTTGCTTCTGGACGAGAGCGGCTTAGATGCCGCGGCAGTGGCTACAGTCTCTTTACTTCTCACCCCATTGCCGCGGTGCCTTGCACTCATCCACGGGCTTCACCACATCGCCGTTTGGCATTCACTCCACCTAGGCAACACACCCGTTGTCGACGACTTGAGCGCCGCTTGTGCTGACGCGGCTTGCTCGTTCAGAAACGGCTTGATCTCACTCGGCCTGGACGAGGCTACGGAGCTAGGCGAAGAGCTGATTGCCGGATTGAGAAGGGGCAACCATTTGATATCGAACGACGGCGCTCGTTCGACGCGCAGCCCAGGGCTACCCCCGCCTCTTGAGATAGGGATTCGCTTGGTGTTGGTCGAGGACAGGCCTCGTGCTCGGCAAGCGGCCAAGCACCTTGATGCACTTGGTCAGGTCGTTCTTGAACGTGCCTATCCCTATCAAGTCCAGAACGCTTTCTACTCCTCGGGCCTAACAACCACCGAAGCAATCGAGGAAGTTCTTATGGGCTGCGCCGACCTGACTGGGCAAATGAGTTCCCTTTGGGACAAGGAACTGAGCCGGCTCTGCTCGGCGAAAGCTGCACCAATACCTGCCACCACGGACCAGCATGACAGGGTGAATTCAGGACAAGCCATTCGACCAGTGTTCGCCTTGCCGCGATGAGCAGCCAGGCGACCGACCTGGCCACCAAGCCAGCGGTCAGCAGAGCACCCAGAAACCAAGCGAATCCCCTTTTGCAAACGCATCAAGCAAAGTTGCAAGACTAGTTGGAGCGCAGCTGATGCATCAAATTTAGTTCGAGGAATGGACTGCGGGAAGTGTTACCGCTGGGCCCATAATTGCCTCAACTCATTGATTCTAATTGACATAGAGAGAAGCACTTTTAGTTGGACCGGCTACCGCCTCGGAAGGCTTCTGCCGCAACGAAATCCAGCGTCATCTACCTTGCCGAGGCCCTCAGAATTCGCCGCGAACGGCGGTTGAGCGTCGGTGATCGCGAGGCCGACGCCGAGCCGTCCAATGTGGTCTACATGAGCCGTGGGCCGAGACCGCGCCAGCGCGTGTGAGGCGCTTCCGTAGGCGATGCCCCTACATCCCCGGATTATTTCACTGATTCCATGAACAGGTGGAGGCCTGCGTCAGTGAGCGACACTACAGCGACCTGCTGGCCAGTTTCGTAATCGCTCACACTTCCTCTTGTTACAAGGCCCAACTTCTCCAACTGTTTAGCTATAAACCAGATTGCGTCATCGCCCAAATTCATGCGGACAGTAAGGGAGCTCAGCGGAGTCTTGTTGCCCAGGCGACCCAAGGCCTCCAACATTTGCGATTGATATTTGTCGAGACCAATGCTCTCGCCAGCCCTATCGGTGGCGCGTGACACAGACACCTCAGACGGCGCAGGCTCAACAACCTCCGCCTTCACTGCAGACGCCAGCGCTGCTTCTGCAAGCGCATCCCTCTCCTCAATTGCCAGCTTGAGCTGTCCTTTCAGGCTGTCGATCGTGTTACTAAGGCGCACTGAATCTGTCGTGTGCTGAATTTCCATCTCGGTAAATCTGTTTCGAAGGGAGCGGGATTCTTCCTGCGTGAGGACGGTCTGATCATCGATCTCGCGCTTTAAGTTCAGCGCCTCTTTGCGACGCCTGAGGGAGTAGCTATAGACCCAGTTGGATGGGTATGGGAAGGCAAGGATATAGAACGCTGCAGCAGCCAAGGGTCCCACTATCAGATGAAGTATTGAATAGCCCGTGTCCTGATAGATGAGGTGCATCAGGTGAATCTTTCGAATGGCAGACTCCCCCGAGAACACAACGAGCAGCGCTTTGTAATTCCAAAGACACCAGGACACGGTAAGTGACGCCCCCAAGGGGCTCATGAACCTATCTGACACGTACTCCCTAATGCTCTTAACGATATCGTCAAACATTGCGCCCCCTATGGCAGCTCAGACCGAGCACTTCACTTCGGTGGAGGAGCTTAGCTGGACTAGGCCCCAAAAGGCGATGCCCCCAAACCGGGGCTAGAATGCGCGGAGGACGAGTGCCCTGGCCCGCTACAGCAAAGTGCATGGGCGGGAGGCTGATCGACCGAACCCAGAACGGCTTGGAATCGGTAATGCATAACGGCCGGCCAGTGCTATGCCGCGAGTAAAACGCCACTCAATGGCAGCGCAGCCACCAACGCAAGCAAGGCTAGTTGGCCGATGTAATAGCCGTAGAAGGCGCGGCCAACACGGGGAATTGGAAGGTCCACGTTTCCCAGTCTGAGCAAAGGGAGAGCCAGCAGCGCCCAAGCATTGCCGCTGTATAGGCAAAGCAGGCCCATGCAGCCCCATATCAGCCAAGGCCGCCCCCCTGCCCCCGGCGCCAGCGCCGAACCAGCCACACGCCGGGCCATGCGTAGTCCAGCGCAGCCGGCGCCACCAGCACCGGATGCTTACATTGCCTCCCCATGAGGCGGTTGAAGCTACAGTGAGTGAAGTTCTTGCAAAGTATGGGCATGCCTAGGTCGCCGAAGCGCCAACGCCCCCAATCACAATTGACCGCGCCATGGCGGTTCTGGACGGAGTCGGGAAACGTTGCCATCGGGCGGTTCCCGGCGCCCGGTGATCGCCGTCGCCCGCATCGTTTGGAAGCGCCGGTATCGCGCTGTCGATGGGTGGCAGCCACTGGGCGGGCTAATGCAAGGCCTTCTGGCGTTTGATGGGCATACGAGCCGTGCCAGCTGCAGTAGCTCGTAACGCAGATAGGGTCGGCAGGCCGCAGCCCCAATGCGGGTCCACACGCTGGCCGCTGCAGCGATTTGCCGTTTCGATCGACTTAGTACTTGGCGGTAGCAGCTGCCCCAATCCGCCTTGATCGGATGAGGACCTGCCCTACCCCCGATAAATCCAACAAATCCACTTCTTTAGAGTCCCCTGCACTTGTCGCAATCTGTTACTCGAACAGCGTAGCAATGATCGGATATGCTGATGGTCCCAACGCTCACTTTTTCTATTCCATGCCGCATCCTGCCCCAGTGCCTTCCGCCTCAATCATGGACGCTCAGCTTTGGGATTCTGGCTACGATAATGCACGTATCCCCGGGAATCCGCACGAACTCGATTTCCTGCGTGGCTTTCACAGTCTGACCTTCCTCACCAACCTAAGAAATTGGTTGCAGGTGAATAGTGGATTTAAGATTCAACTTACCTCGGTTTGGCAGGATAAATTCGGAAATGTGGTACCGAATCCCTTGGCGCCCGGGCAGCAGTACAAGTACCAGGAAGTAGCAGACCTGGCCGTCATAGTGAGAGATGCCGTAAATAGTAAGGCCAGCGCAAGAATGTGGCTACTACAGGCTAAAGTAGTGGGCAATTCCAGCAGCTTGCTGCCTGCCGGAGATTCTACCGCACGCGAAATCTATCTGTACGAATCAATGCCGAATTTCAGTTGGCATGGCCAAGAATCACTTGGATTCCACTTCCAGCTGAAGAATGACTTCATAGGCTCGGTCGCGAATTACAAGCATTGGTCGTTTCTCTGCTTCCGGGAAAATACTCAGTCACCTCCAGCTAACAAATTCGTCGATGTGCGTTGGCCGGGCTCTGTCTCCAGCGGACTTGCTGTATCGTCTTTCTGCGATGAGTTGCTGGAGCTGGTTACTCATTCCTTCGTGCAACCTGTGCCCGCGAATGTCTATGGCGCACCACTTGCGCCACATCCCGAGTGGGAGAAGCTTGCGCAGCAGATACTGCACAAGGCCGCGCAGAAGCCACAGTCCGGACATGCATCCATGATCAAGGGCCAGAAAGCTAACGTCTTGATGTGCGCCATGCTGGCGGAGAGCCATATAGGAAGGCCGATGTGGATTGATTCCCAAGGCCACTTTTGCCGGGCAGGCTGCACCACCTGTTTTAATGTCTCTGGCCCGGAGGATATTCCTTACGCGTTCCTTTCGACCGGATTCAATGGCTACCGGCCGAAGTTCAATCTTTCGCTCAATTTGCAGGAGAAATGGGAGGTGGAAGTTGATCCGCTAACTGCAAATAACGGTAGGAGTGGAGGGGGTGGTGGTCATAAGCCACCTATGGGCGGCGGTCAAGGTGAGGGTGAGGACGGAGGAGCGGGGGCAAAGCTGACGCTCTTTGTGGATGTGGCTGCGGTGGAAAGGCAAGGATAGAAAACTCCGTAGAGGCATCTATCGGCTTGAAGCTGTAACAGCCTCAGCTATTGACCTGCCCCACTTAGCAATGCCATCGGGGAACTGACCTGCCCCCGATAAACATCCCTTATCGCCGCAAGAATGCCTCTTGGCTCGCTCAGAAAAAACTCGCTTGGCGGACCATGAGAGGATCACACTCTATCGTGTGCGCTCCTGCAGCGGCCCTTCCTCTCGATGGGGCAATCGAACATGGCGCCTAAAGCTCAGACCCCGAATCTCCCTGCAAAGAAGCTTCAAGCAGGTTTATGTAGGTATCCAGTCGAGTGCGCTGACTGATCAGGAGCCAGGCGGCAACGTAAAGTAGCGCAATGAAAAAGATAAGGATGCCTCCCGCCAATCCGACGTCGAACACACCTGCCCAGCCGCCCTTCTTCCAGGCCTGGTACTGCACGAACAACGCCACGATCAGGGGGAATGGCCCCAGTCGCTGAAGTCCGCCATACAGCAGACCCATGCGATCAACCATGCCGGCTCTGAGCGCCGTGGCGAAGCGAAGCCTCTGCTCCCGTTCGATCTTCGGGAAGCGCTGCAGTTCACCCACTAGCGCGCGCCACTGTGCGAATTCGCTGTCCATCTCTTTGGCATGTGACAACCTAGGTTGCAGGTACTGCTGATACTGTCTCAGGACGCTCAGTACCCCATTGACGGCAAAGCCGCCAATTTCGACCAGCAGGCACGTCACTGTGATCGGCAACAGAATGCTGACGGGCACCCAGTGGACGAGCCACAGCCCACTGACGATACCAACGATGGCGGCAATGACAGCAATGCGCATCGACCAGCGCTCAATGCCACTTGGCTTTGGGTAAATGCTGCGGTCGATTAGACCTTGTACGCGGGTGTACAGCCCGTGGAAGGTCAGAGTCTCGACGTGCAACTGGGAAGCAATTGGGGTCTCAACCAGAAACTTCGTATCCATTCCTTTTCCCATGGCCACCTTCGCGTCCTGCGGAGCTTGCATGCTATCGCACCGGCCGTCGCATGGCACATTTCGGACGAGACAGCCGATTTCCATGTCGGAATCGGCGCACTTTCAGCCCAGCCTGACCCTGCCATCGCCAAGCAGAAATTATTCCCGTGGCGGCGACAACCTCCTGTCAGGCAAGCATCTCGCGCCTTCTCGCCACTATGCGACAATGCCGCAAGCGTCACGGGTTTTGACGGCTTCAGCCTCAACCCCTTGGCATCGCGCACAACCGGGCGTAATCCTTGCCATGCCACCGAAAACGGGTGGCCGGGCGTCGAAAACCCGTGTCTTTGTGCTTGATTACGCTTGCCAGCCGGCACCACCGTTGCGTGGTGCCGGCTGGCAATCCGTCTGCCGGCTATGGCGGGCGGTGCGTGGGGGCCTTGTGCCCGCCGGTTTTGCACAAAGACCCGGTTTTCGAGCCACGCATCGTCCGCCACCTTTATCGGTGGCGGCTTCTGCCTGTACGCAAGGAGCCCTGCCATGACCACGCCCTACTCCCCTGCCCCACAGCCCATCCACGAGGCGCCCTCGGCCGGGCCCGCCGTAGATCCCAACACCCTCATCGCGCTGCTGCACAGCATCGGCTCGGGCGTGGCCGCCAACGGCCAGCCTTGGCCAGAGCGGCATCAGCTGCGTGGCCGACAGATGGCGCTGGCCGATGCCGACTGCTCGCTGACAGGCCTGCGCGTGGTGCTGGAAGTGCTGCTGGCGGCAGAACGCACGCGTCAGAACGGCGAGCCGGAGCAATATGTCGGCGACCGGGTGATGGAAGGGCTGATCATGGCCGGCCTTGGGCTGGCAGCGCACGCAAGCGAACGGCTGCAGCCGGCAGACTGAAGGATCACTTCGGTGGGGCCTGAAATGAAGGTGCGCCACGGGGTGATGTGGGCGCTCTTTCTGGCGCTGGTCGTTGCCGTACAGATGCACTTGCCAGAGCCTGTTGAGCCGGAGGTGCTCGCGTACCGCGATGTGCCCGATGAGACATTCTGGACGCTGCGCCGCCACGCGCTTCGGTTCGCAGAGGCGCGGGCGCGGGAGGGCTTCGAGTTCGTGGAGGGGACGCCCGCTTCGGCTTCCTTCCAGATCCTGTGCAAGGGTGTGCCGGTGCTGCACGTGGAGAGGCAGCCGCCGCTTCTGCTGATCAGGGTTGCGCTGGGTACCGAGCAACGGGCGCCTGCGATCTACCCCCTGCAGGCCACGCTGCAGTGGTCACTGGTGCCGTTGACCTATCTGGAGCAGGTCCTGTCTGGCGTGCAGGAGCCTACGCTGCAGGATCGGCTGCTGCTGACGCTTGCTGGCGATGTGCCTGAGGATGAGCGGTGTGGCGTGCGGAAGTAGGAGTGCAACGCCGGCGACGCCCCCGCCTTACCCACCCTGCCGCAGCTCGCGCGCAAGGAAGGGGGCCGTCCTGCTTCCTTTGGCGCGCGCCACCTGCTGCGGCGTTCCCTTCGCCACGATGGTGCCGCCCGCAGCGCCTGCGCCAGGTCCGACGTCTATCACCCAGTCCGCCTGCACGACCGCGCGCATGTCATGCTCGATCATCACCACCGTATTGCCCGCGTCCACCAGTCGCTGTAGCTGCACCAGCAGCCTGTCCGCGTCCGATGCATGCAGGCCGGTGGTGGGTTCGTCCAGTACGTAAAGCGTGCGCCCGCGCTGGCTGCGCTGCAGCTCGGTCGCCAGCTTGATGCGCTGGGCTTCGCCGCCTGAAAGCTCTGTGGCCGGCTGGCCCAGCCGCAGATAGCCCAGGCCGATCTCCTGCAGCAGCTGCAGCGGACGGGCAATGGCCTCTTCCTCGATGAAGAACGCGTGCGCCTGGTCCACCGTCATCTGCAGGACTTCGGCGATGTTGCGGTCATTCCACAGCACCTTCAGCGTGGCCTCGTTGTAACGCGCGCCGTGGCAGGTGGCGCACGGCGCATAGACGCTGGGCATGAACAGCAGTTCGACGCTGACGAAACCTTCGCCTTCGCAGGTCTCGCATCGGCCCTTGGCCACGTTGAACGAGAAACGGCCGGCATCGAAACGCCGACGGCGCGCGGCGGGCGTAGCGGCGAACAGCTTGCGCACGTGGTCGAACAGCCCGGTATAGGTGGCCAGGTTGGAGCGTGGCGTGCGGCCGATGGGTTTCTGGTCCACCTGCACTACCCGCTGGATGGCGTCCACATCGCCAGCCAGCCGGCCTCGGGTCGCTTCGATCACGATCGGCGCGTCGGTGGGCGCACTCTCGGCGCTGTTGTCTTCGGGCTCATGCCCCAGGTGCAGCAGCACCAGCTCGGGCAGTGCCTGCGCCATCAGGCTGGATTTGCCCGACCCTGAAATGCCGGTCACTGCGGTCAGCAGCCCCAGTGGCACCTGCGCATCCACACCCTGCAGGTTGTGCCGGTGGATGCCCTTCAGTTCCAGCCAGCTGCTGGCGCTGCGCTGCCGGCTGGCGGCCGCAGGCACTTGGTCGAACAGATACCGGGCGGTGCGCGATTCCTGGACCTTGCGCAGGCCGTCGGGCTCGCCACTGTAGAGAACGCGCCCGCCGTGCTCACCCGCCTCCGGGCCAACATCCACCAGCCACTGCGCGCGGCGCATCAGCTCCAGGTCGTGTTCGACAACGAACACCGAGTTTCCGCCGTCGCGCAACCGGTCCAGCGCGTCGTACAGCGCCTGGCTGTCGGCGGGGTGCAGGCCGGCCGAAGGTTCATCAAGCACGTACAGCACGCCAAACAGCAACGAGCTGAGCTGCGTGGCCAGCCGCAGGCGCTGCAGTTCGCCGGCCGACAATGTTGGCGTGGCGCGATCCAGCGAGAGATATCCCAGGCCCAGGCCTCGCAGCTGGTGTACGCGCGCCATGACGCCGCCTGCCAGCCGCTGCGCGGCCAGGCGCTTCTCTTCTGACAGGGCCGAGGTCAGCCGCACGTCGGGGGCCCCAGCATGGATAGGGCGGCCGCTTGCAGCCCGCTGCGTGCGATCGCGTTTCGTGGCGCTGCCGCTGCTACGCGCGCCGCGGCTGTGCGCTCTGAAATCGCCCTGCGCGATGGGCCCCAGTAGGTCCGCCAACTGGTCCAGTGGCAACCGCATGAACTCGCCGATATCCACACCGGCAAAGGTGACCGAAAGCGCTTCCGGCTTCAGGCGCTTTCCCTGGCAGGCTGGGCACAACCTGCCTTCCATGTAGCGCGAAACGCGCTTGCGCATCAGTGCGCTCTGGGTGTTGGCAAAGGTGTGCAGCACGTAGCGGCGCGCACCGGTATAGGTACCCATGTAGCTGGGTTCCAGCTTGCGCTTCAGCGCGGCGCGGGTCTCTGCGGGCGTGAAGCCGGCATACACCGGCACGGTTGGCGTTTCCTCGGTGAACAGGATCCAGTCGCGGTCCTTCTTCGGCAGCTTCTTCCACGGCACATCGATGTCGTAGCCCAGCGTGACCAGGATGTCGCGCAGGTTCTGGCCATGCCATGCCGGTGGCCAGGAGGCGATGGCGCGTTCACGGATGCTCAGCGACGGGTCCGGCACCATCAGCGCTTCGGTCACCTCGTACACATGCCCCAGGCCGTGGCAGGTGCTGCAGGCGCCCTGCGGCGTATTGGGCGAGAAGTCCTCGGCGTACAGCATGGGCTGGTTGGCCGGGTAGGCCCCTGCGCGCGAGTACATCATGCGCACCAGGCTGGACAGCGTGGTCACGCTGCCCACCGAGGAACGTGCATTGCTGGCGCCGCGCTGCTGCTGCAACGCCACCGCCGGCGGCAGCCCGTCGATGGCGTCCACATCGGGCACGCCCGCCTGGTCGATCAGGCGCCGCGCGTACGGCGCTACGGATTCGAAGTAACGCCGCTGCGCTTCGGCGAAGACGGTACCGAAGGCCAACGACGACTTGCCCGACCCCGACACCCCGGAGAACACCACCACTGCATTGCGCGGAATGGAGACATCGACATTCTTGAGGTTGTGCTCGCGCGCGCCGCGCACCTCCACGCAACCGTTGGCTGCGGCCGCGCATGAGGATTCACCGAAAGGGTTGTTGGACATCGTTGCGTTCCTGCAGGCAGTGAGCGGTGCGCCCTGGAGCGCGCCCAAGGCTGCATTTTCGCTGCTGCGAGGTGAATGTGGTGAGGGCACGACCGAAGCGCGTGCACCGCCCCCTCATCCTGGGCTGGACTCAGCCCGCAGGCTGCATCCCGCTGGGCGTTGCCCCGCGCGACGCCGCCAGATACCGGCAGTACTTGCCGATGAAGATGCCGGTGAATCCGCCAGACAGCAGGAGATAGGCGGCGCTGAAACCTGCGTTGCTGCTCAGGCCGGGCGCCACGGCCAGCGCCGTTTCAAAACCGTACTTGATGACGAACGTGACCAGCAGCAGTGGCAGCAGGCTGTAGTCGGCACTGCGCCACAGCGTGCCCGTGGAGGCGTCCACGGTCAGGGTTGCCCGGCGCAGCAGCAGCCAGCCCACTGCTGCGCCCGCGCAGATGCCGGCCAGCCATTCGCCCCACGCCAGCGGCGAGCCGCCATAGCGGTGGCTGATCGACCAGATGCCCCAGGCGCTGAACAGCGCCGGCACGATGGCCAGCTTCCGCAGCGAGGTCTGCCCCGGCCGCATGGCCGCGATGCCGCGCGAGACCAGGAACGCGAGAAGCACCCAGACCCAGATGGGGGTCTGCCAGAGAAGTTGCTGCAGCAGGTTCACGGGAGGTCCTTTCGGTGAGTGCCGGCCAGGCAGGCGGCGGTGGCGCTCACTATTGGCGGTACGCATTGCACGGACAAGTGACAGGTGTCAGCGATACGGCCTGCACCCTTCCCCCTGCGCGGCTGCAAGGCGATGCAGGAATGCCTACTTGCCAGTCATCTTCAATGCGGCCTCCGGCAGACGTGCGCCACTGATGCTGATCTGCGCCATTTCGTTATCGATTTTCGCCAGGTCGTCCCTATCGAGCACCAGATCCACTGTGCCCAGATTCTCATCCAGCCGATGGCGCTTGGTCGTGCCCGGGATCGGCGAAATCCACGGTCGCTGCGCCAGCAGCCAAGCCAAAGCGACCTGTGCCGGCGTGGCGCCCTTCCCTGCGGCCATCGCCTTCACCACGTCCACCAACGCCATGTTGGCCCGGCGTGATTCGGCGGAGAAGCGCGGCACCGCATTGCGGAAATCCGTTGCATCGAACTGCGTGTGCTCGTCGATCTTTCCCGTCAGGAAGCCCGCACCCAGCGGGCTGAAGGGTACGAAGCCAATGCCCAGTTCCTCAAGCAGCGGAAGCAGCTCTGCTTCGGGCTCACGCCAGAACAGTGAGTACTCGCTCTGCACAGCCGTCAGCGGCTGCACTGCATGCGCCCTGCGGATTGTCTGCGCACCCGCTTCGGACAGGCCGAAATGCGCGACCTTTCCCTCTGCAATGAGCGCCTTCACGGTATCGGCAACCTCTTCGATGGGCACCGCCGGGTCAACACGGTGCTGGTACAGCAGGTCGATGCGCTCGGTGCGCAGCCGCTTCAGGCTGGCTTCGACAGCTGCCCGGATGTGTGCAGGCTGGCTGTTGGTGCCTGCGCCGCGGGCACCGGTGACCGGGTCGATGTCGAAGCCGAACTTCGTGGCGATCACCACCTGGTCGCGAACGGGTGCCAGTGCCTCGCCCACCAGTTCTTCGTTGGCAAAGGGGCCGTAGGCTTCGGCCGTGTCGAAGTGGGTGATGCCGCGCTCCACCGCCGTGCGGATCAGCGCGATCATCTCCTGCTTGTCGGCGGCCGGGCCATATGCCGAACTCATGCCCATGCAGCCCAGGCCGAGGGCGGAAACTTCAAGGCCTTGTCCAAGGGTACGGAACTTCATGGTTGAATCCTCATCGGGCAGTGTGCGGAGTGGCCAACCAGGCGTTGACGCTCTCCATGGTTTTGCGCTCCTGGTCGGCCTGCATCACGAATGCCTCCAGGATGCGTGCGTTGGGCGCATGGCGGGCGAGCACGCGCAGGCTGCTGCCCACGCCGTAGCCGCCATGGGTGATGAACGGCACGATGGTCTTGCCACTCATGTCGTGCTGCGACAACAGCGATCGAATGATCGGCGGCGCGGTCTCGCCCCAGATTGGAAAGCCCAGGTACACGGTGTCATAGCGATCAATGTCGACAATGCGGGTGCGCAGTGCAGGCTCTACCCCGTCGTCGCGCTCCTGTCGCGCCTTGGCTACCGTTTCAAGATAGTCCGCCGGGTAGTCGATGGCAGGCTCTACCTGGAACAGGTCGCTGGGCATGCTGCGATGAATGAGCCCGGCAACCACCCGGGTGTTGCCCGAACGTGAGAAGCAGGCAACCACTGTCCGTGCGCCTGATCGACCAGCGGCCGTGCCTTCCTGCGGCGCTGCGGCTGAACATCCCAGCGGCAGTGAAGCCAAGGCAGCGACCACTGCCCGGCGACCAGGGCTGGGGGTTGGAATCGTCATGGCGCCAATCTACGCCCCCAAAACACATTCTTGCAGAGGCATAATCGGATATCGCTTATATCCGGTACGCATCAATGAGCGTCGAGAATTACGATCAGCTGGCCATGTTCGCGCTGGTGGCGCGGGAACGCAGTTTTACCCGGGCTGCTGCCCAGCTGGGTATGTCCCAACCCGCCCTTAGCCGATCGATGCGCCAGCTGGAAGAACGCCTGGGCGTGCGCCTGCTTGCGCGGACCACCCGCAGCGTTTCGCCGACCGAGGCCGGAGAGCAGTTGCTGCGGGTGATTGCACCGCGCTTCGAGGAGATCGATAGCGAGCTTGCCCAGCTCAACGCGTACCGCGACAAACCCGCCGGTCGCCTCCGCATCACTGCAGGTGAGCACGCTGCGCTCACCGTGATGCAGCCGGTACTGGGCAAGCTGCTGCCGGCCAATCCCGACCTGAACATCGAGGTGATTGTCGACTACGGGCTGACCGACATCGTGGCCGAGGGCTTCGACGCCGGTATCCGCATGGGTGAGCAGGTGGCCAAGGACATGATTGCCGTGCGTGTTGGGCCCGACCTGCGCATGGCCGTGGTCGGATCGCCCGCCTATTTCCAGCGCCATCCGAAGCCGAAATCACCGCACGACCTGACTCGGCACAACTGCATCACCATCCGCCTGCCGACCCACGGTGGCATTTTCGCGTGGGAGTTCGAGAAGAAAGGCCAGGAGCTGAAAGTACGCGTGGAAGGCCAGTTGGTGTTCAACAACATCGCCCTGCGGCTGGGCGCTGCGCTGGAAGGCCTGGGGCTGGCGTACATGCCCGAGGATCTGGTGCGCCCCCATGTGCAGGCAGGCACCCTGGTCCACGTGCTGCAGGACTGGTGCCCCTCCTTCCCCGGCTACCACCTGTATTACCCCAGCCGCAGGCAGTCATCGCCTGCGTTCACCGTGCTGCGTGATGCGTTGCGCTATCGGGATTGAACGGCGGCACGGTCATGGCGACGGTGCCGGGGTCTGTTCCAGTGCCTGCACTGCGCGGTCAGATGCGGCCGCATATCCGCTATGTGCGAGCAACTGGGCCAGGTGCTGCAACTGTGCGCGGCTGAGGCCCACGCGCTGGCTGGCCGCCATGTGCGAGCGCAACTGCGCCTCCACGCCAGGCATGGCCGCCAGCGCGCCAACCGTTGCAAGTTCACGGCTCTGCCAGTCCAGGTTGTCGCGCTCGAAGATGTCGCCGAACAGATGTGTCTGCAGGAACTGGTTGATGATGGGCGCGAAGTCCATGACCGGGCCAGCCACCGGGGCACCGGAGATCCGCGTCTGGTTTGCGGTACCCACGGCGCGCAGTGCATCGCCTACCGGGGCCTTCCCGGCGGGCGGCTTCCCGGGTGCGGTGGCGATACCCTGCTCCTCGCGTTTGCGCACCACGTTCATCAGTTCGCCCAGGGCGTTGAGGCTCTTTGGGAACCCCGCATAGGCATACAGCTGCACGAGCACTTCCTTTGCCTCGCTCACGGTGAGGCCGGCGTCCAGCCCCCGGACCAACGCGGCGTTGAGCTGGGGCATGTCACTGCTGGCCGCAGCGGCCGCAATCAGCGGGATCGCCTGCTGCCTGGGCGAAAGCGGCCCGGCAACGGGCGCCTCGATGCCTGCTGACGCTTGGCGGTACTGGTCATCACTCACCTGCTCCAGCCAGGCCACCGATTTTCCATCGGTCACACCGGTTACCGCGAGATGGGTCATCGCGCTGTGCGGCGCGGCGCCGTGCCAATGCTTGACCCCGGCCGGACACACCACCACATCCCCGGCGTGTATCTGCTGCACCGGCTTGCCCCATTCCTGGGTCAGCCCAACGCCGGAGGTAACCACCAATCGCTGCCCGGCGGGATGGGTGTGCCAGGCCGAACGCGCGCCCGGCTCGAAGCTGACGTATGCGGATGAGACCTGCACGTCCTTGTCCGCTGGGAACAGCGGATCCACGCGTACTTTGCCAACGAAGGTCTCTGCTGGACCGGCAACGGACGATTGTGTTCCCGACCGGGTGATCTGCTGCATGGGCATTTCGCCGGCGCCGGCGAACGGTGCCGCCACGCTCAATGCAGCGCCCAGCAGCGCCGTCTGCGCGGGTGATTTACGAGGCGTGGTCATGGTGCAAGCGTCCGGGTGTAGAACGTGGTGAGCGAGGCGACGGCAGCATCCACGTACTTCGGCACCCAGTAGGTCTCGATGTGCGTGGCCCCCTCCAGCAGCACCAGCTGCTTGTCGATGGTACCGGTTGCTTTGGCGAAGGCATCCTGGGTCATGTAAAGGCTGTCCGCCTTGCTGCCGGCAATCATCAGCAGCGGTTGGTTGATCAGCTCGATCTGGTTGGTGGCGTCCCAGCGCATCAGGTCCAGCAGGCTGCTGGTCGTGTACCGGAAGGTGGAATTGGGATGGGCATGCGTCTTCCAGTAGTACTCATAGCCCTGCCGATACAGATCGAAGGGGAGCTTGGCGATCTGCTCGTCGCTGAGGTTGGCATCGCCGGAGTACAGCACTTCGCCGCCGGCGGCCTGCTGTGCGCGCGCCTGCGAAGCCTGCTGCAGGCGCTGCTGGACGGTGTCCAGCTGCGAGTCGGCATAACCGTTGCGGCGAACTCGGCCAGAGTTGAACATGCTGATCGTGGCGACGGCCTTGAAGCGCTTGTCGGTCTGCGCGGCCGCAAGCGAGTAGCCGCCGCCACCACAGATGCCGAGCAAGCCCAGGCGCGAGGTGTCGACCCAGGGGAATCGACTGATGAAGTCCGCCATGCCGTGGATGTCCTCGATGCGGTGGGAAGGCATGTCCACGCTGCGCGGCTGGCCACCGCTTGCCCCCTGATAGGCCGCATCGGCGGTAATGGCGATGTAGCCCTGCTGGGCCAGGCGTTGCGCGTACAGGCCGGCCACCTGTTCTTTGACCCCGCCATTGGGGTGCGCAACCACGATGGTCGGGTACCTCCGCGAGGCATCAAAATTGGCGGGCGTGTAGAAGTTTGCCGCGATCTCGATTCCATTCAGCGGATAGGACACCGAGTGAATGTTGACCTCACCGGGCACATTGCGCGTGATCGCACCTTCGTAGGCCAGTTTGAACGGGTTGAGCGTGTAGTCGGCAGCGGACGCGTTGCCTGCTGCCAAGCCGAGAGACATCGCCAACAGCGTGGCGTGCACGATGTGCTTCATTCAAGTGCTCCGGGTTTGTACGTTACCCCTGACGGCGCGTGTTGCGGGCCGACGTTGGCGGTGTTCAGGAGTAAACCTAACGTCCGTGCACTCATGGAAACAGAGCATCAGCCGGATATCACTCATGCATGCATGATATGAATGATGCACGGGACGGTCCGGATCAACGATCCAGGTGCTTCTTCTGCAGGAACTCACTCACCAGATCGGCGATCTGGACGTTGTTGAGGTCTGAGAACAGGAAGTGGCTGTTGCCACGGATTCCCATCTCCGGCAGATGGATCAGGGTGACATCACCGCCCTGCCGATTGACGGCATCACGCCAGGCGCGGGCCATTTCCAACCGGGCCCGCCAACTGTCCTGCGCCGGCAGGTCAATGGGCTTGTCAGGGATGTTGTCGCCATACAGCACCAGAATCGGGATCCGGGTCAGCGCCTTGAATTCCGCGGGCGAAACCAGCGCGGGAGCGACGGTATCGAACGCGCTGGGAATCGGTGCCGGCGCATCGTCCTTTGCGAACACGAAGCTGCTGCCAGGCTCGAACGCGACGATCGCGCGGACGTTGGGGCTTTTTATGGCCGTCATCCAGCCAGGACCGCCCGCCTGCGAATGGGTAAACAGGATCGCAGGCCCTGTCTTCTGCAGCACGGCGGCCACCCCGTCCGACACTACACCGAGGTCGAAGGGGCCGGTGTTGGGCGTGACCGAACGGAAGAACTGGTCAAGCGCGGCCTCCCCTTTCGGGAACTGGCTGCCAGCGAAGTAGTTTGGCCAGAGGCCGATCCGGAACTGGTTGAACCACATCTGATCGTCTGCCACGGGCTTCAGCGTCGCCTCGACCATGCTTCGGCCGGCCTTGCCGCGCCGTGGTTGATCGATCAGGTAGGTAGCGAAACGACGACGCAGGAACAGGTTCTGGAAGCCCTCACGCCCATCGGCCGTCGTCTCCCAGCTCTTGGAAGACTGGCCCGCACCGTGCCACATCACGATGGGCAACGTGCGCGCGTTCACCGGCTTCTGGTTGAAGACATAGACGTGATCGCCGTGATAGCTCTGGCCATCCGGATTGGAGGGCTTCAACGGATCGAACGTGCCAGACTCCTTCTTGGTCGTGCCCCCAGCGAGGAAGCTGCCTTGCGAATCGATCTGCAGTGGCTCGTTGGCCATGGCGGTCGTGGCGCAGAGGGAAACCGCTATCCAGAGCAGTGTGGAGGGGAAGCTGGGCACCAGAGTGCGAAGGCGCGTGCGAGTCTGCATGGGTCACTCCGTGACAGATTGTCAGGGGAATCTACCCTCCGGGCCATCCTGGAAGAAGCGCGGGAGTGCATATGACCAATGCATGCAGGATATATATGCACGTCCATCGTGTTGCAGTGAGTGTGAGTGATGAGCGCTATCGCGCCAGGGCCTCGGCCAGAATGTTGCCCATCACGTCAGATCTTGGCATTTGGTTGACTGGAATTTCGGCTTGTTCAAACCACGCTCGGCTGGCCTCAGGGTGCGGACCCGTCAGAACAACTTTTCCCGAACCATAGCGGTACGCGGCGGCGCTTATATCGCCATTCTTGTAGTGCCCAAGCGCCTTGAACCCAGGAGAGGGAGATTCAGGGAAATAGGGGCCGTCCTGGAAGAATATTTGATCTTGATGCCCAAGCCACTCCACGGTAACGGAATCGTCGACAATCGAATGCACTGGGAAGCCAGGACGGTTGACGGCACTATCCAACTCCTCGTCAATCAGCGCTAGATTGTTCGCGTCCGCCAGATACGCGCCCATGCATAAGCCAAGGTAGTGGCCGCCCTGATCGACGTACTCCCTGATGGCGCTCGAACGCTGCTTGCCTAGAGCACGAAGAGCAGCTGGAATATTCTGGCCTCCACCAGGTTGAATGTAGAGATCGAAGCGCTTCAGATTTTCAGATGTAACATCCAGCGGCTCATCCGACCCGACGTATTCCACCTGGTACTTTCCCGATTTTTCGATCGAGCGTCGAACGGTCTCAGAGCAGTCATCGCATCCCGCATCGCCACGATAGACTGCGATACGAGGAAGAGTCGAGGATAACGCCGCGCCCGAAACCGGGAGCAGTGATGTCAGGAGTATTCCTGCCCACAGGTATTTAGCCACCGGAAGATCTCCTGTGAATCACTGAAGTCATCTGCATACGACGGTGGCCAAGAGCGGTGGCGGGTGGCCGGATTACGCTGCATTGCGGGTGAATTTGCTCTGAATCAAATGGACACAGAATGATGCGGGAGCATGTCCACTGCGTCCCTGTCCCACCGACATTTGTAGCGGCCACCGAGCCGTAGTTGAGGCGGCGCCACTTGGCGTCTTGCCGGCCGGCGGCCGGCACTACCCTTGCGATGCGGATGTCCGGAATCGATATTACCGTGACGCGTCACGGTCAATGGCATGCGCCTTCAATCGGGCGCACGTCGGGTTTTGATACAGCCCTTTGCTGGCGGGACCGGCGCTGCAGCCGGCACGGTATGATGCCGACTTTCTCGCACTTGCCATCGCTGTAGCGCGCGTTACTGTTGGCTCGCGCCGGTGCAGCTGAGACCCCACCCACTTCATGCTCGCTTCCTGTTCCCCCTTCATCATCTGGGCGGCCGTGGCCGTTGCCACCGTCGGCCTGCTGTTCCGGCCGTTCCGCATTCCGGAGTACGTGTGGGCGCTGGGCGCGGCCGCGCTGCTTCCGCTGCTTGGGGCGGTGTCGCTCGGCACGACCTGGCATGCGGTTGCCGAAGGCCGGGATGTCTACCTGTTCCTGGTCGGCATGATGGTGCTGGCCGAGCTGGCGCGGCGCGAGGGCCTGTTCGACTGGCTGGCGCTGTATGCGGTACGGCATGCGGGCGGTTCGGGGCGGCGGTTGTTCGACCTGGTGTTCCTGGTCGGCACGGTGGTGACGGTGTTCCTGTCCAACGATGCCACGGCGGTGGTGCTGACGCCCGCGGTCTATGCCGCGTGCAAGGCGGCCCGCACCAACCCCCTGCCCTATCTGTTTGTCTGCGCGTTCATCGCCAATGCGGCGAGCTTCGTGCTGCCTATTTCCAACCCGGCCAACCTGGTGGTGTACGGCAACCACATGCCGCCGCTGCTGCAGTGGCTGGCGCAGTTCGCGCTGCCTTCGCTGGCCGCGATCGGTGCCACGTATCTGGTGCTGCGCTGGGTGCATCGCCGCGAGATCGCGCAGCCGTTGGCAGCGTCGCCCGAGCATCGCCCGCTTACCGAGGGTGGCCGCCTGAGTGCGCTGGGTGTGTTGTTCACCGGCACCGTGCTGCTGGTGACCTCCGCACTGAACGGCCCATTGGGCCTGACTACGTTCTGTGCGGGCGCGCTGAGCGTAGCGGTGGTGGCGATTCGCCAGCGCCGCAGCCCTCTGCCGCTGTTGCGCCACGTCTCCTGGGGCGTCCTGCCGCTGGTGGCCGGCCTGTTCGTGCTGGTTGAAGCGGTTTCGCAGACCGGTGTCATCCAGACAGCGGCCAGCAACCTGCAGGCGCTGGCGCAGACCTCGCCGCATCAGGCGGGCTGGCTGGCCGGAGGCGCTGCCGCACTGCTCAGCAACGTGGCCAACAATCTGCCGGTGGGCCTGGCGGCGGGCTCGCTGGGCCAGATGGCCGAGCTGCCGGCGCAGACGCGCGCGGCGTTGCTGATCGGCGTGGACCTGGGCCCGAACCTGTCGGTGACCGGCTCGCTGGCCACCATGCTGTGGCTGGTGGCGCTGCGCCGCGAAGGCGAGCATGTCAGCGCGCTCGACTTCCTGCGTGTGGGCGCGCTGGTGATGCCGCCCGCGCTGATCGGGGCGCTGCTGCTGCTCTGATCAGGCGCGGGCTGGAACGCCAGGCGCGTCTATCGCGACCAGCGCAGCGCCCAGGATCGGCAACTACCTCACAGACACCTGGTCAGTACACCGCCCCGGTGCAGATTACTCGGCGTAGCTTGCGGTGTTCTTGCCGTGCCGTTTTGCGTGATAGAGCGCCTTGTCCGCCTTCGCCAACCAATCTTCTGCGCTGCCCGTGCCAGCCGCTGCGGCGATGCCGATACTGACGCTGAACTGGATATCGGCTGTTTCAGGGGCGCCCGGCTCCTGCAGGTAGTGCCTTATCTGCTCGGCCACATCCATGGCCTCTGCCGGTATCCGCTGGCGCAGCAGGACGGCGAACTCATCACCGCCCAGACGCGCTGGCATGTCACCCGGCTGGGCCAGCTGACGCAGCACTACCGCGATGCGGCGAAGCACCTCATCGCCGGCACGATGGCCATGCGAGTCATTGATCCGCTTGAAATCATCAACATCGAGCATCAGCAGGCAGGCGTCGCCACCGAGGTGCTGCCCCGTCTGCAGCAGCTGCTGGGCGCGCTGGATCAGGAAGCCGCGGTTGGCCAGCTCCACCAACGGATCCATCCGGCTCAGGCGCTGCAGTTGGCGATTCTGTGATTTCACCCGGCGCGCCAGCCGCCAGCTCAGCACGCTCAACCCGATGCCGTAGACGAACAGGAAAGGCAGGCTGAGGACAACGGTGCGCTGCGAGGTGATGGGTTGATAAGGCAGGCCCAGGGCAAGCCAGGTGGCGGCGAACCCGATCACCAGGGCCAGGGTTGCCCTCGTTGCCAGGCGGATGCCGCCGGCGGCGATCTTGTCGGCCACCAGCAGCGCGGCAAACAACGCACTGGGCACCGTGCTGAGGGCCATGAAGGCGATCCATGCGCCTCCAAAGAGAGAGTCGACGATCATGCAGCGGAACTGCGCTGCTGCAGGCTCACGGGCGCGACGTGTCAGGAGCATCGCCAGCGCCGGCCATGCGAGGGCGTTGAGCAACAGCAGCACCCAGGGGGCAGCATCCGTCTGACGCTCCAGAATGATCGAGGCAATCGGAAGCGCGCCCAAGCCGTTTCCCACGAAGCGCATCCAGCCGATGCGCCGGGCCGCACCGACGCCCTCGACGGCGACTTCCGTTGAATCAGTGAAGAACGGCATTGCCAGCTCTCCTGATGATCACTCCCCTGCAATTCACCCGGACACCCCTTTGTGCGCGAGTCTGACATCTGTGCGTCAACGACAGGTCAATGAGGCAAGGGAGTGCTGCCATCGCAGCCGCATGCCGAGGCTGCGCACATGGGTTGATGGGCCGTGCGGCGGCCCTTCATCCGTCTGTGTTGCAGCGTTAACGCTCACTGGCAGAGGCTGGTCAACACGCCCGAGGAGCACACTCCAGTGAACGAGAAGAAGCTGCGGGATGACCTGCCTTTCAACCCTGGCGCCGACGCGGACGATGCGTCGAAGAGCCATACCCCGGACAGGCTCAGGAATGACAAAGCGACATGGAAGGAGCACGACATGCCCGATGATGGTGATGACCCCAAAGCTACGCCCGACGACTACGAGCGGCCTGATCCTGATCCGACCGGGTAGGCACAGCGGGCTGGCGCCACTTGAAGCCAACGGTGCATGCCACGCGACATGGCGTGCGCCCTTGCTGAAGGTGCGCCCGCAGAGCGCGCTGTAAGCGCGCGCCGGATCGCGTGTTGCCGGCCAGCGGCCGGCACTACCGGACGCGAAGATGGGTTGCGCCGGGCCAGGCCCGGCGGATGCGAAGAACAGAAGGGCCGGCAGGCATTCGATGCGGTGGAACAGCCGCGGGGAGTTCCTGGCTTCTGCTGTGGACAGGTAATCAGCTGGCGTCGACGCCAGCCAGATCGCCATCGCTGCCGATCTCCCAACGCAGTTCGAAGTTCAGTTCCAGCTGTTGTCCCGGCTGCAACCGGGTTGGCGCCAGCGTGAATCCATCGGGTGGGCCGGTCTGCGGCTCCACGCAGGTGGCGTGCGCCGCCCCGTCATAGACCACCCAGTGATCGGTGTCGGCGCTCAGCCGCAGCCGCTGGCCGGCGGCAACCAGCGTCACTTCTGTCTGGTTGATGAAGCAGTCATCCCACGGCCCCTGCGTTGGCTGCACGCAGGGCAAGGTGGCGATGCCCTCCCCGTCGCGCGGGTACATCGCGCTGGGTGCGAACAGCAGTCGATCCGGCTTGCGGAACCAGGGATGCCAGCCAAGCACGGCTGGCATTGCCATGGCACCGGCCTGCACCGCGAGGCGCAGCGTCAGGCGGTCGGGTTGCACGAGGAGATGCTGCGATGCCCTGCCCCCGAAGGGCCAATAGGCGTCCTCAGGCAGGTCCAGCGACAACGAGGCGCCGTCCGGTTCAACGCGGTCGATGCGCCAGGGCCGTGAGAAGCCGACGCCATGGATGGCGTGCATTCCGAAGTTCACCGGCAGCTGATAGGGCCTGCCTTCGAAGGCGAAGCGTCCGTGCCGGATGCGCCCGGCCCAGGGCAGCATGGGATAGCACCCCCACGCAATGCCCGCCTGCCCTACTTCATGTTCGCTGACGAGCCAGTCCACACCGTCACAGCGTAGTTGGGCGATGCGCCCACCGGCTTCCGGTGCAAGCGCGACCTCCAGCCTGCCTGCGCGCAACCAGTGCAGTGGGCCGGCAGGCAGTGCCGCCTGCGCATCATCCGTGGGCGAAGTCGGCTCAGGTGCCATAGGGATGGATCGTCCGGATGCTGCCGTCTGCTTCCATGTGCAGCGGTGTGCACTTGACCGAACGCAGGTGGGTGACCCCGCCGGACAGCAACGCGTCGTGATAGAACAAGTACCACCGCCCCTGGAACGCACAGATGGAGTGATGGGTGGTCCAGCCCACCACGGGGGTGAGGATCACGCCGCGATAGGTGAACGGCCCGTACGGGCTGTCGCTGGTGGCATAGCACAGCAGGTGCGTATCACCAGTGGAGTACGACAGGTAATACCGGCCCTGGTGTTTGTGCAGCCACGGTCCTTCGAAGAAGCGACGGGCATGGTCGTCGGCGCGCAGCGGCTGCCCGTGCTCGTCCAGGATGACGATCTCCCGGGTGGGTTCGGCAAGCCGGGTCATGCCGGCATCCAGTCGCCCGATACGCGGGCCCAGTGCCGGCGCCTCGCCGGCAGGTTCTTCATGCGCCGGGTCGTAGCGGTTGTCGCGGTACTTCTGCAGCTGGCCACCCCAGATGCCACCGAAACAGAGGTAGTGCGTGCCGTCGTCGTCCTCGAACACGGCCGGGTCGATCGAGTACGCGCCCTCGATGGGTTCGGGCTCTGGAGTGAACGGGCCCTCCGGCCGATCCGCCGCCGCAACGCCGATGCGGAACATGCCATGGGCGTCCTTGGCCGGGAAGTACAGGTAATAGCGGCCATTGCGGGAGGCGGCATCCGGTGCCCACATCTGCTGGCTGGCCCAGGGCACGTCGCGCACATGCAGCGCCACGCCGCAGTCGGTCGCCTCGCCCTCCGGCGTGTCCATCCGCAGCACGTGGTAGTCCTGCATGCCGAAGTGGCCGCCCTCATCGTCGAAGGGTGCGCCGCTGTCGATGTCGTGCGATGGATAGATGTACAGCCGCCCCTCGAACACATGGGCCGAAGGGTCGGCCGTGTAGATGTGGCTTACCAGAGGCTGGGAGATGGCGTGTGCTGCCAGTTGCTGCAGATCGCTGCCTTGGCGCCGCGACTGCAGGTCCTGCTCGATGCGGGTCTCCATGCGCTTGTTGATCTCGTAGAGGAAAAGCAGCGCTACTGCAGCCAGGAACGGCAGGGAGCAGTACACGCTCACCGTCAGACGGATACCATCCACCACGGCTTCCGGCTGTTGCGGTGCGCCTGCCTGGTAGCCGTGATGGGCGAGGATGCCAGCGACCAGCGCGCCACCGATGCTGAGCCCAATCTTCAGGCCACACAGCATCGCCGAGAAGACGATGGCGGTGGCACGGCGATGGTTCTTCCATTCGGAGTAGTCGGCGACGTCGGCGATCATCGCCCACAGCAGCGGGATGGTGATGCCGTAGCAGAACCCGTGCAGCATGAAGGCAACGAAGGCCACGGCGACCGCCGTGGGCGGGAAGAAATAGAACGCCAGCAGGAACACGGTGGACACCAGCAAGGCACCGCCAAAGACATCACGCTTGCCGAAACGGTCGGCCAGGCGGCGCGATACGCCGATGCCCAGGATCATGCAGACGATGCCGCAGGCGTTGAACAGGCTGAAGGCCGAGGTTGCCGGATCCTTCGGCCAGGCGAAGCCGGCCAGGCCCAGACCGCTGAGTGCCGCATTGATGGCGCCGATGCAGCGGTTGAAGCCGGAGCTGTCGAGGAAGCCCGCCAGGGCGGCCTCGCTCATGTAGTACTGGAAGTAGTAGACGTAGGTGCCGCCCTTCAGCGACAGGTTGATGAAGACCAGGATGGTCAGCGCCAGCATCACCTTCCACGGGCGGTTGCGCAGCAGGTCGGACAGGTCCTGCAGCACCCCGGCAGTCTGTTCCTTCGCCGGTACGATGCGCTCGCGCGTGGTGGCGAAGGTGATCAGGAAGAACACCGTTCCCACTACCGCAAATACCGTCATGACCCGCTCGAAGCCCAGCACCCGGTCGCCGTCGCCGAGGATCAGCACCAGCGGCAGCAGCAGGACCTGGATGATGAACTGCGCGATCATCACCGCCACGAAGCGGTAGGCCGACAGGCTGTTGCGCTGGGCCATGCTGCCGGTGAGCACGCCACTGAGTGCCGAGTACGGCAGATTGTTGGCCGCGTACACGAGCATCAACAGGCCGTACGTGGCCAGGGCGTAGACGACCTTGGCGCGCGGCGCCAGGTCGGGGGTGCTGAAGGCCAGCAGTGACAGCACCCCGAAGGGAATCGCCGTCCACAGGATCCACGGCCGGAACTTGCCCCAGCGGCTGACCGTGCGATCGGCGGCGATGCCGATCAACGGGGTGAACACGAAGGCACCGAGCACGCCGATCACGAAGATGATCGTGGCGGCCGTGGCGGGCGGCAGCCGGTACACATCGGTGTAGAAGAACGCGAGGTAGGTGATCAGCGTCTGGAAGATCAGGTTGGCGGCCAGGTCGCCCAGGCTGTAGCCGAGCTTCTCCCGGATGGACAGCGTGTGCCCGGTGCTTTCGATGCGGCGCGCATCAGTCACGGTTGGTCTCCACGGTGAACCCGGCCTTCGCGCGGATGTCGGCGCTGGAGCTGCCCACCCATGCCTCGTACGCGCCCGCCGGCACGGCATAGCCGCCGCGCGCGTCGTCATAGTGGCGCAGGGCCTGCTGCGCTTCCAGGTCGAACACCACGGTGCGCCGCTCGCCTGCGGCCAGGTGCACACGCTGGAAGCCGCGCAATGTCTGGCGTGCGTCGCCAGGCCCGGCCTGCAGCCGTCGCACATACAGCTGGACCACTTCGTCGCCGGCGCGCTTGCCCGTGTTGGCGATCTCGACCTGCACCTTGAGTGTCCCGTTGTTGGCGATGCGCGTTGAATCGAGCTGCAGCCTGCCGTAGTCGAAGCGGGTGTACGACAGCCCGTGCCCGAACGGATACAGCGGGGTACCGCGGAAGTAGCGGTAGGTGCGTCCTTCCATCGTGTAGTCGTCAAAGGCCGGCATCGCCTCGTCCGCCTTGTAGAAGGTCACCGGCAGGCGCCCGCCCGGATTGACGTCGCCGAACAGCGCCTGGCCGACGGCAGTGCCGCCGCGTTGCCCGGGATACCAGCTCATCAGGATGGCGGACAGATTCTGCTGCGCCCAGTCCACCGCCATGGCAGAGCCGCCGGTGAGGACCATCACCACCGGTTTGCCGGTGCCATGCAGCGCTTCCAGCAGCGAGCGCTGGGGCGCGGGCAGGCGCAGGTCGGTACGGTCACCGCCGGCGAAGCCCGGGTAGTTGACCTTCATTTCTTCGCCTTCGACGTCGCCGGTGAGGCCGCCCACGAACACCACCACATCGGCGTTGCGCGCGGCCTCCAGTGCCGCTTCGAACGGCGGCTTGGCTCCGGGCATGCGCCACCCCAGGCGGACGCCGGCATCGCGCTCGGCGTCGAAGTACTCAAGCCTCAGGTCATAGGCGCGGCCGGCCTGCAGGTCCAGGTCCACGCCATCGCCGTGCAGGCGATCACTGTTGGCCCAGTGGTCGAGCACCCGCTTGCCGTCCACGTAGAGGCGGAAACCATCGTCGGCGGCCGCCTCGATCCGGTAGCGCCCCGAGACGGGCGGCAGCAACTGGCCAGTCCAGCGGATGCTGAAACCATCGCTGGGGATGCCCTGCCCCGGTGCGGCTTCACCACGGGCCAGCAGGTTGTCGGTCGGGGAACCCCGATCCCAGCGGAATCCGATCTGGGCATCGGTGCGGACCAGGGCCGGAGTGCCGGAAAGATCGGCGGTACGGAAATACTCGCCGCGCAGCCCGCGCTCCGGCGAGTCAGCCGACGGGCGCAGGTAGGTCGCTTCGATCAAGGGTGTGGCGCTGGGATCGTCGCGCCCTTCAACCAGGTCCACGCCGCGTGCGTAGCTCACCTCGATTCCCTTGGCGGCATCGCGGATGCCCTGCAGGAGGGTGACCGGCGCGGCCGGGGTGCCGAAGTAGTTGCCGAGCAGTGCCATGGTGTCATCGGCCGTGGGGCCGATCACGGCGATGCGCTTGAGGTTGCGCGACAGCGGCAGCACGCCATCGTTCTTCAGCAGCACCAGCGATTCCTGGGCGGCCTTCAGGGCCAGCGCATCATGCGCCGGAGCCTGGTTGACCGACGCGGGAATCTGCGCCCAGCGCACGCGCTCGGGTGGATCGAACATGCCCAGCCGCATCCGCGCGGCAAACAGGCGGGTCACCGCATCGTCGATCTCCGCCTCGCTGATCAGGCCCTGCCGCACCGCCGCCGGCAGCGTGGCGTATTCCTGGCCGCACTCCAGTTCGGTGCCGTTGCCGACCGCCAACGCGGCAGCCGCCTCGCGGCTGGGAACGATCCGGTGATGTTTCCAGATGTCGACGATGGCCCAGCAGTCGGACACCACGTAGCCCTTGAAGCCCCAGTCGCGGCGCAGCACGTCGCGCAGCAGGAACCGGCTGGCGCTGGCGGACTCGCCGTACACCCGGTTGTAGGCGCCCATCACCGCGTCTACCTGCCCCTCTTTCACCAGCGCCTCGAACGCGGGCAGGTAGGTGTCGTACAGGTCGCGCTTGCTCGGGCGCGCATCGAAGTGGTGGCGGTCGGCCTCGGGGCCACTGTGCACGGCCAGGTGCTTGGCGGTGGCGTCGAGCTTGCGGTACACCGGGTCATCGCCCTGCAGGCCGTGCACGAAGGCCACGCCCATGCGGGCGGTGAGGTACGGGTCCTCGCCGTAGGTTTCCTGGCCACGGCCCCATCGCGGGTCGCGGAAGATGTTGATGTTCGGCGACCAGTAGGTCAGCCCCTGGTAGCGGCCATGCGAGCCTTCACGGAGGAACTGGTGGTGCTTGGCACGGGCCTCGTCGCTGATGGTGCTGGCCACCTGCCCCATCAGCGGTACATTGAAGGTGGCCGCCAGGCCGATGGCCTGCGGAAACACGGTGGCCTGCCCTGCCCGCGCCACGCCATGCAGGCCTTCGTTCCACCAGTCGTAGGCCGGAACGCCCAGGCGCTCGATCGCGGGCGCGGCGTTCTGCATCTGCGCTGCCTTCTCCTCCAGGGTCATCCGTGCGACCAGGGCAGCGGCGCGGTTTTCAAAGCTGTCCGAGGTGTCGAGCCAGGGCGCGGGCTCGGCTGCGTAACCCGTGCCCGCCAGCGCGATGGCAGCGCACAGGGCCAGCGTGCGGAAGATGGGAGTGCGCGTCATCATTTGCTCCTCAATGCACGCTCGTCGCGCGCGAATGGTCCCAGCAGGGCGCCGACGAAGCCGCCTGCACGATCCGTACTCAACACCGTTCCGTCCACGGCATCGGCCAGTGTCTGCCAGCCACGCCCGTCGCCGCTGTCGAAGGCGAACGCATAGCGGCCTTCGTCACCGGCGATCTTCAGGCGCAGCGACGTCGCTGCCGTTGCCTGGCGCGTTGCCAGGGTGCGGGTGACACCGCCGCCGTCGCGCGCTTCCAGGAAGACCGCCACGCGGTCACCGCCGAGGCTGCGCACGCCAAGGAAATACCAGTGGGTCTCGCTCTGGAAAGCTGCCAGGCCTGCGGCCACGCCCGCCGCCGGCCGGGTCATGGCCGTGCTGGATTCGAAGCGCAGGTGCTGCTGGCGCCGGCCGAGGAACGCGGGGTTGCGCAGCGTGTCCAGGTTCTCCGCCAGCGGATGGATGGCCAAGGCCCCCGGTCGCTCGCGCAGGTCCGCCCACGACTGCCTGGGGACGCGCACGCGCAGCCAGCCGCTGCCGAGTGTGGGCGCATCGAATTCGTCACGTTCGGTGAAATTGCCGGTGGACGGCGCCTGCGACGCTTCGCCCTGCATCCAGGAAGGCGCTCTGGCCGCATACGGAATGACCTGGTTGGCCGGCAGGATCACCGGCCAGCCGTCACGCCATTGCACCGGCAGCAGATAGGTCTCGCGCCCGGTGTTGTAGTGGCGCGTGTCGTAGTTGCGGCTGGCAAGGAACACCGCCCACCATGAGCCGTCCGGCCCCTCCACCAGATCCGCATGTCCGGCATTGGTGATCGGCAACGGCCTGTCGGCGGGCAGGTCACGCTGGGTGAGAATCGGATTGCCCGCATACGGCACGTAGGGCCCCCACACATCACGGCTGCGCAGCACCACCTGCGAATGTTGCGGCCCGGTGCCGCCTTCCGCGTCGGAGAGGTAGTACCAGCCATCGCGTTGGTAGATGTGCGGCCCCTCGATCCAGATCGGGTTCCTGGCCGGCTCCACCCCGCCGTCGATCAACACCTTGCGGGGGCCTACCGGGGTGAAGGCCGCCAGATCAATCTGCTGCATCCAGATGGCACGGTGGCCCTCGTAACGTGGCGGGCCAGGCGGTACATCGTTGTTGAGCAGATACACGGTGCCGTCGTTGTCGAAGAACAATGACGGATCGATTCCATCGATGCCAGGCAGCCAGTGCGGGTCGGACCAGGGACCGGCAGGATCACGGGCGGTAGCGATGAAGTTGCCGCCGCTGTCGACGGCCGTGGTGACCACGTAGAACATGCCGTCGTGGTAACTGATGGCCGGCGCGAAGATACCGCGCGACACGCCCAGTCCGTCGAAGTCCAGCTGCGACGGTCGGTCGATCACATTGCCGATCTGCTTCCAGTGCACCAGGTCCACGCTTTCGAATACCGGGATGCCCGGGAAGTAGGTGAAGCTGGAATTGACCAGATAGAAGCGCCCGTTTGCGGCGACGATGCTGGGGTCGGCATGGAACCCGGCAAGAATCGGGTTGCGATAGTGCCCGGCCGGCAACGTCGCATCGAAGGCCGCGTCGCGACCGCTGTACTCGAACCAGTCGAAGTAGACCGGCGGCGCGGGCTCCGCTGCCCCCGCCTGCGGCAGCAACGACATCAACACGAGTACTGAAGCCAGCAGCAGACGCATCAGGGAACCTCCGCAGGGGTGATGGAAAGCTCGAACGGGCCGGCGGGCGCCCCACTGCTGTCGCGCAGGGTGCACACCGGGCCATCGGCCCAGCAGTAGCGCACGCGCCCGCCCGCGTCTGCCAGCGGGCTGCGCAGCACGACGTCGTGCCCGTGCAGCACCGCGTCGGCGTAGTGGCAGTGGTGCGCATCGGCGTCGCACAGCTCGAAGCCGATGGGGCCGTTCGCGCCGGTCGTGACCAGGGTGCCGGTGACCCCGTTGAAGCGGATACGCACGCCGGCGCGCGTGGCCGATGCCGTGTGTGCAGTTGGGCCGGCGGGCGCCAGGCTGCGCTCGCCATAGACCACATGGCGCGCTGCCCGCGCCAGCCGCCGGCCCAGTTCCTGCTTGTTCGGCGGGTGGATGTCGTAGGCATCGCCGATGTCGATGGCCACGGCCAGCCCGGTGCGCGGGTCTTCCGCCGCAGCGAGCCGCTGCGCCTCGCGCACCTGCGCCCAGCCACTTTCAACCGGCGCCACGGGTGGCTGGCCATAGCCGGCCAGCTGCACCAGCAGCAGCGGCGTGTGCGCGCCGAACCGCCCCCGCCAGTCGTCACGCAGGCTGCGCAGGCGTGCGAGGTATGCCGTTGCGTCGCCGGTGTTGGATTCACCCTGGTACCACAGCACGCCGCGCAGGCCATAGGCACCCAGCGGCGCGATCATGCCGTTGTACAGCGTCGACAGTCCCGTGGCGGCGTGCCACGGTGCCAGCGGCGGCGCCTGTGCGCCGGGCGCCAGCCGGTACTGCCAGCGGGCATCCAGCTCGATGCGCGTACCGTCATCCAGGCCGATGGCGTGCGCGCTCGCGGGCCCTGCAAGGCCACCCTCACCGTAGGTGTCCAGGACATTGATCACCACGGTGTTGGCGCCGGCTTTCAGCAATCCGGCTGGCAGCGCATAGGTTCGCCGCTCGCCCGCACCGTACTGGCTGCCCACGGCCACGCCGTTCACCCAGGTCATGTCCGTCTCGTCGATGGGGCCGAGCTCAAGCTGTGCGCGCTTGGCTGCCTGGTCGGCGCTCAGTGTCACCTGGGTGCGGTACCAGACCATGCCGTTGTAGCCGGCCAGCGCTGGCACACCCCAGCGCTCCCACGCCCCGAGCGTGGCGGGTGCGCGTTGCCATCCACGGCTGTCGGTGCCTGGCTGCCAGGGTGCATCGGCGGCGGCGACACCGGCGCGCTGGGCCCACCAGTGTTGCCACTGCTGGCCCCAACGTTCGTTTGCCGCAGCCGGATCACGGGCGTACAGCGCGAGCACGTCAAGCGCTGGGCCCAGGCCACCCTGCATGCGCAGGGCATCGCTGCTGGTCCAGGCCTCGATACGCGAGCCGCCCCACGCTGCCTGGATCAGCCCCATCGGAACGTCGACGGTCCTGCGCAGATCACGCGCAAAGTAGAAACACGCGGCGGAAAAGTCACGCACGGTGTCCGGTGAGGCGGGGCGCCATGCCACAGACGCGGAAAAATCACTCTGCGGTGAAACCGCCGCCGCCTTCGGCACGGTGAACAGGCGGATCCCCGGTTCCGTGGCGGAGGCGATCTCGCTGCCTGCATCAAGCGCGCGCCACACCGGAAGCTCCATGTTCGACTGCCCGGAACACAACCAGACATCGCCGATCTGCACGTCGCGCACGATCTGGCTGGCATGCCCGGACCGGACCGACATTTCGTAAGGTCCGCCGGCTGCGGCAGGCGGCAGCGTTGCGTGCCAGCGGCCATCGCCAGCCGCGTGCGTGCTGACAGTGCGCCCTGCAAACGCCACGGAAACCGAGGCGCCCGGTGTGGCCTGGCCCCATACCGGAATCGGCCGGTCACGCTGCAGCACGGCGTGATCCTGGAACAGCGGATGCAGCAGCGCCATCGTTGGTTCCTGTGCCGCTGCACGCGTGGCGCAGCCGCCCATGGCAACCAGCAGCAGCCATCCCACCCACGACGTCGGCTTCATCGGCCATCTCCTGGCGCGGAGGGAAACTGCAGGGCCTGGTACCAGGCCAGCGGATGCGGCGGCGCGGCTTCGCCTGCGGGCAACGGTCTGCCGCTCACCGACTGGAAGTACGCCACGCTGGCATCGCGCCACCACTGTGCTTCGCGCTGCTGGATACGCAGGAAGGCCGTGACCTGCGCATGCCGTTGCGCATCCACCTTGCCCTGCAGCCCCGCCCAGGTGGCCTGCATGCCCTGCACCTGCCGTACCCCCTGCGAGTAGCGCCCGAGCAGTTCGTCCCACAACGTCCGCCCAGAGGCCATGCGGTGATCCCACGGCACGTGGTGGAACCACAGCAGCATCGGCTCCGGAACCCGCGCCAGGTCGCCATACTGCTCGGCCACGCCGGGGGAATACTGGGCCACGGCGTTGCTGCCGCGTGCGGTGCGGTCGAAGCCGATGCCGTTGTGATCCGCACGGTGGTAGTACACCGACGTCCAGTCCGCGCGCGGGCCGCCATCGACCCATGGACCGGGACCATAGTGGTGCCCCCGCGCCATCAGATGGTGCAGGCCCAGCGGCGTCATGTAGTTCACCGCAGCCTCGCGCGAGGCCATCATCATCCCGACGATGGGCTGCACCACGCCGGGATCGGCCGAGAACGTCAGCGCCGCCCAGTCCGCCGCGATGTCCTGGGCCGATTGCCGCGGATCCCACGCAAGGCGCCCGAAGGCGTACCAGTTGGCCTGGTCGAAGTGCGATCCACTCCAGGTGCGGTCGGTGCCGATGTTGGCGACCCCGGCCATGCCGGCCAGGGACTGCGCCACGGTGGCCCCCTTGCCGCGTATGCGGGTGTCGGCCCGCAGCACTTCCTCGTACAACGGCCCCAGGTAAACCAGATGCGTGGCAAAGCCCAGGTACTCCTTGGTGATCTGCACTTCCATCACCAGCGGCGTGCGCGGCATGGCTCCGAACAGCGGATGGAACGGCTCACGCGGCTGGAAGTCGATGGGCCCGTTCTTCACCTGCAGCACCACGTTCGGGCGGAACGCACCATCCAGGCCGGCGAATTCGCTGTAGGCCTGCGTGGCGCGGTCCGCAGGAACGTCGTGCGCATAGACGAAGGCGCGCCACATCACCACGCCGCCGTGCGGGGCCAGCGCATCGGCCAGCAGGTTGGCGCCGTCGGCGTGCGAGCGGCCGTAGTCCTGCGGGCCGGGCTGCCCTTCCGAATTGGCCTTCACCAGGAAGCCACCGAAATCGGGAATGCGCGCGTAGATCTGCTCGGCTTTGTCGCGCCACCAGCGTTGCACGGCCGGGTCGAGCGGATCGGCGGTGTCGAGCCCGCCCAGCTCGATGGGTGCGCTGAAGCGTGCACTCAGGTAGACACGGATGCCGTACGGACGGAAAAGATCGGCCAGTGTTGCCGCTTTGTCGAGATAGTCCGGCGCAAGACTCTGCGCATTTGCATTCACGTTGTTGAGCACGGTGCCGTTGATGCCTACGGATGCGTTGGCGCGTGCATAGTTGGTGTAGCGCGGGTCGCGCCACTCCGGCAACGTCTGCCAGTCCCACAGTGAACGGCCTGCGTAGCCACGTTCGACATGGCCATCCAGGTTGTCCCAGTGATTGAGCACGCGCAGCCGGAGCCGTGGCGATTGACGCACATCGAGAGCGTCCAGTACCGCGCCCGTCTGCAGCAGCCGCAGCAGATGGAACACGCCGTACAGCACGCCGATATCCCGCGGTGCGGCGACCAGCAGCACATCGCGCCCGCCCACCCGTGTGCGCTTGAGCAGGTAGCCTTCCTCGCCCAGCGGCTGCATCTGCGCACGCAACGGCGCGATCAACGCCGACGACTGCGGCGTACCCAGCACCAGCATGGGGCCGGTGGCTGCCGTACCTGCCAACTGCGGAGCGCTGCCGAGCAGCCCGGCCAGTCCACGCTGCAGTTCATCGCGCGCGGCGCGCTGCGTGGGTGTGTGATCAGGGGCCACCACCTGCCCCAGGCGGGCACGGTAGTCGGCAGCAAGGACCGGTTCGAGCGGGACGTAGCGCATCCACAGGGCATGGCCATCCTCTGCGCGCGCGTCGCCCATGCAGGCCAGCAGCACCAGCACGGCAGCGAACATCCAATGACACCGCTCGCCATCCGGACCGGACCGCTGGTTGGCCGGCAAACCTTGTAAGCTCCGGACGTGCGCGGGCTTCGGCAGCGTCACAGAGAAGAACGGGAGCGCGTATTGGACAAGCCGAAGAAATCGGTCCGCCGCAAAACCAGTGGTGTGACGATCGACGAGGTGGCGGCCCTGGCCGGAGTGTCGCCGATGACGGTGTCGCGGGCGATCAACCAGGGCAAGGTGCGCGACGTCACCCGCGAGCGCGTGATGCGCGCAGTGCGTGAACTGGGCTATACGCCCAACCTCGCCGCCAGTTCGCTGGCCGCCGCGCAGCACACGCGTATTGCACTGATCTACACCGACCCCAGCGGTGCCTACCTGCGCGAACTGCTGGTCGGCCTGCTGCGCGTAGCGTCCAATGCTGCCATCCAGCTGGTCATCGACTACTGGGACGAGCCGGGCCCCGCGGCCCAGCGCAAGGCCGCGCGTGCCCTGGCCGGGCGGGTGGACGGCGTCATCCTGCCGCCGCCGCTGTGCGAATCGAAGCCCGTGGTGACCGAGCTGGTCAAGGCCGGCATCCCGGTGGTGGCTATCGCGCCGGGTCACCTCGGCAATGACATTTCCTGCGTGCGCATCGATGACTTCCACGCCGGCAGGGAATTGGCTGAACACCTGATCCAGCAGGGCCACCGCCGCATCGGCTTCATCTGCGGGCGCACCGACCTCAGTGCCAGCGCGCGGCGCTATGACGGCTTTGTCAGCGCGCTGCACGACGCCGGGCTGGAGGTCGACCCCGCCCTGGTCGAACAGGGCGACTACACCTACCGCTCCGGGCTGGCCGCTGCCGAGAAACTGCTGTGCCAGCCCAGGCCGCCCACCGCAATCCTGGCCAGCAACGACGATATGGGCGCGGCGGCGATCTCCGTCGCGCACCGGCGTGGCCTGGAGGTGCCCCGCGACCTGTCGGTGGTCGGCTTCGATGACAGCTCCGCCGCCACGACGGTCTGGCCCGAGCTCACCACCATCCATCAGCCCATCGCCTCGATGGCCGATGCCGCCATCGAGATCCTGCTGCGCACCATCCGCCGCCGCAGCGAGGGCGTGCGCGTGTTGACCGACCTCGTGGTGCCGCACCGGCTGGTGGTGCGCGATTCGGTCACGCGCCCACCCGGTTCCCGATAGCGCAGGACGCAGCGTCACGGTCACGCGCCTGCGCACCCGATGCTGGTCTCCGCCTCGTTCAGGGCGCCCAGCGCGACACGTGACACCGACAGTGTCATCGCCCCCGCCGTTCCGATCGACCACGGGCGATCCAGCTTGCCGACGTCCGCACCTGCGGCTGCAAGGCACTTCAGCGGCACGCCCACGCGCGTCCATTGGCCCACCGGCAGTTTTGCCAGCGTCGGCGTGAGCGCAATGCGGGCCGAGCAGCCCGTGCCGCAGCCCACCGCCAACCAGGCCTCGCCACGGGGTGCAGACTCCACCCGCAGCGTGGTCAGCAGCATCAGGTCGCCGTTGCTTTCGCGCTGCAGGTCCAGTGCCGTGTGTGACTGCAGCGCGGCAACTGCCTCAGCCTTGCCCGACCAGGCCAGGCGGCGGCCGTCTTCCTGTGCCAGGTGGTCCACGCCGGTGACCTTGAGCAGATCGCCCTCCAGGGCCTCCGGCACCTTGGTGACCGTAACGCCCTGCCCCGTGCTGTTCTGCAGGCGCAGGGCCATGCCGGAACCGGCTTCGCCGCGCGCGAAGAACACGCCGGCGGCACCTTCATTGCCAGTTACCCCGGAGACTTCCGGCAGCGCCGCCAGATCGCCGTTGTCGGCGTAGGACAGGCCGAAGCCGAAGGCGAACTGCGGGTTGTAATCCTTCTGCCCCACATTGTTGGCGTACTGCGTCGCCGTGCGCGGCCAGCTGAAGCTCAACCTGCCCTTGAAATCGTGCTGCACGCTGCCATCAGGCCTGCGCAGCAGCACGTCGGCAACGCCAGCACCTTCCGAACCGGGCAGCCACGCCGCCACGAACGCATCAGCGGCGTTGATCTCGCGGTTGACCCACAGCGGGCGTCCGCTCAGGAACACGGCCACCACCGGAATGCCGTCGGCCTTCAGCCGCTTGATCAGGTCAAGGTCGGCATCGTCCCCCGGCTTGTAGGCCAGCGTCGGCAGATCGCCCTGGAACTCGGCATACGGGCTCTCGCCGAATACCACCACGGCCACATCCGGCTTCGTTACATATTTCCCATCGACCGCCAGCACTGCCTCGCCACCCGCGGCCGACGCCTGCTGGGCGATGCCCTCGTAGATCGTGTCCGCATTGGGGAAGTCCTTGCGGGTCGTGCCGGTGCCCTGCCAGTTCAGCGTCCAGCCGCCGGCCTGCTTGCCCACGTCGTTGGCACCGTCACCGGCCACCAGGATCCGTTGCCTGGGCGACAGTGGCAACACGCCCCCCTGGTTCTTCAGCAGTACCAGCGATTCGCGCACCGCCTGCCGTGCCAGCGCACGATGTTCCGGTGCGCCGATGAGGGCGAACTGGCCGCCGACCGCACGTGTGGACGGCTTGCCGGCCTCGAACAGACCCAGCCGCATCTTGACGCGCAGGATCCTACGCACTGCCTCGTCCAGCCGTTGCTGGCTGATGGTGCCGTTTTTCACGGCGGCAAGCGTGGTCTCGTAGAAGCCCTTCCAGCTGTCCGAGGCCATGGCCATGTCCAGGCCCGCATTGATGGTGGCGGGGCAATCGGTGGTCGTGCAGCCCTTGACCTGCCCGTGGCCGTTCCAGTCGCCCACCACGAATCCACCGAAATGCATGAGGCCCTTCAACGCATCGGTCAGGTACTGCCTGTGGCCATGCATTTTTTCGCCGTTGACGCTGTTGAAGGAGGCCATGACGGTCTGTGCGCCTGCAGCGATCGCCGGCGGATAGCCGGCCGCGTGGATGCGCACCAGGTCCGCTTCGCTGATCCGGGTATCCCCCTGGTCCTTGCCATCGGTAGTGCCACCGTCGCCGAGGAAGTGCTTCACCGAGGCGATCACATGACGACCATCGAGGAACGCGGGCGTACCCACTTTGCCCTGCAGCCCTTCGACCATTGCACCGGCATAGCTGGCCACCACCTCGGGCGATTCGGAATAGCCCTCATAGGTGCGCCCCCAGCGGTCGTCCTGCGGTACCGCCACGGTTGGTGCGAACGCCCACTCCATCCCGGTCGCACGGGTCTCCAGCGCGGTCACCTCGCCGATCCGGCGCAGCAGATCCGGGTTGCGGGCCGCGCCCAGGCCGATGTTGTGCGGGAACAGCGTCGCGCCGATGATGTTGCTCTGCCCGTGCACGGCATCAATGCCGAACAGCACCGGAATCGCTTTGCCGCCGGTGGAGGTGTCCATCGACGCCGCGTAGAACGCATCGGCCAGCGCCAGCCATTCGGCCGGCGCGGCATCGTAACGGCCACCGGGATCGGAATTGCCGCCGGCCAGGACCGAGCCCAACCGATAGCGGCGCACGTCGTCGGGGGTGATGCTGGCGATATCGCCCTGCACCAGCTGGCCGACCTTCTCCTCCACCGTCATGCTGGCCATCAGGTCGGTGATGCGCTTCTCCAGCGCGGGGTCCTCGGCCAGTGGCCAGGCGACCTGCGGCCACGGGTCCGGCGTCGCGGCTGCAGTTGCAGCTGCTTTCTCATCCTTGCCGCAGGCCGCCAGTGCCAGCAGCAGCGTGGTCAGCAGCACGCCAGCGTGGGCGCGGCCAACGTGTCGATGGGTCATCGCGTTCATCCTTCCATCTGCTCCAGTTCCTTGCCCTTGGTTTCGTGCACGTACTTGAGCACGAAGAACACCGAAATGACCGCCGCCACCAGGTAGATGCTGTACGTGGCTGCCAGCCCGGTGGCGGCCAGCAGAATCGGGAAGGTCACGGTGACGGCGAAATTGGCGGTCCACTGCGCCGCACCGGCCACCGCCAGGCCCGAACCGCGGATCTGGTTGGGGAACATCTCGCCCAGCATCACCCACATCACCGGGCCCCACGAGATGTTGAAGAACACGACATAGGCATTGGCCGCCACCAGCGCCAGCGTGCCCATGCCCGCAGGCAGCTGCAGGTGCGTATCGACCAGCGAGCCACTGGCGAATGCGGCCACCAGCAGTGCCAGTGACACCGCCATGCCGGCCGAGCCCACCCACAGCAATGGCTTGCGTCCGATGCGATCGATCAGCAGCACGGTGACGATGCAGGCGCCGATGCTGAGCGCACCGGACAACACGTTGATCAGCAGCGCGTCGTTCTCGGAGAAGCCGACGGCCTGCCAGAGCACGGCACCGTAGTAGAACACCACGTTGATGCCGACCAGCTGCTGGAAGGTGGCCAGGCCGATGCCGACCCAGACAATCGGGCGGATCCTGCCGGTGGCCGTGTTACGCAGGTCCGACAGCCGCGGCCGATGGTGGTCGCTCGACAGCGAAGCGTCGATCTCGGCAGCCTTCGCCTGCGCCTCGACACCGCCGTACAGCCGCGCAAGCACCTGCAGCGCCTCGTCCTTGCGGCGCTTCACCATCAGGTAGCGCGGGCTTTCCGGAATGGTCAGCAGCAGTGCCAGGAACAGCAGCGAGGGCACGGCCTGCATCCAGAACATCCAGCGCCATGCTGCGTGCCCGCCCCACAGTGCCTCGGTGGACGCACCGGCGGTGGCCGCCAGCAGATAGTTGGACAGGAAAGCGACGGTCAGCCCGCTGATGATGGCGATCTGCTGGACCGTGGCGAGCCGGCCACGGTAGCGCGCCGGCGCGACCTCGGCGATGTAGGCCGGGGAGATGACACTGGCGGCCCCCACCGCAAAGCCCCCCAACACCCGCGCGACGATGAACATCGCCGAGGAGGATGCGGCGCCGGCGCCGATCGCCGACAGCAGGAACAACACTGCCGAGACGATCAGCACGTTGCGGCGGCCGAGACGGTCGGCCAGCCGGCCGGCGCTGAAGGCACCGACAGCGCAGCCCAGCAACATCGAGGCGATCTCGAACCCCTGCATCCACTCGCCGGATCTGAACGCCTGGTGCAGGCCGTCCTGGGTGCCGTTGATCACGCCGCTGTCGAACCCGAACAGGAATCCGCCAATCGTCGCCACCACGCTGATCAGTACGATCAGCCGGGTGTTCTCTCCACCGCTCATTGCCTGCTGCATTGCCGTGCCCCTCCCCGGTTCGGTGTCATCGATGCGAGCCGCTGTGCTCAGCGCAGCAGGTACTGGTTGATCAGGTTCTCGTAGCGCTCCTGCTTGCCGCTGATCTGCCTGGGCTCGCCGCCCTTGGCACCAAGCGCAGCCAGTTCTGCCAGACTGAGCGCGCCGCCCGCGAAGTCCTTGCCGGCACCACTGTCGAAGCTGGCGTAACGCTCCTTGCGCCACTGCTCCAGCGGCGAGTCGTTCAGCAGCGCATGGGCCACTTCCAGCCCGCGGGCGAAGGCATCCATGCCGCCGACGTGGGCAATGAACAGATCTTCCAGGTCGGTCGATTCACGGCGCACCTTGGCGTCGAAGTTCAAGCCGCCTTCCAGACCGCCTTGGCGCAGCACCACCAGCATCGCGCCCACGGTGTCGTACAGGTCGGTGGGGAACTGGTCGGTATCCCAGCCGTTCTGGGCGTTGCCGCGGTTGGCGTCGATGCTGCCGAGCAGGCCGTGGTCCGAGGCGACCTGCAGATCGTGTTCGAAGGTGTGGCCGGACAGCGTCGCGTGGTTGGCCTCGATGTTGAGCTTGAAATCCTTGTCCAGGCCATGTTCCTTCAGGAACCCCACCACGGTGGCGCTGTCGAAGTCGTACTGGTGCTTCATCGGTTCCATCGGCTTGGGCTCGATCAGGAAGTTGCCCTTCAGGCCGATGCTGCGGCCATGGTCGCGCGCCATGGTCAGGAACCGCGCGAGGTGGTCGACTTCGCGCTTCATCTGGGTATTGGCCAGCGCGGCATAGCCTTCGCGGCCGCCCCAGAACACGTAATGCTCGCCGCCCAGTTCAACGGTGGCCTCCAGCGCCGCCTTTACCTGCACGGCGGCACGCGCCACCACAGCGAAATCCGGGTTGGTGGACGCACCGTTCATGTAGCGCGGGTGCGAGAACAGGTTGGCCGTGCCCCACAGCAGCTTCATGCCGGTTGCATCCTGGCGCGCCTTGGCCAGGCCCACCATGTGCTTCAGGTTCTTTTCGTACTGCCCGACATCCTCGGCGTCCGGCGCCAGGTCGATATCGTGGAAACACCAGTACGGCACGCCCAGCTTGGTGAAGAACTCGAATGCCGCGTCCACCTTCGCCTCGGCGGTCGCCATCGGCGAGCCGGCCTCCCAGGGGAAATGACGGGTACCCGGACCGAACGGATCGTGCCCGGCATTGCAGAAGGTGTGCCAGTAACAGACTGCAAAGCGCAGATGTTCCTGCATGGTCCTGCCGCCGATGACCTTGTCCGCGTCGTAGACCTTGAACGCGAGCGGGTTGTCCGAGCCCCGGCCTTCGAAGGGAATGCGGCCGATGCCGGGGAAGTATTCCTTGGCGCCGATGAAAGGTTGCGTGCTCATGGTGCGTCTTCCTGTCGTTGTGCGAGGTGTCGCGGAAAAGAGATCAGCCGCGGTACAGCGGCGTGATGGCGTCGAGATGTCGAAGGAAACGGGCGTAGGCCGTGGCGTAGGCTTCGGCGCGTGCGGGGTCCGGACGTGCCGAACGCAGCGGGTCAAGCGCAACGTGGCGGTCGGCGACGTCGGCGATGGAGGCGGCATCGCCTCGGCCGTGGCCCAACGCCCACAGGGCCTGCAATGCCGCACCGAATGCCGCGCCTTCGGACTGGGCCGGCACGTCCACCGGCAGGCCGAACACATCGGCCACCAGTTGCCGCCACTGCGCGCTGTTGCTGCCGCCGCCGGTCAGCACGATGCGTTCGAACTGCATGCCCGCGCCGACGAATGCGTCGTAGCCATACTTCAGGGCGTAGGTGGCCCCTTCCATGGCCGCGCGGTAGATGTGCGCCGGCGTCATGTTGGTCGTGTCCAGGCCCGCCAGCACCCCCTTGCCCTGCGGCAGGTCCGGCGTGCGTTCGCCGTTGAGGAACGGCAGCATCACCAGGCCGTCGGCACCGGGCGGCGTGGCCTGCAGGTGCCGGTCGCCCTCGCGGCTGCTGAAGCCGAAGGCGTCGGCGACCTGTCCGGTCACCACGGTGCAGTTCATCGTGCAGATCAGCGGCAACCAGCCGCCGGTCGACGAGCAGAACGCGGCCCATGCCCCGCCCGGGTCGACCACGGGCGTGTCCGAGAAGGCAAACAGGGTGCCGGACGTACCCAGGCTCATCACCAGGCGACCCGGTACGACGCAGCCGGTACCCACGGCCGCCATCATGTTGACGCCACCGCCGACGGCCACCTTCACCGATGCGGGAAGGCCCAACGCCGCCGCCGCGGCGGGGGTGATGCCGAACATCTCTTCGGTCGCGGCGATGCGTGGCAGGCAGTCGGCGAGATCGCGCTGCGGATCGGTCGCGTGCAGCAGCTCGGCCGACCAGGTCCGGGTGCGCACATCCAGCCAGCCGGTGCCCGACGCATCGCCGTATTCGCAGAAGCGCTCGCCGGTCAACACGAAATTGAGGTAATCGTGCGGCAGCAGGATGGTGGCAAGCCGCGCGTAGGCGTCGGGCCGGTGCGTTTTCGTCCACGGCAGCTTGGAGGCGGTGTAACCGGCAAGCACCGGGTTGCCGGCCAACGCGATGGTGCGCGCCGTGCCGCCTGCGGCGTCCATGATCTGCACGCATTCGGCCGAGGTGCTGGTGTCGCACCACAGCTTGGCCGGTGCCAGCACCTCCCCGGCCGCATCGACCGGCACGAACCCATGCTGCTGTCCTGAGACTGCCAGCGCGGCAATCCGGGAGCGCACCGCCGGATCGATCGCAGCAAAGCAGGCGTGCAGTGCCGTCACCCAATCGGCCGGCCGCTGTTCCCGGCTGCCGTCTGCAGCGCTGGTCAGCTGCAATGGCGCGCTGGCGCTGGCCACGAGACTGCGCCCTTCAGGGTCGTAGACGACCACCTTCAGGCTTTGCGTACCAGCGTCGATTCCCGCAACCAATTCCATTCACTGCACCCCGTAGTGGCTTGAAGGTAGCGCTACCAATTCGATGCAACAGCGCGCACTGCGGCTACGCCACGGCCCTGCCCCTTTGCCATGCGTCCGGCGCCGCCTTGCAGTAGCGCTCGATGAACTCTGCCTGCGTCGGCATCTTCGCCACCGTTTCCTGCACTGGCTGCCGGATGCGATGCAACAGGGTGCGCAGGTCCGCATCGCCGATGGCCCGCGCAAGCGGGTGCGGCGGTCCGGGCTGGATACCCTGGCCCATCAGGACGCTGGTCCAGGAGTCGACCCGGAACAGCTCGCCAGGTTCCTGCCAGGCATGGGCCCGCTCGCGCCACGCGCGCAGGCGGACCTGCAGCGATTCAGGCAGCGCCATCTCGCGGCAGGCCTTCCACATCGGCTCGTCGCGCTGGTTGGCGTGGTAATGCAGGATGATGAAATCGCGCACGTGCTCCATCTCCTGGCGGCTCACGTCGTTGTACAGCGCCACCAGCGAAGGGGTGATGCCGTCGGACGGGAACAGCTGGATCAGGCGCACCACGGCGCTGATGGTCAGGTGGATGCTGGTCGATTCCAGCGGCTCGATGAAGCCGCTGGCCAGCCCGAGCGCCACCACGTTCCTGTTCCAGGCCTGCAACCGGCGCCCGCTGCGGAACGGCACCAGCCAGGGATCGCGCAGGGGCCGTCCGTCGACATCACGCAGCAGCTTGGCCTGCGCCTCGTCATCGGACATGTGGCGGCTGGAGAACACCAGCCCGCAGCCGACCCGGTGCTGCAGCGCGATGTGCCAGCGCCACCCGGCCTCGTGCGCGATGGCACGGGTGTAGGGCACCGGCGGCGCGGGCGAGTCGGTCTGCACGGCAACGGCGCGATCACTGGGCAACCATTCGTTCCAGTCTTCATAGCCGGTATGCAGGGTCTGCTCGGTCAACAGGCCGCGGAAGCCGGTGCAGTCGATGAACAGATCGCCTTCGATGACCTGCCCGTCGTCCAGCACCAGCGACGCAACCGAGCCGTCATGGGGATGCTGGCGGACTTCGCGGATCTTGCCTTCCACCCGCCGCAGGCCGTTTGCTTCGGCCTTGCCGCGCAGGAACCTGGCATAGAGCCCGGCGTCGAAATGGTAGGCGTAGTTGACCTGGGGTTGGGTCTGCAGCGAGAACCTGTCGGCCAGGGAAGCGGCGCTTTCCAGGCAGAAGTCGCCCAGCTCGGAGGGCATGCCGCGGCGCAGGCTGTCCAGCCAGAAGTGATGGAACGGCGTGGCCCAGGTGCCCTGCCCGATCGTGCCGAAAGGATGGATGAAGCGTTCACCGGGGCGACGCCAGTTCTCGAACGAGATCGACAGCTTGAACGTGCCGGCGACCGCACGCAGGAACTCCTGCTCATCGATCTGCAGGAAACGGTGGAACGTGCGGATGGGCGGCACGGTGGATTCGCCCACACCCACGGTACCGATCTGCTCGGACTCCACCAGGGTGATGTCCAGCTGTTGCCGGAACTGGTGCGCCAGTGCGCAGCCGGCCAGCCAGCCGGCAGTGCCGCCACCGGCGATCACCACTCTCCGGATCGGCCCTTGTGTAGTGTCCGCAGCGTTCAATGCGATGCTCCCATCAGCGGTTGAGTCGACCCAGCAGCTGGGCGCGCATGCGCCGCGCCTGCGTCTCGTCGAACGGTGCCAGCTCACCCCGGGCCGCTTCGGGCAGGTGTTGCCCTGCCTGCTCGCCGGGACCAAACACGTAGTACTGGAAGATCTTTGCCCACGCCTGCTTCTCGCGCGCCGGTAGATCGCGCAGGGCCCACATCGCATGCTGCAGCGCCGGCAGGGGTGAGCCGAGATAGCCAGGCGCACTGCGCCACCAGTAGTTCACCAGCACGTTGAACGGTTCCAGGCTGCGCACGTGGTGCCACCACAGGCCCGGGATGAAGATGGCATCCCCGGGTTCAAGCGTGGCGGTCTGCGCGCTTGCCAATGCATCACGGAAGCGCGGATGGCGGTCGAAATCCGGCTGGTCGACATCCACCACGCTGACCACCTGCCCACCCGGGGTGGGCTCCATCGGCCCCGGGTAGAGGTTGTCGATCTGCTCCGGCGGAAACAGGGTGAAGCGGCGCCGGCCCACCGCGCAGCACGCCAGGTTGTCCGGAATGTCGTAATGGCAGGAGGCCGTCACCCGGTTGCCGACCCAGATGCTGGCCGAAGCATCGATGCCCTGCCCCGCCAGTCCGGCGTCGTTGTGCTGGGCGAACCCAGGCAGCGCACGCGCGATCAGCAGCGAAGCGACGTAATAGGTGGGCGGGGTCGGCGAATCGAGGTGGTCGGCGATTGCGTCCAGCACCTCTGTCAGCAGGCCACGCCGGACCTCGAAGTTCAAGCGGGTGAAGTCCGCGTTGTAGAACGGACGCCCTTCGATCTCGGGGCCGCCGAAGGAATAGGGAACAGGCAGGCCTGCTTCGAACCCGCGCAGGTAGGCCATGGCCTCCTGCAGGGAACGCGACCCGGCCTGCACCAATGCCCAGTCGCGCGCGATGCCGCGCAGCACCACTGGCTCGCCGGCTGCCACCAGCGCCTGCAGCGGCAGCGCCGTGGAATCCAGGCCTTCCAGTGTGCGCATGGCGACGCCGTCCAGCACCGGTCAGTTCCTGTCGCCCGCGACGGCGGTATCCGCTGCGCGCAGGCGTCGCTGCTTCTCGGCGATCAGGCGGCGCATGTTGTGCAGCGATGCCAGCATCAGATAGGCGCCCTCCAGGTAGCCGGCGCGGTTGAGTTTGGCCAGCGCCGCACCCTCCAGCAGCGCGAGGCGGTCACGGTCGACCGCATGCAGGCCGTTGACGCCGACCCGATGCTCCGCGTCGATCCGCACGTCCAGCGTGATCGGTTGGATCAACCCTTTCGCGTCGAGCGTGGCGAACATGTCCGCGGCAAAGGCATGGCCGTCGTGGATGCCGCGCAGCACCCCGGCGATATGGTCCAGATAGGGCGAGTTACCGCCCTGTGGCAGGAACACCGGCTCGCCGTGCATTGCGGTCACGCGCGGATGATCCAGATCCACGTGCAGCACCGCTTCCCGGGTAAGCGCACCATCGATGTGGCCTTCCTGGAAGCCGATCAGGAATGGCCCTTTCGCCGCGGCACCGGGCAGGTAGGAGGCGTTCCAGCGACCGTCCTGCAGGAACAGGTTCTCGTGCTGTTCGAACCCCAGCAGGGCCACCGCCTGCCAGCCGCCCGTGGCGGGGTCCTTGCGCAGGAAGATGGGATATTCCCGCTGCAGTTCGGCGAACTCGCTCGGATAGGCCGGCACCATGCCCACCGCGTCGCCGAACTCGGCGCCGAAGCCGGTGGCCACACGCAGGTCCCGATGGGCAATGTTGTTGAGCATTTCGTAACGCGACATGGTGTTGTCCAATCCGTCAGCAGCCTTTAACGGGTGCCGCTGCCGTGGCAGCGGCACCCCACGGTTCAGAACCTGTAACGCACGCCCAGCATGTAACGCGGACTCTGGTCGGCCAGCTTCACGATCATCTGCGAGGTACGCGAACGCCAGCGCACATCCTCACCGGTCAGGTTGATCGCCTCCAGGCCAAACGACCAGTGGTCATCCAGGGTGTAGTTCACGCTGAGATCCCACTGTTCGTACGCCTCCACATAGTACGGATTGCGGCTGGCTCCCTGGTTGGCCAGGATCAGGTACTGGTCACGCCAGTTCCACGCCAGTCGTACCGACCAACCGTACTTCTCGTACATCAGCATCGCATTGGCCGTGTCGCTCAGTCCCGTGAGCGAGAACTGGTCGATGCCCGGGTCGCCTGCGTTGTTGAAGCCCACATCGCCATTGACCAGGGTGTAGTTGGCCAGGATGCCGAAGCCGGTATCGCCGAAGAAGTATTGCCCACCCAGTTCAATGGCGATGTG